>Ga0068865_100000260_pt1 | contig 29219 bp, 28 predicted proteins | sample KBSMisM12_FD_75293 | JGI IMG/M metagenome (GOLD analysis project Ga0068865, IMG submission 75293) | Miscanthus rhizosphere microbial communities from Kellogg Biological Station, Michigan, USA - KBS Miscanthus M1-2 | ecosystem: Host-associated > Plants > Roots > Rhizosphere > Soil ...
GAGGTCGTAGCGGGCGGTGACGATCGAGATCGGCGCCTCGATCGCGCAGCAGGCGAGGCCGAAGGTGAGCGGGAAGATCGAGTTGGCGCGGGCCCAGTTCTGGACTTTCTCGAAGGTGGTGGTGACGACCCGTTCTTCGACGTAGCGCTCGAGGTCTTCACCCTCGAGGTCGCCGCGGAGCATGTCGCGGGCCCGGACCTGTTTCTCGCGCAGGGAGCGGCGCTCTATCTCCAATCCAGGGCCCCCTTCCGCCAGACGTAGACGAAGGCGACGAGCAGGAGGACGACGAAGGTGACGAGCTCGCCGAGGACGAGGAGGCTGTCGGCGCCCTTGAGGATGACCCCGATCGGGTAGAGGAAGACGACCTCGATGTCGAAGAGGATGAAGAGCATCGCGACGAGGTAGAAGGTGACGCCGAAGCGCAGCCCCTTCGTCGGCTCGACCGGGATCCCCGACTCGTAGGGCTCGCCCTGACGCCTGCTCGCGGCGGTGGCCCGCACCGGCTTCTTCGGCCCGACCAGGTGGTTGACGAGCGCGAAGACGCCGCCGACCGTGAGGCCGAGGAAAGCGAAGACGAGGATCGGGAGATAGCTCTTCAGCACGGGGAGGTGGGGTTGTCGGGGGCGGCCGGGTCTGAGGATCAACTACCCGCTTAACCGCCGTACCTCCCTGTTATATACCGACTTTGTGACATGTTGCTACATAGTGATTTTCCGCATCAGCAAGCGGAATCCCGACCCATTCGGGCGGATTTAGGCGATGGTCGGCCTCCACATCGCCGTAGGCGTGATCCTGATCGCGCTAAATGCGGCCGCCGGCCTCGTCGGCGGCATCGCCTGGTACCGAGATCGTCCCTCTATCAACTTCTGGTACCTGCTCCGGGCGGCCCAGGTCTCGGTCTTCGTTCAGGCCCTCCTCGGCGGCCTCCTCGTCGTCACCAACCACGAGCCGAAGGAAGGCCTCCACTACCTCTACGGCATCCTCCCGCTCCTCGTCTCCTTCATCGCCGAGGGCGCCCGAGCCGACGCCGCCAGCCGCGAGGTCGGCGAAACCGACTACGAGAACCTCCCCCAAGCCGACCAGGAAGCCCTCGCCCTGGCGATAGTCCGCCGCGAGATGGGGATCATGGCCGTCAGCTGCGGCGTCATCTTCTTCCTGGCGCTGCGAGCAGCCGGAACCAGCGGGCTCTGATCGGTGACGGCCGGCGGCCCCTGCTCGTACCGAAAAAGGTCTTATTAATTACATAGCGAACTCAGTCAGCGGATCTGTTCCTCTTTGAAAGATCTACATGGAGAATCAAGTTCGCTACGACTCAATCTGGCGCCGTATCAAAAGCGATGACTATGCCGCAAAGCTCGAGGGCCAATTCCGCGAGTCTCGGGACCGGCTCGCCGAGCTAAACAATTGGGGAAGCCTAGGATGGCTTTATCCGCATGCCACCGCCACCAAGCTCGCGCACCATTACGGAGTAGAGCACAACGCTTGTCACTTCCTCAATGCTGATCCGCTTCGGCATAAGTACCGGCCGTCTTTTCGCATAGCGAGCCACGTCCTCCATTGGGGACATCTTCCCCTTAGTTATGCAGGTTTGGAAGGCATACTGCGTGCGGCTCATATAGACGATCACGCCCACCGGGTTCTTGAGAACGTCCTGGCGGATGTCGAGGAGTTTGGATCATTAGATTGTGACGCGGAACACGGCAATGTTTGCAGTGAAGCCATATTGAGGGCAGATCGACCATTTGAGTTATACCGATGGTTTTCGGCTTGGTTGGTGACCAAACGTTGGAAACGGATATGGAGCGCGGTCAAGGCTCTCGTCCCCTCGGATATTACGGAGACGACCGTAATGGAAGAGGTAATCCAGACGCTGGTCTGTAGGCAATCATTTGGCTACCAGCTATTAGATTTATGCCGGTTAGCTGATTATGTGCCTCGAGATCTGCTGCAGGCAGGTACGGCTTGGTTGACGGTGGACATAGAGGTTCTGTGGGAAACGAGCCCACTGAGGCCTGACCGAGCTCAGGAGTGGAATTTATTAGAGGCCTCGAAGAAATACTTAGAGGACCGCTTTTTTGTCAGTCCAGAGGCTTTACTTATCCACTCTTTGGCGTCCCGAGTCATAGCACAAGGACTCCTCAACCAAGGATTTAACCGCGACCACCTCTTAGGGCTTCTTACGAGTGGGGAGGGAGACTCATACTATTCTTCGAAGTTCGCGGATTACCATCGGCGCCGCTTAAGTCGTGTCAAACGTTGGGCGGAAGGCGAAAGTCTAACTCGCATATGGGAACACATTGGAACCTTCGAGGGTATCGCCGTTCCCAATAAGTCTCGCTTTGACATTGAGGCCGAATTTAGTAAGCGAGAAAAATCGGGCCAACTGTCATATCCATTGACTGGAAATGTAAGTGTTGTCGTAGAACCCAGAGGCGGGAGCTTCTTCGAGAGGGGCGCCCCAAATCTGAAAGCTGCAGCTCTCCAGCTGCACTACCGCCGAGACGGCGAAATCAACGAGGCGAGGCCTGCGCTGGATATCGCGATTCAGGCGTTTAACCGTCAAGGCGAGGGCCGCCGCGATGATGTCCCCCTCGGAGTAGCTGGCTGGCTCCTCAGGAGTCGCGTGGACATCCGCAGTAGAGGGGTTAGGGATGCGGCGGGGAGTCTCCTTCAGGAAGACTTTCTCAGCCTTCGACCTGTGCTCACCAACATCAAAGAGCAGGCGGCTTTCAGCGGAGGTCGTTACCCACGCCGCTGGCGCAGGCAGATGGAGAGAATCAGATTCGCCTCCCCTCACCAGGCAGCAAGAGCGGCGCTTGAGATGCCCCTTAAAGCGGCGAGGACTCGAGACGGGCGGTTCATCCTCAACCATTTGATGACCCGCTCGATCGAAACGGCAGAAGAAAAAGGGAGATTACGCGGCTTTGCTTTGGAGGCTGCTGTTGCTGTCGATCAGGTGATGTCCGTCGATGCTTGCACCGAACGGTTCTTGATCCTTGGTGCGACTGCGCTTTCTGAGGAAGGGAAGCCAACCGCAGAGTGGGACGTGCTTCGGCTCGATCTTTTGGATAGTGGGGGCTGGCGATTGGTCGCGGTCGAGTGCGCTATCTCAAGAAATAATCAAAAGGAAGAACTCGAGCGCGAGAAGTTAGAGAGGTTGAGGCTTTCGCTCCAAGGTCGATTCGACGATCTTGCGGAGTATCGAACTCGGCTAGCGACCGTGAGCGGAGGAAGTCTGATTTATGAGGATGGGGCTCGAGGATTCGTCCAAACCGAAAGGTCTTCCTAGGCCGCACTGTTGGAACCCTCGGAGGAGAAAAGAGGTGCCGGGCGATCTAATCTGATGCGTGGAAAGCGCCAGCTTAGGCGTCGAGATGGCATCTCTAGATCGACATTGCTTGAATGGCGCGCCTTCTCTCGTTCCGTGTGAGACAGGACAGAGCATCTGCGAGTCTGGGTGAGTGTCGCGAACAAAGGCATCGGTGGGGTTAGCGAATGATCTTTTGAGGCAGCTCGATGAGCGTGCAGCGCGAGAAGGTCGCTCTCGGTCGGCTCTGATCCGTGACGCAGTTGAGTCCTATCTCCATGAGGACGAAAAGGCAAGGATCAACCGCGAAATAATCGAGGGCTACGAACGAATCCCGCCCGCTGATGAGGAAGACCCATGGTGAGCGGAATATCGCGGTGAGGGGAGCGCGGCATGGAGAGGAATCTCAGTGCGGGATTCGGCACCGTATAGGTGGTCAATTGCACACGGAGATTGTTGAGCGGCTAGTCGAGCGGGCGGTACTCGCCGGCGTGGAAGACCAGCGGGTCGCCTTCGCGCGACTCCAGGGCGCGGACTTCGCCGGTGACGATTACGTGGTCGCCGGCGGCGAGGACGTCGCGGAGGTCGCAGGCGATGAAGATCAGGGCGTCGTCGATGGCGGGGATGCCGTCGCGGTCTGACCAGGGGACGCCGGACCACTTCTCCGCCACCGGGGCCTTGGTGGCGAAGGTGCGGGCTATGGCCTCTTGGCCGGCGTGGAGGACGCTGATGCCGAAGGAGTCGGCGGCCTGGACGGCGAGGAGGGTGCGGGAGCCGCGGTCGAGGCAGGCGAGCATCATCATCGGTTCGATTGAGAGGGAGGAGACGGCGTTGGCGGTCGCTCCGGCAGGTCCCTCGGGGCCGTCGGCGGTGACGATCGTGACGCCGGTGGGCAATCCTGCCATGGCGGCGCGGAAGCTGGCTGGATCGGGCGGCGGCATCGTCAGGTAACTGAATCGGCGCTAGACAATATGATGCCCGCCGCATGCGTTCCGCACTGGCCATAGCCGCCGTCCTCGCCGCCGCCCTCGGGCTCACCGCCTGTGGCTCCTTCGGCCCGGAAAAGGTCGCCGTCTCCAAGGACGACCCCAACTACGCCGGCGCCGAGCTCTTCGCCACCCACTGCTCGGGCTGCCACACGCTGAGCGCCGCCGGCACCCAGGGAAGCGGCAACCGCGGCGAGCGCACGCAGGGCCCGAACCTGAACCAGCGCGAAGAGACCTATGACGACGCGCTCTTCGCGATCCAGAACGGCGGCTTCTCCGGCGCGATCATGCCCCAGAACATCGTCGTCGGCGACGAAGCGAAGGCGGTTGCCAAATTCGTCGCCAAGTACGCCGGTGAAGACGCCGAATCCTCGCCGCGTCCCGGCCAGGAATCACCCTAGTCCGAGGCGCTTCCATGCTTGACCTGAAGGCGATCCGCTCCGAACCCGAGCGGATCAAAGCCGCGTTGGCGCGCCGCGGCGCCGCCGAGCAGGTCGACGAGCTGCTGGCGCTGGACGCTCGCCGACGGGAGCTGCTGCCCGAGGTCGAGAACGCGCAGGCCGAGCGCAAGACGCTCTCCAAGCAGATCGGCGAGCGCAAGCAGGCGGGCGAGGACGCCGAGGAGCTGATGGCGACCGTGCAGGGGCTGAAGGAGCGGATCGAGTCCGGTAAAGAGGAGCTGGAGAGGGTGGAGGCCGAGCTCGGCGAGCTGGCGCTGACCCTGCCCAACCTCCCCGATCCCGACGCGCCGGAAGGGATGTCCGAGGAGGACGCGGTCGTCATCCGCGAGGTCGGCGAGCGCCCGCAGTTCGATTTCGAGCCGCGCGACCACCTCGAGATCGGCACCGACCTTGGGCTGATCGAGATGGAGAAGGCCGCCGAGCTCTCCGGCTCTCGCTTCGCCTACCTGAAGGGGGATCTGGTCCTGCTCGAGCTGGCCCTGGTCCGCTTCGCGATCGAGACCGTGCGCGCCGAGGGCCACGAGCCGGTGGTGCCGCCGGTGCTGGTCCGCGAAGAGGCGCTGGAGGGGACCGGCTTCCTGCCCGAGGCCCGCGACCAGATCTACGAGATCCCCAAGGACGAGCTCTTCCTCACGGGCACCTCCGAGGTCGGCCTCGCCGGCCTGCACGCGAACGAGATCCTCGACGGCGCGGCGCTGCCGCTGCGCTACTGCGCCTTCTCGACCTGCTTCCGGCGCGAGGCCGGCGCTGCGGGGCGCGACACCCGCGGCATCTTCCGCGTCCATCAGTTCGACAAGGTCGAGATGTTCTCGTTCGTCGAGCCGAGCGCCTCGAGCGAGGAGCACGAGCGGCTGCTGGCGATCGAGGAGCGGATCCTCGGCGAGCTCGAGATCCCCTACCGCGTCGTCAACGTCGCCGTCGGCGACCTCGGCGCCCCGGCGGCGAAGAAGTACGACTGCGAGGCCTGGATCCCGAGCCAGGGCCGCTTCCGCGAGCTCACCTCCTGCTCGAACACGACCGATTACCAGGCCCGCCGGCTCGGCGCCCGCTACCGGCCCGAGGAGGGTGCGGCGGCGCAAATGGTGCACACCTTGAACGGCACCGCCTGTGCCGTCGGGCGCACGATCATCGCCCTGATCGAGAACCGGCAGAAAAGCGACGGCGGTTTCACGCTACCTAAAACTTTGCACCGGTACGGGGCGCCTGAAAGAATCCCCGCTCGATGACCGGCACGGAGCTAGGGCTGCGATGAGTACGGGCGTGCGGGAAGCTAGGCGTGTCGTCCTCTGCGACGACCACGAGATCGTCCGCGACGCGATCAAAGCGCGGATGGCGAACTCGAACATCGTCGAAATCGTCGGCGAGGCGGGCAACGGCCGCGACGTGGTCGACGTCGTCAAGGAGCTCGAACCCGACGTCCTCATCATCGACGTCGAGTTGCCCAAGCGCGACGGCATCGAGGCGACCAAGGAGGTCCTCAAAGTCCGGCCGCGGACCAAGGTCATCATCTTCACCGCCCACGCCCAACCGGACCTGCTGGCGCTCGCCCTGCGCGCCGGCGCCTCCGGCTACGTGCTGAAGTCGGCGCCGGCCGAGGACATCGCCAAAGCGGTCAAAGCGGTGACCCAGGGCGGCACCTTCCTCGGCGGCGACTTCGCCGGCGGCAAGCCCTCCGAGGTCGAGAAACTGCTCGAGCTCTCGCCCCGCGAGCGGCAGATCCTCGAGCTGCTGGCAGAGGGGCTGCGAGTCAAAGAAATCGCCGACCGGCTGCAGCTGAGCCCGGCGACCGTGCACACCCACGTGCGCAACGCGATCGCCAAGCTCGAGGTCGACACCCGCACCGAGGCGGTGGCTCTGGCCGTCCGCTTCAGCTACCTGGGCGCCGGCGGCGGAGCGCTCTAAGACATCAGTCGCGCGTCCTCCGCTTCGCGTCCGGCGCCGCTATTTCTTATCCAGCGTCAGGGCGCAGCCGTTGATGCAGTAGCGCTGCCCGCCTTTATCGGCCGGGCCGTCGTCGAAGACGTGGCCGAGGTGGGCGTCGCAGTGCTTGCAGACGACCTCGGTGCGGCGCATGAAGAGGCTGTTGTCGGGCCGCAGCTCGACGTGCTCGAGGTTGGCGGGCTCGGTGAAGCTGGGCCAGCCGGTGCCCGAGTCGAACTTCGTGTCCGAGGAGAAGAGCTCGGTGCCGCAGCACACGCAGCGGTACATCCCCTCCGCTTTCTCGTCCACATAGGGCCCGGTAAAGGCGCGCTCCGTACCGGCCTTGCGGGTCACCTCATACTGCTCCGGCGTCAGCTGCTCGCGCCACTCCTGCTCGCTTTTCTGGACTTTTGTTGCCATCTCGCTCCTTTCTCTTGTGAAGAGAGTACGCCTCGGGTATTACGAGGCCGTGACGCGAACCGGCACCATCGCGAGCCTCCTGCTGGTGGCCTGCTTCCTCGCTCTGCCGAGTGGCGCCCGGGCCTGCGACGGCCAGAACCGAAGTCGGGGTGATTTCGATGCCCAGGAGCGGACGATGCTCTGCCTCGTCAACCGGGCCCGGACCTCACACGGGCTCGCCCCCCTCACCGCGCTGCGCTCCCTCACCAAGGCCGCCGACCACAAGTCACGCGACATCCTCCGCTGCAACCAGTTCAGCCACGAAGCCTGCGGCCGCGACTTCACCTACTGGATGACGCGCTTCGGCTACCAGGGCTGCAGTGAGGGCGAGAACATCGCCTGGGGGAGCGGCGGCCTCGGCACCCCGGGGTCGATCTTCGAGGCCTGGATGCACTCGCAGGGCCACCGGGAAAACATCCTCGGCGACTACGAAGACGTCGGCATCGGCCTGCAGACCGGCAAGCTCGAAGGCGTCAAGGGCGCCCACGTCTGGACCCAGGAGTTCGGCAGCCGCTCCTGCTGAAACGATGCGCGGCGTGTTCGACGCCTTCTACGAGCGCGACGGCGATCTCTTCCGCGCGACCGAGCTGACCCGGGGGCCGTGGGACCCGGGGGCGCAGCATGCGGGGCCGCCGGCGGCGCTGCTCGGCTATGCGATCGAGGGCCTGCCGGACTCCGAGGAGTTCCAGGTGGGGCGCGTCACCTTCGAGATCCTGCGCTCGGTGCCGATCGCGCCGGTCCGCGTCGAGGCGCGGGTGGCGCGGCCGGGGCGGCGCGTGCAGATGGTGGAGGCCGAGCTGAGCGACGAGGCGGGCGAGGCGCTGATGCGGGTCCGCGGCTGGCGGCTGCGCAAGGCCAGGCTGCAACTGCCGGGAGAGGCGCTGATCGCCAGTCAGCCGCCGCCTCTGCCCGAGAAGGGGGAGCCGGCCGAGTTCTTTCCGACCGGGGAGGAGCACGGCTACCACTCGGCGATGGAGATGCGCTTCGTCGCTGGCAGCTTCCTCGAGCCCGGCCCGGCCACCGCTTGGCTGCGGATGCGCCAGGCCCTGGTGGCGGGGGAGGAGCCGACGCCGCTGCAACGTGCCCTCGTCGCCGCCGATGTCGGCAACGGGATCAGCGCCGCGCTCGACTTCCGGCGCTTCCTCTTCATCAACGTCGACCTCACCGTCCACTTCGAGCGGATGCCGAAGGGGGAGTGGATCGGCGTCGACGCGGCGACGCTGCCGCGGGCGAACGGAGTCGGGACCGCCGAGTCGACGCTGTTCGACGAAGGCGGCCGGATCGGCCGCGGCCTGCAGACGCTCTTGATCAGCGAGCGGTGACGCCCGCGCCGGCGGGGTGGTACTCGCGGCGCAGCGTCACCAGGATCAGCAGCGCCGAGCAGACGGCGACCGCGGCTGCGAGGACGAAGGCGCCCTCGTAGCTGGTCAGCGCGGCGGCGAGGCCGGCCAGCGGCGCGCCGATGCCGACGCCGGCGTCGAAGAAGGCGGTGTAGGTGCCCATCGCCGCGCCGCGGGCGGCTTGGGAGACGCGGCCCACCGCAATCAACATCAGCGAGGGATTGAGGAGGGAGAAGCCGCCGCCCATCGCCATCCCGCCGACCAGGGCGAGGACGAGGCTGTGGGAGAGCGCGATCAGCAGCAGCCCGGCGGCCTCGACCAGGACCGCCCCGATCGCCACCGGCGCCGGGCCGTAGCGGTCGGGCAGGTGGCCGGCGAGCAGCCGCGCCAGCACGATCATCGCCGCGAAGGCGGCGAAGACGGTGGCGCCGTGGCCGACCCCGCGGGATTCGAGCAGGAGGACGATGAAGGCGGCGAGGGTCGCGTAGCCGACCGAGGCAAGCGCCACGGCAAGCCCCGGACGCACCGCCTCCGGGGCGATCAGCGGGTGCGGCTCGGCGTGGGCCAGCGGCTGGAAGGGGTCGGGGACGCGGAGCGCGATCGCGGCGCCGAGGAGGGGGAGTACCGCGGCGGTGATCCAGACCGTCGAGTAGCTGAAGGCGTGCAGCAGCACCTCGCCGAGCAGCGGCCCGACGCTGAGCCCGCCCCAGACCGCGAGCCCGTAGAGGCCGAGGATGCGCCCACGCCGCTCCGCCGGCGCCATGTCGACGATCCAGGCCGAGCCGGCGGTGTAGAGGGCGCCCTCGCCGGCGCCGAGGACGAGGCGGGCGAAGATCAGGCCGGGGATGCCGAGGTGCGGAAGGTAGAGGAGGCCGCTGAGCGAGACCAGCAGCGCTCCGACCAGCACCGTCGGCCGCCGGCCGCGGGTGTCGGCGAGCCGGCCGGCGACCGGCCGCAGCAGCAGGCCGGTGACGGCGTAGGAGCCGATCACGATGCCGACCGCGAGGTCGCTCGAGTCGAGCGGGCCGCGGACGTAGCGCGGCAGCACCGGCAGCACCGAGCCCACCGCGATCAGGCCTAGGAAGGTGACGGCGAAGATCCCGGCAAAGCTCAGCCCCGGGCGCCGGTGCTCGCTGTCGGCGCCGCTGCCGCCGCTCACTTCAGCAGCGCGGCGAGGTCGTCGACCACGTGGTCGGGGGTCGGGTCGGCTGCAGCGGCTTCCGCGCGCGAAGTGGTGCCGCTGAGGACGAGGATCGTCTCCAGCCCCGCGGCGCGCCCACCAGCGATGTCGGAGCTGATCCGGTCGCCGACCATAGCCAGCCGACCATCGCGTGGTTCCTTTTGCACCTCATCGGTGCGAAAGGAACCACGGATCGCCTCGATCGCCATCTCGAACAGGTGACGCTCGGGCTTGCCCGCGATCGTCGCCTTCTTCTCCGAGGCGACCTCGACCGCGGCCAGCACCGCCCCCGTTCCGGGCAGCTCGCCGCCGGGGTAGGGCATCGTGGGGTCGTGGCTGGTGGCGAAGAGCTGCGCACCCCGATCGAGGGCGAACTTCGCGGCTTTCAGCTCGCCGTAGTCGAAGCCTTTGTGGCCGGAGACGACGACGACGTCGGCGCTCTCGGCCTCCTCTCCCTCCAGCAGCCGCGCCCCCGTCGCTGCGACCATCTCCTTCAGCGCCGGGGCGCCGATCACGAAGGCGCTGCCGCCGGCGCCCGCCGCTTCGCCGGCCAGCCGGGCCGCCACCATCCCCGCGGTGACGATCTGCTCCGGGCCGATGTCGACCCCAAGCTCTCCCAGCCGCTCGGCGTAGGCCGCCGGCGGCCGCCCCGGATTGTTGGTGACGAAGACGATCCGCTTGCCGCTCTCCAGCAGCGCCCGCAGCGCCTCGGGCGACCCCGGCACCGGCTCGCGGCCGATCCAGACCACCCCGTCGAGATCGATCAGCAGTCCGTCGAAGCGGTCGGCGAGAGGCACGGCCCGCACCCTAGTTGCCGGGCTCGATACGGTGCGGGCAGTGAGCGTCAACGGACCAGTCGTGGTCGCCACCGACCTTCGCCGCCGCTACGGGGAAGGCGACGCCGCTGTCGACGCGCTCGCCGGCGTCACCACCACGTTCGAGCGCGACCGCTTCACCGCGATCATGGGCCCCTCGGGCTCGGGCAAGTCGACGCTGATGCACATCCTCGCCGGCCTCGACAAACCGACCGCGGGCACGGTCGAGCTCGACGGCGTCGAGATCACCGGACTCGATGATTCGAAGCTGACCGAGCTGCGCCGCGACAAGCTCGGCTTCGTTTTTCAGTTCTTCAACCTGATCCCGGTCCTCACCGCCGAGGAGAACCTGGTGCTGCCGCTTTCGATCGCCGGCCGCAAGCCCGACCGCCAGTGGGTCGACCAGCTGATCCGCACCGTCGGCCTGGAGGACCGCCGCACCCACCGCCCGGCCGAACTCTCCGGCGGCCAGCAGCAGCGGGTCGCCGTCGCCCGGGCGCTGGTCAGCAAGCCGGCGGTGGTCTTCGCCGACGAGCCGACCGGCAACCTCGACTCGAAGGCGAGCGCCGACGTGCTGGCGCTGCTGCGCCAGGCGGTCGACGAGTTCGGCCAGACGGTGGTGATGGTCACCCACGACCCGGCCGCCGCCGCCCACGCCGACCGGCTGATCACCCTCCAGGACGGGAAGATCGCAGGCGACGGCGCACCCGGCTCGGCGGACGACGTGATCGAGCTGCAGAAGCGGCTGTGACCAGCCTCGGCCTGAAGGGCGTCTGGGCGCGCAAGGTGCGGGCCCTGGCGACGATCTTCGCGGTCGTCCTCGGCGTCGCCTTCGTCGCCGGCTCCTACGTCCTCACCGACACGATCTTCGCCGCCTTCGACGAAATCTTCAACGAGTCGCTGAGCGGGACCAGCGTCGTCATCACCGCCGAGAACCCGGTCAAACAGGAAAACGGCGAAACGCCGACGATCAGCGCGGCGCTGCTGCCGACCGTGCAGAAGACCCGCGGCGTGCGGTTGGCCGCCGGCGCGATCTTCACCCCCGGCGGCTTCTTCGACGCGCAGGGCGAAAAGATCGGCAACAAATTCGCCCCCAAGTTCATCTCCTCGACCCTGCCCGACGGGCTCGAGGCGCTCAATTACGTCGAAGGGCGCAAGCCGCGCGGCCCGCGCGAAGCCTCGATCGACAAGGGGGCGGCGGAAAGCAGCGACCTGAAGTTGGGCGAAACGATCGAGCTGATCGGCCAGGGGACGGCGCAGAAGTTCCGCCTCGTCGGCATCACCAAGCTCGGCAGCGCCTCCTTCGGCGGCGCCAGCATCGCCCAGGTGACGCTGCCGGTTGCCCAGCACCTCACCCACAAGCGCGGCCGCTTCGACCAGATCTCGGTCGCCGCCGCGAAGGGGGTCTCGGCCGAGACGCTGAAACGGCGGATCGCGCGCGAGATGCCGGGCGGGGTGAAGGTCGAGACGGCGAAGGAAAACGCCGACCGCGCCTCCAAGGAAATCCGCGAAAACCTCGGCTTCCTGCCGACCTTCCTCCTCGTCTTCGGCTTCATCGCCGTCTTCGTCGGCTCCTTCCTGATCTTCAACACCTTCTCGATCACGGTCGCCCAGCGGGTCAGCGAATTCGGGATGTTGCGAACGCTCGGCGCCTCGCGGCGCCAGATCCTCAGCTCGGTGATGATCGAAGCGGGGGCGATCGGGCTGATCGGGGCGCTGCTCGGGATCGCCGGCGGCTTCGTGATCGCAGCGGCGATCGAGGCCCTGTTCAAGGCCTTCGGGCTGGAACTACCGACGACCGGCCTCCAGCTGCAGTCGCGGACGGTGATCGTCGGCCTCGTCGTCGGGCTGTTGGTCACCCTCTTCTCCTCACTGGTGCCGGCGCTGCGCTCGACCCGGGTGCCGCCGATCGCCGCCCTCCACGCCTTCAACCCGGAGCCGAGTCGGCGACGCCGTCTCGCCTACGTGGCGTTGTCGGCCCTGCTCGCGGCGGCCGGGCTGGCGATGGTGCTGATCGGGCTGTTCGGCAGCGGCTCGGCAGGGACGCGTGCCGGGCTGATGGGCGGCGGCGCGGTCGCGGTCGTCTTCGCGGTCTCGATCTTCAGCCCGCGGCTGGTGCCGCCGCTGGCGACCGTGGCCGGCTGGCCGCTGGAGCGGCTGCGGCGGCTGACCGGCCGCCTCGCCCGCGAGAATGCGCAGCGCAATCCGAGCCGCACCGCGATCACCGCGGCGGCGCTGATGATCGGCCTGGCGCTGGTCGCCTTCGTCACCGTCTTCGCCGCTGGCCTCAAGAGCACCGTCGCCCAGGTGGTCGACGAAAACTTCGCCGGCGGCCTGGTGATCCAGAACAGCGACGGCTTCTCGCCGATCCCGAACGGGGCGGCGGCGGCGGCGCGCAAAGTCCCTGGGGTCGAGCTGGTGGCGACGATTCGCGGCGCCCAGGCGAAGGTGGTCGAAGGCGGCGCCGCGGGCGGCACCGTCCAGGTCAACGCGCCGACCCGCGACATCGACCAAGCGGTGAACATCGAATGGAAGCAGGGCGGGCCGAGCGCGTTGCGCGGACTCCGCGGCGACGAGGCAATCGTCTCCGACGACTTCGCCTCCTCGCACGACCTCTCGCTCGGCGACAGCTTCCAGCTGCTGACGCAGACGCGGGCGCGGCCGCGCTTCCGGGTCGTCGGCGAGTTCGAATCGAAGCTCGGGGTGCTCGGCAGCGTCCTCGTCACCCAACCGCTGATGGCCAGGGAATTCGCCCAGACCCAGGACCTCTTCGACTTCGTCAAGGTCGAAGAAGGGGCCGACGAAGCGAAGGTCCAGGCGCTCCTGACCGTAGGGTCCGAACGGCTCTTCCCGGTCACCGAAGTCCTCAACCAGGGGGAACTGAAGGAAGAGCGCGAAAAGCAGATCGACGGGCTGGTGAAGCTGGTCTACGCGCTCCTCCTCTTCGCGATCCTGATCTCGATCTTCGGCATCGCCAACACCTTGGCGCTCTCGATCCACGAGCGCACGCGGGAGCTGGGGATGCTGCGGGCGATCGGGATGTCGCGGCGGCAGGTGCGGACGATGATCCGCTACGAGGCGGTGATCACGGCCCTGATCGGGGCGATCCTCGGGATGGTCCTCGGCATCGTTTTCGCAGCCCTGATCGCGCAGCCGCTGAAGGACGAAGGCTTCACCCTCTCCTACCCGATCGGCTCGCTGGCTCTGCTGCTTGTCTTCGCCGCCGTCGTCGGCGTGATCGCGGCGATCTGGCCGGCCCGGCGAGCCTCGCGGCTGAACGTTCTCCAGTCGCTCCAGTACGAGTAAGTCAGGCCGTCAGCCCCATCCTCAACGCTCCTGCCGCTTCGAGCACCGCTTCTCGTGCGGTGGGGCAGATCGCGGTCAGGTTGAGGAAGGTGTGGATGAGGCCGGGGTGGCGGCGCAGGGCGACCTTGACGCCGGCCTCCCGGAGCCGTCGGGCGAAGGCCTCGCCCTCGTCGCGCAGCGGGTCGAAGCCGGCGGTGGCGACGTAGGCGGGCGGCAGGCCGGAGAGGTCGTCTGCGCCGAGCGGGGCGACCCGGGGATCGCCGCGATCGACCCCCGGCGGCAGGTAGTGGGTCTCGAACCAGTCCATGTCGGCGCGGGTGAGCAGGAAGCCCTCGCCGAAGGTCCGGCGTGAGCGGGCGGCGCCGGCGGTTTCGGTGACCGGGTAGATCAGCAGCTGCATCGCCGGCGGCGGAAGCTCTGCCTTGCGCGCGGTCAGGCAGGCCGCCGCGGCGAGGTTGGCGCCGGCGCTGTCGCCGCCCACCCCGATGCGGCCGGATTCGGCGCCGAGCCGCTCGGCATTGGCGGTCGCCCACCCGTAGGCGGCGAAGGCGTCTTCCGCCGCGGCCGGGAAGGGATGCTCGGGCGCCAACCGGTAGTCGACCGAGAGGATGCTGACGCCGGAATGGGCGGCGAGGAAGCGGCAGGGATCATCGTGGGTGTCGAGGCCGCCGATCACCCAGCCGCCGCCGTGGAAGTAGACGAGCAGGGGAGACGGCTCGCTCGCCGCGGGAGGGACGTAGAGCCTCGCGTCCATTGGCCCGGCCGGCCCGGGAATCGACACCGGCTCGACCCGCGCCATCGCGATCGCCGGCCGGTGGGCGACGATCCGCGCCTCCTTCAACCTGTCGGCTCGCGTCTCCTCGACCGATTTCTTCTCCTTCGAGTCGCCGTCGTCGACGAGCCGGTCGAGCCACAGCAGCGTGTGGATGTCCGGCGCGAGCCGCTGCCCGTCGAGCTCCGGCGGCTTGCCGAACAGCAGTCGCTGAACCCGCGGCGGCAAGCCGCAGAGGAACTTGACAAGACGATGCTCGGTAGCAACTGGAAGACGAGGGAGGCCGGCCACAACGCCGGAGGCTAAGCCAAGGGAAGGCACGGGGTGGGACAGGCGAGCGGCCCGCTCCCGCGCCGATGTGTGTCCGAGCATCCAGCGCAGGACATACATCGGCGCCCAGCGCTTCCGAAGTACGGATGTCACACACCCGGGTCACAGTGCAGGAGTAGGTTGGCCTCCATGGAGGCGACCGCCACCGCTGCGGCTTCATCCAACGGGCACGGCCCGGCGCCGATCGAGGGGTTGCCGCCGGGACCGCGGATGGGGCGGGTGCCGCAGACGGCGATCTGGTCGCGCAGGGCGCAGTGGCTGCTGGAGCAGAGCCGCGCCCGCTTCGGCCCGATGTTCACCCTGAAGATCGCCTACGAGGGCGACTGGGTGGTTATCTCCGATCCGGAGCTGGTCAAGCAGGTCTTCACCGGCGACCCGCGCGTCTTCCACGCCGGCGAGGGGAACCAGATCCTGCGCCCGATCCTCGGCGAGAACTCGGTCCTCGTCCTCGACGAGAAGAAGCACATCGGCCAGCGCAAGCTGCTGCTGCCGCCTTTCCACGGCGAGCGGATGCAGGCCTACGGCGAGAAGATGACCGAGATCGCCGCCCGCGAGATCGAGAGCTGGCCGACCGGCGTCCCCTACAAGCTGCGGCCGCGGATGCAGGCGATCACGCTCGAGATCATCATCGAGACCGTCTTCGGCGTCCACGACGCCGAGCGGATGGGCCCGCTGCGCGAGGCCCTGCGGGACTTCCTCGATCTGACGACGAACCCGCGGGTGCTGCTGCCGGTGCTGATGGTCGGTCCCGACCGGGTCAACCTGATCCCCGCCTTCCGCCGCCGGGTCGAGCGCGTCGACCGCCTGATCGCGGCGGTGATCGACGAGCGCCGCCGGGCGGAGGACCTGGCCGAGCGCGACGACGTCCTCTCGATGATGCTGCAGGCCCGCCACGAGGACGGCAGCCCGATGAGCGACGCCGAGATCCGCGACGAGCTGCTGACCCTCCTGGTCGCCGGGCACGAGACGACCGCGACCGCGCTCTCCTGGGCGATGGAGCGGCTGACCCGCCACCCCGAGAAGCTGGAGCAGCTGCGCGCTGAGGTCGAGGCGGGGGAGGACACCTACCTGACCGCGACGGTGCAGGAGACGCTGCGCCTGCGGCCGGTGATCGTCGTCGTCGTGCGGAAGCTGACCGAGCCGGTCGAGCTCGGCGGCTACGAGCTTCCCGCCGGAGCCCGCGTCGTCCCCAGCATCCACCTGATCCACCGCGACCCTCAGATCTACCCCGAACCTGAGCGCTTCCTGCCCGAGCGCTTCCTCGACAATCCGCCTGGCACCTACACCTGGATCCCCTTCGGCGGCGGCGTCCGCCGCTGCCTAGGCGCCGCCTTCGCCCAGTTCGAGATGGCCGTCGTCCTCCGCGAGCTGGTCTGCCGCTACGAGATCACCCCCGCAACCGAGGCCCCAGAGCGCCCCTTCCGCCGCGCCATCACCGAGACCCCGCGCCACGACGCCACCGTAGTCCTCAACTAACCGCCGACGGGCCGATTTCGATCTATATAGGCCCGTTTTCGTCCCGTCGGCAGGCGGGTAGGGAGGATCTCGATGAAGCCGGGCAACCGCGAAACGATCCCGACGGTCTCCGAAGCCGTGCGCGAGGCGACGGCGATCGTCGACCCCGAGGGCACCGACACCGCCGTCCTCGGCTTCTTCGAGAGCTTCGAGGACGACGACCGGCCGACCACCGCCGCCGAGGACCTGAAGGGCGAGCTGCTCAGCACCGTCCACGGCATCGACCCCGAAGGCGACGACCCGGCCGCCCTGGCCGCCGCAGCCGCTGCCTTCTGGCTCGCCACCAACCCCGGCCAGGCCGACAACGGCGACCACGTCCTCCGCGAGGGCGTCCGCCTCGCCTTCGAAGGCAGCCCGCCCGAGCCCCTCGCCGAATGGCTCGCTAGCCGCGGAATTGACTTCTAACGCCCTGAGGGCGTAGGGCCAAGCATGGGCGTGCACGCGGCGGAGCGACAGTGCTCTGCACGGCGCGCAGCCGCGGGTGCGGCCAGGGGCCGTGCCCTACGTCCTCAGCCGCAACCGGTGTTGTTGCCGCAGCTGCTGCACGTGTAGCAGGACCCCGTCCGCTGCATCATCCCACCGCACTGCTCGCAGGCCGGGCCGAGGTCCAGGCCCTTCATCTTCGCCGGGCGCACCGGGGGGGTTTCGGTCATCGCCGCCGTCGGCGCGACCGCACCGCCGTTGCCGCCGCCCGAGTGGCCGTTGCCGTTGGCCGGGCCGGCGGTGTCGGTGGCGATCCCGAGGCCGAGCTGCTCGGTGTCCTTCTTCGCCCGCACCTCCGTGGTCATGATCCCCAGTTCCTCCAGGGTCTCGGTGTCCTCGATGAAGCGGCTGGCGACCCAGCGCATGATGTAGTCGGGCAGCGATTTGGCGAAGGGGATCTCCGGGTTGCCGGTGATGCCCTCGGGCTCGAAGCGCATGTAGCTGAACTTGCGCACGAAGTCCTCGAGCGGGACCCCGTACTGGAGCCCGAGTGAGATCGCCGTCGCGAAGGCGTTCATCAGCCCCCGCATCGTCGACCCCTCCTTGCCGATGTCGGTGAGGAAGATCTCGCCGACCGAGCCATCCTCGTATTTGCCGGCGGTGATGTAGCCCTCGTGGCCGGCGATCGAGAACTTGTGGGTGATCGATTCGCGCTCGCGCGGCATCTTCTTGCGCACCGGCTCGGCCAGCTGCTGTTCGGCCTCGGCGCCCTTTTCCTCCTGGGCGTCGGTGCGCAGCGCTTGCGCCGTCTTCGAACCGTCGCGGTAGATCGCCAGCGCCTTGAGGCCGCCCTTCCAGCCGCGCGTGTAAGCGTCGGCGATGTCCTCGACGGTGGCCGACTGCGGCATGTTCACCGTCTTCGAGATCGCCCCGGAGAGGAACGGCTGGGTCGCCGCCATCATGTCGATGTGGCCGGTGTGGCTGATCGCCCGCTCGCCGACCGCGACGTCGAAGATCGGCAGGTGCTCGTCCTTGAGGCCGGGGGCGCCGACGATCGTGTTGTTCTCCTTGATGTAGGCCTCGATCTGGTCGACCTCCGCCTCGGAGTAGCCGAGCGTCTGCAGCGCCAGCGGCACCGAGCGGTTGGCGATCGTCATCTGCCCGCCGCCGACCAGCTCCTTGAACTTGACCAGCGAGAAGTCGGGCTCGATCCCGGTCGTGTCGCAGTCCATCAGGAAGCTGATCGTCCCGGTCGGAGCCAGCACCGTCGCCTGTGCGTTGCGGTAGCCGTGCTCCTCGCCGAGCTCGACCGCTTCGTCCCAGGCGCGCTGCGAGGCCTCGAGCAGATCGCCCTTGATCCCGGTCCCGTCGACCTCGTAGGCGGCGTCGCGGTGCATCCGCATGACGCCGTTGTGCGGCTCGCGGTTCTTCGCGTACTCCTCGTAGGGACCGGTGGCGCCGGCGGCGATCAGCGCCGACTGGCGGTAGGCGCGGCCGGTCATCAGCGAGGTGATCGCAGCGGCGACGTTGCGACCCTCGTCGGAGTCGTATGGGAGGCCGTCGGACATCAGCAGGGCGCCGAGGTTGGCGTAGCCGAGCCCGAGCTGGCGGAAGCGGCGGGCGTTCTCGCCGATCTCCTCGGTCGGGTAGCTCGACGGCCCGACGATGATCTCCTGGGCGAGGAAGACGACGTCGACGGTGTGCTCGAAGTCGGCGACGTCGAAGCTGCCGTCCTCGCGGCGGAATTTCATCAGGTTGATCGAGGCGAGGTTGCAGGCCGAGTTGTCGACGTGCATGTACTCGCTGCAGGGGTTGGAGGCATTGATCCGCCCCGACTCCGGGGAGGTGTGCCAGCGGTTGATCGTGGTGTCGTACTGGACGCCGGGATCGGCGCAGCGCCAGGCGGCGTCGGCGATCTGGTTCATCAGCTTGCGGGCGTCGACCGTCTTCACCGAGGAGCCGTCGGTGCGGGCGGTCAGGTGCCAGTCCTCGCCGACCTCGACCGCCTCCATGAAGTCGTCGGTGACCCGGACCGAGTTGTTGGCGTTCTGGTACTGGATCGAGTTGAAGCCCTCGCCGTCGATCGACATGTCGAAGCCGGCGTCGCGCAGGGCCGCGGCCTTCTCCTCCTCCTTGGCCTTGCACCAGATGAAGTCCTCGATGTCCGGGTGGTCGACGTCGAGGACGACCATCTTCGCCGCCCGCCGCGTCTTACCGCCGGACTTGATCGTCCCCGCCCAGGCGTCGGCGCCGCGCATGAAGCTGACCGGGCCGGAGGCGAGGCCGCCCTTCGAGAGGTGCTCGACCGAGCCGCGGATGTTGGAGAGGTTGATTCCGGAGCCCGAGCCGCCGCGGAAGATCATCCCCTCCTTCGTGTTCCAGTCGAGGATCGACTCCATCGTGTCCTCGACGCTCAAGATGAAGCAGGCCGAGCACTGCGGGTGCTCCTCGAAGCCGACGTTGAACCAGACCGGCGAGTTGAAGGCCGCCTTCTGGTTCAGCAGGATCGCGGTCAGCTCCATCTCGAAAGCGTCGGCGTCCTCCTCGCCGGCGAAGTAGCCGAGCTCGCGCCCCCAGTTCGAGATCGTCCCGGCGACCCGGCCGATCATCTGTTTGACCGAGCTCTCGCGCTCGGGGCTGCCGAGCTTGCCGCGGAAGTACTTCTGGGCGACGATGTTGGTCGCGTTCTGGCTCCAGCTCTTCGGGAACTCGACCCCGCGCTGCTCGAAGGCCGGGCTCTCGGGGTTGCCGATCACGGCATCGCGGATCTCCCACTCGATCTGGTCGAAAGGATGCACGCCGGGCGTCGAAAACCTGCGTTCGATCGAGAGGCCCTGCAGACCGTTTTCGGGACTGGCAACGGCGGTCTTGGACATCAAAAAACTCCTCTCGGGCGGGCTTTCAGCGGTAACTACGCAGGATCGCTAATCGATCGGACGAAAAAGTGACGGAAGGCGCAAATAGGAGACTCTGAAAGCCGTCGGATCTCTCTACATATTGTGTCAACTTCCCAAACTCGGCATTCGGGTTTTCCGTGTGCGGGCGTCGCAGGAGGGGTACCCTTTGGGGCATGGAGGACCTGCGCAGGGGCGCAGAACGGATGGGTGAGCGCGCGACTGCCGCCCGCGACGCGATGGGCGACCGCGCCCAGGCTGCCAAAGATGCGATGGGCGACCGCGCCAGCGCCGCCAAAGAGGCAGTGGGCGAGCGCGCGACCGCGGCCAAAGAGGCGACCGCCGAGGCGATCGCGCTGGTCAAACCGAAACTGCGCGGCGTCTCGCACGAGTGGGCTTTCTTCCTCTCGCTCGGTTTCGGCGTCACGCTGATCGTCCTCGCGCAGACGCCGAAGGCAACTCTTGCCGTCGGCATCTACGCCGTCAGCCTCTCCGCCCTCTTCGGCACCAGCGCGCTCTACCACCGGGTCGAATGGACGCGGCCGAGCGCCCGCCAGTGGATGCGCCGGCTCGACCACTCGATGATCTTCTTCCTCATCGCCGGCACCTACACGCCCTTCGCCCTGCTGGTCCTGCACGGGACCCTGGCGATGGCGATCCTCGCCGTCGTCTGGATCGGCGCCGTCGCCGGGGCGATCGTCGAGATGGTCTGGATCGACCACCCGAAATGGGCCTCGGCCCTGATCTACCTGGCTCTCGGCTGGGTAGCCGTCGCCGCCTTCCCCGAACTATGGACCGCGCTAGGAGTGACCGGCACCCTCCTGGTCGCCTTCGGCGGCCTCCTCTACACCGCGGGCGCAGTCGTCTACGCGACCCAGCGCCCGAACCCCAACCCGGCGGTCTTCGGCTACCACGAGGTCTTCCACCTCTTCGTCATCGCCGCCGCCGTAGCTCAGTACGCGGCAATCGCCTTCTTCGCCCTGCCGCAGGGCTGACGAGCTAGGCCAGCAGCCGCCGCTCGATGGCTTCCGCCGCGGCAACGGCGCCGCCGGTGGCGGCAAACGCCCGGCCGATCCGCTCGGCTCCGCCCCGCCGGGCGATCGCCTCGAGGACCTTCGAACGCAGTCGCCTCGGGTTGAGGCGACGCGCGGGCAGCCTGCTGCCGGCACCCGCGACCTCGACCCGACGGGCGACCTCGAACTGATCGCGGCCGAAGGGAACCGCGCACACCGGCACCCCCAGCGACAGCGCCTTCTGGGTGGCGCCCATCCCCCCGTGGGTGATCGCGCAAGCGGCGCGGCGGAGGATCGGTAGGTGGGGAGCGAAAGGGACGACGGTCGCGTTGTCCGGTACCTCGACCTCGAGCTCGGCCGCCGACGGGACCGTCGCCACGACGTGAACGGGCTCGTCGGCCAGTGCCGCCGGCGCCACGCGCGCCAACTGCTCATCGTTCTGGAACTCGGTCGAGGTGGTGACGAGGACAAGCGGCTCCTCCACCTCCTCGAGCCCCGCGGGGAGGTCTCCCGCCGGCTCCCACCGGCAGGGGCCGACCATGACGACGTTCGGCAGCCTGCCCTCGTGCGGGAACTCGAAGGGAGGGGCCGACATGTAGAGATGCAGCGGCGCCCTGGCCAGCGGCCGGGAGATGCCGAGGTACCGGATGGCGCCGCGGGAGGGCGGTAGCGGGAAGGGGCGGTAGCAGGCCCAGGGACCGCCCCGGCGCGCGGCGGCGTCGAGGGCGCCGGAGGCGAGGACGTCGACGAGCACGGCGTCGGGTCGCTCGTCCTCGAGAGCCTGAAGGAGGTCGCGGAAGTCGTGCGAAGCGCGGGCGCGGATCGTGCGCAGCGCCCTCAGCTGCCTCCCAGCGGTGGTCCGAGCCCGCCCGTCTTCCATCGGCAGCGCCTCGATCTCGCCGGAGATCGGCGCCGCCTCGAAGCCGAGCCCGCGCATCCTCTCCACTTCCGCGGCTAGGGTCCGAAGAGCTATCTCGTGCCCGCGCCGCTGCAGCTCCGCGAGCACCGGCACCAGCGGATAGAGCTGACCTCGCGAAGGCGCGGTGTAGGCGAGGATCCGGCTCAGGGGGATGCCTTCATCAGCGGTTCGATCAGCTCCAGCATCGCCAGTTTGGCCTGCGGCTTGCTGAGGCCGCGATCGCGCCGCAGCAACTTCCAGACGTAGATGTCGGATGCGGTGACGAACTGGGCCAGGCGCCGCTCGTAGGTTTTCCCGCGCAGCCCGTCGAGAGCAGGAGCGAAAGCCTGTCGGCACCATTGCAGGTGGTAGATGCGGCCGGCGTCGGCGAGGTGCTTGAGGATCGGCTCGCGCTCCTCCTGGGCGAGCATCCAGAGGATCCGGTCGCCGAAACGCTCGTAGTGGTCGGCGAGGTCGTCGATGATCTTCTTCGGCTCGCCGACCGGCAGCGGCCCGCGGTCGGCACCCATCTTCTCCGCCGTCTGCAGGTAGGAGACGACGAAGAGATTCTCCTTGCTCTCGAAGTGGCGGATGACCGTCTGCACGGAGACGCCCGCCCGCTTGGCGACCTCCGAGAGAGTGATTTCGTCATAGAAGAGTTCCGCGAAAGCGGTCTCGACGACGTTCAGGATCTTCTTCCGCGTTGCCTCGGCGGCTTTGGCACGGGCCTTCATCCGATAGGGGCGCTTTGCCCGCGCCTGGTCTCCGCTCATGGCGACAAGGTATCCGCCTCCGGGGCCACCACCTAGCCGTAGGCCCGCCTGTACCCCCAGGGGGCGGCGATCGAGATTTTCCAGCGCTCTTCGATCTGCCGCACCACGAGGACGGCGTCGGAGAGCTGCTCGAAGCGCTCGCCGCGCCGTTCGCCGCTGCTGATCCGCCATCGCTGGTGGATGAGGATGACCTCGCCGATCCCGACCGAGCTGCTCAGCTCCACCCCGATCTCGGTGCGGCGGCTGACCAGTTGGGCGAGCACCTCGCGGATCCGCTCGCGGCCGTAGATCGCGGTCGCGTCGGGGGTGACCAGGCACCCGTCCCTGGTGAAGCAGTTCGCGGCGGCGTCGAGGTCGCCGCGGTTCAGCTCCTGCACGAACCGGGGGCAGATCCATGTTGAGCCTGGAGGAAGAGCGGTTGCGTTCTCCACTTTCACGTTAATAAGGTTAACGCGAACCTGCGGTTCCCGCAACGGGATCGCCGACGAGAGGAGCAAAGTGATGAGAAGAGGAGTGGCAATCGCGGTCGCCGCGACGCTGCTGCTGGGAACGTTGTCGATCGGCTTCGCCGTCGCCGGGAGCAGGAACCCGGAGCCGACGGTGGTGCGGGCCGGGAACATGATTCTGGAAGTGGACGGGAACATCATCCCGACCGTCCTGCCAAGGCACCAGTTCGCGCCGATGGGGTTATGGGGCAGCGCCAAGCTCACGACTGCCGACGGTTCCCACCCGCCGGCCCTCGAAAGGAGCGTCTTCGACGGGGACAAAGACGTGATCGTCAGCGTTCGCGGCCTGCCCGTCTGCCGGATCGCTCAGCTGCGGGCGGTGGAGACGAAAACGGCCGAAGCGGTCTGCGGCGACGCAATTCTCGGGCGCGGCAGCGCCACGGTCGAGGTTGCCTTCCCGGAACAGAAGCCGTTCGATTCGACCGGCCCGCTGATCTTCTTCAACGGCGGCGAACGGGACGGCGCGGTCAAGGTGCTGGCATATAGCTACGTCAGCGTTCCGGCGCCGACCGCGGTGATCGCCACGGCCGAGATCAAGCGCGTGAACAATGGCCCCTACGGTCTTCGCGTCAAGACCCGGGTGCCGAGGATCGCCGGGGGCGCCGGATCGTTTGTGGCGGCGCGGTTCGGCATGCGTCGCGTCTACACCTACAAAGGGAAACGCCGCAGCGTGATCTCGGCCCGCTGCCCCGACGGGCTGATCCGCGCCAAGGGGGTGTTCACCTTCAGCGACGACACCGCCCTCTCAGGCAGCGTCGTCCGCACCTGCACGGCCCAGGGCTGACCAGCACGGACCGGTCCCGGTCGACCGCTAGGCCGGGACCAGTTCGCGCTGCTGCTCGACTTCGCTGACCAGCTCGGCCAGCAGCTCCTCCAGCTGCTCGGACTGCTCGGGGGAGAGCTCGAGGCGGCCGTTGCGGTAGAGCGCGGCGGCGCGGGCCACCGGCAGTTCACCCTCGACCACGCGGCCGCCGAGGGCGCCGAGGACTTTGCGGGTCTCGGCCTGTGCCCAGACGGCGCCGAACATCCCGGTCGAGGCGCCGATCACCATCGCCGGGGTGCCGGTGAGAGCGCTCTGGCCGGCCGGGCGGGAGGCCCAGTCGAGGGCGTTCTTGAGGACGCCGGGGATCGAGTGGTTGTACTCGGGGGTGGCGACGAGGACCGCGTCGGCCTCGCGCATCGCCTGTCGCAGGGCCTCGACCGGCTCCGGCGTCGCCTCGGCCTCGAGGTCGGCGTCGTAAGGCGGGATCTCGCCGAGGCGGTCGAACTCCACCAGTTCCGCCCCGGCGGGAAGCCGCTCGGCGGCCTCTCGCAGCAGGGCGTGGTTGTAGGAGTCCCGGCGCAGGCTTCCGGTGATGCCGAGGACTCTCATCGTTATGCCTCCTCGCCGATGAGCTCGAGCTCGACGTTGATCGTGACCGCGTAGTCGAGGACCTCGCCGCCGCTCGGCAGCTCGGCCTGCCAGTTAAGGCCGAAGTCGCGGCGGTCGACGGTCGAGGAGATCGAGAGGCCGACGCGGGCTTTGCCGTAGGCGTCCTCGCCGAGGTGGGCGAAGCGGCCGGCGGCCTCGACCTTGCGGGTCTCGCCGTGGATCTCGAGGTCGCCGACGACGCGCAGGCTGCCGTCCTCGCCGACGCTGAGCTCGGTCGAGCTGAAGCGCAGCTGCGGATAGCGCTGGGTGTCGAAGAACTCGGGGGAGAGGAGGTGGCCCTTCAGCATCTCCTCGTCGATCTCGATGCTCTCGACCTCGACGTTGCCCTCGAGCCGGGCCCCCTCGCCGCCGGTCAGCTTCGCCTCGTAGCGCTCGAAGCCGCTGCGGAAGGTGGTGACGCCGTTGTGGGTGACGGCAAAGGTGACCGAGGAGTGGACCGGGTCCACCGCCCAGGTGCCTGCCGGGATCTGCTGGGTGATCGTCTCCGTGCTCATCTGATTCTGTTCCTTTCTCTGGCTTTCCCTAGACGGTTGATGCTGAAACAGTTGACTTAGAAACAATCGTAGCAGAGAAAGTTTGCGTGTCAACTATTGTTAGAACAACAAATCTGTGGGAAGATGGACTTCATGAACGAGCAGGCCGCAGCAGTGGTGGAGAGGAACGGAGCGGGCGGGGACGTCGATCCGCACCGCGAGGCCTGGATCTCGCTGACCCAGACCCACGCTGCCGTCACCGGTCGCTTGCAGGAGGCATTGACTTCCGCCGAGCTGCCGCCGCTGCCCTGGTTCGAAGTCCTGGCGACCCTTCAGCGTGCACCCGAGCAGCGACTGAAAATGGGGGAGCTGGCCGAAGCGCTGGTGATCACCCGCGGCGGCCTGACCAAGCTGGTCGACCGGCTGATCAAGGCCGGCCTGCTCGAGCGCACCTTCTGCGAGACCGATCGCCGCGTCAGCTACGCGACCCTGCTCCCGGCGGGGGTCGAGCTGCTGGAGGAAATGCGCCCGATCGTCCGCGGCGAGCTCGCCTCGGCCTTCAGCGCCAAGCTCACCGTCGCCCAGGCGGACGAACTGCGCGAGATGCTCGACAGCGTCCGCGGCGGCGCCTGCGGGACGAGCTGAGCGGAGCCGAAGCGCTTACGCGAGTGCCGCAGCGGCCCGCTCTTTGGCGGACTCGATGATCGCCAGGATCTCCGGCTCCCGCCCGTCGTGCAGCAGCTGGATCGGGTCGGGGTCGCCGTTGACGATCCCCTCGAAGAACTCCTTGCGATCCTGGTAGGTCGGCAGCGTCCCCTTCGCCCAGCCGCGGGCGTCGTTGAGGATCACCGCCAGGCGCGCGTACTCCTCGCCGAAGAGCTCGGAGATCTCGCGCTTCATCCGCTTCGCCAGCGCCGGTGAGGCACCGGCGGTAGAGATCGCGATCGCCAGCGGCCCGGTGCGGACGATCGCCGGGAGGATGAAGTTGCAGAGCGGCGGCACGTCGACGATGTTGACCAGCATCGCCCGCTTCTCGGCGTCGTAGAAGATGCCGATGTTGACCTCGGAGTCGTCGGTGCAGGCGATCACCATGAAGACCGCCTCGAGGTCCTCGGGCCCGGCGTAGTCCCGCTGCTCCCAGGCGATCGAGCCCTCGCTTGCCAATCGCTCCAGCTCGGGGTGCGCGGTCGGGGCGATCAGGGTGACGTCGCCGCCGCAGGCCAGCAGGCCCTCGACCTTCTCGAGGCCGATGTCGCCGCCGCCGACCACCAGGCACCTGCGCCCGGTCAGTTTCAGGCAGGCGATGTAAAACGGTGTCTCCAGCATGTCCCGCACGCACGACTGATCGCAGATCCCTTTGCGGAACTGGCAGACGCACTCCTTACCGGCATAGGCCTGAGCGGGCATCGAGAGAAAGACTAGTGACCTCGGGAGGCGAGCCGGGGGGGGAGTTCGGCGGACAACAGCGGGGAGGGTCCGCCGAACCCCCTCCCCGGCTCACGGCCGGTTCAGATCGAGTCGAGGGTGACCTTGAGGCCCTGGTCGAGATCCATCTCGGCGCGCCAGCCCAGCTCTTGTTCGGCTCGGGAGGCGTCGATGGCGATCCGCTGGACCTCGCCGGTGCGTTCGGGGGCGAATTCGGGGTCGAAGCTTTCGTTGCCGGAGAGGCTCTTCAGCGACTCGATCAGTTCGAGGACGTCGGTCTCCCTGCCGGTGCCGATGTTGATCGCGCCGGTCGCCTCGGAGTCGCCGGCGGCGAGGGCGGCGGAGACCACGTCGCCCACATATATGTAGTCGCGAGTCTGCTTGCCGTCGCCGAAGACCGTGGGGCGGCCGCCCTCCTTCAGCAGGCCGCAGAAGATCGCGATCACGCCGGCCTCGCCGAGAGGGTCCTGGCGCGGGCCGTAGACGTTGCCCAGCCGTAGCGAGACTCCGGAGAGTCCATAGAGGCGCTCGTAGAGGGAGACGTAGCCCTCGGCGGCGAACTTGCTCTGGCCGTAGGCCGACATCGGCGCGATCGGCGCGCTCTCCGGCAGCGGGATCTCTTGCCCGTCGCCCTCGCCGTAGATCGCCCCGCCGGTCGAGATCGAGACCACGCGCCCGCACTCCGAGGCGCGCGCCGCCTCCAGCACGTTGGCGGTGCCGCCGACGTTGATGCCGGCGTCGAAGAAGGGGTCGGCGAGGGACTTGCGGACGTCGATCTGGGCGGCGAGGTGGAAGATCTTCTGCGGCCGTTTCTCGGAAGCCAGGCCGGCCAGGCCGTCGCGGTCGCGGATGTCCATCTCGACCAGCTCTGCCCCGTTCGAGAGCCCCGGTTCGAGGTTCGTCAGCCGCCCGGTCGAGAGGTCGTCGACGACCGTGACCTCGTCGCCGCGCTCGAGCAGAGCGTCGACCAGATTCGAGCCGATGAAGCCGGCGCCGCCGGTGACAAGACATCTCATGAGGCGGTGATCCTAAGCGCATCGGCGGTCCCCGCCGCCGAGATCGGACGCTTGTACGCCTGATTGCGCGGCCGACGACCCCTGCTACCCTCGCCGCCCCATGAGACTGATCGTCACCGAGAAGAACAACAGCGCCAAGAAGATCGCCGAAGCGCTGAGCCGCGGCAGCAACGCCTCGGACAAAACTTTCAAAGTCCCGTTCTACACCTGGACCGACGACGACGGCAACGAGCAGATGACCGTCGGCCTCAAGGGTCACGTGCTCGGCCCGGCCTTCCCCGAGGGCTACTCGAACTGGCAGAAGACCGACCTGCACGACCTGATCGATGCCGAGCTGATCAAGGAACCGACCGACAAAAACGTCGTCAAAGCGATCAAGAAACTGGCCAAAGAGGCCGACGAGCTGGTGATCGCGACCGACTTCGACCGCGAGGGCGAGCTGATCGGGCTCGAGGCGCTGGAGGAGATGCTCGACGCCAACCCGAACCTGGGCTCCCGCGAGGGCACCGCCGACGGGACCCTGAGGATCAAACGCGCCCGCTACTCGGCCCTGACCAAAGAGGAGATCGAGCGTGCCTTCAACGAGCTCGACGAGCTCTCCTACCCGCTCGCCAACGCCGGCGCCGCCCGCCAGGACATCGACCTGCTCTGGGGTGCGACCCTGACCCGCGCCGTCTCCCTCGCCAGCCGCCGCTTCGGCTCCAACTTCCTCTCGGTCGGCCGCGTCCAGAGCCCGACCCTGGGGCTGATCGTCGAGCGCGAGATGGAACGGCGCGCCCACGTCGCCAAACCCTTCTGGGAAGTCTTCGCCAAGTTCCAGCACCCCGACGGCAGCTTCGAGGCCCATCACACCGTCGACAAGTTCTGGGAGAAAGCCGAGGCCGACGCGGCGCTTGCCGGGACCTCGAACCCGGGCACCGTCAAGTCCGTCACGGCGCGCAAAAACACGCGCAAACCGCCGACCCCCTACAACACCACCGCCTTCTCGACCGACGCCTCCAGCCGCCTCGGCATCACCCCCGCCAGCGCGATGCGGATCGCCGAGGACCTCTACATGGACGGCTTCATCTCCTACCCCCGCACGGACAACACGGTCTACCCGTCCTCGCTGCCGGTGCGCGAGCTGGTCTCCTCGCTGGTCCGGATCAAGGAGTTCTCCGCCGCCTCGGGCCTGCTCGAGGGCGAGCTGAAACCGACCCGCGGCAAAAAAGAGACGACCGACCACCCGCCGATCTACCCGACCCAGGCGGTCCATCCGGGCGCCCTCGAGGGTCCGAAGAAACGGGTCTACGAACTCGTCGTCCGTCGCTTCCTCGCCACCTTCAGCCCGCCGATGATCACCGAGTCCACGCGCGCCGACATCGAAGCCGGCGACCAGACCTACTTCGTCCGCGGCTCGGTCGTCGTCGATCCCGGCTACGCGGCGATCTACACCTACGCCCGCTCCGCCGACGAGGAGATCCCGAAACTCGAAGAGGGCCAGCCCCTCCAGCTCGAGGGCGACCCGTGGGTCGTCGACAAGGAGACCCAGCCGCCTGGCCGGATCTCGCAGGCGAAACTGATCGAGATGATGGAGGAGCGCGGCCTCGGCACCAAAGCGACCCGCGCCGACATCATCCAGAAGCTTTTCGACCGCGGCTACGTCTACGGCAACCCGCCGATCCCGACCGAGACCGGCATCGCCCTCTACGAGGCGTTCAAGAACTACGTGCCGGCGATGGCGACGCCGGAGATGACGGCGACGCTGGAGGCCGAGATGGACCGGATCGCCGCCGGCGAGATGTCGAAGGGCAGCGTCGTCGGCGAGAGCCGCGAACTCCTGCACAAAACCTGGGACGAAATCGACTCCAGCCGCGAAGACCTGGCGAAAGTGATCTGGAAAGGGATGGACGAGGACCGCATCCTCGGCCCCTGCAAGGTCTGCGAAGAAGCCGGCCGCACCAAGGAGGACGGCTCGCCGAACATGCTGCGGATC
>Ga0068865_100000265_pt1 | contig 28618 bp, 21 predicted proteins | sample KBSMisM12_FD_75293 | JGI IMG/M metagenome (GOLD analysis project Ga0068865, IMG submission 75293) | Miscanthus rhizosphere microbial communities from Kellogg Biological Station, Michigan, USA - KBS Miscanthus M1-2 | ecosystem: Host-associated > Plants > Roots > Rhizosphere > Soil ...
GCGCGTAAGAGTCTTGGAGTGAAGACATGACGTCCCCTGCTACGACTGGATCAAAAACCATTCATCTCGCGCACAGCCCCGACTCGGACGATGCGTTCATGTTTTACGCGCTGGCCGATGGACAGATCGACACCCAGGGGATCAGCTACGTCCACGAGCTGCAGGATATCGAGACTCTCAACGGCCGCGCACTGCGGGGCGAGCTCGACGTGACAGCAGTCTCCATACATGCCTACGCGTACCTGTCCGATCGCTACGCTTTGCTTCCGCACGGAGCCTCGATGGGCGACGGGTATGGCCCAATGCTGGTCTCGCGACAACCGATGACGCGCGACCAGGTAGCAGGCAAGCGGATCGCCATACCGGGATTGATGACGAGCGCTTACCTGGCTCTCAGGCTTTACCAGCCCGACTTCCTTCCTGTCGTCGTACCGTTCGATCAGATCGAGCAAGCGGTTCAATCAGGCGATGTCGATGCCGGACTGCTGATCCATGAGGGACAGCTCACCTACAAGGACGACGGCCTGCACCTGATTGCAGACATGGGCGAGTGGTGGCGCGACAAGACCGGCCTCCCGCTTCCGCTGGGCGGCAACGTCATTCGCAAGGACATGCCTCGTGATTTGCAGCGAAAAGTCTCACGGCATCTCCGCCAGAGCATCGCTTACGGACTCGATCACAGAAAGAACGCGCTCGACCATGCCATGCGGTTCGCTCGTGGGCTCGATCGAAGCAAAGCCGACACGTTCGTCGGCATGTACGTCAACGACTGGACACTCGATTACGGTGACCGTGGGCGCGAAGCAATTCGTCTCTTCCTCGACGAGGGCATTAAAGCGGGCGTAATCACGCGTCCCGTAACGGTGGAGTTCGTTGACGACTGAGCTCGTCGCCGAGCTCCAACGTCGCGCTGCCCGTCTCGCGGCGGTGGCGACGGTTCAACAGGCAATTTCCGCAACCATCTCGCTGAAGGAAGCCTACCGCGAGATCTACAAGGCGGTTGCATCAGTAGTCGACGCGCCGTGCTTTGCGCTGGTGATCGCCGACCCGGCATCGGAGAAGTTCGAGGCGCATTGCATTGTGGTCGACTCTGAAGAGCGCGAGGCGGAAAGCGTTGCCGACTTCCCCAACGGCACCGATACGATCACCAAGGTTTTTCAGACCGGCATGCCGATCGTCTCCTCCCGCCCCGAACGCTGGTGGAAGGGCACCATTTTCCAGGTGGCATCTCGGCGCGAAGTGCAGAGCGAAATCACCGCGCCATTGACCCATCACGACTGCACACTCGGCGTGATGCAGGTGCTGTCGTACAAGCCCAACGCCTACGACGCGCATGACCTCGACCTGATCATGCTCATCGCGCGTCAGGCTGCGGTTGCCATCGAGAACGCCCGCCTCTTCGACGCACAGCGGAGCGAGCAACGTCAAACCGAAGCGGCGGCGGAAATCGCGCGGCTCGCGCTTCGCAAGACAACCGTGGCCCAGGCCAGTCATCGTATTCTCAAGATTCTCGACGACGTGGTGCCTTCGACTGGCAAAGCCATTGGTATCCTCACCGGGGGAAACAATATCTCGTGCGTTGCCGCATCGGGCAGCTGCGCACCGATGGAGGGACTGATCGCTCCCGTGGAGCGGAGCGGAGTCCGTGTAGCATGGGCAAAGGAAGAGCCGATGTTCGTCGAGAATCTTAGAGAGAAGGCGCACCATCCCGACCGCGTTCCCGAAGAGCCGGCTTACACGATTCCGCTTATCGCCAGCAATCGGCGCCTCGGCGCACTCGTCGTCACTGCCGTGGTAGACGGAATGCGGATGGGTTCGAACCTCGATGTTCTGCTCAAGCTCGCTCCAGCGGTGGCGCTCGCTATCGAGGTGCTCGTGCTGAGTGAAGAGGAACAGCGAACCCACGCTCGTGAGCGCACGCTTGCCGCAGCACTCGCCACGATGGATCAGCCGGTTCTCATACTCGGCGTCGATGCCAGAGTGCAATACGCCAATACGGCCGCAGTCCGGGAGTACGGCTACGAGGCCAACGAAATTGCCGGATTGTCGGTGGACGATTTCGTCGTTCCGTCGAATACGCAGTCAAAGCCCCAGACCATACCGGCCCCTCCAACCGAAGCGCCACTCTGGACCGGAGAGCACACCCACCGCCGCAAGGACGGAAGTGAATTTCCAGCCGCCGTCACGCTGAGCCACATTCGCGACGGCAACGACAACATCGTCGGTCTGGTCGTTGGCGTGAGAAATCTGACCGAAGAGCAGAAAGTTGCCGACCACATGGGCCGCACCGAAAAACTCGCCGCCATCGGCGAGCTGGTGGCCGGCGTCGCCCACGAATTGAACAATCCGCTGACCGGTATCTCGACGTTTGCCCAGCTGTTGCTGGAAGACAACCTCCAGCACGAGCAATACGAGTCGGTCAGTCTGATCAAACGCGAGGCTGACCGCGCGATCGGAGTGATTCGAGATCTGCTGCTCTTCGCGCGTAAAACCGAAGCGCGCGACGTGGTGGCCGACGTCAATACGATCGTCCAGCATACGGTACGGCTGCACGCGCTTGCGTCACGATCCAGCGGCATCGAGGTCCATATGCACCTCGACGAATCACATCCCCAGGTTCGCGGCGACGAACAGAAGCTCCAGCAGGTTATCCTCAATCTTCTGGTCAACGCCGAGGTTGCGATGGATGGCGCAAAGCTTCGTCATCTGACCGTCGCTACACAGCGCAAGCATGGCACAGTCCAGATCGTCGTCTCTGATACGGGTCACGGAATGACTCCAGCAGTCGCGCAGCGCGTATTCGAGCCATTCTTCACCACCAAAACTCCCGGGAAGGGTACTGGGCTCGGATTGAGCGTCAGCTATGGCATCATCCAGGCTCATCAAGGCACCATCTCGGTTGAGAGCGCGCCTGACATGGGGACGACGTTCACCATCGTGCTGCCACTCTACACCGAGTCCGGGAAATGACGCGCATTCTCATCGTCGACGACGAGGAGACGATCAGGCTCGCCCTGCGAAAGTTTCTGCGCTCGAGAGGCTATGAGGTGGAGATTGCCGCCTCTGGCGAGCAGGCACTGGAGTCGTTGGGCAGGCAACCTTTCTCCCTCATGCTGTGCGACGTGCGCATGCCGGGCCTGACTGGCGTTCAGGTCGTCCCTCAGGCTCGAGCGATCGATGGGGATCTCGCCATCATCATGCTGACCGCCGTGAACGATGCGGCAACCGCGACCGAAGTGCTCTCGTCTGGTGCTACGGATTATCTGATGAAGCCGGTCGAGCTGGCTGATCTCCAGCAATCGGTCGATCGCGCTCTCAACAAGCGCGCGGAAATGATGGAGCAGAGGCGACTGGACAAGCTGATACGAGAGGAAGTCGCCCTCCGCACCGTGCAGCTCGAACACGAGAAGGAATCTCTGCGCCTGATGTCGATCAGCATCGCCGAGACGCTCATCAATGCAATGGAAGCAAAGGACCTCTATCTTCGCGGGCACTCACAGCGAGTTGCGGACCTGGCAGGCCAGCTGGCCGCGGAGCTTGGACTGGATGAAGCGACCTGCGAGGACCTGAGAGTGGCCGGACGACTGCACGATGTCGGCAAGATCGGAATCCGCGAATCGGTGCTGAACAAGCCGGATCGACTTACCTCCGAGGAGTTTGACCACGTCAAGCGTCACGTCCAGATCGGGCTCGACATTCTTGCCCCCCTCTTTCACATCAAGCAGCCGCTCAAGTACGTCGAGCACCACCACGAGCACTGGGACGGCGCTGGCTATCCGCTCGGACTCACCGGCGAAAACATCCCGCTTGGCGCCAGGATTCTCTCGGTTGCCGATACTTTTGATGCGCTTACTTCCAAGCGCGCCTATCGCGAGCCGCTGTCACCGCTGGCCGCCCTGGAGCACCTTCGAGTCGACGTCGGAAAGCAGTTTGACCCGTGTGTTTACGACGCCTTGGTGCGTCTGGTCAAACGCCGTGTCAACTCCCAGTCGCCGACATCCCGTTAGCCCGACGAAAGGTCCGGCTTGACGCCGGGAAACCGCTGTTGTATTCGGTGTCCGAACAGGACCGGCTACACAACGCAGCGCACAAGGCACGCGACGTGCAGCGGGCGAAATTGAGAATTTTGCGCGCTACCCCTGTGCGTGCGCTGACATCCTATGGGAGGGCAAATGCCGAGCGGTGAATCAGTGGAGCCATTGCGTTTTGCGGACGACGACGACCCGGACGATCTTGGTGGCTTCAGTCGCGGCAAGCGTTCCTACGACGATGACGATGACGAGGATGGCGGCTGGGCGATCAACGAAGATCACAGCGACCGCCTCTGGGACAGCGCCGAAGATTCGGATGACGACGAAGACGTCGAGGAAGCCGGAGTCGTAAGCGAAGGAGACGAGGACGAAGACGAAGAGGAAGAGGATCTCTTCGGCGGCGGCGCGCCAAGAGGCAGACGCGGCCGGCCCAAAGGATCCGGCAAGAAGCAGGAATCATCGCTTTCCGGCGGTGGCGCCGGAGGTGGCGGCTTGGGCAGTCTCGGCGGTACCAGCTCGACCGGAAGCAGCGGCTTCGGAAGCTCGTCTTCCACCGGCTCGACTGGGCTTGGTGGCGGCGGAACTTTATCCAGCCTGAGCTCTCCGCGCACTCCGACCGTCGCTGGCAGCTCGGGATCTTCCGCGGGCAGGACCATCGGCTCGACGTCGGGAAGCCGGTCAGCATCGGCAGGCACGAGCGGGTCGGGGAGGAAGGCAGCGAAGAGTGCTTCGCGCTCCTCAGGCAGCAAAAAGTCTGGGGGTCGTAAATCGGCAGCGAAGAAGTCGGCCGGACGGAAGGGCGGAGCCAGGAAAGCTGCCGCGAAGAAGGGCGGCGCCAGGAAGCCGGCGGCCCGCAAGTCGGGTGGACGGAAGGCTTCGGCCAAGCGCGGCTCCAGCGGAAAGAAGCGGTCAAGACGGTAAAATCGCCCTCCCCCGTGCGCGTTTCTCAAAGCGCGGTTACTCTCAAGGTGACCGCGCTTTTTTTGAACCACCAAATCCGAACGGCCTTCGGCGATTGATGCGATGACTGACAGAGATTTGATGCCCGATAACGAAGACGAAGCCGAAGGCGAAGGTCGCTGGCGCAGGATCCTTCTCTCCGGGGGTGCCCTCCTTGGCGTTGCCGCGGCCTACAACGCCTTCGCGCGGAAAGGCGTCGATCAGCTCACCAACCTTATCGGCGGCGAGGAAGGCGGTTTCGAGTGGCGCGACCGGCGGGTGGCGTTCACCAAGCGAGGGAGCGGTCCGCCGATCCTGTTGATTCACGGCATTCACGCTGCCGCGTGGTCATACGAGTGGCGCAACAACGTTGACGCCCTCGCCAAAACCAACACCGTTTACACCATCGACCTGCTCGGTTTCGGAATGTCCGAGCGTCCGGCGATTCGCTACTCGGCACGGCTCTACATCTCGCTCATTTCCGATTTCGTCAGCAGAGTGATCGACGAGCCGACGGTTCTCGTCGCGTCGTCCCTGTCGGGAGCGTACGCAATCGTCCTCGCCGCGCGCGACCCGCATCGCTTCCCGGCCGTCGCTCTGATTGCGCCGTCCGGCCTCGTTCGACTTAACGAGCCTGTGGGCATCGGCGGCGAAGCTGGCCGTCTTGCGGTAGACACACCAATCGCGGGCACCGCGATGTTCAACGCGATCGTCTCGCGTCCGCAACTGAGTCGCTATCTCAAGAGCGTGTATTCGAACGATGCGCTTGTGACACGCGAGCTCGTTGAGATCTTCTACGCGACTTCGCACCAGCGTGGCGCTCGTCACGCGCCGGCCGCGTTCCTGTCAGGGCATCTCAACATCGATGTCCGGCACGCGTTGCGTCGCCTCAGCCAGCCCGCGCTGATGGTGTGGGGCGAGCAGGGTTCGATGACGCCTGTCGAAGAGTTCCGTGGCTTCCGCGAGATCAAACGCGATTTCGAAATCTCCGTTTTGTCGCCCGCCGGTGATCTCCCGCACGACGAGCGGGCTGAAGACTTTAATGTTATCCTATCCTCATGGCTGAATCGCCTGTCGCTCTCCTCCGCGCCCACGCTCGACACGCTCCCTGGAACGCCCGCGGACTTGCAGCACACGCGACAGCTCTTGTAGACGCCGCCGGAGTTCGACCAACGAATGCGTCAGCGCGAGCGGCTCCAAGCGCCCGCGCGGTTCGCTTCTATGTCGCCACCGGATTACTCGATCGGCCGGAAGGAACCGGCACCGGCGCCACCTACGGCTACAGGCATCTCCTCCAGCTGCTGTCGATCAAAATCCGGCAGCGCGAGGGCCAGAGTCTGGAGACCATTCGCGGGGAGATGCGAGATCTCACCGGCGACGCACTGGAGCGAAAGATCGCCACTTCCCTCGCGCCCGCGCTCAATGTTGGCGCTGACCACGCCGTCGCTCAGGACAACGATATATCGCTGCGCTGGCATCGGCTCGCGGTGGCGGACGGGATCGAGCTCCACGTGCGTGAGGATTCACCGGCGGCGAGAGAGGAAGCAGTAATAGCCATGCGCGAGGCGGTTCGTGCCGCGCTTGGGCGCGCCGACATTCGTTAGCTACATCAAGTAACGAGCCGATCTCTCACCGCGAAGGTGCTCGACGAGCGCTCTCTTGGCCGCCGCGACATCTTCCGGTGACATCCAGCTGGCAGACGAATACCGTTGCCCACGCGCTTCGACTGCCATTGCCACTCTTCCACCACGCGTCACCAACAGGGCTCCGGATCCCCGCGGCCTCGACAGCGGATCTTTCTCCACCAGCTCGAGCGGGAGATTGTAGACGTTAGCTGGATCGCTCGCCGACATCACCACGAACGGAGCGTTCGACCGGTCTTCGCCCGCCACGGTCCTCAACCACTCGACTGCATCCGGCAGCGCGAATTGAGCGCCGCCGAGTCCCTTTACGAAATACCCGCGCCTGACCTCGCCGCGGAACTCTAGTCGCTTTAGCTCACGGTAGATGGATCTCCACGAGACCGGCGGTCGCTCCCGACGCCACCAGTCCCGCGACACTATTCCATACCGCGTCAGCCACTGCCTCGCGATCCGCTCGGCGTGCTCCTCTTCGGGTAAGTCAGGACCCATCGTTCCGCGACGCCTTACCAGTGACCACCGACCCGTCCACCCACTCGGCGCCGAGCCCGGTTTGTCCGGCCTTCTCCACTTAGGCAACCTGCGAATGTTCGGACGCGTGCGCGTAAATCTTCGATTGGGTGATGGCTTGTAGTCAGCCGGCAGCCAGCTCGTGGGATCGTTCCCGGTGCGTGCCAGCATCGGCTTCCATCGTGCGACTTCACGCATCGCCTCGACGGTGTCGTTCGTTACCAGCCCCCAGGCCACGAGCTCACGAATTGCTTCGCGCACAGCCAGCATCGTCATTCCGGTGACCGCCTGAATGTCACCGATGAACGAAGCGCCTTCTTCGGCGATTGTCTCGCGAACGATTTTCGCGTTCTCGCTCAGCACCGGTTCGTTTTCCCGGGTGAGCCAGATCGATCCCGTCCCTCGTTCGAAGAAGCGAACACGAGCCAGTGGAATGGTCCCTGATTCCGGATCGTAGTTTCCCTCCCCCACCCATACCGGCTCGCCAGTCGCAGCAAACCTCGCCAGTGAAGTCGGCTCGTATCCACGCACGCGGGCGCGGAGGTAGTCCCGATCCCACGCCTGTGCCGGTCGCGCTATACCATATAGTTGTCGTATAGCGGTTTCAGCGCCGATTGCATTGTCGAGCCGGTCTCGCTCATCGAGATGCTGCCACCGCTGCATGAACGCCGCGAAATCGGGAAGCTCCACCGCTTCGATCTGCTTTCGCAGGGCGGCCAGCGCGCGACGGCGGCCAATCTCGACGATTCGCCTCGAGCACCACTCGATATCCTGAGCTTCGCGCCGGAACTTGCCACGTATCAGTTTGCCGGTTCGCTCCCACTCGACGAGGCGCGACTCTACCCAGTCCCGCTGCCATCCGTAGCGTGCCTCGACTTCAGCAACTGTCACCGGGCCCGACTGCGTTAGAAAACGCGCCAGGACTTCCCTCCGTGCGACAGATGCGTTGATCGCCGAGCGTCGCAAAACTTCGGGCACGATCGCTTCAGCTTCCTGCTCGCTTAGATCTATACCGCCACGGACCCGGTGCAGTTGCTCCGACCCAAACGCCGCCAGATACCGCGGATAGGTCTCCGTAAGCACGAATCGCCATTCGCGGCTTGTCTCGGACCCGAGCTGGATTCCGATAACCCGGTTGCTTTCCAGCAACTCCCGGAAGGGCTCGCCACGCACACCTTCCTCAACTGTTGCTATACGCGAACGCAGTTCATCCGCGTTCAGGTCGCCGGCTCTGTCGAGCAAATGTGCGAGCTCGTCGTCGGTTCGCGCTCGCCGTCCTGCAACTGTGCCCCTTCGCTCCGCAAGAGTCTGCTCGATCGCCTCGCGAGTCACGTCGTCGCTCCCCTCTCCACCCATGACCTCATCGAGCAACGATCGATCGATCGAGAGGAGCGCCGCTCTTTGCTCCGCTCGCGGAGTGTCGTCGCCGTAAAGCCAGTCCATCACGAACCCGAATTGCAGACTCGCCGCGAACGGCGATGGCGCCTCAGTCTGAACCGAGTGGACCCTGATCTGTCCGTTCGCGATCTCGCTCAGCACTTCCTTCAGGCCGTCCATGTCAAAGGCATCCTGCAGAACCTCGCGATAGGTCTCGACCAGGATCGGGAAACTCGGGAACTGTCGTACGACCTGGAGCAGATCGAGTGATTTCAACCGCTGCAGCCAGAGCGGCATTCTGCGGCGTGGATTCCCTCTTGGCAGCAGGAGCGCGCGCGCTGCATTCATCCTGAATCGCGCGCCGAACAGTGAAGTCGCACCTACTTCTTCCATCACCAGCTGCTCGGCCTCCTTCCCGGAGAGACCGAGCAACGACTGAATCGGCGTCGTCATCCCGAGATCGGGGAGCCTCAGCATGATACCGTCGTCGGTTGTCTGAACCTGTAGATCGGTGTCGTTGATCGCTTCCCGCATCCGTTGCGCGAGTGCCATCCCCCACGGCGCGTTGATTCGTCCGCCAAAAGCGGCGTGGATGACGACGCGAACCGCTCCTGTTTCATCGCGGAACTGCTCGATCACTATGTTGCGGTCGTCAGGCACGATGCCCGTCGCCGCACGCTGCGCCCCGATGTACTTGACCAGAGAATTCGCGGTCGCCGCATCACAACCGTACTCGGCAGCCAGTCGCTCTTCATTAGGGGCTTCGGCCAGCTCGCGTCTCAATGCGCCAACCCGGTGACTCAACATCAGCGATCGCGCCATGTATTCGCCGTGCCAGAAAGGCATGCGGGCCGGCGTTCCCGGTGCCGGTATCACCACCACGCGATCGTGCTCGATGGCAGCAATTCTCCAGGTCGACGACCCAAGCTGGAAGACGTCGCCCATGCGCGACTCGTGCACGAATTCCTCATCGAGCTCGCCGAGCCTGGTGCGATCGGGAAGGTTGACGGTGTAGAGACCGCGGTCCGGAATTGTTCCACCCGAGATCACCGCTGTCATCCGCGCTGCGCGGCTTCCGATCAATTGGTCGTTGACACGATCCCAGGTGATGCGCGCTTCCAGCTCCGCTGCTACATCCGAAGGGTATTTGCCTGAAAGCATCTCGAGAACTTCGTCGTACGCTGCACGGGACAGCTGGTGGTACGGATAGGCGCGCACGATGAGACGATAGAGATCCTCGCTGCGCCAGTCATCGACCGATACTGCCGCCACAATGATCTGAGCGAGCACGTCGAGCGCGTTCTGTACAACGTGTGTTGGCTCGACGTCACCGGCTCGCATCGCCGCGACAATCGCCGCGATCTCAACTGCATCGTCGCGAAATGTCGGAACGAGAATTCCACGACTTGCCACGCCAAGGGTGTGTCCGGCGCGCCCGACTCGTTGCAGGGCCGCCGCTACTCTCTTCGGGGACTGGAGCTGGATCACGAGGTCGACCGAGCCGATGTCTATTCCGAGCTCCAGCGAGCTAGTCGTCACAAGCGCGCGCAGCGAGCCCGCCTTGAGCCGTTCCTCGAGCGCGAATCTTCTCTCACGCGCCAGAGATCCGTGATACGGCAGCGCTATTTCCTCATCGGCGAGCTTGTTCACCCGCGCCGCAATCTTTTCGGCCTGCGCCCGGTTGTTCACGAACACCAGCGTCGTTCGCGATTCCTGGATGTGTTTCAGCACCAGCGGCGCAACCGCCGGCCAGATGCTGCCGCCGACGTTGCCCAGATCCGCGACCGGCGACTGAACCGCGATCTCCATCTGCTTCGTCATTCCGCAATCGACGATCGTCACGGGCCTGAATCGCTCTCCTCCACCTTCCTCACACCCTCCGAGGAAGCGCGCTACTTCATCGAGCGGTCGCTGGGTCGCCGACAGTCCGATTCGCTGAGGTGGCTTTTCCACCAGCGCTTCCAGACGTTCGAGTGTGAGCGCGAGGTGCGCGCCCCGTTTCGTTCCGGCGATGGCGTGAATCTCATCGACGATGACCGCCCTCACACCGCTGAACATGCCGCGCCCTTTCAGCGTCGTGAGCATGATGCTGAGCGACTCGGGTGTCGTAATCAGTATGTGAGGCGACTTGCGCAGCATTCTCGCGCGAGCTGATTGCGGCGTGTCACCCGTTCGTACGGCCACGCGGATCTCTGGAAATTCCTTTCCTTCGTCGGCGAAGCGCTGCTTGAGCTCAGTTAACGGCCGATCGAGATTGCGCTGGATGTCGTTGTTCAGCGCCTTGAGCGGCGAGATGTAAAGGAGGTGGACCGTGTTTGGCAGCGGCTCCTTTACGCCCCGCGAGATCAGCTCATTCAGCTCCCAGAGAAAGGCGGCGAGCGTCTTTCCAGTCCCGGTCGGCGCGAGAATGAGCGTGTGCTCCCCGCTCGCGATCGCCGGCCAGCCCTGACGCTGTGGATCGCTGGGCTTGCCGAACGTCTCCTTGAACCACTTGCGAACGATTGGGTGGAATCGCGGGAGCGCTGCCGTCGCCGTAGTCATTTCGCCACCCTGCCGAAACCTTATCGAGTGCTAAAGCACGCGACGCAGTTTCTGCGCTCCCCATTCGAGAATCTTGCCCGAGAGTGGCCGCTTCCGGAACTCGTCGAGTTTCATCTCTTTCGACCACTTCAGATCGTCCATGAACACGGAGTCCATTTGCGCACCGACGTTTCGATCCAGTGCCACCAGCATTGATTCGTTATTGAAGGACAGCGATCTGTTGTCGAAATTCATCGATCCGACCGCTGACCACATTCCGTCGACGACCAGGGTCTTTGCATGCATCATGGTCGGCTCGTATTCGTAAACCTTCACCCCGCCCTCGAGGAGTTTTTCATAATACGTGCGACCAGCATACCACGTCGTCTTGACGTCGGTCTTGCTGCTCACTGTCAGTACCCTGACGTCCACTCCCCGCCGGGCTGCCGCCAGGAGCAGCTGCAGGAAGTTCTCCCCCGGCACGAAGTAGGAGTTCGTGATGTAAAGGGTCCGGCGCGCGCCCGCGATCGATAGAGCGAAAAACCGCTCAGCGGGGGTACTCCCGGTGGTTGGGATGCTGTACATCAACCCCGCCTGCACATCCCCGACATCCGCAAAAGAACTCCGCGGAAAAAACATGTCTCCGGTGAGGAGTTCTCCGGTTGCCTCCGCCCATGCTGCGGCAAAAGCCGCCTGCAACGCGGCAACCGTCGGCCCTTCGAAGCGAACATTGCTTTCGCGCCACTGGTCTTCGTGATGGCCGTCGCCCAGCCAGTAGTCGGCAAGACCAAAACCCCCGGTGTAACCGATCTTGCCATCGACTACCACAACCCTCACGTGCGAGCGCTGTGCTGCCTTCTGCAACGTGTACCAGCGCAGCTTCCTCAGCCACACTACCTCGACGCCCGCGTCTCTCAGCTTTCGGATCCAGTCGCGCTTGAGCGGCTGGGAGCCAAATGCGTCGAGAAGAAGCAGCACCCGTACCTTGTGCTGCGCGCGATCGATCAGATACTTGGACAACGAATCCGCCACGGCGCCTGGCTGCGAGTAGTACATCTGCACGGTGATCGTCTGCTGCGCCGAAGCCAGATCCTTCCAGAGCTGGGGATAAGTACCTATCCCGTTCAGCATCAGCCGCACGCTGTTGCCTGGATCGATGTGCGTTCCGGTGAATAGCTCGATGCTGCGCGCAAAGAGCGGGTCCTCAATGCTTGGGGGGCCGTCCTTGTCTCCCTCGGCGATAACGCTCTTGACCGGCGTGTCGTGGGTGACGGAAAGGATGCCAATAAGCGCCAGAACCAGCCCGAACAGCACGAGGGCCGCGATTGCGATGTACTTGATCAGTGACATATTCTCTCTGCATGACCTTCGTGGCCCGTCGTCGAATCGCGACGCGTGCTATCGTCCTCGACCGGTCCCTCGAATCGCTGCCCATTTTTCGATTGAGCGATTCTGCCGAGGACACGGCAATCTCTTTCTCCCCTGAGACTGGTGGGCGCTGGCGGGTGCTGCCCAGCCCCGGCGACCGCCTCCCGGGAACCTTCGACCAGGATGTGTACGTCGAGCTCCTTCACCGCTTTCACGAAGCGGGCGCTCCGGAAGATGGCGTCATCAGCTTCACGCTCCATGCGTTCCTGCGATCCATTGGTAGACGCGTCGATGGGAGAACGTATGAACAGCTGCGCGGAGCTCTGACAAGACTCGAGCGAACCACACTCGAGTCAAGCGGAGTGTACGTTGCAGCAAGGGAAGGACAGCCGCTAGAAGGTCGATTTACCATACTCTCATCGGTCTCGATCGCGCGTCGACGACTTGCCGAGCGCGAGCAGTTTACTCTGTTTCCCGTGCTCGCTGCTTCCGAGCCGGGCGACGCCAAGGTCACTATCGGTCCATCCATCCGTTCCAACATCGCCGCGGGACACACCGTCACCCTCTCTGCAGCACACTATCTCTCGCTAACCAACCCTGTGGCGAGACGCCTCTATCGACTGCTCGAGGTAGCCCGCGAGGAGGGCATGGTAACCTGGAGAGTTCCTCTTACCTCCCTCGCGGAGCAACTGCCCCTCACCCAGCGGTACCCATCCCATTTGCAACGAGTGCTCCAACCCGCGCACGAGATGCTCGTTGCGGCAGGCCTCCTACGAGATGCTGCTTTTAGGCAGCTAAATCGCGATTGGCTTGTAGATTATGTACTTGCCTCCCGGGCCGCCTGAGGGCTTTCCTCTGGTGCCGTTTGTGCGTCATTGAGGAACACGAACTACCCGAAGAGCGTATTTAATCAGTTGGCCTGAGTCGACTTACGGCGAAGGCTTTGAACCATCAGCCAGGCAGTATTCCCGCCTCTGGTGGGTCATCTTACATAACTTCGAGCCTTCATCGTATGCTCAGATCCAGAAAAATCCTGCTCATTGGTCTTACGTTGGTTCCGCTCGCCGTGGGCGGCTTCGTATTCCAGCAACGTGAGAGCGTGCAGGGAGCGCGACTCCTCGACCAGGTCTTGAACATCGTGTCGACTCGCTTCGTCGACACCGTTGACGCTGCGACTCTCTACGAGAAGGCAGCGCGGGGACTCGTCAAGGAGTTGAACGACCCATACAGCGTGCTGCTGTCGCCCAAGGAGCTCTCGACGTTCAACGCCCAGACCAACGGTCGTTACGCCGGGATCGGTATGGAGATCGCCGAGACGCAGAACTTCATCACCGTTCAGCGCGTATTTCCGCATACTCCGGCCGAGCAGGCGGGAGTCCAGGAAGGCGACCGCATCAACTTCATCGATACGACCAACATCCGCGGCTGGACTGTTTCGCAGACGTCCGATGCACTGAAGGGAAATCCGGGCAGCAAGGTAATGGTGAAATTCTCGCGCCCCGGCGTGCCCGAGCTGATCCCGATTACGTTCACTCGCGCGGTCATCAACATTCCCGCGGTTCCTTACGCGATCATGCTCGATGGAAAGATCGGCTACGTGCCGCTCCTCCAGTTCAACGAGAGCGCGAGGGACGAGCTCGAGAACTCCGTCACCAAGCTCTCACGTGAAGGCGCGAAGGGAATCGTGATTGATCTTCGTGGCAACCCGGGCGGGATTCTCGATCAGTCGCTCAGCGTCAGCAACCTCTTCCTGAGGAAGGGGCAGCAGATCTCGAGCATTCGCGCGCGCAGTGGTGAGAACCAGACCTTCCTCGCCACCGACGATCCGGTCGCTCCGACGATTCCGCTCGTGCTTCTCACCGATGGGAGGAGCGCATCGGCTTCCGAGATCGTCGCCGGTGCACTGCAGGATCACGATCGCGCGTTAATCGTCGGCACGACTTCGTTCGGCAAGGGACTGGTCCAGTCAGTCTTTCCGCTCGAAGGCGGATACGCCCTCAAGATGACAACGGCGAAATGGTATACGCCAAACGGTCGTTCGATTCAGAAGGAGCGCAAACTCCTCCCGAACGGCGACTTCGTCGAAGTAATGCCTGACTCTTTGGAGACCGATTCGGTTCGGCGCTCGCGCCCCGCGTTCAGATCGGACGCCGGACGCGTCGTTTATGGTGGTGGCGCGATCACTCCTGACATCATCGTCAGGCCCGACACGCTGACGACCGCGGAGCAAAAGGTCTTCAACGCTTTCGCTCCAAAGACGGCCGATGTCAGAGCGACACTGATGGATTATTCGCTGGAGCTGAAGAAAACCGTACGGCCCAACTTCACCGTTCCACCGACGTGGCGTGAAGAGTTCTATCGCCGTCTGACGGCGAAGGGTGTCGCCATTGACCGCGCCCAGTACGAGCAGGCCGGCAGCGAGATCGATCGCCTGCTCGGTAACACCGTCGCGCGGCTGGCGTTCGGTGATTCGACTGCCAAGCGCCGCAGCGTCCCCGACGACAGTCAGCTGGTGCACGCCATCGATGTGCTGAAGCAGAGCACGTCACAGAAGGATCTCTTCGCAATTGCGCAGCGCGAGCAGAGCACGGCTTCCGCGCGTCCATAAAAGATAAAAAAGGACAACAAAAAGCTCCGGCGAAATGCCGGAGCTTTTTTTGTTATGGCCAGTTTGGTTTGTCGGAGTAATGACTTCCGAAAATTGCCTTCAATACCGGTCTTGGATCCTCGGTTCGAACCACGCTGTCGATTCGTTCGGCAAGAAGAATCGGTCGAGTGAATTCACGGTAGCGCCGGTAGCTTCGACAGAAGCAGATCGGACCTTTGCGGAAAATGTCGCCCAGCAGAATGTCGGGCTCGCCGACGATCGTCATTGCGTAGAAGAAATTCAGCGACTTCTGTCTTGGCAGATCGCTCTGCCTCACGTTGCGCGGCAGACTCCCGTGCTTACCCCACTGCACATCGACCTTCACCTGCGACTTCGGCCACGCGGTGTGAAGCACCGTTCCGTGCCAATATGTCCACAGATCAGTGGGGGCGTAGGTCTCGTCGTAGCCTACCCAAAGGATCTCCTCGTCCGTAGGGACGGTGAAAGGGATCCAGGCCCCGTGAACGTCGTCCCGCCAGAGCAGATGGTAGGCAATTAACCGCTTCTCGGGGTGCAGAACCGCCACCGCCCGGGCCAACGGGAACGTTTCATCTGGCTGGAGGTATAAGACCGGTGCCAGGCGCCGTGCCAGGACGACTCCACTGTCGGAAGGCGCGAGAGCTCCAGGCAGATTGGTCGGTCGGAGCGGGATGTGGGCATGAGGACCGCAGGCTGTAAGGAACGCCAGCGACACTCCCACGAATATCCGCTCGCGAATCTTGACGGCGCTTCTTCGCGAAGCGCCGTCGCAAGTCACCCGACACGACGCCAGCCGAGCAGCGTCGCGTCCGTTGCAACTGGAGAGCTCATGCGCAAGCCACGTCCGAACGCGTACAATCCGGCTCAGGCCCTTTTCCTCATCAGCAACGATCGTACTGGATCTCCGCTCAGTTGTCCCTCCTGTTCCGGATCGATCGAGCGCGATCCACACCAGGTGCCACCCCCGCCGTATACCCACGTGACCCTGCGCTGTAAAAGCTGCGGCAGGACAGCGCATTACGTCGCGGGCGCGGCATAGTCCCGCTGTTTCTTGCACAAAACTTGCCCTCCTGTGCGCCTGCCGGAGGGATAGTGCGTCACGCGGACGAGTATCCGGCGATGCGGCGCGAGCATCTCGATGTCGCTCGCCTACGGTAGATGCTTTACAGATTGCCCGTTGGGGAGAGGATCAGTTCAATGGCACGTATCACTGGGACGGTTAAGTGGTTCAACGACGCGAAGGGATTCGGCTTCATTTCCCGGGAAGGCGGACCCGACGTCTTCGTTCATTTCAGCGCGATCGGTGGCAGCGGTTTCAAGTCACTCTCTGAGGGCGATAAAGTCGAGTTCGAAGTCGTGCAGGGTCAAAAAGGACCACAGGCGGCCGACGTAACAAAGGTCGGCGGCTGACACTCTCATTACGATCGTATTCAAAAGCCCCGCTGCGGCGGGGCTTTTTTCATATGGACGTTGTCACAAACCTTGTTTTCCACAGGCGGCATTTGATTTGCTTTGATGCACACGCATAGCCGGTTCTCAACCAGTCGGAGGAATGGCGGATGGCAGCAATATGGAAAGGCTCACTGACATTCGGCCTCGTCAACATTCCGGTGGAGTTGAAGACCGCGGTGCGGTCCGATCATATCAGCTTCCGCCTTCTTCACGAACAGGATCTCTCTCCCGTAAAGTATGAGCGCGTTTGCAGCGCCGACGGTGAGACTGTTCCGTGGAATGAAATCGTAAAGGGATACGAGTACGAAAAAGGAAAGTTCGTCGTGCTCACCGATGAAGACTTCAAGACAGCGGCTCTCGAGCAGTCAAAGACGATAGACATCCTTGACTTCGTAAAGCAGGAGGAAATCGATCCGCGCTATTTCGAGACTCCTTATTATCTCGTTCCCGGGAAGGGCGGCGACAAGGCGTATGCTCTTCTGCGCGAAGCGATTCGCGAGACGGGGTCAGTCGGAATCGGAAAGATCATCATCAGACAGACACAGCATCTCGCCGGCGTCAAAGTCATTGGGGATGCGCTGGTGCTCGAGATCATGCGCTTTGCCAACGAGCTCGTCGACATAGGCGAGTTCAACTTCCCGAGCCGCGATGCGATCCGGCCGCAGGAGCTCCAGATGGCCGAGCAGCTCGTCGCAAACCTGGCTGAGCCTTTCGATCCCACACGCTACACCGATGAATACCGCGCCAACCTCATGCGCGTCATCAAGGCGAAGATGAAAGGCAAGAAGCCGAAGCTCGAGGAGCCCGAGGGGGCGGAACAGGACGCGGGAGTGCTCGATCTGATGGCGAAGTTGCGCGCGAGCCTGGAAGAAGGGAGCGGGAAGAAGGGCGCGGTGCGAGCAAAAACCAAATCAGTTGCAGCGACCCGCAAGAAGACGAAGAAGAGCAAGACCGCCTAAGATTCGCTCATGGCTGTGAAATCGGCGGCCGGCTCGGAGCGAAGCGCGCGCGCCCAGCTGGCCGAGTACAGGAAGAAGCGCGATTTCACGCGCACGCGTGAGCCGTCAGGTGAGAAAGAAGCGGCGCGGGCCCGCGCCGGCCGGCTTCGGTTCGTCATCCAGAAGCACGCTGCCAGCCATCTTCACTTCGATCTCCGTCTCGAGCTCGATGGCGTGATGAAGAGCTGGGCCGTTCCCAAGGGGCCCAGTCTCGACCCCAAAGTGAAACGACTGGCGATGCAGGTCGAGGATCACCCGATCGACTACAACACCTTCGAGGGAACGATCCCGAAGGGAGAATACGGCGGTGGAACCGTGATGCTCTGGGATCGGGGCACGTATTCGTCGGATAGTGCAGCGTCGCCGGACGAAGAAGAAGACGCCTTGCGGGACGGACTGCGGCGCGGTGACCTCAAGATCACCTTCCACGGCGACCGGCTGCACGGCTCGTTCGCGTTGGTTCGCATGAAGTACTCCCGCGACTCCTCCAGCTCTGCCAAACCACAGTGGCTCCTCATCAAGCATCGTGACGAGTTCGCAACCGAGGAGGACGTAGTCGCCGAAAACATGACCTCGGTGGACACGGGTCGGACGATGGAAGAGATCGCCGCCGGCAAATCCCGGGTCTGGCACAGCAACCGGGAGCCGAAAGCAAAGGCTCTCTTCGCCACCACCCGCGTGCCATCCGCTCGGGCCACAAGAAAGTCGAGCGCCGAGTCAGAGGACGTTTCGTCGTCGGCGATCTCCGCCGCTTCGCTCGAGCCCATGTATGCGAGCATTGGCAGCGATGTGCCGGATGGAGGCTGGACGTTCGAGCCCAAGTATGACGGCGTGCGAGTTCTCGCCTACGCGACATCCAGCGACGTCAAGCTCATAACCAGAAACGGGAAGGACAAGGCAAAACAGTTTCCCGAGATAGTTGAATCGCTCAGGAAGCTCGCGGCACAGGCAAAACGAACCTTTGTCCTCGATGGGGAGATCGTCGCGCTGATCGACGGTGAGCCGGCTCGCTTTCAGGAGCTGCAAAGCAGAATGCACGTGAAGCAGGCCGAGATCATCGAGCGCCACAGCTCCGCGTCGCCGGCAGCGCTGATTCTCTTCGACATCTTGATGGATGGCGACGAAGTGCTGCTGCGAGAGCCGTGGACAGAACGACGCGAGCGGCTGATGAAACGCGTCGGCAAGAGGGTCGGCACCCAGCTACGCATCACCGAGTCGATTGAAGGCAATGGAAAGAAAATGCTCGAGCAGGCGAGGCGCGACGGCTGGGAAGGTGTGATCGCCAAACGCATGGACTCGCGTTACGAGCCTGGGAATCGCTCGCGGAACTGGCTCAAGCTGAAAATCGAATTCCGTCAGGAGTTTGTCGTCGGTGGCTACACCGAGCCGCGCAACAGCCGGGAACACATCGGTGCGATTCTACTGGGTTACTTCGACAAGGATCGATACATCTACGTCGGTCATACCGGCGGCGGATTTTCTCGAAGCGGGTTGCAGGAGATGTATCGCCGGCTGAAGCCGCTCGAGCGGAAGACGTCGCCTTTTGTCGAGACCCCGAAGACCAACGAAAAAGCCCACTGGGTAGAGCCGAAGATTGTCGTTGAGGTCAAGTTCAGCGAGTGGACCGCCGACCGGCGGCTTCGTCAGCCGATCTTTCTCGGAGTCCGCGACGACAAGGACGCTCGTGATGTGGGCATCGAGAAAACCAGCGTACAGAACAAGGTGAAGTCAGGCGCGATCGCTAAACGTCAGTCGCGAGCAAGCGTCGCCGCTCGCGCGCGAGTAGAGACGGAGCCGAAGAGATCGCGGTCGGGCACGCCGCGCCCGACCAGGAAAGCACGCTCGAAGTACGACAAGGCGTCAGTCCTCGCCCAGCTGGAGGAGATCGAGAAGAAGCGAGGCGACGCCACGCTCGATTTAGGCGGTGGCGACAAGCTCAAGGTATCGAACCTCGACAAGGTGTTTTTCCCCAAAGAGAAATACACCAAGGGTGACGTGATGCGGTACTACACCCGCATCAGCGACTTCATTCTGCCGGCGATGCTCGATCGCCCGCTGGTGCTCAAACGCTTCCCCAACGGCATCGACAGCGAAAGCTTTTATCAGCAGAAGGCATCCGATACCACTCCTGCCGGCGTCCGCGTCGAGGAGATCGTCACCGACAATGGAGACAAGCAGCCGCGCTACATAGGCGGCGACCTTCTGACTCTGCTCCACACCATTCAGCTCGGCGCAATTTCAGTCGACCCGTGGCACTCGCGCCTGCCACATCTGCAGTATGCCGACTACACGATCATCGATCTGGATCCAGGGCCCCGCGCAAATTTTGATCGGGTAATCCAGGTTGCACGGTGGGCCAAGGAAGTGATGGACGGGTTTGGCCTCAGCGGCGCGATAAAAACATCGGGCTCGCGCGGGTTGCACATCTATCTACCGTTGCCGCCTCGAACGCCAAACGACGCGGCGACGATTGTGGCGCAAATGGTTGCGACCAAAGTCGCAGCGACGCATCCGCGTGAAGCGACGATCGAGCGATTTGTCAAAGCCCGAGGCGCTGCAATGGTTTACGTCGATTACCTGCAGAATATTCAGGGCAAAACAGTCGCCGGACCGTACTGCGTGCGGGCTAAACCTGGCGCGACGGTCTCAACCCCGCTGCAATGGAGTGAGCTCACCGACGATCTCGATCCACGCGACTTCCATATCGGAAACGCCGCGGAGCGTTTTGAGAAGGTTGGAGATATCTGGAGCGCAGCGATGAAGAAGAAGAACTCGCTTCGTGCGCTCGTTTAGCCCCGGTTAACGCCCGCCGTTTCCGACTTTGCGGAGCGGGAGCTCCATCTGTCCGCCCTGAGGATCGTTCTGCCTGCCTGCATCCCCGAAGATCGGATCGCTCGACTCATCAACCATGTGAGTGAGCTTGTAATAGAAATGGAGTGCGTGGATCGGCGCCATGAAGCTGCGATTGCCGGCGCGAGAGATCGCGACAGCCTCCTCACGAACTCGCCGCGGCAGATCTCGCGCAGCGGGTAAAGCAAGAAGTCGCTGTATCTCTGTGCTATCGCGCGCCAGCAGTGCAGCGCACAAGCTATCAAGATAAGCCAGCATCGCCTTCAGGCCCCCGGTTCAGGGTGTTTAGCCTTAGGTACACATTGCAACTAATACACCGGGACCGCAAGAGGTTCCTAGTCTGGGTCAGCGTCCTGATACCGACCCGTTACTGCTCTAGGTTATTCTGAAATCAAACCGCACGCCACGGTGCGCTTTACGCCTTTTCTTCGGTAGGTAGCGATACAGTTGCGCCGGACGACCCCGTCCTTCGCTTCGCATTTCCTCCGTAGGTTCGACGAGCCAGGCTGCCTGGAGGGCACGTCGGAAGCTGGCCTTGTGCAAGCGTTTACCCAACAGGAGCTCGTACATGTGCTGGAGCTCGCTGAGCGTAAAAGTGCTTGGCAGGAGGCGAAAGGCGATCGGAGCCTGATCGAGCCGCTCCTGAACGTTTCTCATCGCCCCGTCCACCATCGCTCGCTGACGAGGGGACAAAGGCGGAAGGTCGCTGATCTGAAACCAGGCATAGCCGGCGTGCGGTGAAGCCGTTTCGTGTGGCACCAACGCAACGTACGCGACAGAAATATCCCCATCGCTTGGATGCCGCTTCCCATCGCCGAATGCGCCGATTTGCTCCAGCCATGCCGGGGGCTCGCCCAGGGCGTCGCGCGCAGCCCGGTTTGCCGACTCTTCGAATGTTTCGGCAGCCTGCGGAAGCCGCCATGGCAATGCCCACCGCTCGCGATCACTCGAGCTGCGCGTCAGCAGCACTGCCAGCTCGTTCCTCGTCGCGGTGACCAGTACCACGTCGACGCTGTACGAGTTGGTCCGGGAGGAACGGTCACGCATGGGTGCAGCGAATTAGTCACTTTATGTGACTAAAGTCAAGACCGTTTCAGATTTTTGGGGGATGACTTTTTTTTTCGCTGAAAAAAAAAGTCAGCAGGCAGGTGAGTAGTGATATACCGGACTATTGAAGCAGCGTCAACCGAAAAATTTCCAAAGAATTTTTCGTTGGTCCGTCAAGCAATTCTTTTGATCAACTGGATCAGCGGCGTTGAGCTGCGCGCGACTCGCCCGCTCCGCGATTTGCGAGTGGTGGAATGCTGATCGGTAAATGCCCTGAGATCGGCGCTGATCCGAGCAGCGCTCGCGCCGCCGCGGTCTGCGAAACCGGAAATCCTCCCCACGCAACGAGATAAGCGCTTACCCAGGGCAGTTGCTGCAACAGATATGGATTTCCAAATGCCACTACGATCGGCTTTCGCCCGCGATCGACGAGCGTGTGCACGAAATTCGTGAAAGCTCCAGGCGCGCTGGCACTTACCGCGTCCCAACTCTGACCGACATACGAGTTGACAATCGTTACGTCCGCGGAATCGGCAGCGGCCAGCAGGCGCGGATAATTGAGGGCTGCGTCTTCAGTGGAAACAAACTCTGTCCGCAGCTTTGGCAGGCGCTGGCGCAGCTCCGCGTTAAACGCGTTCCCCGCCGAGAGATCGGCGCGACGTGCCACTGTGATCGACAAGACTTTCGCGCTGTCTGAGAGAAGTGGGATCTGACGCAGCGAGTCCTTTACCAGGGTTATGGATTTCTCGGCGGCCGCTCGAGCGACCTGCGCGTTCGCGCTGTCACCGACAAGAAACCGCAACCCGTTCAAATCGACGAGCTTCGATTTGGCAAGCCCAAGTCTCCGCTTCGTTTCCAGAACTCTGCGTACAGATGAATCCAGGCGAGCCTCAGTGTAACGGCCTTCAGAGATACCGGCGAGAACGGCGTCGATCGTCTTCGACACATCCAGCGGCTGAATCAGAACGTCGATCCCGGCGGCGACAGCACGCTTGACCGCTTCGTCGGAGCCGTAAGTGTCGAGAACGCCGCGCATGTCCATCGCATCCGAGATGATTATCCCCTTGAATCCCATCTCTCCGCGCAGCAAACCGGTCAGCACTCTCGACGACAGAGTGCCCGGCACGTTGGTAGAGTCGAGAGCCGGCATTGCGCCGTGAAAAGACATGATCGCGCCAACACCTGCATTTACGGCGGCCCGGAATGGAACGAGCTCCACGGTGTCGAGCCTTGAACGACTCACCGTGACAACCGGCAGTGCCAGATGCGAGTTCACTCCGGTATCGCCATGACCCGGAAAGTGCTTTCCTGTCGCGATCATGCCGTTATCCTGCAGCCCGTGGATGAACGCAACACCCATTCGCGCCGCCAGCTCGGGATCTTCTCCGTATGAGCGCGTATTGATGACGGGATTCTCAGGATTGTTGTTGACGTCGAGGACAGGTGCGTAGGCGATGTGGATCCCGAGCGCTCTACCCTCGAGCGCCGTGAGACGTCCCTGCTCGTAAGCAAATGTGGTGTCGTGTGTTGCGCCGATCCCCATTTCCGGCGGGAACACGATGGCGCCGCCGAGGTCGATCGCGTTTGGAACGAAGTATCCGCCGCGAGCGCGAAACCCCGCACCAGCTTCGAGGTCAGCTCCAAAGAGCAGCGGAACTTTGCTCATCGCCTGCAGCGCGTTGAGTTTGGCCGCGACTTCAGTCGGTGAGCCGACAGAAATCGTGAAGCCGCCGACCTTCTCCCGCTCGACGTACTCCGTCAACCGCCGCCATTGTGGCGAGTCGCCCGACACATAGTCTCCATACACACTCGGCCAGACAATCTGCGCCGCCTTTTCACGCATGGTCAGCGAACGCATCACCGAGTCGGTCCAATTCGACGACGTTGCCGCTGTCGTTGCCGCCGTGCCGCTGGTCATGGTACTGCAGCTAGCCGCAATCAGGGCAAAGGCTAAGACAACCAGTGGCTGTGACTTACGCATTTCAGTGAGTGATCGTGCCTTTCTTGCTGGTGTCGATGTCCGACGAGCTGCCAGTCTTGAACAGAAAGGCGTCCATGTTCTTGGTGAGGAACGAGCGGGCCTGCGGATCCATCACATTGAGCCCGTAGTGATTGATCAACATCGTCTGCTGCTTGAGCCAGTCGGCCCAGCACTGCGTGCAGATCGCTTCGACGACTCGGGCGCCGATTGCGCCCGGAAAGGGAGGCTTTGTAAAACCCGTGCGCGTTTGGCCGCAGCGCGCGCAGGTAACGGTCTCAGGCACAGGGCCTACTGACGCGCGTAGCCGATTTCAGCCAGGCCGAACAGGGAGAGTAGCCGGAGATAAACCCATCCGATATCCAATTCGTACCACTTCGCCTTGAACTTGGCGGAATGTGGATCAGCGTGATGATTGTTGTGCAGCTCCTCACCGCCCAGCCAGATCGCGATCGGTGAGATGTTACGGCTTTCGTCCTTGACGTTGAAGTTACGATAGCCGACGGCATGACCAATTCCGTTCACGATTCCCGCTGCCCAGAACGGAATCCAGACCATCTGAATTCCCCAGACGATGGGACCGACGAAGAAGCCGAACAGGTAGACGTCGACGCACATCATGATCACGATACCGAGCCAGTTGAGCGGAGACAGCAGGTGTCGCTCGAGCCAGTCATTCGGTGTTCCTTTGCCGTACTTGTCGAGCACGCCCGGCTGGCGAACCGTCTTTCTATAGTAGAAGGCGCCTTTGAGGACGATGTTCCGCAACCCCTCGATGAGAGGGCTATGTGGATCGCCTTCGCGATCAGCGAACGCGTGGTGCTTGCGATGACAAGCGACCCATTCCTTGGTCACGATCGCCGTCGAAAGCCAGAGCCAGATACGCATTGGAAGAGCGGCGAGGTAGTGCAGCTTCACGCCGCGATGTGTCTGGGCACGATGAAGGAACAGGGTGACGGACACATTGGTGAGGTGCCCAGCGATGACGATGAACAGAATAGGCTTCCACCAAGCGGTCGCCCAGCTTCCAAAATCCGGCATTACTTGCTCCGTTTGATCTAAGTTCGTTAACGCCTGCAATTTATGCGAAGGCCGCCCTTAATCCAAACGACCACATCACTTTCTCGTAACCGGTCCTGGCGCGTTCGCGGCGGGCGGTTTGCCCCACGTGTCATTGGCAGGATTCCAGTCGGGGACGGATGGATCAGGCCATAGTCTTACACCAGTTACAGTTGCGCGGACCGGCACGACCGCGTCGAACCGCGTCGATCTGGACCAGATGCTCACCGGAAGCAGAAAATCCTGTGTAGTTCCGTCCGCGTAGGCGACCCTGAATCGAACCGGGAAGGGCACGCTCGTCATCCGATGCAGTGAGATCTTCGCCAGACTCTGGCCATCAGAGGCCCGCATCGAAACGCTGTCGATACCTATGTCCAGAACATCCGTCGTGTAGAAGAAGCTTCGCCAGAACCAGGACAGGTCTTCGCCCGTTGAGTTTTCAATGGTTCGGAAGAAATCGCCCGGCGTCGGATGCTTGAACGCCCATGCCTGAATATATTCGCGGAAGGCATTGTCGAATGCCTGTGGACCGATGACGTGGTTGCGGAGAGTCAGCAGCACAGCTGCCGGCTTGCGGTAACCGATCGCTCCCAATGCTGCAGGATCGATGTTGTCAGGCGCGGTCATCAGCGGCGACTGAATGCCCTGCGCCATAATATCGGCCCAGTTTTTCAGGTACGGAGGATACGCGCTCTGGCCCGGGTAGCGCGCCTCGAGGGCGAATGCATTGATGTACGTATTGATCCCTTCGTCCATCCACGCGTAGCGTCGCTCGTTGGAGCCGACGATCATCGGGAACCACTCGTGTCCGTGTTCGTGGTTGATCGTGCCGAAGATCGATGTTGGATCGGCGCTCCCGTAGTGCACCATCACGAACATCGGGTACTCCATTCCGCCAACCGGTCCGGCAACGCTCGTTGCCTGAGGCCACGGAAACGGAAAGAAAAGCTCCGAGTATTGTCGAATCGACCACTGCGTCTGCTCGGCGGCGCTTTCCCACGCCTTCCCTGCCTTCGGAAATTCGTAGTAGGCCTGCGTCAGGATGCCATTCCAACTAGTCGCATCCCAACGGAAATCCGGCGCGGCGGCCCAAGCGACGTCGTGGACGTTTCGTGCGCGGAACCGCCAGGTTCTGGTTCCTGTCTTTCGCTGCCCCTTCGCTGCTGCAGCCTCCGCCTGCGTGATGATCTGCACGACCGACGCTGTTCGCGAAGCGGTCGCCAGCCTCTGGCGCTGCTCGGCTGTCAGGACTTCGTTGGCGTTCTGTAACACCCCGCTGCCGGCCACGACGTAGCCCGCAGGCACCGTCACGGCGTAATCGAAATCACCGTACTCCAGGTAGAACTCACCCTGCCCAAGGTATGGATCAGTGTTCCAGCCGCGGACATCATCGTACACTGCCATCCTCGGGTACCACTGTGCCGCTTCGTAGAGAACGCTGTCGCGGCCCATTCGATCCGAGCCGTGTTCCGGGACGCGGAAGGAATAGCTCAAAGTGATAGTCGCTCTTCCGCCACGCGGAGCCAGCGGTGCCGGGAGATCTAGCCGCATCATGGTGTCGTTGATGCGCGGCTCGACGGCGCTGCCGTTCACGCGAACGTTCGTAAACGTGTATCCACCCTGGAATCCCCGCACGCCCCAACGCGAATCTGCGGGGAAAAGTGCCGAGCCCTTGCTGTTGGAACGATAGAGATTCTGATCGGCTTGCAGCCACACATAGCGCAGCGTGTCCGGCGAATTGTTCGTGTACCTTATCTCAACGGAACCGGAGATCTCCGTCGTTCCGGTATCGAGGGCTGCCTTGATCGTGTAGTCTGCGTGCTGCTGCCAGTAATCAGGTCCGGGTGATCCTGAGGACGAGCGATACCGATTCGGACCCGGCCAATCGATGCGGTTCGTCGTTGCGAAAGGGTCGTCGCGCTGGGTGTCGTAGACACGCTGGCCGGCGCGCGCCGGAGCTGAGTCGACCGGCGCATCCATGCGCACCGGTGGTAAGACTACTGGTCGCTGCTGCGCGCACGCGGCTACCGCGAGCAGACACAATGCGTACGGTTTCACTGGAGATTGGCTCTGGAGATGTTAAACGTGCATCAACTGCTAGCAACGTAGGGGCCAACATAGTGATGTGACACCTTGCAATAGCTCCTGCTTGCACTTACAGTCTCACCCAATGACTCGTCCGCAAGCAGCGACGACTCTGATCGAGGGCCGTGCTTCTCTCGGAGGCACACGCCGATTCAGCAAGCGCTTCGGCCAGGTGCAGCCGGCGCATTTCTATCGGGAGCTTGGCGGCATGGCTCTCGTCTCTTCGCTCGGATTCGGCACATACCTGGGTGAATGCGACGACGCCGAAGACGCGCGTTACACGAGAGCGGGCGCGGCGGCCCTTGAAAGGGGAGTCAATCTGATTGACACCGCCATCAACTATCGCTGCCAACGGTCTGAGCGCGCCGTAGGCGACGCCATACGAGTCGCCATCGCTTCAGGCACGGTCACGCGTGAAGAAATAGTTGTGTGTACCAAGGCCGGTTATATCCCACTCGAGAAAACACCGCCGGCGACCAGGGAAGACTATCGCGGGTTTCTCGACAGCGAATACTTCGCGCGCGGCGTGATGAGCGCCGCCGATGTCGTCGCCGGCGGTCACTGCCTGACTCCCCGCTATCTCGATGATCAGATCGATCGCAGTCGTAACAACCTTGGACTGGAGACGATCGACGTTTATTACCTCCACAACCCCGAGCAGCAGCTTGACAGCGTGGACCGTGAAAGATTTCGCACCATCATGCGCGACGCCTTCGAAACACTTGAGAAACATGTCAAGCGAGGTGCGATTTCTTCTTACGGCTGCGCGACGTGGAACGGTTTCCGTGTCGACATGCAGGCGAAGAATCATCTGAGCCTGGAGGAGCTGGTGATGATCGCCCGCGAGGTCGGTGGGTCCAAACATCGTTTCAAGGTGGTCCAGCTCCCGATCAATCTTGCCATGACGGAAGCGGTGCGGACACCTACACAACGGCTTGGATCTGGGACCGTCACACTGCTCGAGGCGGCCCAACGTCTCGACATTTCAGTAGTGGGCAGCGCCACTCTCATGCAGGCACAACTGACTCACTCGTTGCCGCAACAGGTCAAGGCGGCATTTCCGGGATACAGCACCGACGCCAGGCGCGCGATCGCCTTTGCCCAGTCACTGCCGCTAACGGCCGCGCTTGTTGGCATGAAGTCGTCGGCACATCTCGAGGAGAACCTCGCTAGACCTGCGATCAGCTGACGATATTCAATGCATGTCAGCGCCTGATCATCACCGGCCCGAGGGTGGATTCAGAAACCCCTGGGCATCGGCTCAGCTTCACGGCTTTCGCGATTTCCTGAAGTGGTCGCTGGTTGAGCGGCGGCGTAATCCGCGCCGGCCTGATCCCGATCCGTCGACTTTTACTCGCGCCGATCCGGCATTCGTGGTCCCGCGCGCGGATCCGGACCAGTTCACCCTCACCTGGGTCGGCCACACAAGTTTTCTAATCCAGATTGGCGGACTGAATGTTCTCCTGGACCCGGTCTGGAGTCGGAGAGCATCTCCCGTTCAGTTCGCCGGTCCAAAGCGCCGGGTGCCGCCGGCAGTCGAATTCGATCGACTTCCTTCGATCGACGTCATCCTGCTGTCACACGACCATTACGATCACCTCGATGCCGGAACGGTGTCGCGTGTCGCCGAACGATATCCTGCGGCGGTATGGTTCGCGCCGCTTGGCGTCGGAAAGTTTCTCCGCGAGCGCGGGGCCCGCGAAGTTGTCGAACGCGATTGGTGGCAGGACTCTACGGTGGGAAATCTCCGCATTTCGTGTGTTCCCGCCCAGCATTTTTCCGGTCGGACGCTCGGACGCCGCAATCAGACGTTGTGGTGTGGCTGGGTCATCCGGTCGCCCAGCCATTCCGTCTTTTTTGCCGGCGACACCGCTCTGCACCCTGAGTTCGGCGCCATTGGTCAGCGTTACGGTCCGTTTGAGGTAGCCTTGCTTCCCATCGGCGCTTACGAGCCGCGGTGGTTCATGGGTGCGGTGCACATGAATCCTGAAGATTGCATTGAGGCTATGCGCCAGCTTCGCGCCGCGCAGCAGGGGCAGCGACTCATAATGGCTGCTACACACTGGGGTACGTTCAAGCTGACCGACGAGCCGATGGACGAACCGCCCGCGAAGATGCGCGCGTTGTGGGAAGCAGGT
>Ga0068865_100000267_pt1 | contig 28514 bp, 29 predicted proteins | sample KBSMisM12_FD_75293 | JGI IMG/M metagenome (GOLD analysis project Ga0068865, IMG submission 75293) | Miscanthus rhizosphere microbial communities from Kellogg Biological Station, Michigan, USA - KBS Miscanthus M1-2 | ecosystem: Host-associated > Plants > Roots > Rhizosphere > Soil ...
AAACATACCTTTCATTGCGCCAGGTAATGTTTTTAACCGGGAGCTCTACGAAGAGTTCCGGATGAATCGCTTGGAGGAGAGTCGGCATCGGATTGAGCTTAATTTAATTTATTTTAACGTGCTAATTTTAATTATTGGCGGTGCTCTCAGCTATTACTTAGCCGAACTGACCTTACGACCAATTGAAGAAACGATGAAAGGCCAAAATCGCTTTGTCAGTAACGCTGCCCACGAATTGCGGACACCACTCGCGACAATGAAAGCCGAAATTGAAGTCGGTCTGAGAGCAAAGACACTGACCGAGCAGGAAGGTCGAGACTTACTTAAAAGCAACCTAGAGGAAGTGGAACGATTAACCCAATTAGCTAATTCGTTACTTTTACTCGATCGCTACCAATCGATCGGGGCACCAAAATTAATGCCCGTCGATATTGATGAGGTGGTCGAACGAGCGGTAAATAATATCACCAAAGCCGCTAGCGGGAAGAAGATTACCATCGATAATAAAATTATTTCGAAGACGCTTGTTACTGGCGACACCACCATGCTGACCGAGCTTTTTACCATCCTCCTTGATAACGCCATCCAATATAGCCCTGAGAATACAACAGTTACCCTCGCTCTTCATCAAACTAATAAAGAAGTAGCTGTTAAAGTAATCGATCAGGGTGTTGGCATTAACGTGGAGGATCTGGAGCATATTTTTGAGCGTTTTTATCGAGCCGACTCGTCCCGTTCTCAAACCAAAGGCTATGGCCTAGGCTTATCGATTGCCCAACAGATCACCACCGTTCATCGTGGTCACATTAAAGCCGAGAGCCAAATTGGCCAGGGTTCAACCTTTGCCGTTACCCTATCAATCTCTTAAGCCCTTTCTCAGTTTCCCCGGGTATCTTAGGAATAGTTCACTAGTAAAGGAGATTATATGGGTGTTATTAGTCGGGGTATTCACAACGCTTTTCGTAATTGGGTTCGCACTTTTGCCATTGTCGTAATTTTGGGAATGAGTATTGGCCTAACAGTGGCTATGCTCTCGGCTCGCCAAGCAGTTAACCAACGCATAACGGACGTTAAAAGTTCTATTGGCAATTTCATCACTGTTACTCCGGCGGGGAGTCGCGGTTTTGAAGGTGGTGGTGAGCCACTAACCAACGACCAAGTAGGGCAAGTAAAAAGCCTCGCCCACATCACCTCTGTCGCCTCAACCTTAGGCGATCGGCTCGACTCCTCCTCGACCAACCTCCAGTCTTCAATTGATGCCGGCTCGCTCGGTAGTCGGCAAGGCAATTTCAACGCTCGACAATTTAGCAGCAATCGTCCTGATGGCGCTACCAACACCACCTTCACTCCGCCGATCCAAGTAACCGGCACCGACAGCCCAACTACTTTACAAGCCTCGGGCGGTGGAACCATTAACCTGACCGATGGCACCAAGTTTGAAGGCTCGTCAAACGATAACATTGCTTTGCTTGGTAAAAACTTGGCCGATAAAAATAATTTGACCATCGGCTCGACCTTTCAGGCCTATGGAACGGATATCAAAGTGCTCGGTATTTTTGATAGCGGTAACGCTTTTGCTAATAACTTAGTGGTGATGCCGCTGGCCAGCGTTCAACGTCTTTCTGATCAATCTGGCGACGTAACCAATCTTGTCGTTCAGACTGATTCGATCGACAATCTCGACTCAACCATCGCTGCCGTTAAAAGCACTCTCGGCGATGCGGCAGACGTAGTCAGCCAACAAGACACCTCGTCCCAGGCCTTAGCCCCATTAGAGAATATTGAACGCGTTACTTTGTTGAGCCTGTTTGGCTCCTTGTCGGCTGGCGGAGCAATCATTCTTTTAACAATGTTAATGATTGTCCGGGAGCGCCGTCGAGAGATTGGCGTCCTAAAAGCAATCGGCGCCACCGATCTAAAAATTCTTCTTCAGTTTGTCAGCGAATCAGTCACGCTAACCGGGCTAGGACTGATTGTCGGATTAGTAATAGGGGTCTTGGGTAGTAACCCAATTACCAAATTATTGGTCAGTAATTCCAGCGACACTACTTCAACGGCGATGGGTCAGGGGGGCGCTCGCATTGCTCAATTTTTTGGCCAAAGTAGTCAGGGTCTGCAGAACCTCCAAGCTTCAGTCCATTGGCAGAATATACTTTTTGGTATTGTTGCTGCCTTGGCCATTGCTGTTATTGGTAGCGCTCTGCCAGCCGTCCTCATTTCCCGTATCCGACCAGCCGAAGTTATGAGAAGCGAATAAGGAGAAAAATGATTAAACTCACTAACGTTAGCAAAGAATTCTTGTCGGGCGACACTAAAGTAAAAGCGGTCAACGCTATTAGCCTCACTATTGAAGATGGCACTTTTGCTTCAATTATCGGTAAAAGTGGCAGCGGTAAAAGTACCTTACTGGCGCTGATGGGCGCTTTGGACCGACCAGATAGCGGCAATATTGAAGTAGGTGGGCAAGACGTGGCTAAAATGACCAATCGCCAACAAGTGGCTTATCGAGCCAAAAAAATTGGTTTCATCTTTCAGCACTATAATTTGATCCCTAATTTAACGGCGCTCCAAAATGTGATGCTAGCTCTAGAATTTGGCGGTGCCAGAAAGAGCGACCAAAAGATCCGGGCCGAACAACTACTGGATCAAGTTGGTCTCAAAGCCGACAAGCAATCCCGTCGTCCAGGTCGCTTGAGTGGTGGCGAACAACAACGAGTGGCCATTGCTCGGGCCTTGGCTAACCGGCCGAACTTAATTCTAGCCGACGAACCAACGGGTAACCTCGATAGTCAGACCGGCAGAATGATTTTTGACCTACTTCACTCTTTATCCAAGACCGAAAAAACGACTGTCATTGCCGTCACGCACGACCTGTCGATCGCTGGCAAAACCGACCAAACATTTCGCCTCACTGACGGAAAACTGACAAAGACAGCCTAAGACCATTGGGCTTGAGAGTCGACAACTTAATTGGTCGGTTTTTCTATGTTACTATTCTTTGGTAAAGGAGAAACATATGCAACAACAATCTGCTGCTCGCAAGTGGGGTTCGCTCGTTATTCTTAGTCTGGCCCTAGCCATTATCATCATCGACACCACTATTCTCAATGTTTCGTTAGGGACCATTATTCGCGAACTTAAAACTAACATTCAAAGTATCCAGTGGGTCATCACCGCCTACTCGCTCACTTTGGCTGCATTAACTATTACCGGCGGTCGCCTTGGCGATTTATTCGGTCGAAAACGAATGTTTATGACCGGCGCCGTTATTTTTGCCATCGGCTCGTATATTACTTCCATCGCTCATAATGTGCCGGTCATGATTTGGGGCAACGCTATTGTTGAAGGAGTTGGCGCCGCTTTAATGATGCCCGCCACCGCTTCGCTGTTGGTCTCTATTTTTAAAGGTCGTGAACGAGCAATTGCCTTTGGTGTTTGGGGCGGTATCGCCGCCGCTTCGGCCGCGGTCGGACCGATCTTAGGCGGCTGGCTGACCACCCACTACTCTTGGCGCTGGGGTTTTCGGATTAATATATTTGTCGTACTTGTTCTTTTGATCGGTTCGACGCTCATTAACGAATACCGCGATATTGAAGAGAAACCAACGCTCGACTGGGGCGGGGTTGCCCTATCGGTGATCGGCCTCTTGGCGGTGGTTTTTGGCATTATCGAAGCCTCCCGCTACGGCTGGTGGAGCGCCAAAGAAGTCTTTAGCGCCTTTGGCCATAGCTTTAACTTAGGCTCACTTTCAATTGTCCCGCCCATTATTTTAATCGGTGTTATTTTTATCGGCCTATTCTTAGCCTGGGAATCAAGAATGGGCAAGCGCGGCCAAACACCATTGGTCTCGTTGAAATTATTTGGCAACAGACAGTTTTCAACCGGTGTGACTACCACTCTTATTCTTTCTCTTGGTCAAGCTGGTCTGTTTTTCTCCTTGCCGGTTTTCCTCCAGGCCGTCCGTGAATTGGACGCTTTTCACACCGGCCTCAGCCTACTGCCGTTATCGCTTTCTATTCTGATCGCTGCACCGCTATCGGCCGCCTTTAGCCACAAGATCCGGCCAAAGCACCTGATCCAGACCGGCTTATTCTTAAATGTCATTGCTTTCCTAGTGATCCGCGCCAGCTTGAGCACCACAACAACCATCGCCGATCTCACACCCGGCCTGATTATCTTCGGCCTAGGTATGGGTATGGTCATGAGCCAGATTAGCAATCTAACCCTGTCAGCTGTTTCTGTTTCTGAGGCAGGCGAAGCGTCGGGCGTCAATAATACTTTTCGCCAGCTGGGCTCGACTCTTGGCTCGGCGATTATGGGATCCGTCTTGCTGACAGCACTAGGAATTAACTTAGCTAACGGTATTAGTGCCAGCACCGTTATTCCCGATTCGCTGAAACCATCGATTAGCGAAACGGTTTCTCATCAGACCTCAAGCGTTGAATTTGGTAATAGCACTACCCTAGCCAGCAACCTATCGCCGGCTATTTCTCGCGAGCTAACTCGTATTAGTCACCAGGCCACCACCGACGCTAATAAACGATCCTTGGCTTTTGGCACCGCCTTTGCACTTTTGGGCCTACTAGCTTCGATGACGCTGCCTAATAGTGCCGACCTTGAGCGGGAAGCCTCGGTAGCCGTTGATAATTCTTTACCAGAAACAACGGCCTAGTCTTATTCGCTCTTGAAGATGCGAGCGGCCAAGATATAAGCGACGACGCCCCAAGCAACCATCCCTAGGATATACGGCCAAACAGTGACGAGCGAAGCGCCCTCGTTAGCGACTTTACGCAAGGCGGTCGTAAAATAAGCTAACGGTAGATTATTACCAATCAGCTGCACCCAATGGGGCATGCTATCGATAGGGAAGAAGACACCAGCCAGCAAAATTTGCGGCAAGTTAAACAGGTTAATCGCAATTGGCAGCGTTTGCTCATCGCGAGCAATATTGCCGATCAATATACCAAAACCCAGAAATGCCAGAACCGCTAAGAAAGACAGGGCGATCATCTCAACAGCAGTAATCCAGCCGTTGGCTAAAGTAAAATGAAAAGCCCAAATACCGACACCCAAGATAACTGTCGCTTGTAGCATCGCCTGAACCGAACGAGCTAAACACTGTGAAACAACGAAGGTAATCGGCTTGGCGGCAGTCGCAAAGATCCGCTTTAAAACCAGGGTTTTACGCAAGGTAATCAATGGGAAAGCGATACCAAAGGTAGCAATAGAGATTAACGAGAAGCCGATCTGGCCAGGTAGGGCAAAATCAATATAACGATATTCTTTGCCGGCGATATCTTTGGTGGTAAAGCTAAACGTCGGCTTCACTACTCCGGCCGCCTTTAAATTAAGCTGGCTAATAATACCGTTTAAAAACGTACTCGCGGCAGCACCACCTTGAGGGTTAGCAGTCGAAGTGACGAGCTGAAGAGAAGTAGGGCTGTCGCCTGGCTCTAAGATACCGCCCAGTTTACTTTGGTTAAGCTGATCGGTAAGGAGGTCGGCCTCACTACCGTGAACGATCTTCACCGGCGAGTCGACTTGGTTAGCCACGGACTGAAGAGTTTGGTAGATAGCGTTGTTATCTGATACTGAGCTGTCGACACCAAACGTTATGGTTTGAGCGGCGTTACCGATCGAGCCAAAAATAGCGACAAATATGAGCGGGAAAATGAGGCTAAAAATCAAGCTTGAGCGATTACGTAAGGTTGCTTTGAGAGCATATTTAGTTAAGCCCCAGGCAATTAACAGTTGGCTCGGCGCTGTCGAGAAACGATTATCGTTAGCGTTATTGGTCATTATTCGCGAATACTCCTCCCAGTTAGACTCAAAAAGACGTCTTCAAGAGTGGCGGCTCGGACTTCGGTATGTCGTTTAAAGCCACCTTTCAGCAAAGCGTCGATGAGCTCGGCTGGTGACCCCTGACTAATAATCTTACCGTGATCCATAATGGCCAGCCGATCGCAAAGTTGCTCGGCTTCGTCCATATAATGAGTCGTGATGACCACCGTTACCCCTTTTTTCTTAATTTCTTGAATAACTTGCCAGAGATTAACTCGAGCCTGCGGATCCAGGCCGGTAGTCGGCTCGTCTAGAAAAATGACTCTCGGCTGGTTAATGAGCGTGGTTGCCAAGGAGAAGCGCTGTTTCTGGCCACCAGACATTTTGTCGTAGGTACTTTTGGCTTTTTCGGTTAGCTGAAACTCGGCCAACATTTTGAGCGGGTCAATTTTAACGCCGTACATCAAGGCAAACATCTCCATTAGCTCCACTAAGTTAAGACCAGGGTAGAAACCGCTAGATTGGAGCTGAATGCCAATACGGCGCTTAACGTCTTGAGGGTCTTTACTGACATCAATACCATCAACCGAAACCGTCCCACTCGTCGATTCTCGAAGCGTTTCGATAATCTCTAAAGTTGTGGTTTTACCAGCGCCGTTGGGGCCCAGCAGCCCAAAAACTTCACCCTCGTTGACGGAGAACGAAACATCATTAACGGCGGTAAAATCGCCGTATTTCTTCACCAGATTGTTGACTGTAATAATTGGCTGAGTAGTTTTTTCCATGGATAAGCTTACCCATTGTAGGCTGGCGACTTCGGCCTGTCTAGGACGAAAAGCCCTTTACTTTCAGCTAAATACCTCTACCATTGATGGTACGTGGGATTCGTTATGGTTTGTCCAAGGTTTATCCGATGGATATACGGCCAGAAGAAAGTAAAGGGTCGTCCTGCGGATTAGAAGCATTGAAGAAAGAATTACATGGAAGAACAAGACCAAACGACAGCTCCGGTCAGCGATGACCAAGGTTCAGAAGAGCCAAAAATGGCTCCAAAAGCTGGTGGAGATGATTCAAATCGACGACTTTTTGTCGGCGGTATTTCTTGGGGAACAACCGACGAAGGCTTAAAATCTGCGTTCGCGCAGTTTGGTAGCGTTGAGTCTGCTCAAGTCATCACCGACAAAATGACCGGCCGATCAAAAGGTTTTGGATTCGTGGTAATGGGTTCTGAAGCTGAAGCGCAAGCTGCCATTGAAAAAATGAATGGTCAGTTGCTCGAAGGCCGACAGATTACCGTTAACGTTGCCCGACCAAAAACCGATTCACCTCGACCGCCTCGCCGTTATTAAGTAGCAACCGCTATTTACGCAAAAACCCGCCTTCCGGCGGGTTTTTGCGTTAGGTGAGTGATTGCGAGAAACGATAGAAGATTCTTTTGGTTAGCTCAATGGAGAGCAGGTAGAAAGCGGTGATACCGCCGATCAGGCCGAGAACCGACCAGCTCAAGCGAGCAAAGTGGAAGTAACTGCCAAAGTGAGAGAATGGCAAAAGCCAGCCGATGAGAACGACAATCGTAACGTTGAAAAGAACGAGTAGGCCGGGCGAGCTTTGGATAAACGGGATTTTTTTGGTTCGAATAAAGAAAACCACCACCGCTTGAGTGGTTAACGATTCAATAAACCAAGCTGTTTGAAAGCCAGTTGCGCCAAGCTTGAGAACAAATAACAGCATAAAGAAAGTAATAAAATCAAAGCCCGAGCTGACTAAACCAAAAACCACCATATAACGCCGGACGAGTTGAAAGTTCCAAGTGGTTGGTCGGCTTAGCTCCGACTCGTCAACGTTGTCAGTAGAAAGCGACAGTTGGCTCATATCATAGAGAAAGTTATTTAAGAGCACTTGCGGCGGCAGCATCGGTAGGAAAGGAAGAAAGAACGAAGCCACTGACATCGAAAAAACGTTACCAAAATTAGAGGAGAGACCCATAAAGATATATTTCAGGGTGTTACGAAAGGTCTTCCGGCCCTCAATAACCCCGTCGGCAATAACCGACAGGCTTTTTTTCAATAGAATAATATCGGCCGCTTCTTTGGCCACGCCGACGGCATTATTAACGGAAATACTGACGTCGGAAGTTTTAAGAGCGGGTGCATCATTAATACCATCACCCAAAAAGCCAACCACTCGACCGTCTCGCTTGAGCGCTTGAACAATTCGCTCTTTTTGTTCTGGAGAAATACGGGCAAAAATCGCCGTCCGACGCGTTTCTATCGCTAGTTCTTGATCGCTCAATTTCTGGATCTGCTCGCCGGTCACGATTTGTGTGACTGGAATACCGACATCACGGCAAATCTTTTCCGCCAGAATCTCATGGTCACCAGTAATAACTTTAACGGCCACGCCCAACCGTTCCAAACGACGAATGGCCACTTCGGCGCCTTCTTTGGGCGGATCCAAAAAAGAGACAAAACCTAAGAAAGTCATCTCTTTTTCGTCACTGGTGCTCCAATGTCGAGAGCTGGAGAGCTCTTTTTTAGCGACTGCTAAAACGCGGTAACCGTCACGGGAAAAACGCTGAAAGACTGCTTCGGCTTGAGCTCGGCGCTCGGTAGTAAAAGCCACTTCGGAACGATTAAGAGAAACCTGCTTACAGGCAGCAAAAACCGTCTCTGGCGAACCACGCATAATAAGCTCGATCTGCTTCTCTTTTTCGACGACCACCGAGCTGCGTTTGCGCTGGTAATCAAAGGGCAGTTCGGCTAATTTCTTGACCGAACTCAGGTCAAACTGCTTAGCGACCCGAACAGCCTGATCGAGCGGGTTATCAACACCGGTATGAAAAGAGCTGGCGATGTACGCATTCTCCAAAACACTTAAGGACGACTGTCCGGTTGGATTAGTCCACTCCACCAGAACAATTCGATCCTCCGTCAATGTACCCGTTTTATCGGTACAAAGGACGTCCATACCGCCCAAGTTTTGGATGGCAATTAACTTTTTAACAATAACGCTTTTCTTGGATAGAGCGACTGAGCCGCGACTTAGCGAAACCGACAGAATAACCGGTAGGAGTTCTGGTGTTAAACCGATCGCAATGGCAATGGCAAAGAGAAATGAGTCGAGAACATCGCGGCCAAAAAAAGTGTTAGAAAAGAAGACAACAATCACCATCAGAAGAGTGATGCGCATCACAAAATAACTAAAATTCTTGATCCCCCGCTCAAAGTCGGTTTCTGGTTTTTGATGCTGCAACCGGGTAGCAATTTGCCCAAATTGAGTCCGAGCGCCGGTGGCAACCACTTCGGCAACCGCACTGCCGGTGAGCACACTACTCCCCATTAGAAGGGTGGCCGGGTTATCGGCGGACGGCGCTTGAGCAGCGGTTAACTCAGCTGATTTGGCAACTGGGAAAGATTCGCCCGTCAATGCCGATTGATTGAGGTATAAACTATTAGCCTCCATTATATGCAGATCGGCCGGTACCACGTCACCAGCTTCCAAAGCGACCACGTCGCCTGGAACTAGTTGATCGTGCGTCAAACGTTGCTCTTGACCGTCTCGCCAGACTCGAACGGTAATCGCGACCTTCGCTTCTAGCTCTTCAACAGCTTTTTCAGAGTGATAAGTATTCACAAAGTCGATCACTGCCGAAATACTGACCATCAATAGAATAATGATGGCGTTGGAGCGCTCGCCTAAGAAATAGGACAAAACTGAAGCCGCAATTAGTACTAGCGATAACGGGCTCCGAAACTTTTCCAGAAGCAGAAAAACCGGCCGAATCTTTTTGGCTTGGTTGGTGAGGTTCGGTCCAAATTGTTTGCGGCGCTCTCTGGCCTCAACTTCTGTTAAGCCACGTTGCTTCATCTATTTAGCATAACAGTGGCCTGTCATTAAGTCTCGGATATCTGAGCTCTTGCGCTAGAACGTCATTGGGCTTACCTTAGTAATAAGGAGGGGATATGTTTTTCAGCAATCGAGAAGAGAAATCGTTCGTGGCCGTTGCAATGATGTTCATTTTAATTGGTGCCGCCATTTTTGCCTTTGGCTTGGTTGGTTGGCTCGTAAATGTGCTTCAGAATGAGACGCTGTTAGCGATGCCATCGATCAAAGTGATTGGTGGTTTAGTTCTAATGAGCCTCGGCTACATTCAGCTTGAGCTCGGTTTACTGCGCCGAAAGTAAACTAGTTCAACAAAAAAAGACTCGCTTGCCGAGTCTTTTTTCGTTGGGTAAAGAAAAAGCCCGCGACGTTGCGGGCAGGATTGCGGCTGTTGGTGTCGTTAGTTGAAGGCAAACGCCGGTGTTTGACCTACAGACACCCCAATGTTTCGAGGGAGAACAGTCAGCGAACGATGTTCGAGCATGAGCTGCATAGCACGAGGAAAACTTCTCTCCCTTACTACAACTCGCTCACCTTCGAGCATTTCCAGCAACATCTCGCTGTCACCATTACCGTCAACTACGTCGACAGTATGGTTGTGGCGAACTGCTGCGTTTTCGATCGCTGTCACGAAGCGTGACTTGCTTCGATCTGCTGTTTCCGTACGAAAAATAAAATGAGCCATTCATTCCCTCTTCCCGCTAGTTGCGGTTTAATCATTTTCCCGCACTTTTTGTCCATTGACAAGTAGATGGGTGAAATTTCTCTTAAAACCAGTTAGGATAAGTTACGATGAATGAAGCGATCTATTTAGCCGGGGGAGTGATTTTGGGCGCTGGCATTACCTATGCCTTGATGCATCGGCGGATGAATATGCAAGACCACCTCAAAGCTATCGGCGATCAAATACTAGAAACGGCTAAGGAAAAATTTGGCGCCGAGAAGGAGGTAATTAAAACCGACTTAGACGGCAAAAAAGATGCTATTAAGACATTGGTCGATGAAATTCGGCTCCAATTGAAAGAAACCGATCGCAGTTTGCGCAAAAGCGAAGAAGACCGGATCTCGAATTTTTCGGAATTGCGCAAAGAGCTCGAGAATCATAAACAATTGGCCTCCGAACTGCGCGGCTCCACCGATGAACTAAAGAACATCTTGAGCAACAACCAAACGCGCGGTCAGTTCGGTGAGCGGGTGGCTGAAGATCTGCTCAAAATGGCTGGCTTTGTGATTAATCACGATTATTTCGTCCAACTTGGTGGCGGCGATGGCCGGCCGGACTTCACCTTAGTACTGCCCGATAAAACCAAGGTTAATATCGACGTTAAGTTCCCGTACCAAAACCTCCAGAAATACACCGAGGCTAAAGACAAAGAAGAAAAGGCGCGTTATTTTGCCCAATTTCAACGAGACGTCCGGGAAAAGATCAAACAGATTGCGACTCGGGGGTACGTTAACCCGGACGATAATACCGTCGATTTTGCGATTGCTTTTATCCCCAACGAGATGATCTTTAGTTTCATTTACGAACATTTCAGTGATATCTGGGAGGAGGCGATGGAGAAAAAAGTGGTCTTGGCCGGACCGTATTCGTTTGTAGCACTCCTGCGACTAGTTAAGCAAGCTCACTCCAATTTCCGCCTACAGTCCAACATCCACTCGATCATTCAACTGGTCCAGAAGTTCCGCCAAGAATACGGCAAATTCTCTGAGGAATTAGACACGCTCGGCACTCGCTTGGAATCCACTAGCAAACAGTTTCAGGTTGTTTCTTCCACTCGTTCCCGCCAATTGGGCCGGGTCATGGATCAAATAGATTCACAGCAGGTACTGGAAGATAAGCCTCAACAGAATCTTTTAGACTAAAGAAAAGCCGGACAAAATAAATTGTCCGGCAGACAGGTATAGCTTAACGAGCAACGGCGGCTGGCCAAGGAACAGTTGAGCCTTCAGATAGCTCGGGTCGTAAGCCGAGGAACTCCTCCAGACTAGTCGCTCTTTGACGCCAAGCCTCTTCCAAAGCGGCGGCTGGCAGCGTATCGGAGGACAAATAGCCAAACCGCTCGTTACAAATTCCACCACCCTTGAAAGGGTAGATGGTAATTTCAGCGTACTTTTCTGGTAACTTCTTGAGACGAAATAACCAGAGATCTACATTCGGTCGAGGTGAAAACTTGGGATGATAGAGAGTTTCGTCGGTCCAAAAGAACGCCAAAAACCAATCCACTTCCCCAAACTCTTTGACTTTCTTGGCAACTGAACCGGCAATGCTGTCAGCTAAAGACTTTTTGACAAAGTCGCGAGCCGACTCCTCGTCAACACAAATCTCATCCAAGCGAACGGCTTCGAGATAGCAGATCACCGGCTTAGCACCGAGTACCTCCGTAAAAGCGGGTAAAAAAGGCATTATTAAGGAACCTCCGAACTTCAGCCAACAATATACCAGATGACCACTGCCCAATCAATCGATTGGTCATCGGTTTCCAGGTTTGGTAGAATTTAGCCAATGGCCGAAAACAAGAGTGAAAAAGAAGTTAGGCTAGAAAAATTAGCCGAGCTGAAAAAGCTGGGGATTAATCCGTACCCCAACACTACCCCCGCCTACAAAACTATTCTTGAGGTGCGCGACAAAAAAGAGGGCGCCAAAGTGGCCACCGTCGGACGAATAACGGCTATTCGTGAACACGGCAAATCGACATTCCTAGATCTTTTTGACGAAGAGCAAAAACTCCAAGTCTATTTTAAACTCGACGAAGTCGGCGAGCAAAATTACGAGCTCTTACGCCTTTTTGATATGGGCGATTATCTTTGGGTGGACGGCGAATTATTTATTACCAAAGCCGGGGAGCTATCGTTAAAGGCCAAGAAGTTTCAGTTGCTAGCTAAATCGCTCTTGCCCATCCCTGACTCTTGGCAAGGGTTGAGCGACATCGAAACCCGTTATCGCTCACGGGCGTTAGACTTTAAAATCAACGTCGAAGCCCGCACCACCATTATGACTCGGGCTAAAGTCGTCCAAGCGCTACGAGAATTTTTTGATCGCCACGGTTTTCTGGAAGTTCAAACGCCGATTTTACAGCCGATCGCTGGTGGCGCCGCTGCCAAACCATTTGTGACTCACTATAACGCTCTGGAAGCAGACTTCTTCCTCCGCATTGCCCCAGAACTGTACTTGAAACGTCTTATTGCCGGTGGTTTTAACCGAGTTTTTGAGATCGGGCCGAGTTTTCGTAACGAAGGCCTTTCCCCGGTGCACAATCCCGAATTTTACTCGGTTGAAGCCTACTGGGCCTACCAGGACTACTTAGGCTTCTTAAAGGTGACGGAACAGTTAATCCAAGTAGTCGTTAAAAAAGTTTGCGGCTCACTAACGGTTGAATATCAAGGGGAAAAGTTGAACTTTGGCGGTGAAATCCCGATTAAAAAATACACCGACCTCATTAAGGAAGCTTGCGGCATCGACATCTCCCAAGCCGACACCTTTGCCAAATTGCAGACCGAGGTTAAGAAACAAAAAGTTACTTTTGAAAACCAGAAAATTGTGGTTTGGAGCGAACTAGTCGATGAGCTCTTCAAAAAAGTGGCTCGGCCAAAGATTATCCAGCCAACTTTTGTGATTGACTATCCAATTGCCTTACAGCCACTGGCTAAAAAACACCGCGATAACCCCGAGCTGGCTGAACAGTTCCAATTGATTGCCGGCGGTGGCTTTGAGCTATTAAAAGCTTACTCCGAGCTGAACGATCCGCTTGACCAAGAAGAACGCTTTCGCCAGCAGCTCCAACTGCGTCAAATCGGCTGGGAAGAAGCCCAAAGTTTGGACGAAAATTTCATCGAGGCTCTCAAGTTTGGTATGCCCCCGACCAGCGGTTGGGGAATGGGGATTGAGCGCTTTGTAATGCTCCTAACCAACCAGCACTCGATCAAAGAAGTGATCGCTTTCCCAACGCTCCGACCGGAAAAACAGTAGCAAGCTACTTGATCTTATTCTACAATTAGCGTAGAGTTACTACATCGTTCTTCAAAACGGAGGAAAAAATGGCTGAATCGGCTTGTTTAGCAACCGCTTTCCATGGAGAGCTTGGCGCCATGATCCAAGGCTCAAAACCCTGGGACGAAAAACGCTTGGCCTACATGGTTAACAGATGTCCCAACGATTCGAAACTTGCCAGCGCCCTAGGTTTACAGCTTTACTGGTCTGGAAAGATCAAGGAGGCCGTCACCTGCTTGCAGCTGGCAGTAGAGGCTTTGGAGCAATGGATCCAGGTTCACCCCAATGACACGACGGCCGCTATCGAGCTAGAGCTGAGTCGCATTGACTTAACCGAGGCTAGCTTAGCGCTCTCATCCTAAACCCGCGCCCAACAGGTACAAACCTGACGGGCGCTTTTTTATTGCCCAACCAGACAGCTCTCTGCCCGTTGGAGTGGCGACTTCTCTGGCGCTTCCGTTTTAACCTGTTAATAACGCGTTTCTTAGGCTTATACCGAACAAATAGCGAAACTCCTTACCAACGCACTTCACTTGAATGGGTAAAAAAGGTGAGGGGGCAATGAGGCAGCCGAGTTAGTGGTGGAATATCAGAAATACGCAGAAACGAAGGCTCAACGGATGGGCAAAAAATCCGATCAAAACCCTTGACTTTTCGGTATTTGTTTGGTATAGTGACCGCATAACTTTGGTTAGTTACTTTACGCCTCAAAGCGAACAGTAACCGAACAAAGAGGAGCTTAACTTATGAGAAAAATCTTGGCGGTCGCCGCCATCTTTGTTGTATCCGTTCTGGCGATCGGCCAGGACGACATCGTCTCAGATAAACCAGCGGATCAGGGGGCATCAGTCACCACAACCCCGCCGCGGGCTAACACCAATCTTCCGGATCAGCCGATAAAAATCGTGCCGGCTCCGGAACCGATTGGTCTGATCGATACTTCCAGACGACCAGAAGCACCAGCCCAACCCGGACCGAGAGGTTTCCGGGGTCAGCGCGGTCCGAGAGGACCACGCGGATTGGCTGGCAGACCGACCAACAACGCCGGGGTCTACCACGAGCTAAAATCGTGGGATCCCGCCTCGATGTCCTTCGTCGAAGCACGTGAGCGAAAGCTCCGGGCAGAGATGGATCAAAAATTACACCCCGCGAAGCCGCAAGGTTCCGCCTCGACCAACCCCGTCGCCGGGGGCAACCGGGCGGAGGAAAAAGAAATGATTATTACGGATGTATGGAATCCACTGACTGTCTGCCTCGTGATTCTCGCCCTCATTCTTGTTGGGACCGGAGTGTGGTTCTGGGGCAACCTAGTCCACAACCGAGGACTACATAGCCCAAATCATCAACAGACCGGGGGATTTACCCCCGACTTGGAAAAGTGGGGGGAGTTCCATGACCAAACAACTAAATCCGGAACGTCCCGGCACGCTATCAGCAACGAGGCAATACACGCTCGAGCAAACTCGGCGGCCGAGATTGCTCATTGCCGCCTAGTGGAGGTAACTGCCCGCGCTCAGCAGCGCGCCGCCGAGCGGGCGCAAATGCTCAGTAATTATGCCCAACCCGTCGCGATTGGCCAGATCCAAGTGATCGGCCGAGGCGAAACCCCAGGAGAGCGGCTCGGCCCAGGCCGCATTGTGGCCGAGCCGGAAACCACCCCGGAGGCCGGCCCGCCGCGCTATACGGCCGACGAGCTGCGGACTCTAGGAGTAATCCGAGACCCACAGCAGCCAGCGGCCAACCCACCGGCTCGGCAGCGACAGCAAAGAGCCAACCAACCTGCTGGTGGGGGCCAAGGCGGTGGCAACCCCTAGCCCAAAAGGCGGACATCACTGAACAACACGTTCAGGCGGTGTCCGCCTATTTTTTATGCCTAAATTAATATTTACTGATCCTTAACCTCGACGATATTGGGCAACAGATCATTGGCCTCGGCCGTTATGCGGCCGCCATTCAAGCGGAATTCAACCAGATCGTCATTTGCCGCCTCAACGGTAAAAAATGTGTCTGGAGTAACGTCGTCTGGATTAAGCTCGCCACTAAACACCACTCCCGGGTTGGCCATAATATACTGAATCGGATCTTCAAGCCGGATCTGCTTGCCTTGCAGATCGCTGCCTTTTTCGACTAGCAAGGGCGCGGTTTCGTTAGATGCTGTGGGAGCGGCGACTGGCTCAGCAAGCGGCTCGATTGTCTCAGCTGCCGGTTGAGTAATGACAGGGTTGTTACCGGCGGCTTTTGGCTTTGTATGACGCTCTTTCTGATCGGCTTTTATCTTATCAATCTTGTCCCGAAGCTCTGGTTTCATGCGAACGATGCTGCCAAGAGAGTTATTCGTTCGCTGGCTAGTAGCATCGGCTTCGGACGTGTTTTTCGCTACGTCGTCCTTATTAACGTTAGCGTCATTTAATGACGCCCCATCTTCGGCCGGAACGGTTTCTTCCTTTTTCCGCTTCATTCCCGGCGCTAGCCGACCGCCCTCATCTTCTTGCTTAACATCAACTTTAACTTTTCGGGTTCGACCCTTTTTTGGCAGCTGAGCAGTCGGATCTGAGTCTGCTGAATTGTCTGGCTCTACGAGCGTTGCTTCTTTCTCGACGCTATCCAGGCGCTGTTTAGTGTCCCTATGCAGATCTATTACCTGGCCGGCCGTTGGTGCGTTATTCCATTCTGTTTCGCCGTTGGGTTTTTTATGTGCCAGGTTCAAGCGAATCGCCCCATCATTGCGAGTTTCAAATTTAACTATATCCGAGGAGCCATCCGGATAGTTGATCCGGACATGATCTTGGTAAATATCGTCATTCTTTGGGTCTTGCCGACCATCAAAGCCTAGTTTAGCTTCTCTTTTTTGGGCATCGGTAAGGTTAGCCCACTCTTGGGCGAATTGGTCAAAGAACTCCTGATAAATTTTCCTGTCTTCACCAAAGAGCGGTCTATTAGCAATTTTGGGTGATGTTTTTGGCTCGTTGAGCTGCTGCAAAACAACATTCCGATCGGCGACAACTTCAATTGGCTCGGTTGGCTTTGGTTCAGGCGTTGGGGGAGTCGGCGGCGTTGGCTCAGGCGCACCCCCTTCAAAATCGCGACGCAATTGCTCTGCAATGTCATCACGCGCGGCATCTCCCATTCGACTTACATCTCTTGGCGGATTAGGTTGGGGCGGACGCGGACCAGGCTGCGATGGAGTCGGGGCGGGCGGCTCGGTGTCATCGTCCGGTTCCGCGTCCTCTGGCTCAGACTGGTCGTTAGAAGTCGGCGGCTCTGCTGTCTGGCTATCATCGATTAGCCTCAAACGCTCACGATCGGGTTGGCGATCCCGGAAGTTATCCCAGTTACTGCCCTCCTCCTCGGGGGTCGGAGCGGCGGCCGGGGCTTTCTGCTTATCGGCTAGTTGCCGATGGCTTTGCAGAAATGTATCGAGTCGCATTGCTCGAAACTGCCTCGTTATCTCTGTCCCTTTATCCGCAATAAAAGGCAGAACAATAACAACTCGGTTATGGGGAATGTCGACTTCAGCAATCCGTACCGATCTTACTTGTCCATTCTCATCAAGCTGAAAACCACCATCGGGGTTAGTCATTCCCCACTCGTGCAAAGTCGGCAGAACCTTAGCAATTTCCGGTTGCGGTAGTTGAGAGTACCAATTTTGCGCTAAGCCAGCCGGGCTCGTGGGAAGACGTTTAATGCCATAATATTTGGCAAATCGCTCCAAAAAGTCCGGCATTGCTTCGCCGTTATCGGGGATACGACCAACCGGCGTTTCTTCGCCAGTACCAAGAAGAATCTTGTTATGGAGGTGGGCATCAATTTCGGCTAGCGAGCTGATTAAGAGCTCGTTATCGGCTTTAGTTTCGCTACGGCGGCGCTCCTGACCCTCTAGCCAACCGGCCTCCCAGAGCATGGCTGGCGCCGTTACCACTAGGCTCGACATTAGTTCTGCCAATAAGGCTTTGGCCTGAATATCTTGTGCGGCTAGCTGAAGACTTTCTTTAATAGCCTTAGGAACATCGTTAACGACGCTGGCATGAAGAAATTCGTGACCGCCAAGGGAATTGGGAACCGGTAGGTTGGGGCCGTGACCGGTGTAGTAATGGAAAATATCGCCATAATTTGCTAGGCCTTCGCGCTTAGCCTCTAAGGCAGCGGCGGCAGTGTCTTTGTGTTCAATCGCAAAACGCCAAGCGTGATCGGCCGTTTCTTTAACTAAGTGGCCGGCATTGACGTCGGTGGTAATGTGAGCGCCCTTAGTATCGTGATAGATCCGCAAACCGTGCTTTTTAGCTTCGAGTAGCTGGGCATGGAAAGTTTTATCACCCGAGAGTTCAGCCGCTTTTCCGGCCGCTTCGTGGCCAACGATGGCACTAGCGGCAATTGAACCACCCACAGCGCCAAGTACGGCTAGCCCGGCCTTAATGAAGCGCGCATTTTTCTCCATCTTTTGATAGCGCTGACTAGAACGCGACTCAACATCGGCCGCATTACGAACAAGCTCTAGCATTGCCTGCGCTCGAGCGTTTGGATTAGTTTCGGCCAGACCGTCAAATTCTTTGGCCTGGCTTTGAAGGTTAATAATTTGCTGGAGTAGATCTTCGGCCACCACCTCGTTAAAACGTTTTGGCGCCGGTTCATCCATTGGTGGCATCTCCGGCATGGTCATCTCATCGGCTGGCCCGGTTTTAATAGTAGATCCTTTTTCTTTCCGGTTTAACATTCGGCCCCGGACAAACTCACCAGCCGCTCGGCCAGCGGCACCACCAGCAACGCCAGCTGCTACAACACCCCAACTCACTGGCCCACCGAGTAGCGTAATAAGCCCCGCTACTGCCACACTCGTACCACCACTTAAACCAAGTTTGGTAATCTGCTCTTTCACGGCGGGAGAATGAATAAACCGCTGCCAGTTACTATCTTTTAATGTAACTTTCGTATCACCGTAGGTGACTTCTTTCAATTTTAACTGGCGCAGAGCATCTTCGAAGTTCTTAAAACCTTGTTTGGATAAAACTAACTCGGCCAGGGCTGACTCCTGACCACTCTCGGCAAGATCTTGAATAATTATCGCCAGATCGTTGGGTTCAATTTCTTGAATGCGACCGGCTTTCCACTGCTCGAGATTAGCCCGAGCGTGGCTACGACGGTCTTGGCGTAAGCCCTCATTGATTTTCTCCTCTTCTTCTGGAGAAATCGGCTGATTCAGTCGGTCTTCGGCAGTCTTAATCCGCGCTGCCGCCGAACGCTCATCTTCCTTAGCCGATTCGGCCATCTTAGCGCGACGACTGTCAGTCTTCGTGTCCTGGTTATGATCGGGCGAGACTTCAACCGAAGGCGAAGTTTCTTCAGTCGCTTCGGATGGAGCGCCTTCTCGTTCGGCCATCAATTACCCTTGAGCAGCTAATCGAGCCAGCTCAATTATTTCGACACGGTGCCTCGTGGCTTCTTCACTGACAATTTGTGGCAAATCAACGTCCTGCTTAGCCAGGTAATCGGCCAGCTCTTTTGGATCGCTTTGGTCGGCGATTTTCTTGAATTCCTCGGATCTTTTATTGCCCAAAAGTTTGGCGACTCGAGTAGCGACTCGAGCATCAATCGTTGTCATCATCGCTTCGACAATCTTATTCTTTACTTCTGACGAAGCGTCCTGGATACCCAGAATTTCAAATAAATCACCCTCAAGTAACTGGTCTGTTGAAATACCGGCGAGTGCCATCCCCCTCCTTACTGTCTTACTATTTCACAAAGGGCGCGGCTACTCAAGTAATATACTACTTAACTCAAGTAGTCTTTGAGCTTCGAGGCTTCTTCGTGTTTTTTAAGTTTTTGGAGCGCTTTGGCTTCAATCTGACGGATACGTTCACGGGTAACGCCGAATTCTTTACCGACTTCTTCAAGCGTATGGGTGCGGCCGGCATTTTCGTCGTGATCCAGACCAAAGCGCATTCGCAAGATTTTTTGTTCGCGCGGCGTGAGGATCGATAATGATTCTTCAACGTGGCCTTTCATCAATTGGTAGATAGCCTGTTCTTCGGGGGAGATAGTGGTTTTATCTTCGATGAACTCCCCTAAAGTCGAGTCATTTTCTTCGCCAACTGGTGATTCTAACGAAACGGTTTCCTGAGAGATTTTCATGATATGCTCAAGTTTTTCTAAGTCGACGCCCAGCTTGGCGGCTAATTCATCGTGGGTTGGCTCGCGGCCGAGTTCTTGTTGGAGTTCGCGCTGAGTTCGCATATAGCGGTTGATGGTTTCCACCATATGAACCGGGATACGAATAGTTCGGGCCTGATCAGCAATGGCACGGGTGATGGCTTGGCGAATCCACCAGGTGGCGTAGGTCGAGAACTTAAAGCCTTTTTTGTAATCAAACTTTTCCACGGCTCGGTTGAGGCCCAAGTTACCTTCTTGGATGAGATCGAGCAGTGTTAAGCCACGACCGATATATTTTTTAGCGATCGAAACCACTAATCGCAAATTGGCTTCGGCTAAACGACGTTTGGCAGATTTATCGCCGCGCTCAATCCGCTTGGCTAATTTAATTTCTTCCTCAGCGTTTAATAGCGGGTACTGACCGATCTCACGCAGATACATCCGGACAGAGTCTTCGCTTAGACCAGTTACGTCGTCATCTTTGCCGGCTTTTTTGGAAACTGGTTTATCGTCGGGGATATCGAGCATCGGTTTAGGATCACGAATCTCTACCCCAATAGCCGACAAGTAGCGTAAAAATTCGTCAAGCATCTCGATATCGTCTTCCGGCTCGGGATAGGATTGAAGAATCTCTTTATAGGTAACAAAGCCGTGCTGACGACCTTTTTTAATGAGGTACATAAATTCGTCGGGAAACGTTAGTCCGACGTCTTGTTTAATCTTTTTTGGAACAGCCTTAGTCATATTATTTCACGCCTCCACTTTTAGTTACCGTATTAAGTTCTTTCATTAGTAATTTAACTTGATTAAGATCGCCCTTTTCCTGAGCCAGACGAATACGAGTAGCCAAAGACTCTTTCTGTTGTTCGTAACGCTTGGTGGCCAACTGAGCGATTTTTTCGCTAGCTAACTCTTTAGCTAGACCCTCGCCGAAATTGGGCCAAGTGGTGGTGAGCCAGAAAATCCACGAGTCCACTTTATCGCCGAGCGGCGCATCGAGTTGGTTTTTGACCTCAGTAAGAAACTGTCCTTGGTTAGTCACCAGAGTTTTTTTATTGTAACAGATCATAACAGCTTCGGCAATCCGTTGAGCCTCATTGCTTTGCCAGACGACCTCGTCAAACTGACTTTTATACTCCGACAAAAGGCTAGGTGAGTAAAGGAGGATCGCCAAGAACTGTTCTTCGTTCGTTAAGTGAGTAGCCGCAACTATTGGCGCTTGAGGAGCGGAAGTCGGGCGGTTTTTGCTCAAACTGGCGTATAAACTTTCTGGCTTGCTTTGCGTCAGCAGCGCTAAACGGCCAACGTAATGATCGAGTCGGGTCTCGTCCACAATTAGGCCCAATAACGGCAGCATAGCACTGATAACTTTCTTTTTATTTTCGATAAATTGCAGGTCGCCAACCCGTTTTACTTCTTGGTTAAAGATCCATTCGACGCCTTCGGTGGCATTCTTGACCATCTCTGGCCAAGCATCGCTCGACTGTTCGAGCATTTCGCCCGCATCTTTAAACGTCCCAAAATCGACCACCTTGCTGTTTAGATCAAGCCGCAGCAGCATTTCAATGACTTTGCGGGTGGTTGTTTGGCCAGCCGAATCGTTATCAAAAGCTAACATAAAATTAGGCGTGTATTTAGAAAGGGTGGAGAGCTGACTTTCGGTAATCGCCGTGCCAGAGCTAGCCACTGCCTGAGTAACGCCGGCCTGATGGAGAGCGATCACATCCATCTGCCCCTCCACCAACACCACGTGATCGTGTTGTTTAATGCCGGCTTTAGCAAAATTGAGACCGTATAAAACTCGGCCCTTATTAAAAAGGGGCGTTTCCGGCGAATTTAAATATTTAGGTTGGGCATCGCCCAAAGCTCGACCAGTAAAGGCGATGACATTGCCCAACACATCAAAAATCGGGAACATGATCCGTTCAAAAAAGCGCTCCGGCGAGCCAACTTGGGCTAATTCGGCTACCGAGATTTGGTACTTGCTCATGATTTTTTTCAAATCCAGGCCACGCGGAGCAAAACCAATGCCAAACTCTTTAATGGTCGTTGATTTCAGGCCACGTTTTTTCAAATAATCGAGCGCCGACTGGCCTTGTGGCGACTCTAACAAAATTTTTTGGTAGACCCGGCTGGCCAACATATTAATGCGGAAAAGTCGCTCTTTCCGGCCGTGAGTTTGGTGCTCCGCTTGAGTGCGGGGTTCTAATGTTACTCCCGCTTTTTGAGCCAACAAGCGTAAGGCGTCGCCAAATTCTAGATGCTCGGATTCCATCACAAAATCAAAAACTGAGCCGCCTTTACCGCAGCCGAAACATTTCCAAATTTGTTTTTGGGGACTGACCATCATCGACGGCGTCTTCTCCTGATGAAATGGGCAGACGCCTTTGTAATTAGCGCCAGCCTTTTTCAAGGTGACGTACTGACTGATGAGATCAACAATATCAATCCGTGACTTAATTTCCTCAACTTCACTATTCATCACTCGGGCTGATTATCTGTCAAAACTCGCTGTTTTACCAGAGTAGCTACGGGTTGATGGTTTGCTGGAGTTGGTCGCGAGTTTGTTGAAGCTGTTGAAGAGTATTGGAGCCGGAACTGCCGGGCGATAACGTCGGGCTAATTTGCTCAAGCCCACTTAATAACAGTGGTGCGACCAAGCGGAAAAGGAGGTAGAGCCCCAGCAAAGAGCTGATTAAAAAATACACACCCGCTCGATCCCATTTGGCTTGAACATCCTCAAACTCACCGAAATTTTGCCAAGCACGAGATGAGTAAGCCCGTCGACGTGCCCAGAGCGGGAAAAGAAATAACAGCGGGGTTAAGAAAAAGACGAGCGAAACGATAACACTTAACCACATCAATAATTTGTCGCGCATCGCTTGGTAGTAGAAAAAACTCAGTACCAAAGCACCGAAAGAGTAGGTATTAAGATATTTTTGCTGTTCTTCCGGTGTTGTGTGGGTCGTTGGAAATAATTTCTCGTTGACTTGGGTACTGAGAACCGGATCGTCGATCATGTTTCTACTCTAGCAGAAAGGTCTACGTATCTACTGACTTTTAGCGCCGTGACAGGTATAATTTAGTTACAACCAAAATGGAAGGGTCGCATAGTGGCCTAGTGCGCCGCCTTGGAAAGGCGGTATGTCGGAAACGGCATCGAGGGTTCAAATCCCTCCCCTTCCGCCGGGCAATTGCCCCTGCACAAGGAAAATTATGGATGGAAAGAAAGTTCTCGAAGTTATCGATACCTACGAACAAGAGCTGAAGAGGCGCGGAGCTACTCCTCTCAAAGCCGATCACAATCAGGTTCTTGATCCGGCTACCGACAACCGCGCGGTCTGTTTAGGTCACTGTCTGGGCATGATTCCCCAAATGCGGGAGTTTATCGCTACCGACCACCTAGAGAAAACCTTCCGATGGCTGGGTTTCATACAAGGCGTACTGTGGCCGCTAGGAATTTACTCAATCGACGAGATGAAAAACCACAACCGACCCGACTCTTCCTAAGAGTTACCCTCCCTAGTTAACCCTAGGGATTTTCTTTACAATCCAGCTATGAACCGCTGCACGTGGCCAGGAAGCGATGAGCTAATGATTACCTATCACGACCAGGAGTGGGGCACGCCTTGCCGAGACGACCGAAAGCTTTTTGAATACGTGGTTTTGGACACCTTTCAGGCCGGATTAAGCTGGAAGATTATTTTGCATAAACGCGAAGGTTTCCGCCAAGCTTTCGACCATTTTAATCCTGAAAAAATTGCCCATTATATATTAAAAGATATAACGCGACTGGAACAGGACGCCTCGATTATTCGCAATAAATTGAAGATCCGAGCAACAATTACCAACGCTCAAGCGTTTTTAAAAATTCAAAAAGACTTTGGTTCGTTTACAAGCTATTTGTGGGGTTTTGTAAATAATCGGCCAATTAATAATCACCACATTAAAGACTCGGATATTGGCGCCACTTCCCCGGAATCTGACGCGCTAAGTCGCGACATGAAAGCTCGCGGTTTTAAATTTTGCGGCTCGACGGTTTGTTACGCTTTTATGCAAGGCACTGGTTTAATCAACGACCATCTCGTATCTTGCTTTCGCTACCAAGAAGTAGAACAATTAAGCAAATAAAGAGAAAGGAATACACCATGTCAAAAAATCCCGTTGTTCACTTTGAGATTGGGGCCGAGGATCCAGAAAAATTAGCGGAATTTTATAAAAAAGCACTGGGCTGGGAGATCAATCTTTGGCCGGGCAGTGATTATTGGATGGTTGGCAAAGAAGCCGACCGCGCCGAAGGCCAAATCTTTGGCGGCATTATGAAGCGTTATGAAAACGAAAAGACAATTAATACTATTGAAGTCAAAGACATCGACCAAACGATCAAAGACGTCGAGGCCAATGGTGGCAAGATCATCAAAGAAAAAGCGACCATGGATATGGGGCCGGAAGACAAGATGACTTGGTGTTATATGGCTGATCCACAAGGTAACATTTTTGGCCTGATGCAGATGGAGAAAGCCGCCAAGTAAGCCAATGGAAGAGCGGTCGGAAGAGGAGTGGCGCCGGCGCCTTACACCCGAGCAGTATAGAATTCTGCGTCAAGGCGATACTGAAGCGCCTTTCACTGGCGAATACGTCGATAACCACGAGCCGGGCATGTATACGTGTGCCGCTTGTGGCAAGTCGCTTTTTAGCTCAGCAACAAAATTCGATTCTGGCTCTGGCTGGCCAAGTTTTTACGACGTGGCCACCAAAGGCAACGTCGAGTTACACGAAGACACTACGCACGGCATTAAGCGAGTCGAAGTTCGCTGCGCCAATTGCGGCTCCCATTTAGGCCACGTTTTTGACGACGGGCCGCGCGGTAAAACTGGCCAACGGTACTGCATTAATTCGGCGGCCTTACAGTTTAAAAGGAAGCAATGAAGATCTTCATCTGCAGCAGCAAGCACTTCTATGACCAAGTGACGGATATTGCCAACGAGTTAAAAAAGAGTGGCCACCAGATAACCTTGCCTAACAGCTTCGATAACCCCGGTCGCGAAGAAGAATATCGCCAAAAAGGCGGGACCGAGCACGCAACATGGAAAGGGGGAATGCTTCGCGAGCAGGAAGAAAAGGTCAAAAACAACGACGCGATTATCGTGCTCAATTTTGAAAAAGATGGCCAACCAAATTATATAGGCGGGTCAACCTTTCTAGAGATGTTTAAAGCCTGGGAACTGGATAAGAAGGTTTTCTTGTATCACCCAATTCCTCAAGGCATGTTGTTTGATGAGATTTGTGCTTTTCACCCCGTTATTCTTAATGGTGACCTTTCGCTAGTTAAATGATAAGAAGAATAATGTTTATCCTTGCTATAATTCTTGGCCTCATAATAATTGCTTTACTTGTTTTTGAGTGGCGAACTATCAAAGCCGAGAAAGATCCGCGACAACGGGAGTTTACCAACGGCCATCTTCCTGATCCCTTGCCAGATGGTTTTTATAACGGAGTTGTCCGCGGCTATACCGGCAGTTGGATTGGTAAAACTTTTAATTTGGCGGCTACAACCGGCATTAATAATTTTAGTGACGGCAATACTTTGTATCCGTTTGCTTTTTACCCCGGCACCGGTTTACGAGACCCGAATACTTCAGTCCTTAAGATCGACTACAACCAGCCTGGTAATTCTTTCTGGATTCGAATGGTCGTGGATGAAGTCGTCGAAACCCAGCCAGGAGCCTATTTGGGTAAGATTCAGCTGCGACTGCTTGGCTTTCATTTTACCCTCGGCTACTTTACCTTGAACAAATCCCAGTAAACGCTTCGAGTTATCCCGGCATATTATTATTTCAGCAGCGCTCAAGAATTAACCGTCTAAGTCTCGATCTTTGGCCAAATTTGTGCTATTGTTAGCCCATTCCTCTAAGGAGGGGCACCTATTATGATTGTTGGTCGTCTTATTTGGGTTTCAACGACAATTCAAGCCGAGGTTACTTGGCTGGCTCGGACCGAAATTGACTGTCCGTGGCGAAAGTTTTTCTTTCCTCGAAAGTATCGGCGATTGGTTCGTCTAGTCAGAACTTGCGAGTCCTACAAAGTGGCCTACCGCGATGTTTTCCAAGCCGAACGAGCCGCTTATTTGGCGGAGATGGAACGGCAAAACGCCGCCCTCACTGCCTAGTCTGTCTTAAAAGGAGGTTGCTATAGTGGCTAGAACACTGCTGTCCTCAACGCTCCTTTTAGTCAAAGAGGGGCCGAAGGAGAGCTGTCCTAACCGGAGAACTCTCGAGATAACTGCCGAGGCAATTCATGTTGGTTGGTACAACTACCCAACGGTCAAGCAAACAATGACGCACGTTCGTGACTGTTCGCTTTGCAGCGGTACGCTGGCCGACTTACTACTAGCTCAACACATTCGAGCCCGCTAACAGCGGGCTTTTTTTCTACAAAAAAGAGATGCTATGGTATAATAACCGCAGTCTCAACGAGGAGAAACTATGGAACGTACCTCAACAAAAGAAACTGGGTCGCCACTCGTATTGGGGGCTGGCAAACTCGTTACTAGCCAATCGAACGAGCACCTAACGGATACCGAACTCTGGCTGGCAGGATTAGGTCTACTCGCTCCTGATAAAAGCGATCACCTGATCAGGTGCCAAGAGTGCCACACTCTTTTCGAAGGGATGATAGGGTGATTACTGCAGTCATGGTGTCAGCCCTCGACCAGAATATCTGTCGACACCGAACAGAGCACCACAGGGAACCGATGGATGACGAAGAATTCCAAGAGATTATCAGCTGGCTTGATCAGCATCGATTAACGCCAGCTGAGCTCAAAGAACTCGACGATGAACTTGGTCTCATCCCGCGCTAAAAAGCGCGGGATTTTTTTGTGAAAAACTAGTGACAATACTCCGACTTTAACTTATACTAACTGCGGAGGTTTTATGCCCGACGCACTTTTCACAGAACCACTATCAAATCCTGAGGAGCCCAAAAAGCTACCTTACTGCCCTCATTCTTCAAAAGTTGATCAAGTCTTTGACCTTTCTCCGGAAGAAAGAAGTCGCAACTCTTTCTTCAATGGCCACTTGAACGGCTGTCCAACGTGTAGGCACTACTGGGGCATTCGCGAACGACAGCAGATGATTGCTCAAGGAGCCAAGGGCGGTTAAACAGTCGATCTCTCCACTATTTCCCCCGCTAAAAAGCGCGGGATTTTTTATACTTATTATTCGCTGTCGATAACGTGAGCTAAGATCAGCTTCTTTTCGACGGAAGCGATTAGTTTACGGGTAGAAACAGCGACGTCAGGTGCTACTGAAACACTCGTCGTCCCAGCTTTGACCATAGCTTCGGTAATTTCCGGATAAACGCTCGGGGCTTGGCCGCAGATGGAACAAGTGACGTGATGTTTTCGGCAGGTTCGAACAACGTGCAAGATAGAATTCAAAACGGCTGGGTAACGTTCATCAAATTCGCCGGCTAACTTAGCCGAGTCTCGGTCGATGCCGAGCGTCAGTTGGGTGAGATCGTTGGAGCCAATCGAAACGCCGTCGATACCTTCTTCGATATAGCGCTCCAGTTCCAGTACTACCGAAGGCACTTCGCACATAATCCAGAGCTTGAAATCCGGCTCTTGGCGCAAACCATTTTGATGCATCAGGTCGCGAACCTTAGTAAATTCGTCAATCGTCCGAACAAACGGAATCATCACATGGAGGTTTTTAAGATCCATGCCATCACGGACAGTTTTGATCGCTTCAATCTCCAGAGCAAATTCTTCCGGCTCGGCGATATAACGGGAGGCGCCGCGATAGCCAATCATCGGATTATTCTCGGGCTCTTCGTATTTTTCGCCACCTTTTAAGGATTTATACTCGTTGGTTTTAAAATCGGTAAATCGGTAGACTACCGGCCGGGGGTGAAAAGCTTGAGTAATCGTCGCAATACCCTGGCTCAATTTTTGAACGTATTCTTTACTGGCGCCACGAGCGATCATCGCTTTCGGGTGTTCGCCGATGCCGGCAATAATAAATTCGGCTCGGAGCAAGCCGACGCCATCGACCGGCAATTGAGCGTACTCTTCGGCTTTCTCTGGCTCAGCCAGATTTAAATAAACTTTAGTCGCCGTCACCGGCACAACCGTCATCGCCTGGCCGGGAACGGCTCGAGCAACAGCCGTTGGCGTTGTGGAAGCGGGGACATTAACACTGCCTTTGTAGATTTTGCCAGTGGTGCCATCAACGGTCACAATTTGACCAGTTTTTAACTTGGCCGTTGCGGTACCAGAACCAACAACGCAGGGGATGCCCAGCTCGCGGGAGACAATGGCCGCATGGCTCGTCCGACCACCGGTATCGGTCACAATAGCGGCGGCTCGACGCATCGCCGGAACATAGTCGGGGCTGGTCATTTCGGTTACCAATACATCGCCGGTTAAAACTTTGTCGATATCTTTGGGGCTATGAATAATCTTGACCGGACCCGATCGCATCCCCACTGAGGCAGCCGCACCGGTCAAGATAACTTCGGCTGTTGTTAAGTCGGTCGTCGGAGCCGGGGTGGTGGGAGCGGCATCAATTTTTTCGGCCGTGTCAGTCGCTTTTTCTTTCAGCGTGGTTACTGGTCGAGCTTGGATCATATAAAAGCTGCCGTTCTCAAAGGCCCACTCGGTATCTTGGGGCTGGCCGTAATGATCTTCCACTTGCTTGCCGAGTTTAGCCAA
>Ga0068865_100000278_pt1 | contig 28227 bp, 26 predicted proteins | sample KBSMisM12_FD_75293 | JGI IMG/M metagenome (GOLD analysis project Ga0068865, IMG submission 75293) | Miscanthus rhizosphere microbial communities from Kellogg Biological Station, Michigan, USA - KBS Miscanthus M1-2 | ecosystem: Host-associated > Plants > Roots > Rhizosphere > Soil ...
AGCGCGGCTACCTCTACCGCTCGGCGCCGCTGCCGCGGGCTCTGCGCCAGGTCGCGGTCGACGCCGCCACCGCCGTCTACGACCCGGAGGCGCTCGGCGCCGCCCTCGGCGACCTCCTGACCGAGCCGCCCGACGTCGACATCAGCCACATCCGCCCGACGGTCTCGCTGGAACGTCGGCTGCGGGCGGTCCGCGACGCCCTGCTTCGGCGCAAGGACTTCGACTTCGACGAGGAGTTCGGCGGCGAGGACCGGCTGACCCAGGCGGTCACCGTCTTCGCGATGCTCGAGCTCTACCGCAAAGGCGAGGTGACCTGGGAGCAGGACAGCTGCTTCGGGCCGATCCGGGTGAAGAAGGTCGTGCCCCTCGACCAGATGACGAAGAACGGATGAGCGACCTCTCCCGCACCGTCGAGGCTCTGCTCTTCCTCTCGCCGCAGCCGGTCGCCGTCAAGGACCTGGCGGAGGCAGCGCAGGCGACCGAGGGGCAGGTCGAAGAGGCGGTCGAGCTGCTGCGCGAGGATCTCGCCGAGGGCAAGCGCGGGGTGGTCCTGCGCGAGGTCTCCGGCGGCCTCAGCCTCGCCTCCGACCCTGGCAGCGAGGACGCCGCCCGGCGCCTGCTGGCCAAGCCGCGGACCCCGCCGCTGACCCAGGCGCAGGCCGAGACGCTGGCAATCGTCGCCTACCTGCAGCCGGTGACGCGGCCGGAGATCGCCCGCATCCGCGGCGTCACCTCCGAGTCGGCGGTGACCAGCCTCTCCGAGCGCGGCCTGATCGAAGAGGCCGGCCGCTCTCAGTTCGGCGCCGCGATCTTCAAGACCTCCGAGCTCTTCGAGCGCCTCTTCGGCCTCTCCGGCCTCGACCAGCTGCCCGACCCCTCGAAGTTCGACCCCAGCCCCGAGGACGAGCGGGATTTGAGGGAGCGACTCCTCAAGGCGGGGGAACAGCGGGCCGAGTGACGGCGGCGGGGGAGGGGCGGGGACCCATCCCGCCGGACAACAGCGGGGAGGGTCCGGCGGGACGGGTCCCCGCCCCTTCTGGCCCGTGAGGCTGGCTAAGTTCCTGGCCCATGGCGGGGTCGCCTCTCGGCGGAAAGCTGAGGAGATCATCTCCAAGGGGTTGGTGACTGTCGGTGGGGAGGTTGTGAGGGACCCGGCGCGGGATGTGGGTGCCGGTGACGATGTGCGGGTCAACGGGGAGACGGTGGCGGCGGAGGCGCATGAGGTTTGGGTGGTGAACAAGCCGGTCGGGGTGGTCTCGACGGCGCGGGAGCCCGGGAGCCGGACGCCGGTGGTGGACCTGGTCGAGACCGAGGCGCGGCTGTATCCGGTGGGTCGGCTCGACGCCGATTCCTCCGGCCTGCTGCTGCTGACCAACGACGGCGAGCTCGCGTACCGGCTGACGCACCCCCGCTACGAAGTGCCGAAGACGTACGTGGCGCGGCTGAAGAAGCCGGTCGCAGGCGGCGACCTGGAGCGACTCGCGCATGGGGTCGAGCTGGAGGACGGCCCCACCGCGCCGACGCAGGTGAAGCGCCGCGGTGACCGCGAGATCGAGATCGTGCTCCGCGAAGGCCGCAACCGCCAGGTGCGGCGGATGCTGGAGGCGGTCGGCAACGAGGTGGTGGCGCTACGGAGGGTTGGGTTCGGTCCGCTGCGGCTCGGGGGTCTCAAAGAGGGTTCTTCGCGACGGCTCTCGGAGGATGAGATCGCCCAGCTCCGCGAAGCCGCTGGGTAGGAGTTCCAGCCGCCCGGTGCAGCCAAATCCCCCTCCTACAAGCTTGTGAGAGGGGAATTTGGCTGCCGGTTGCGGCTCGAATACAACGGCGGCTGCGGGGTGAGGAGCAGAGCCTCCCTCCTGCTTGCATGTGGGGAGGGAGGCTCTGCTCCTCACCCTGGCGCCTCTTTGGAGATCCGGGAGGCGACAGCGTCGGCCACTGCCTCTGCTTCCTGTTCTGCCTGGCGGCTGGTGACGCGGAGAACCGAGTAACCCGCCCGCATCAGTTCGCGGTCCCGCCAGCGGTCGCGCTCGAACGCAATGGCGGTGCCGTGGAAGTCGCGGCTGTCGGCCTCCAGGGCGAAGCGGTGGTCGGGCCAGAGGAAGTCGACCTCGATGCGGCCCTCGGCGATCTGGACCGGCGCGTTGAAGAGCGGTGGGGGCAGGTCGCGCCGGGCGATCAGCGGCAGCACCCTTGCCTCCAGCGGGCTCTTGAGCTCGCCGCGCGTCTTCTGGAGCGGCGCCGCCCCGCGCCACTCCTCGATCAACCCCAGCAGCACCTTCATCCCTCGGCGCCTCGGATCGATCGAGCGCTCGATCGCCGGGATGTCGAGCATGGCTCGTCGCCGGGCTGCCGCCCGCTCGAAGGCGCTGCGGAGCGTCCGCTTGCCGACTACGCCCGCGAGGTCGACCAGCGTCCGCGCCGGGCTCGTGCAGGGGATGCGGTCGAACGCCCCTGTCTCCTCGAGCCGCGGCGGGCGCACGCGGTGCAGGTAGATGCCGTCGATCTTGCGGCCACGGGATGGCGGAGCGATCACGTCGACCACGAGCGGTCCCTCGTCTAGAAGCCCGAAGAGGGCTGCTGCGCTGCGGTGGGAGACGAGCGCACCCCGGCCACAGGCCAGCGTGGCGGCCTGAAGGCGCCCTTTCTCGCTGATTTCGGGACGACCTACTGCGAAGACTCCGCGATAGACGCGGTGCAGCCGTCCATCCGCAGCCGCACGGTCGATCGCTGCGTCGCTCATGCCGATGGCCCGGAGCTGAGCCCGCGAGACGATCCCGTACTGGCGATCGGCCAGAGCTGCCAATCTCTGCCTCGGAGTGGGGTTACTTTTCCTCGCTATGCGGTGATAAGGCACCGCGCTCGCTCGATTCGCCCCTCTCCTCTGAGAAGATTCGGGGAGTGAGCGGCAACGGACGCAACGGCAACCTGGAAGCCGGCGCCTACCAGCCGCCCCAGCAGCGTCTCTTCGCGGTGCGGGGGGCGGCGCAGGCTGAGGCGAATGAGGCGGAGGCGATTCTCTCTGCGACCGCCGAGGTGATGCAGGGGTTGATCGAGCGGAATGGGCTGGCGCCGGAGGACATGGTCAGCTGCTTGTTCACGACTACGGATGACCTCGACGCGGAGTTTCCCGCCGTGGCCGCTCGCGACCTGGGGCTGACAATGGTGCCCTTGATGTGCTGCCGGGAGATTCCGGTGCCGGGGTCGATGCCGCGGGTGATCCGGGTGATGCTGCACTTCTACGGCGCTGCCGATCACGAGCCGGCTCACGTCTACGTCGGCGAGGCGCAGAAGCTGCGGGCCGACCTCGAATCGGCGCAGTAGGCGTAGGCCTCGAAATCGGCTGCGCCGGACCGGGCGCCCGTCCGTCAGAATCCCTCGCCGATGACGATCACCTTCGCCGAGAAGCTCGCCCGCATGCCGGGCTACCAGGCCGGAGTCCCGACCGGGCAGGCGCCTGAGGCGATCGCCTCGGGGAACATCGCCCAGCTCGCCTCCAACGAGTCGCCGATCCCGCCGCACCCGCGGGTGGTCGAGGCGATCCAGAAGGCGGCCGGTTCGATGAACCGCTACCCCGACCCCGACGCGACGCTGCTGCGCCGCCGCCTCGCCGAGCGCTACGACGCCGAGCCGGGGCGCGTCGCCGTCGGCAACGGCTCCTGCGAGATCCTCCTCGCCGCCGCCGACGCGCTCTGCGAGCCCGGCGCCGAGATCGTCTACGCCTGGCCCGCCTTCTCGATGTACCCGTACCTGCCGGCGCTGACCGGCGCCCGCGAGGTCCGCGTGCCGCTGGCCGAGGGCGACGTCCACGACCTCGACGCGATGGCCGCCGAGGTGACCGCGGCGACCCAGCTGCTGATCGTCTGCAACCCGAACAACCCGACCGCCACCCACATCCCGGCGGCGGAGATCGGCGCCTTCTGCGAGCGCATCCCCGCGCATGTGACGGTGATCCTCGACGAGGCCTACGTCGAGTTCCAGGCCCACGACGACCCCGACGCCACGCTCGACCTGCTGGCGGATTTCCCGAACCTGGTCGTCCTGCGCACCTTCTCCAAGTGCTACGGCCTCGCCGGGCTGCGGGTCGGCTACGCGATCGGCTCCGCCGGCTTCCGCGCCGCGGTCGACGCCGTGCGCCAGCCGTTCAGCGTCAACGCCCTCGCTCAGGCGGCCGGGGCGGAGGCGATCCGCCACCAGGACGACGTCCTGCGCCGGGTCGAGAGCACGATCGCCGCCCGCCTCACCGTCGAGGAGGGCCTGCGCGGGCTCGGCCTGCGGACCAGCGACTCCCACGCCAACTTCTCCTGGATCGATCTCGGCGACGCCGACGAAGCCGAAGTGATCGCCGGCCTCGCCGAGCGCGAAGTCGCCGTCCGACCCGGCAAGGCCCTCGGCGGCCCCGGTCACATCCGCGTCAGCTACGGCACCGCGGAGGAGAACGAGCGCTTCCTGCGCGGCCTGTCGGAAATACTTGACTAACCGCGCGCCCGTGGTACAACCTCGTGCAAGGTGAGGTCGGGCAAACGCACATCCACGGGCAGCACCAGGGCGCTCGACGCTGCCGTCGCGCCGGCCCATCTCACCTACTGGTATTGGCGATTTAGCTAGGCGTTCGGCCTGGCGGCGTCGTGCCGCCCGAAGAGTCAGATCTTCCCGGCCGAGCGCCGTCTCAGTTGTTGTCGCGTCTGCGCGCGCCGACCCAGCCCGGCAGCGAGCACCCAGAAAGTACGATCTGAAGGCTTTGGAGAAAGGCGAAGGCAAAATGTTCATCGGAATGGAGGGGGCCAAGCGAGACGGCGTCCGCGATACGCGGATCGGGAAAATCGTCGAGCTGGTGCCGCCGGAAAGGCTCTTAGCGGAGCTGCCGCTCGGCGAGGAGCGGGCGAAAGCGGTGATCCGCGGTCGCGAGGAAGTGCGAAAGGTGCTGCAGGGAGAGGACCCGCGGCTGATGGTCGTGGTCGGTCCGTGCAGCGTCCACGACCCGAAAGCGGCGATGGAGTACGCGACGAAGCTGAGCGCGTTGGCGCGGCAGCTGCGCGACGACGTCCTGGTGGTGATGCGGGTCTACTTCGAGAAGCCGCGGACGACGACGGGGTGGAAGGGGCTGATCAACGACCCGCACCTCGACGAAAGCGGCGACGTCAACGCCGGGCTGCGGATCGCCCGCAAACTGCTGCTGGAGGTGCTGGACACGGGGTTGCCGATCGGCTGCGAGTTCCTCGATCCGATCACGCCGCAGTACATCGCCGACTGCGTTGCCTGGGGAGCGATCGGGGCGCGCACTTCGGAGAGCCAAACCCACCGCCAGCTCGCCAGCGGGCTCTCGATGCCGATCGGGTTCAAGAACCGGACCGACGGCAATATCCAGATCGCGGTCGACGCGGTGCGCGCGGCGGCGGCTCCGCACGCCTTCGCCGGGATCGACGACGCCGGCGCCCCGGCGATCCTGCACACCACCGGCAACCCCGACTGCCACATCATCCTCCGCGGCGGTCACGGGCAGCCGAACTACCACCCGCCCGAGGTCGAAGACGCGCTGGTCACGCTCGGCGTCGCCGGGCGGCCGGAGCGGCTGGTGATAGACGCCTCCCACGACAACAGCGGCAAGGACCCCGAGAAACAGTTCTTCGCCGCGGGCGACATCGCCGACCAGGTGGCCGACGGCAACAAGGCGATCGTCGGGGTGATGCTGGAGTCGTTCCTGGTCGAGGGGCGGCAGAACCTGGTGCCCGGCGAGAAGCTCGTCTACGGGCAGTCGATCACCGACGCCTGCATCGATTGGGAGGACACGGTCTCGGCGCTGGAGCGGTTCGCTTCGGCGGTGGAGGCTCGGCGCGGCATCTGAGGCCGCGCCCCGGTCTATGAAGATCGCCGTCCTCGGGGTGGGCCTGATCGGAGGCTCGATCGGGCTCGCCGCTCGGCGGCGCCTGGAGGCGGAGGTCGTCGGCTGCGGGCGCAGCCCGGAGCGGCTGGCGCGAGCGGTGGAGCTGGGGGCGATCGACCGGGGCGCCGGCTCGCTGGCCGAGGCCTGCGAGGGCGCCGATGTCGTCTTCTGCGCCAGCCCGGTCGCGGCGCTGCCCGAGCAGGCGCGCGAGGCGCTCGCGGCCTCCGGGCCCGAGACGGTGGTCACCGACGTCGGCTCCACCAAGTGCGAGCTGGTCGAGGCGGTCGGCGGCGACGAGCGCTTCATCGGCGGACACCCGCTGGCCGGGGCGGAGACGGCAGGGGTCGAGAACGCGCGCGAGGACCTCTTCGAGGGCGCCCGCTGGTACCTGACCCCGACAGAGCGCTCGAGCGGCCTCCTCTACGACCGCCTGCAGCGGACGCTTTCGGCGCTGGGAGCCAGGCCGCAGGCGATCGACCCGGAGGGCCACGACCGCCTGATGGCGGCGATCAGCCACCTGCCGCACGTGCTGGCGAACGTCCTCGCCTGCGAGGCGGCCGACTCGCTGACACAGGACTCAGAACGCCTTCCCGACGTCGGCCCGAGCTTCCGCGACATGACCCGGGTAGCGGGCTCCAACCCGGCGATCTGGGCCGACATCTTCGCCTCCAACCGCGAGGCGGTGGCGCGGTCGGTCGACGCGGTCGGCGAGCGACTTCGGCAGGCGGCGCAGCTGATCCGCGAAGGCGACCGCGAGGCGCTCGCGTCCTGGCACGGGGCGGCCGGCGAGGCGCGCGGGCGCCTGCTCGAAGCGGAGTCGGAGGCGGGGCCGCTGCGCGAGCTGCGGATCGTCGTCGCCAACAAGCCCGGCACGATCGCCGAGCTGGCCCTGGCGCTCGGCGAGGCCGGCGTCAACATCGAGGACATGGCGCTGCACCCGGCGCCCGACATGACCTCCGGCGCGGTCTCCCTCTGGGTCGGCGGCGAGGAGCAGGCGATGAGGGCGGAGGAGCTGGTCCGCGAGCTCGGCCACACGGTCACGGTCCTCGGCGGCAGCGCCGAATAGGCTCATCAGGTGGCTCGTTTCGACCCTTCGGGGCCTCTGAAAGGTTGGTTGCGCCCACCGTCCGATAAGTCAATTTCCCATCGAGCGGCGCTGATCGCGGCTATGGGAGAGGGCGAAACCCGGATAAGCGGCTACCTCGACGCCGCGGACACCCAGTCGACTCTCGATGCAGTGCAGGAACTGGGGGCAGGCGTAGTGCCTATCAGTGAAACCTTGACGATGGAGGTTCCGCCAGGGTGGGAAGGGCCGAGGCCCGAGAAGAGCGTCGCCCGCGGCTACGGCGTCCGCATCAAGGGGGTCGGCTTGCGCGGACCCGGTTCCGCGAGGATCGATGTCGGCAACGCTGGGACGCTGCTGCGCCTTCTCCCGGGCTGGCTCGCGGGTCAGGAGGGCGGTCGCTGGACTCTCGACGGAGATGAGTCGATTCGGCGTCGACCTGTCGACCGGGTAGCCGTGCCACTGCTGCAGATGGGTGCGGCACTTAGCGCTCGCGAGGAGCGACTGCCGCCGCTCGAGGTGGCAGGGGCCACGCTCCGCGGAATCGAGTACGAGATGCCGATCGCCAGCGCACAGGTGAAGTCGTGCCTGTTGCTCGCAGGTCTGCTGGCCGAAGGGGAGACGCGGGTGGTCGAGCCGCTACCGAGCCGTGACCACACGGAGCGAATGCTCGCGGCCGCGGGCGCCCATGTCGAACGAACGGAAAACGCCGTGGCGGTGCGGCCTGTGGACCGCTTGGAACCGGGAGAAATCATTATCCCCGCCGACATCTCTTCGGCAGCCTTCTTCCTGGTTGCGGCACTATTGGTCCCGAGGAGCGACGTAATTCTCGTGGACGTCAGTGTGAACCCGACCCGAACCGGGATCCTCACGATCCTCGAGCGGATGGGTGGCAACCTCGAGAGGGTATGGGAGGGCGAAATCGGCGGCGAGCCCATCGCCTATCTCCGCGTTCAACCGGGACCCCTACGCGCCACCGAAGTCGGCGGCGCCGAAATCCCGCTCGCCATCGACGAGCTGCCGCTCGTCGCCCTCGCCGCTTGTTTCGCCGACGGCACCACCACCATCCGCGACGCCGAGGAGCTGCGGCGCAAGGAGTCCGACCGGATCGAGACGGTCACTGCGGCGCTGCGGGCCCTCGGCGGCAAGGTCGAGCCGACTGTCGACGGGATGGTGATCGAGGGCGCCGGCGGCCTCCGCGGCGGCACGATCGACTCCCACGGCGACCACCGCATCGCGATGCTCGGCGCTGTCGCCGGCCTGGCCTCCCAGGAGGGGGTAGAGGTGCGCGGGATGGAGGCTGCCGCCGTCAGCTACCCCGGCTTCGAGGCCGACCTGGCCTTCCTCCTCCGCCGCTGAGCATCGTTTCCACCCTTTTCCTCGCCAGGGCGAGGACAGCCCTGGAAACGACGGTCAATACGCTGCGCGGATGGTGATCGCGATCGACGGCCCCGCCGGGGCCGGCAAGTCCACGGTCGCGCGTGGCGTTGCGGCCGAGATCGGGTTCACGTATCTGGACTCCGGGGCGATGTACCGCTGCGTGGCCTTGGCGGCGCTGCAGGGTAATGTCGACCTCGACGACGGCGAAGGGGTCGGGGCCTTGGCGGAGGAGCTCGAGATCGATTTCGACGGGCGGCAGGTGCTGCTCGACGGCGACGACGTGACCACCGAGATCCGCAAGCCCGAGGTCAGCGCCGCCGCCTCCCAGGTTTCCGTCCACCCGCGGGTGCGCGAGGCGATGGTCGAGCGCCAGCGGCAGCTGATCGTCGCGAGCGACTACGTCGCCGAGGGGCGCGACATCGGCACCGTCGTCAGCCCCGATTCGCCGCTGAAGGTCTTCCTCACCGCCTCCGCCGAGGAGCGGGCGCGTCGCCGCGCCACGGAGACCGGCGAGGAGTTCGAGACCGTGTTGGCGGCCCAGCGCTGGCGCGACGCCCGCGACACCGAACGCGAGCACGGCGCCCTGCGCGCCGCCGAGGACGCGGTCGAGCTTGACACCACGGGCCTCTCGATCAACGAAGTGGTTGCGCGGGTGGTTGCACTGGCGCGTGAACGGGGGCTGGCGTGAGGCGTGTCGATTTCCTCTCGCTAAGCGAGACCAACGCGACAGGGGCCGTTCGATGAGCCTCCCCACCGTCGCTGTCGTCGGCTTTCCCAACGTCGGCAAGAGCACCCTCGTCAACCGGCTCGTCGGCGGCACCGAGGCCGTCACCTCGCCCGAGCCCGGCGTCACCCGCGACCGCAAGCGGCTGGCGACCGAGTGGAACGGGATCGCCTTCGAGCTCGTCGACACCGGCGGGATCGACCTCGGCGACGAGGCCGAGCTGGCGCGCGACGTGCAGGCGCAGGCGCGGCTGGCGATCGCCGAAGCCGACGCGATCGTCCTCGTGGTCGACGGGCGCGCCGGCCTCCGCGGCGGCGACGCCGACCTGGCGAAGACGCTGCGCGGTTCGCAGGTGCCGGTGATCGTCGTCGTCAACAAGGCCGACCGCCCCGACGACTTCGCGATCACCGCCGAGTTTCACGGCCTCGGCCTCGGCGACCCGATCGGCGTCTCCGCCACCCACGGCCTCGGCACCGGCGACCTCCTCGACGCGATCACCGCCGCCCTCGGCGACCGCGAGCCGCAGGCCGAGGACGACGATGCGGTCCGGGTCGCCGTGATCGGGCGCCCCAACGTCGGCAAGTCATCGCTCGTCAACGCCTTCCTCGGCTCCGAGCGGGTGATCGTCTCTGACATCGCCGGCACCACCCGCGACGCGATCGACACCGAGGTCGAGGTCGACGGCCGCCGCACGATCCTGGTCGACACCGCCGGCCTGCGCCGCCGCTCCAAGGTGGCAGGGACCGTCGACTACTACGCGCAGCTGCGCTCCGAACGAGCCGTGGAGCGCGCCGACGTCGCGATCGTCGTCTGCGACGCCTCCGAGGGCGTCACCACCGAGGACGTGCGGGCGGCGGAGATGGCGATGAAGGCCGGCTGCGCCACCTTGCTGGCGATGAACAAGTGTGATGTCGGCGAGACCGACATCGACGACGCCCGCGCCCGGGTCGAGCGCAAGCTGCGGCTGCGTCCCGCCGTGATCACCGTCTCGGCGAAAACGGGGCGAAACGTCAACGCGCTGCTGCCGCGGGCGCTGCAGCTCGCCGACAAGGCCGCCGAGCGGATCCCGACCCCGGAGCTGAACCGCTTCGTCAGCGACGTCGTCGCCACCACGCCGCCGCCGAACCGGCGCGGCAAGCGCCTGCGCCTCTACTACGCCGCCCAGATCGGCGAGAGCCCGCCGCGGTTCGCGATCCAGGTCAACGACCGCCGCCTGATCGTCCGCGACTGGGCCTACCACCTGGAGAACCGGATGCGAGAGGCCTACGCACTCGAGGGCGTCCCCCTCATCATCGATTTCGTCCCGGCTTCAGGACGCAGGCGCTACGGCGACTGACCGTCGCCGCGCCTGACCGGCGCATTTCTGCGTCTTCGGTCGCTTGTGTGCAGAGCACACGGCGCTCCCTGCATCCTTGATCTGCTTGGTCAGGCACGCCGACGGCGGTGGTCGAGATTCCTTTACTCTTCCGGCCATGACTTCTAAGCCTCTCGCCGAGGGCGAGTACCTCTTCACGTCGGAGTCGGTTACCGAGGGCCATCCGGATAAGGTCGCCGACGCGATCTCCGACGGTGTCCTCGACGCGATCATGGCCGAGGATCCGGGCGGCCGGGTCGCCTGCGAGACGCTCGTCAACACCGGCATGGCGGTGGTGTCAGGGGAGATCTCGACCTCCGTCCACCTCAACGTCCCGGAGATCGTCCGCGAGACGGTGCGCGGGATCGGCTATGAGGGCGGTGGCTACGGCTACGACTGCGACCACATCTCGGTGATCGTCTCGATCGACGAGCAGTCGCCCGACATCGCCCAGGGCGTCGACCAGGCCTACGAGACCAAAGTCGACCCTTCCGACGACGACGAGCTCGACGTCGCCGGCGCCGGCGACCAGGGGATGATGTTCGGCTACGCCTCAGACGAGACCGAGGCGCTGATGCCGATGCCGATCCACCTCGCCCACCGGCTCTCCGAACGGCTCGCCGCGGTCCGCAAGGACGGGACGATGGGCTACCTCGGCCCTGACGGCAAGACCCAGGTCAGCGTCCGCTACGCCGATGGCCGACCCGTCGCCGTCGAAAAGCTTCTGATCTCCACCCAGCACGACGAGGGAATCGACTCGCAGAGCCAGATCAAGCCCGAGCTGTGGGAGAACGTCGTCCTCCCCGTCCTGCGGGCGGAGGTCCCCGGCCGCTTCGACGAGTCCGAGCTGCTCGGTGAGTTCCTCTGCAACCCGACCGGCAAGTTCGTGATCGGCGGCCCGGTCGGCGACGCCGGCCTCACCGGCCGCAAGATCATCGTCGACACCTACGGCGGCATGGCCCGCCACGGCGGCGGCGCCTTCTCCGGCAAGGACCCGTCCAAGGTCGACCGCTCGGCCGCCTACGCCGCCCGCTACGTGGCGAAGAACGTCGTCGCCGCCGGCCTCGCCCAGCGCTGCGAGGTCCAGGTCGCCTACGCGATCGGCGTCGCCCACCCGGTCAGCCTGATGGTCGAGACCTTCGGCACCGGCAAGCTCCCCGACGCCCGCATCTCCCAGCTGGTCGAGGCCGAGTTCGACATGCGGCCCGGCGCCTTCCGCGAGTACCTCGACCTCCACCGCCCGATCTTCCAGAAGACCGCCGCCTACGGCCACTTCGGCCGCGCCGACAGCGACTTCACCTGGGAGCGCACCGACAGGGCCGAGGCGCTGCGGAACGCAGCGGGCCTCGAGGCCGCTGCGGCGTAAAGAGCCGCACCGAGCAGCAAAAACAGGCTGGGTAGGGGGCGAGACCTTTACCACTCCGAACTTCGGGGGGTAATGGCAACCCAAATCTCGGAGTCGCGAAGTCGGTAAACTTGGGAATCAGCTCGGCGGCAGCATGACGTGCTCACGCGGGGCGATCTACTCGGCCTGGGCGCCGGAAGCGGTCAAACACCGCGTGCGGACTGGACGGCTTCATCCTTGCGCTGCGCTTCCAGACGCACACCGCCGCCGGCTCGACCCCATTGCGCTTCTCCCACCGGCAGGTCAAATACGAACCCGATCACGTCCTGAGCATCCTCCGCAGGACGGCTGCGCATCTGCGCGGCTCCCTGCACCCTCACTAAGCAGGTAAGGGTGCAGGGAGCCGCGCCCAGAGACGCTCGTAGCTCGCCTCTCCGAGATCAGGGCCCCTATGAGGGACTTAACTTCGGAATCGTGGAAGACGGCTCAGCCGGCCGGCGGCTGGGCTTCGCCGAGGCCGTGGGTGCCGGCGGCGTTTGCGCCGGTCGCCTGGTCAACCTTGTGGACCACCTCGCCCGGGTCGGCCACGCCGACGAAGACGAAGTTGTAGTCGTCGCTTGCCGCCGTGTCGAAGTCGACGTCGCCGATCTGCATCAGGCGTTGGTAGACGCTCTGGCGGTAGTTGACGTTCTGGACGCGCTCGAGGCGGGTCTCCTGGACCTCTTTGGAGACGATGCCGCGCTTGATGTTAAGGCGGCGGTCGGTGATCGTGTAGGTGGTCGCCACTCGTTTGACGAAGCCGATCAGCACGGTCAGGGCGAGGACGACGAGGATCACCAGGAAGGCGGTGCCGTCGCCGGCCACGAGCTTGGCGACGATGCCGAGGACGACCGCGACCAGCAGCCCTTTGAGGTAGAAGCCGAGGATCGCCCGCCAAGAGGGGTGGCCTTCGAAGATGACCCGCTCGCCGGGGTGGAGGTTGACGCTCATCGCGGGCCAGCATATGGCCTGATCTGGCGGATCGGCAACGGGAATTGCCGAAGGTGCGGGAACTCGGGCGGGGCCATCTTCCGCCGCCCATAACCTCGCCCGGTGGCGATCCTCCGCGTCGAGCCGCTGACCACCGCCCGCGCCCTGCGCGGCCCCTTCGACTACCGCCGACCCGAGGCGATGGCCGAGCTCGGCGTCGGCAGCGTCGTCCGCGTGCCCTTCGGGCCGCGCCGCATCCTCGGCGTCGTCGTCGAGGTCGCCGAGGGTTCCGAGCTGCCGCCGGAGCGCCTCGCGGAGCCGCTCGAGGCGCTGGAGGCGGGGGCGACGCCGGAGCTGGTCCGGCTCGGCCTCTGGGTCGCCCGCGAGTACTGCTCGACCCCCTCGCGTGGCCTGCAGCTGGTGCTGCCCCCGGGCACCGGGACCGGCAGCGGCGCCCGCACGGTGCGCTCGAAGACCGAGCTGCGGGTGGCGTTGCTGCCCGCCGGCGAGGCGGCGCTGGAGGGCGGCGAGCGGCTGGGATCGAAGCAGCGCTCGGTCCTTGAGGCGCTGCGCGCGGGCGAGATGTCGGCGGGGGAGCTGGCGACGGCGGTCGGCTCCGACCGCGCGACCCTGCGGCGGCTCGAGCAGCGTGGTCTGGTCGCCACCCGCAGCACCAAGGTGCGCCGCATCCCCGGCGAGCCCGGGCTCGGAGCCGCCGCCGTGGCGCCCGAGCTGCTGCCCGAACAAGCGGAGGCGGTGACCGCGATCGTCGCCGCGCTCGACGGCGAGGCCGGTGCCGAGCGGCAGCTGCTCCTCCACGGCGTCACCGGCTCCGGCAAGACCGAGGTCTACCTGGCCGCGGTCGAGGCGGCGCTGGAGCGGGGGAAGGGGGCGATCGTCCTCGTCCCCGAGATCGGCCTCGCGCCGCAGGCGGTCGCCCGCTTCCGCGTCCGGCTCGGCGACCGTTTCGCCGTCCTGCACTCAGCTCTCTCGCCCGGCGAGCGCTACGACGAGTGGCGGCGGCTGCGCAGCGGCGAGGCGCAGGTCTGCGTCGGCCCGCGCTCCGCCGTCTTCGCTCCCGTCCGCGAGCTCGGCCTGATCGTCATCGACGAGGAGCACGAGGCCTCCTACAAGCAGGAGGGCGACCCCGCCTATGACGCCCGCGCCGTCGCCCGCAAACGCGCCGCCGACAGCGGCGCCGTCCTCGTCGCCGGGACCGCGACGCCGCGGCCGGAGAGCTGGCTCGAGCTGCCGCGGCTGGAGCTGCCGCGCCGGGTCGACGGCCGCCGGATGCCGCCCGTGCACCTGGTCGACATGCGCGAAGCCGACCCGCGCTCGGGGCCTGTCCACGCCGAGACCTGGGAGGCGCTGGAGGGCGTCCGCGCCGCCGGCGCCAAGGCGATCGTGATGATCAACCGCCGCGGCTTCGCCCCCTGGCTCACCTGCCGCTCCTGCGGGCACCACTGGGACTGCCCCAACTGCGACGTCAGCCTGATCGTCCACCGCCACAGCGGCCGCCTCGTCTGCCACCACTGCGCCCACACCGAGCGCCAGCCGCGGGCCTGCCCGGAGTGCGGCTCGACGACGCTCTCGCAGGCCGGGTCGGGGACCGAGCGGATCGAGGCGCTGCTGGCCGAGCGCCTCGATCCGATGCCGGTCCTGCGGCTCGACTCCGACACCGCCGCCGAGCGCGGTGCCCACGCCCGCATCCTCGCCCGCTTCGACGAAGCCCCGAGCGCGGTGCTGGTCGGCACGCAGATGGTCGCCAAGGGCCACGACTTCCCCGAGGTGACGCTGAGCGCGATCCTCGACGCCGACGCGACCCTCCGCTTCCCCGACTTCCGTGCCGAGGAGCGCACCTTCGCGATGGTCGCCCAGCTCGCCGGCCGCTCCGGTCGCGGCGAGGCCGGGGGAGAGGTGATCGTGCAGACCCTCGCCCCCCAGGCCTCCAGCATCGAGCACGCCGCCCGCCACGACTCCGCCGGCTTCCTCGAGGTCGAGCTGGGGCGCCGCAAGGGGCTGCACTACCCGCCCTACTCGCACCTCGCCCGGATCAACTTCGCGGCCGAGCAGGAGCCGCGGCTGGACGAGGTGGCGAGCTCGGTCGCCGAGGAGCTGCGCCGCTCGCTGCCGCCGGGATCGGAACTGCTTGGTCCGGCGCCGATGTTCCGGGTCCGCAACCGGCACCGGCGGCGGATCCTGATCAAGGCCGACGACCGCGAGGGGACGGTGGCGGCCGTGCGGGAGGCGGTCGAGCGGCGGGCGGGCGACCGCTCGCTGAAGGACGTGGCGCTCGGGGTCGACGTCGATCCCCAGTAGGCGACGGTGGGGCGGAGAGCCTCTTAGACTCCGCTGCAGTGAGCGACGAGGTCCAGACTCCGGAGCGAGAGGCCGACCAGCAGCGGCTCGAAAGCGAGATGATCGAGCGCCGCGAGGCGGCGCTCGCGCATGTGGTCAAGTTCGGCGACCCGGTGCTGAAGAGCAAGGCCTCGCCGGTCGCCAACTTCGGCCCCGACCTGCGCCGGGAGGTCGAACGGATGTACGCGATCATGCGCGACGGGCTCGGCGTCGGCCTCGCCGCCACCCAGCTCGGCGTCCTCCGGCGCCTGCTCGTCTTCCACGCCGGCCCCGACGGCGAGCCCAGCGTTCTCGTCAACCCGGAGGTCGAGTGGCTCTCGGAGGAAACCGCGGTCGCCGAGGAGGGTTGTCTCAGTCTGCCGCGGGTGACGATGGACGTCGAGCGGCCGCTCTACGCGCGCTTCAGCGGCCGCGACGTCGAGGGCGAGCCGATCGTGCTCGAGGCCGCCGGGCTCGAGGCGCGTGTCCTTCAGCACGAGATCGACCACCTCGACGGTGTCCTGATCCTCGACCGCACCGAGCGCCACCAGCGCAAGGCGGCGCTGCGGGCGCTGCGCGAGGGCGGCAGCTACAGCCCCTCCGCCGAGGAAGAGATCGGCGAAGAGGGCGAGCTGCGCGAGCCGAGGCACACCGCGTGAGCGCGTCGCTCGGCGCGGACCAACACCCCCGGCGATCACCGCACCGACCGACGCACTCACAGGGCGACGCGTGAGGACCGCCTACCTCGGGACCTCCGAGTTCGCGGCGACGGTGCTGCGGCGCCTCGCCGACTCGCCGCACCGCCCGGTGCTGGTGGTGACGCCGCCGGACCGGCGCCAGGGCCGCGGCCGCAGGGTCTCGCCGCCCCCGGCCGCGGTCGCGGCGGACGAGTTGGGGCTGGAGCTGCTGCAGGCGGAGAACGTCAACGAGGAGAGGGCGCTGGCGCGGGTACGCGCCGCCGGGCCGGAGGCGGTCGTCGTCTGCGCCTTCGGCCAGCTGATCCGCGAGCCGCTGCTCTCCGAGTTTCCGATCCTCAACGTGCACCCGTCGCTGCTGCCGCGCTGGCGCGGGGCGGCGCCGATCGAGCGGGCGATCATGGCCGGGGACGAGGTCACCGGCGTCTGCGTGATGCAGCTGACCGCCGGTCTCGACTCGGGGCCGGTCGCCCTATGTGAGGAGACGCCGATCGGCCCCGAAGAGGACTTCGCCTCGCTCTCGGCGCGGCTGGCCGAGCTCGGCGGCGACCTCCTGGTCCGCGCTCTCGACCTCCAGGCCGAAGGCAGGCTCGAGTTCGCCGAGCAGGACGAAGACGGCGTCACCTACGCCGAGAAGATCGACCCGGCCGAGCGTCGTCTCGATCCCGGGCGCCCGGCGGCCGAGCTGGCGGCGAAGGTCCGAGCCCTCACCCCGCACGTCGGCGTCTACCTCGAGGCGGCGGACGGCGAGCGGCTGGGAGTGCGCCAAGCTCGCGAAGTTGAGGCGGAGGTGCCGCCGTCGACGGTGAAGGTCCTCGATGACGCCCTCCTCCTCGGCTGCGGCGAGGGAGCCCTGCAGCTCGAGATCGTCCAGCCGCCCGGCGGCAAGCCGATGCCCGCCGACGCCTACCTGCGCGGCCACGAGCCACCGCGTCTATGAGCGCGCAGTCGATAATCCGCGACCTCCGAACTGCATCAAATTCTGGTTGTAGGAGAGCGAGAATTTGATGCAGTTCGATCGGGTTTCGCCTGCGCGCTCGCTTGCCGTCGCGGTCGTCCGCGCGACCTTCGAGGACGGGGCCTTCACCGAGCGTGCCTTCCGGGCCGAGGCCGACCGGCTCGACCTCGAGGGGCGCGAGCGTGCGCAGGCGCAGCGGCTCGCTTATGGCGCCGTCCAGCGTCGCGGTACCAGCGACGTGGCGATCGAGCGCCTCGCCGGCCGCTCGACCCGGCTCCTCGACCCGCCGGTCCTTGCGGCCCTGCGGCTCGGCCTCTACGAGCTGCTCTTTGCCGACGCCACGCCCGATCACGCGGCTGTGGATCAGGCGGTGGAGCTGGTCAAGAGCGCTGACGCCGCGCACGCCTCCGGCCTCGTCAACGCGGTGCTGCGGCGGGCGGTGCGCGAGCGCGAGCAGCTGACGCAGGACCTGCTCGGCGACGATTCGACCCCCGCAGCCGCCGCGGTCGCCGACTCGGCCCCTCAGTGGCTGGCGGAGATGTGGTGGCGGGAGCTGGGGGAGGAGGCCGCCCGTTCGACGCTCGCTGCCTGCAACGAGCGCTACGAGTTCGCGATGCGGGTCAACCTCCTGCGGAGCGAGCGGGAGGCGATGCTGGCCCGGCTGCGGGACGCCGGGGTGGAGGCGCGGCTGCCGGAGGCGCCGTGGCCGCTCGCCGCGCCGGAGATGCTGGTGATCGAAGGTCGCACCGGGTCGGCGGTCCCTGAGGCCGTGGCGGCCGGCGAACTCACTCCGCAGAGCCGCGGCTCCGGCGCCGTGGTCGAGGTGCTCGACCCGCAGGAGGGCGACCACGTCCTCGACCTCTGCGCCGGCCCCGGGATCAAGACCGGCCAGATCGCCGAGCGGATGGGCGACCGCGGCGAGGTGATCTCGGTCGAGGTCGAGCCGAAACGGGCGGCCGAAACGGCCGCCCAGGCATCCCGCCTCGGCCTCCACAGCATCAGCGTGATCGAGGCCGACGCGACCGAATCGGGAATGGCGCCCGGCTTCGACCGCGTCCTCCTCGACGCGCCGTGCTCGGACCTCGGCACCCTCGCCTCGCGCCCCGACGCGCGCTGGCGCAAGTCACCCAAAACCATTGAACGGTTATCCGGAACGCAGGACAAGCTGCTGCGCAATGCCGCCGCCGTGCTGCGGCCGGGCGGCACCCTCGTCTACTCGACCTGCACGATCTCCCGCCGCGAGAACGAGGAGCGGATCGCCGCCCTGCTGGAGGTGGCGGGAGCGGAGGAGGGTGTTCCGCGGCTGGAGCTGGACGATCTCGGGGCGCTGGCTCCCGACCTGGCGGCGCCCGCCGAGCCGCGCTGCCTGCAGCTGCGCCCCGACCGCGACCGCACCACCGGCTTCTTCATCGCCCGCCTGACCCGTAATGATTAAGCGATGAGCGATCCCGACCAGTCGAGCCCGCCGGAGTCGAACCCACTGGGCCGAGCCCCCTGCCCGAACTGCGGGGAGCCCTGGCTGCGCCCGACCCAGCTGCCCGGCCGTCTGCGCTGTGTCAACTGCCTCAGCCGCTTCGAACTCGTCTCCCAGTGCCCCAACTGCGGCGAGCACCAGACGATCGCCCGGATGACCAACACCGCGGACATGGAATGTCAGTCGTGTGGCGCGTCAATGTTGCAACCGGCCTGAGTCCGGGTCGTCGTCTAGGTTCCACCGCATGAGCGACCGGATGCGAGAGCTGCTGGCGGAGCCGCGGGTGGCGCCGTCGATCCTCTCCGCTGACATGGGGCGCCTCGGCGGCCAGATCGAAGAGGTGATGGACGCCGGCGCCCGGGTGATCCACTTCGACGTGATGGACGGGCACTTCGTGCCGCCGATCACGATCGGGCCGTTGGTCCTCAGCGGCATCGCCGACCAGGTCCACGACGCGGGCGGCGTCGTCGACGTCCACCTGATGATCGAGGCACCCGAGCGCCAGATCGCCGAGTTCGCCGAGGCCGGCGCCGACTCGATCACCTTCCACGCCGAGGCCACCCCGCACGCCCACCGCACCCTCGCCGCCGTCCGCGAGGCCGACTGCCTCGCCGGGATCGCGATCAATCCCGGCACCCCGGTCGAGGCGGTCCAGGAGCTGCGCGGCCTCGCCGATGTCGTCCTCTGCATGACGGTCAACCCGGGCTGGGGAGGCCAGTCCTTCATCGAGACCTCGCCGGAGAAGGTCGAGCGGCTGATGCCGCTGGTCGGCCAGGCGCGGATCGAGGTGGACGGTGGGGTCGACGTCGACACCGCGGGGCCGTTGGCGGCGGCCGGGGCGCGGCTGTTCGTGGCGGGGTCGGCTGTCTTCGGCGCGGATGATCCCGCGGCCGCTTACTCGGCTATCGCTGAGGCTGCTGGAGCTTCTTAGGGCGGGGAGGGGGCCGTGTGCCACTCTCCAGACACCACTCGCCATGGCTCGTGGTTGAGTGTCTGGCGAGGGGCACACGGCCCCCTTACCCGCGGGCTATGAGTGCTCCGGTTACCTCCTGCCACCAGGCGCGGGCCGAGGAGTTGGTGTCTGGGCGTTCGGCTCGGCGGACGCACCACTCGGCTACCGCCTGTCGGCCGCCGATAGCGATCACGCCGCCGCCCGTGACGGCGAAGCGGCCGTCGGCCAGAGCTACGAGGTAGGCGCCGCGCTCGCCGCGGTCGCGCATAACCTGGATGATCGGGATGTCGTCGATGGACTCGCCCAGCTCCTCGTCGTCGCCGCGGGCTGGGCGGACGGTGAAGACTTGGGAGGCGCCTCGGCGGGGCAGCAACTTCGGTGCCTCGCGGCCGATCGGGCCTTTGGTCCATTTCTTCGTCAGCGCCTCTACCTCGTCGCGCAGCTCGCTGCGCACCAGGATGTGAAGCTCGTCGCCCTCTTGCAGCTCGGTCGAGCCTCGCGGGGGGAGCGCGTTTCCGTCGCGGACGATCACGTTGACCAGGGCCTCGCGGGGAAGTTCCAGGTCGCGGACGGGGTGGCCGGCGGCGGCTGCTCCCGGCGGCAACCGGTAGGCGATCACGTCGCCGCCCATGCGGCGGATCCGGCCTGACTCGAGCAGGCGGCGGGGGAGGGCCGGTTCGTCGGTGGTGAGGCCGAGGCGGGCTGCAAGTGGCTCGAAGCTGGCCCCCTGGACGAGGGTCGAGCTGACGACAACGAAGAAGACGATCGCGAAGAGTTCCTCGCCGGTGCCGATCCCGGCGACGACGGGGAAGGTGGCGAGCCAGATCGGGGTGGCGCCGCGCAGGCCCGCCCAGCCGAGCATCAGCCGCTCCCGCATGTTCAGCGGCGCCAGCAGGGTGGCGGCGACCGCGGCAACCGGCCTGGCGACGAAAATCAGCACCGCCGAGAGCGCCAGCGCTTCGGGCGCGACGTCGTCGAGGCTGGAGGGGAAGACGAGCAGCCCGAGGAGGATGAAGAGGGAGATCTGGGCGACCCAGCCGAGACCCTGATGGAAGGCGACCACGGTGCGCCGGGCCGGGATCCGGGCGGAGCCGAGGGCGAGCGCGGTCAGGTAGACGGCGAGGAAGCCGGAGCCGTGGACGAGCTCGGCGACGCCGTAGGCCAGCGCGGCGATCGCGATCGTCGCCACCGGGTAGATGCCCTCGCCGGGCAGCCGGACGCGGTCGAGGGCCAGCACCGCCAGCCGCCCCACAGCCACTCCGACCACCGCTCCCAGGCCGAGTTTCAGGACCAGCAGGCCGGCCATGTCGGCGATCCCGTAGCCGGGCTGCTGGATCCATTCGATGAAGCCGATCACCAGCAGCAGCGCCACCGGGTCGTTCATCCCCGACTCGCCCTCGAGCGAGCGCGCCAGCCGCTTCTCCAGGGTGCTTCGGCGGAGGACGGCGAAGATCGCCGCCGAGTCGGTGGCGGCGATCGCGGCGCCGACCAGCATCCCTTCCAAGGTGCTCAGCCCGAAGAGGAACTTCGCCGCGAAGCCGGCGATCACCGCCGTCAGCGCCGTGCCGATCGTCCCCAGCGAGGCGGCGGTGCCGAGCACAGGCCGGATCTCCGACCAGCCCGCGGTCAGCCCGCCCTCGAAGATGATCAGGACGAGGGCGATCGTCCCCAGCGTCCGCGCCAGCTCGGCGTCGTCGAAGTGGATGCCGCCGATCCCCTGCGAGCCGGCGACCATCCCCAGGGCGAGGAAGAGCAGCAGCCCCGGCACCCGCATCCGGTCCGCGACGAGGGCCCCGATGATCCCCGCCGCCAGGAGGGCGCCGGCGATCAGGATCAGGTGGGCGTCATGGGCTCCGATGCGGCGACCCTAGCGTCAGCGGAGACGGGTGTCCCTCCGCCGGAGACCGTATGTCTAAGTAGGGACCGTTGGTGTCGTCACCTTGACCCAAAGCCTCCGTCGGAGGGACACCCGTCTCCTAGACGTTCTCGTCGAGCATCCCTAGCCGTAGCTCCAGTTCTTCCGTGGAGCCCGGCTGGAGCGCGTCCTCCGTGCGTTCGTGCGGATGGCGATAGACGAAGTAGAGGAGCGAGAAGAGCACGCCGGCGGCGAGCAGGAAGCCGATCTCGACCCGGCGGAACTCGTTGTCGACCAGCGGCACGAAGTTCCAGGCGATGAAGAGGCCGGCGCAGGCGATCCAGCGCGCCGCCGCCCGCCGCACCTGGCCCTGGGCGATGCAGGCCTGGTTCACGGTCACCGATGAGAGGTAGAGCCCCATCCCGACCGAGACCAGCAGCAGCCCGGCGCGGTCGTAGGTGAACTTCTTGCTGAAGGCGATCTGCATCAGAGTCGGGCCGGCGATCAGGACGACGACGACGACCAGCGCCGTAAAGGCGGCGATCCCGAGCAGGACCATCCGCACCGTGTGGCGGAACTCGCGCTCGGCGTCCTCGGCCTCGCTGTGGTGGAGGGTGGTGAGGTGGGGCAGGATGCTGGTCGAGACCGACTGGAAGAGCTGCAGCGGCGCCCGCGCCAACATCAGCACGTTGAAGATGAAGCCGGCGGCGGCGGCCCCCTGGAGGCCGCGGACGATCAGCGGCCCGGCGTTGAGGAAGGCCTGTTCGCTGAACATGATCACCAGCACTGCCGCGGCGAAGCCGCCGCCCTGACTCAGCGAGAAATCATCAGGGGCCGCCTCCTCCGCTGCGCGTCCCGCAGCGGCCGGCATGTCCTTCGCTTCGCGTCCGGGCATGCCGGGTTGCACTTGAGCCGCGCCGGGGGTCCCTGCGGCTGATTCGGCGACCTGTTTCTCCCTCTGCGCCCGCCGCGCGAAGGCGAAGGGCACGACCAGCAGGCTCAGCGCCGGTGCTGCGGTGATCCCGATCGCGACTGCCGACTGGCCGCTGAGGACCCCGATCGCGACCATCACCGCGAAGATCGTGCGGAAGCAGGATTCGGAGAGGATCATCGCCACGAAGAGGCCGAAGCGCTGCTCGCCGGCAAGGAAGCCGCGGGCGAAGTAGCTGGCGGCGTAGAAGAGGACCGAGGTGAAGAAGACCCAGTAGAGGGCTTCGTTGCCCTCGAGCACGCCGTTCTGGATCGGCCCCCGCAGCGCCAGCGCGACAACGGCGAAGAAGAGCGAGAGCCCGAACTGGATCGTCGAGGCGACCCGCATCGGCTGCCCGATCGGCTCGCCTTTGACCAGCCGCTCGGAGATGTGGCGGCTGAGCAGCTGTTCGATCGGCCGGTAGAGGGTCGAGATCGTGATGAAGACCGCCGACCAGAGGACGGTGATCTGCCCGTAGTCGGGCTTCGAGAGGACGTGCGAGGCGATCAGGAAGTAGGCGTAGGTGATGACGCCGGTCAGCCCGACGCCGACCGCGAGGAAGCTCGCGGTCTTGCCGTAGTCGGCGCTGCTGGCCGCGCCTTTGGCCTGGGGCGTGGCGGCCGTGCCCCGCGGTTGCGCGCTCACTCCGCCTTGCTACCCGGCTCGTAGTGGGAGGGCTCGACCCCGAGCACGAGCTCGACCCGCCGCACCCGCTCGAAGACGCGCTGGGTCATCACCCGCTGACCGGCAAGCAGGTCGCCGATCACCCCGAGGGCGAAGAGCTGGACGGCGGCGATGAAGAGGACGGCGCCGAGGATCAGCGACTGCACGTGGCCGGTGCTGTCGCCGTTGAGGATCCAGTCGAGCAGGAACGGCAGCCAGGCGAGCAGGGCGAAGAAGAGGACGACGAGGCCGGCGAGCGAGAAGGCGCGCAGCGGCTCGTAGCGGGCGTAGATGCGGAGGATCGCCGGCGCGTTGCGGCGCACGTAGGCGCCGGTCGAGGCGAAGAGGCGGGACTCGCGCGTCTTCGGGTTGGTGCCGACCTCGACCTCGTCGACGGCGACCAGCATCTTCCCGGCCTGGATCAGGCTCTCCAGGGTGTAGGTGAAGTTGTCGACGACGAGCAGCTGCAGCGCAGCCTCGCGGTTGTAGGCGCGGAAGCCGGAGGTGGCGTCGGTGATCTCGGTCCCCGAGACCCGCCGCACGACCCAGCTGCCTAGTCGCTGCAGCCGCTTTTTGTTGCCGGAGAAGTGATCGATCTCGCCGACCTTGCGGTCGCCGACGACCATGTCGGCCTCCCCGGCAACGATCGGCGCCACCAGCTTCGCCACGTCGGCGCCGCGGTACTGGTTGTCGGCGTCGGTGTTGACGACGACGTCGGCGCCGAGCTTCAGGCAAGCGTCGAGGCCCGCCTGGAAGCCGGCCGCCAGCCCCTTGTTGTTGGTCAGTCGGACGACGTGCTGGACCCCGCATTCACGCGCCACCTCGACCGTGCGGTCGGTGCTGCCGTCGTCGACCACCAGCAGCTCGACCTCGTCGACGCCGGGGACCGAGCGCGGCAGGTCCGCGATCGTCTGCGGGAGGGTGGCCTCCTCGTTGAGGCAGGGGATCTGGATGATCAGCTTCATATCGGGGTGCGTCAGGGTATTCGGGGTGGCTTTTGTGTCGCCTGCTGAACAACTACCGCGGACGGGTGCGCGTGGCGCGCGGGTCCTGTCACGGCAGGGGACCCACCATCTCCTGAACTACCAGGAGATGGTCCCTGCTACCGTGCCACCCGCGCGCCGGGGCGTAAACTGATTGACGAGTCAGTCAATCGTATGGAATCGCACGTTACCCCTACGGATCAGGCGCATCTCCGGCGGGCTCTGGAGTTGGCGGAGCACGGGCGGGGACGGGTCAGCCCGAACCCTCTGGTGGGCGCAGTGATCGTCCGTGATGGGCAGGTGATTGGTGAGGGGTTCCACGCCGAACTCGGCGAGCTGCACGCAGAGCGTGCCGCCTTGGCGGACTGTCGGGATCGGGGGGAGGATCCGGCCGGGGCGACGATGTACGTGACGTTGGAGCCGTGTGCTCATCAGGGGCGGCAGCCGCCTTGTGTGGAGGCGATCCTGGAGGCGGGGATTTGTCGCGTCATCATCGCCTCCGATGACCCCAGCGAGAAGGCCGCCGGACGCGGGCCCGGCATCCTCCGCGACGGCGGCGTCGAGGTCGCTTTCGCCACCGGCGCCGAGGCCACCGCGGCGCGGCGCCTCAACCAGCCCTTCCGCAAACACGCCCGCACCGGCCTCCCCCTGGTGGTCCTGAAGATGGCGATGTCCCTCGACGGCGAGACCGCCACGGCACCCGGCGACAGTCCCTGGATCTCCGGCCCGGAGAGCCGCGAGCTGGTCCACCGCTGGCGAGCCGAATCCGACGCGATCGCGGTTGGCATAGGAACCGCCCTAATCGACGACCCGCTCCTAACCGCCCGGGCGGACGCCGACGGGACGAAAAGGGGCCTATATAGATCGAAATCGTCCCGTCAGCCGCTCCGGGTCGTCTTCGACTCTCGAGCGCGTCTGCCACTGGGTTCCCAACTGCTCCAGACCCTCGACCAAGCATCCGTGCTCGTAGTAGCAGGCCCCGACGCCCCGAGCGACCGCATCTCTGCGCTGCGCGAAGTTGGCGCCGACGTCCTTCAGGCCAACGGCCTAGAACCCGCCCTCCGCGAACTGGGCGCCCGCAACATCACGAGCCTCTTCCTGGAGGGCGGCAAAACGCTCGCAACCTCGTTCCTCTCGTCTGACCTGATCGACGAATCCCGTACCCTCATCGCCCCGATGCTCCTAGGCCGTCAACCAGAGCCGCCCCGTCGCGCGGGTGGCACGGTAGGGGGGACCATGTCTGAGGAAGCTTTAGCTACCGGAGGACATGGTGGGTCCCCTGCCGTGACAGGACCCGCGCGCCTATCCGCCCAAGAGTCGTCAGCCAGCCCCATCGGCGACGACCTCCTGATCACCGCCCGCTACAAGGAGTGGTGACATGTTCACGGGACTGATCGAAGACCTGGGCAAGGTAGAAGCGATCGAGCGCGGCGATGACGGCGCCCGCCTGCGCATCTCGACGACCCTCGCATCCGAAATTGCCGACGGCGACTCGATCGCCGTCAACGGCTGCTGCCTCACCGCAACCGCCGTCGCCGCCGACAGCTTCGAGACCGAGGCGATGAACCAGACGCTGACGGTCACCGCCCTCAGCGCGATAGAGCAGGGCACCCGAGTCAACCTCGAGCTGGCGATGAAGGCCGACGACCGCCTCGGCGGCCACATCGTCCAAGGTCACGTCGACGGCGTCGCCACCGTCGCCTCGGTCGAGGACGACGGCTTCGCCCGCCGCATCCGCGTCGAGCTCCCACCCGAGCTGCTCCGCTACGTCGTCGACAAGGGCTCGATCACCCTAAACGGGGTCAGCCTCACGGTCGCGGGTTTGGGGGAGTCCTGGGCCGAGGTTTCCCTCATCCCTGAGACCCTGGAGCGGACCAACCTCGCCGATCTGGCGCCAGGAGACCGATTGAACGTCGAGTGTGACGTCGTCGCCAAGTACGTGGAGCGATTGATGTCACCATTCGCCGGAAAGGAGCAGGCGTGAACCCCATGGCAGAGGCCCGAGGACAAGAGAGCACGGAGACCCGGCAGAGCCCCTTCTCGTCGATCGAGGAGGCAATCGAGGAGATCCGCGCCGGCCGCATGGTCGTCGTCTGCGACGGCGAAGACCGCGAGAACGAGGGCGACCTGGTGATGGCGGCGCAGTTCGCGACGCCGGAGGCGATCAACTTTATGGCCAAGGAGGCGCGCGGGCTGATCTGCCTGGCGCTGACCGCGAAGCGCTGCGAACGGCTCGGCCTCAACCTGATGACGGCGAAGAACGAGGCGCCGCTGGAGACCGCCTTCACGGTCTCGATCGAGGCCGCCGGCGGCGTCAGCACCGGTATCTCGGCGCACGACCGCGCCCACACGGTCCAGGTCGCGATCGATCCCGACTCAGGCCCGCGCGACATCGTCGTCCCCGGCCACATGTTCCCGCTGAAGGCGAAAGAGGGCGGGGTGCTGGAGCGGACCGGCCACACCGAGGCCTCGGTCGACCTCGCGCGCCTGGCCGGGCTCACCCCGGCCGGGGTGATCTGCGAGGTGATGAACGACGACGGGACGATGGCCCGGGTCCCGGACCTGATCCCGTACTGCGAGAAGCACGGCCTGAAGATGATCACCGTCGCCGACCTGATCGCCTACCGGCGGCGGACCGAGAAGCTGGTCGAGCGGGTCGTCGCCACCGCTCTGCCGACCTCGTTCGGCGACTTCACCGCCGTCGGCTACCGCTCGCTGGTGGACGACAAACACCACGTGGCGATGGTCAAGGGCGACGTCGACGGGGTCGAGGACGTGCTCGTCCGCGTCCACAGCGAGTGCCTCACCGGCGACGTCTTCCACAGCATGCGCTGCGACTGCGGCGAACAGCTGGAAGCGGCGCTCTCGATGATCGAGCGCGAGGGCCGCGGCGTCCTCCTCTACCTCTCGCAGGAGGGGCGCGGAATCGGCCTGCTGAACAAGCTGCGCGCCTACAAGCTGCAGGAGGAAGGGGCCGACACGGTCGAGGCCAACCTCAAGCTCGGCCTGCCCGCCGACCTGCGCGATTACGGCATCGGAGCGCAGATCCTCGGCGACCTCGGCCTTACCAGCATTCGCATCCTCACCAACAACCCGAAAAAGATCGTCGGCCTCGAGGGCTACGGGCTCTCGGTCACCGAGCAGGTGCCGATCGAATCCGCCCCCAACGCCCACAACGAGGCCTACCTGCGGACGAAGCGCGAGAAGATGGGGCATTCGCTGCACCACCAGGGACTCGCCCTCGACGAGGAGATGATCCGCGACGAGGAGGAACGCGACGCCCGCGAGGGCGGTGCCAGGGACGGCAATGGCTGAAGCCGGGGCGTTCCTGGAGGAGTTCTCCAGTGAGGAGAGATCGAGTCTCGCCCCCTTGCACTTCGGGGTCTGCGTCGGCCGCTTCTACGAGGACCTGGCGCAGCGGCTGCTGAGCGGGGCCCGACAGGGCTTCGAGCTGGCGGGCGTTTCTCAGGACGCCGTCACCGAGGTCTCGGTCCCCGGCGCCTACGAGCTGCCCTTCGCCGCCAAGCAGTTCGCCGAGAACGGCTACGCCGGCGTCGCCTGCCTCGGCGTCGTCATCCGCGGCGAGACCGACCACTACGACTTCGTCTGCGCCGAGGCCGCGCACGGCATCCAGCAGGTGCAGCTGGAGACCGGCGTCCCCTGCGCCTTCGGCGTCATCACCTGCGACAACATGGACCAGGCGCTCGCCCGCTCAGGAGGCGACAAGCGCGACCAGGGCCGCAACGCCGCCCTCACCATCGCCCGCATGGCGCTGCTGAAGCGCCAGATCGGCTGAGCCGTCCATCGCGTGGTTCCTTTCGGACGTATGCGGTCCAAAAGGAACCACGAGTCGGACTCCGGTACCATCCCGCGACCCATGGCCAAGGTATGCCACAGCTGCGGCAAGGGACCGGCGTTCGGCCAGTCCCGAAGCCACTCGATGGTCGCCACCAAGCGCCGCTTCGACCCGAACCTCCAAAAAGTCCGGATCCAAGAGAACGGCCGCCCCCTGAGAGCGTACGTATGCACGCGCTGCCTCAAGGCCGGCAAGGTCACCAAGAGCGCCTAGCGCTCCCAAGCCGCTCCTAGCGACAAAAAGCAGCAGGTAAGGGGGAGGGTCCGAGGCCCCTGTCGACTTACTCTCGGTATGCGAGAGGAAATCGACACGCCCGATGGGCGCATCGCGCAAATTGCCTCGCGACAGCACGGGATCGTCACCACCGAGCAGCTTCACGAGGCGGGGGTCGACAAGAGTGCGGTGTCGCGGCGGGTCAGGGCGGGACGCTTGCATCGCATTCACAGATGCGTCTATGCAGTGGGACATCGCGCACCGAGTTGGCACGGGCGCTGGATGGCTGCGGTCCTCGCATGTGGCGAGGGCGCAGCCCTGAGCCACCACTCCGCCGCAGCGCTATGGAAGCTCCTGCGCCCAATCGAGGGGCCTATCCACGTCTCGGTGCCGAGCACCAACGGCCGCGCCGCCCAGCGCGGCATCCACCTCCACCGCTGTCCCTCCCTCTCCACCTCCCGAGAGCCGTCTCCCTCGCCCTCCTACCCAGATCAAGGAGGAGGGCGAGGGAGACGGCTCCTCACCACCCACCGCCACAACATCCCGGTAACCACG
>Ga0068865_100000282_pt1 | contig 28062 bp, 28 predicted proteins | sample KBSMisM12_FD_75293 | JGI IMG/M metagenome (GOLD analysis project Ga0068865, IMG submission 75293) | Miscanthus rhizosphere microbial communities from Kellogg Biological Station, Michigan, USA - KBS Miscanthus M1-2 | ecosystem: Host-associated > Plants > Roots > Rhizosphere > Soil ...
GTTTGCATGGCTGCAAGGCAGCGGACTCGGGGCGGCTCCCGTGACCGTGCATTGACCGCTACAGTCGCGCGCACACGCCAGGCCCACTTGGCAACCTGAGGAGGACGAGGTGAGTGCCCAACCGCACCCCAATCAGTTCGCGTTGCTGTCGCAGCGCCGCTTCGCGCCGTTTTTCTGGACCCAGTTTCTCGGCGCCGCCAACGACAACGTCTTCAAGTTCGCCTTCACGGTGCTGGTGACCTATCGGCTGCAGGTGGGTTGGCTGCCGCCGTCGCTCGCTGGCCTGGTGATCGGTGCGGTGTTCATCGCGCCGTTCCTGCTGTTCTCGGCCACCTCGGGGCAGCTTGCCGACAAGTACGACAAGGCGCTGATGACGCGGCTGGTCAAGAACCTCGAGATCGTGATCATGGTGCTGGCGACGATCGGTCTGTTCACGACCAACGTCGTGTTGATGCTCGGCTGCATCTTCCTGCTCGGCCTGCACAGCACGCTGTTCGGCCCGGTGAAATACGCCTACCTGCCGCAGCACCTCGACGAGCGCGAGCTCACCGGCGGCAACGGCATGATCGAGATGGGCACCTTCGTCGCGATCCTGCTCGGCAACCTGGTCGGCGGCCTGCTGATCGCGCTGCCCGATGGCGGCTGGTTGAAAGGCGCCCAGTGGGTCGCGATGGTCTCGCTGGTACTTGCCGTGCTCGGCCGCGCGGTGTCGCAATTCGTGCCGAGCACGCCGGCCGCCGCGCCGAACCTGCGCATCAACTGGAACCCGGTCACCGAGACCTGGGCCAACCTGAGGCTCGCGCACGGCAACATCGTCGTGTTTCGCTCGCTGCTCGGCATCTCGTGGATGTGGTTCTTCGGCGTCGTCTTCCTGGCGCAGTTCCCGTCGTTCGCGAAGGAGGTGCTGCACGGCGACGAGCACGTCGCCTCGCTGCTACTGGTGGTGTTCTCGGTGGGCATCGGCGCTGGGTCGCTGCTGACCGAGACGCTGTCGCGCCGGCACGTCGAGATCGGCCTCGTGCCGCTCGGCGCGATCGGCATGTCGTTGTTCGCGGGAGATCTGTACTTCTCATCGCGCAGCCTGCCGGACGTGCCGGCGCAGACGGTGGGGGTCTTTCTCGCCAACCACGCGCACTGGCGCGTGCTGGCCGACCTCTTCATGCTGAGCCTGTCGGCGGGCCTGTACAGCGTGCCGATGTACGCGCTGATCCAGCTGCGCGCGCCGGCCAGTCATCGCGCGCGCATCATCGCCGCCAACAACATCCTGAACGCGATCTTCATGATCGCCAGCAGCGTGATCGTCGGCGCACTGCTGTCGATGGGGCTGACGATCCCGCAGGTGTTCGGGCTCACCGCGCTGGCCAACGCGGCGGTGGCGCTGTACATCTTCCTGCTGGTGCCCGAGTACCTGCTGCGCTTCATCGCCTTCATCGCGTCGCGCTGCGTGTACCGCTTCCGGATGCGTGGCGAGGAGCACATACCCACCGAAGGGCCGGCGATCATCGCGTGCAACCACGTCAGCTTCGTCGACGCCGTGCTGCTGATGGCGGCCAGCCCGCGGCCGATCCGCTTCGTGATGGACCACCGCATCTTTGCGGTGCCGGTGCTCGGCTGGCTGTTCAAGCTCGGCAAGGCGATTCCGGTGGCGCCGCAGAAGGAAGACCCCGCCGCCTACGCGGCCGCGTTCGAGGCCGCCGACCGCGTGCTGGCCGACGGCGACCTGCTCGGGATCTTTCCCGAAGGCGGCATCACGCGCGACGGCGCACTACAGCCTTTCAAGGGCGGCATCATGAAGATCCTCGAGCGACGTCCGGTGCCGGTCGTGCCGGTGGCGCTGCAGAACCTGTGGGGCTCGTACTTCTCGCGCATCGAAGGAAACGCAATGACCAAGCCCTTCCGACGCGGCGCGTTCTCTCGCGTCGGATTGGTGGCGGGCGCGGCCGTGCCGGCCGCGCAGGTGAGCCCCGATGGGTTGCATGCGCAGGTGAGTCAGCTGCTGAAGGCCTGAGGCCGCTTCACGACGGGCGCACGGCGCGCCAGCGCCGCAGCAATGCGCGCTTCAGTGCGCGGCCGCTGCGCCACACCCAGGATGCGCGCACGCGTGTGATGACGGCGTCCTTCCACGCCACCCAGCGCGTGTAGAGCGCCTCGAACCACGACAAGCGCCGCAGCGCCGGGCGCGTCAGCGTGAACAGGCGTGCGATCACCGCGGTGCCGACCACCTTGGCCACCACGATCAGCAGCACGCCGAGCCCACCGCGGCCGATGCCGATCAGCCACAGCGCGCCGAGCTTCACCGGCACCAACAGCAGCGACGGCAACAGCAAGACGACCAGCGCGGCCCACGGCGGCAAGCGTGCGATCAGGGATTCCAGGTGGCGCAGCCCGGGCAACTCGGCGATGCGCGCCATCAGCCGTTGCAGCGGTTCCCAGCCCCACTGCTCGAACAGCACGATCAGCGCCACCAGCACGCTCAATGCGCGCCGGCACGCGGTGATCAGCGGCCTCATGGCCCGCGCGCTCGATCGGCTTCGAACGCCGCGCGCCAGGCGCTGAACCGCTGCTGCTCGATCGCCTGGCGCATCTCGCCCATCAAGTTCAGGTAAAAGTGCAGGTTGTGGATGCTGGTCAGCATCGGCGCCAGCATCTCGCCGCAGCGGTCGAGGTGGTGCAGGTAGGCACGGCTGAACTGCGCGCAGGTGTGGCAGCCGCAGGCCTCGTCGACCGGCCGCGCGTCGTCCTTGTAGCGCGCGTTGCGCAGGCGCAAATCACCGAAGCGGGTGAACAGGTGGCCGTTGCGCGCGTTGCGCGTCGGCATCACGCAATCGAACAGGTCGACGCCGTGCGCGACGCCGTCAACCAGGTCTTCCGGCGTGCCGACACCCATCAGGTAGCGCGGCTTGTGCACCGGCAGCCTGTGCGGCGTGTGCGCGACGATGCGCCGCATGTCCTCCTTGGGCTCGCCGACGCTGACGCCTCCGATCGCGTAACCGGGCAGGTCCATCGCGGCCAGTTGCGCCGACGACTCCTCGCGCAGGCGCTCGAACATGCCGCCCTGCACGATGCCGAACAGCGCGTTCGGGTTCTCCAGGCGGCCGAACTCGGTGCTGCAGCGCCGTGCCCAGCGCAGCGACAGCTCCATCGAGCGGCGCGCCTCGTCCTCGCTGGTGAGGTGCCCATCGGTCTGGTACGGCGTGCATTCGTCGAACTGCATCACGATGTCGCTGTTCAGCACGCGTTGGATCTGCATGCTGACCTCGGGCGTCAGGAACAGCCGGTCGCCGTTGACAGGCGACGCGAAGCGCACGCCTTCCTCGCTGATCGTGCGCATCGCGCCGAGCGACCACACCTGAAAGCCGCCGGAGTCGGTGAGCATCGGCCGCGACCAGCCCTCGAAACGATGCAGCCCCTCGAACCGGCGGATCACGTCGATGCCGGGCCGCAGCCACAGGTGGAAGGTATTGCCGAGAACGATCTGCGCACCCATCTGCTCGAGCATCGCGGGCAGCACGCCCTTCACGCTGCCATAGGTGCCGACCGGCATGAACTGCGGCGTGTCGACCGTGCCGTGGCTGAGCGTCAAACGGCCGCGACGAGCCAAGCCGTCGCTGTGAATCAACTCGAACGCGAGCATGCGGGGCATTGTGGCAGTGCGCTGTACTCGGTCCACTACGATGCGCAGCCATGAGCCGCCTGCCCATCATGCCCAGCCTCACGGCATCTCGGATCGTGACGCCTCAGTCGCTGAGCGTCGCACCGGAGTTGCTCGGCCGCTCGCTGGCAACGCCGGCGCGGCGCGCCGCCGCGATGGCCATCGACCTGCTGGTGGTGGCGATCGCTTCGAACGCCGCCAATGCCTGGCTACTGGCCGCGGGTGCGCTGGCCGCCTGGGGTCTGCTGCGCGGGCGCGGCGCGACGGCGGCTGCACGCCCGCGCTGGTTGGCGCCGGTGGTGGCCGCGCTGCTGGTGGTCGGTGCGCTCGATGCGTGGCGCTTGCGGGTGGCCCGTCCAAGGCTCGACGAGCCCGACGCCGCCCACGCCGCGGCGCTCGCGGCACGCTCGCTGGCCACCACCGCCTCGGGCCTGGCCCGTGCGGCCTCAACCCCGGAGCGCGATGAGGCTTGGACGCAGGCTGGCAGCGAGGCGGCGCTGGAAGCGATGACCGCGCGCGTCACGGCGCTCGAGGCCGAGGTGCGTCAACTGCGCGGTGCGCCTCCGGATTGGCGCGAGAAGGCTGCGGCGTGGCTCGACGATGTCGGTCTGGGTTATGGCGGCGCGTTGCTGTACTTCACGCTGGTGCCGCTGTGGTGGCCCGGCCAGACCGCGGGCAAGCGTCTGCTCGGCCTGCGGGTGGTGCAACTGTCGGGCGCGCCGATGACGGCCAGCGTGGCGTTCAAGCGCTTCGGCGGCTACATCGCGGGTCTGGCCACCGGCGGCGTCGGGCTGGCGCAGGTGATGTGGGACGACAACGCGCAGGGCCTGCACGACCGCGCCGCACGCACGCTGGTGCTCGACGAACGCGCCGTGACGCCCGCGTGAGCGCCGCGGCACCGCCTCAGGCGCTGCGCGCGAGCAGCATCGCGTCGCCGTAGCTGAAGAAGCGATAGCGCGCCTCGACCGCATGGCGGTACAGCGCCATCGTGTGCGCGTAGTCGGCGAAAGCGCACACCAGCATCAGCAGCGTGCTGCGCGGCAGATGGAAATTGGTGATCAGTTGGTCGGCGACCCGGAACGAAAATCCCGGCGTGATGAACAGCTCGGTCTCGCGTGCGCCGCTGGCCAGGTGTTCGCCGGGCGCGGCCGCGAGCGCGGCCGACTCGAGAGCGCGCAGCGTCGTGGTGCCCGCCGCGACCACCGACGCGCCGCGGCTGCGCGCCGCCTGGATCGCGGCCGCGGTGGCGGGCGGCACCTCGTACCACTCGCTGTGCATGCGATGCTCGGCGAGGTTGTCGCTGCGCACCGGCTGGAACGTGCCGGCGCCGACGTGCAGCGTGACTGCCGCGCTGTGCACGCCGCGCTGCGCCAACGCAGCAATCACTGGCGCGTCGAAATGCAGCGACGCGGTGGGCGCCGCCACCGCGCCGGCGCGGCGCGCAAACACGCTCTGGTAGCGCTCCAGGTCGACCGCGCCGTCGGCATGCGTGATGTAGGGCGGCAGTGGCACATGGCCGTGCCGCTCGAGCAGCGACAACGGATCGTCGGGCCAGCGCATGTGGTACATCGAACCGTCGGCGCCGACGCGACCGAGCACCTCGCCATCGAACGCGCCGGCGAACCGGATCGTGGTGCCCGGGCGCGGCGCTTTGCTGACGCGCAGTTGCGCGATCACTTCGTGCCCGGGCAGCACGCGCTCGACCAGCGCTTCCACCGCGCCGCCGGTGGGCTTTTCGCCGAACAGGCGCGCCTTGATGACCCGTGTGTCGTTGAACACCAGCAGGTCGCCCGGCCGCAGCAGTGCCGGCAGGTCGCGGAACGAGCGATCGACCGGCAGGCGGCCGCGGCCATCGAGCAGACGCGACGCGCTGCGCACATCGGTGGGATGCTGCGCGATCAGCCCTTCGGGCAGTTTGAAGTCGAAATCGGCGAGCGTGTAGGTGGTGTGCGGCATCTGGCGCGTCGAGGCGGTACCGGCCTTGATGAGTCGTCAGCGATGCAGAATGGTTCCATGGCCGAGGCCACAGCACAAGAACGCACGATACCCCAGTCGGGGGTGGCGCCCAAGGCAGGGCCGGCGCGTGCGCTCGAGCGCTTGGGACTGACGCGCGACCTGGATCTGGCGCTGCACGTGCCGCTGCGCTACGAGGACGAGACGCGCCTGGCGCGCATTGCCGAAGTGCACGACGGCGACACGGCGCAGGTGGAAGGCACGGTGGTCGACGCCCAGGTGGCGTATCGGCCGCGCCGCCAACTGGTGGCGCGAATCCAAGACGACAGCGGCTCGCTGGTGCTGCGCTTCATGAACTTCTATCCGTCGCACCAGAAGTCGCTCGCGCGCGGCGTGCGTGTGCGCGCACGCGGCGACGTGCGCTCGGGCTTCTTCGGTCGCGAGATGGTGCACCCGACCTTCAAGGCGGTCGAAGCCGGCGCGCCGCTGTCGAGCGCGCTGACGCCGGTGTACCCCACGGTGTCACAGCTGCCCCAGGCCTACCTGCGCAAGGCGATCGCCTCGGCATTGCTGCGTGCCCCGCTCAACGAGGTGTTGCCGCCCGACGTGGTGCCGTCCGGCCTGCCGCCGCTGCGCGACGCGCTGCAGCGGGTGCATCACCCGCCGGCCGACGCCGCATTGGCCGCGCTGCTCGACCACAGCGACCCGGCGTGGCAACGCCTGAAGTTCGAGGAGTTGCTGGCGCAACAGTTGTCGCAGCACGAGGCGCGGCTGGAGCGCGCGCAACTGAAAGCCCCGGCGCTGCCGCAGCGCGCCGGCCAACTGCACGACAGCCTGCTGGCCGCGCTGCCGTTCCGGCTGACGGGCGCGCAGCAGCGCGTCGCGCGCGAGATCGCGTCCGATCTGGCGCAGACGCGCCCGATGCATCGCTTGCTGCAGGGCGACGTCGGGTCCGGCAAGACCGTGGTGGCCGCACTCGCCGCGACGACCGCGATCGACGCGGGCTGGCAGTGCGCACTGATGGCGCCCACCGAGATCCTGGCCGAGCAGCACTTTCGCAAGCTGGTGCAGTGGCTGGCACCCCTCAACGTCGGCGTGGCCTGGCTCACCGGCAGCCGCAAGGGGCGCGCGCGCGACGAGATGCTGGCGCGCGCTGCCAGCGGCGACGCCGCCCTGGTGGTGGGCACCCACGCGGTGATCCAGGACGACGTGCACTTCGCGCGCCTGGGCCTGGCGATCGTCGACGAGCAGCATCGCTTCGGCGTCGCACAACGCCTGGAGCTGCGTCGCAAGCTCGGACAGCAGGCGGCGCCCGAGCTGGAGCCGCACTTCCTGATGATGAGCGCGACGCCGATTCCGCGCACGCTGGCGATGAGCTACTTCGCCGACCTCGACGTCAGCACGATCGACGAGCTGCCGCCTGGCCGCCAGCCGGTGACCACCAAACTGTTCGCGGACAGCCGGCGCGACGAGGTGGTGGCGCGCATCCGTGACGAGGTGGCGCGCGGCCGCCAAGTGTACTGGGTGTGTCCGCTGATCCAGGAGTCGGAGTCGCTCGACCTCAAGAATGCCACCGAGACGCACCGTCAGCTGTGCGAGGCACTGCCCGAGCGCATGGTGGGCCTGCTGCACGGCAAGATGCCGGCGCGCGAGAAGACCGCAGTGATGAGCCTGTTCACCGGCGGCCAGATGCAGGTGCTGGTGTCCACCACGGTGATCGAGGTCGGCGTCGACGTGCCCAACGCCAGCCTGATGGTGATCGAGCACGCCGAGCGGTTCGGGCTGGCTCAGCTGCATCAACTGCGCGGACGCATCGGCCGCGGCAGCGACGCCAGCGTGTGCGTGCTGCTGTTCAGCGCGCCGCTGTCACCCACCGCGAAGGATCGGCTGCGCGCGATCGTCGAGACGCACGACGGCTTCGATATCGCGCGCCGCGACCTCGAGATCCGCGGCCCCGGCGAGTTCATGGGCGCACGCCAGAGCGGCGACGCGCTGCTGCGCTTCGCCGACCTGGCCGAAGATGCGCCGCTGCTGCAGCACGCACGCAGCGTGGCCCCGCAGCTGCTGCGCGCGCATCCGCAGGCCGCGCGCGCGCACGTGCAGCGCTGGCTCGGCAACAAGGCCGAGTACTTCAAGGCTTGAGCCGCGCGGCCCAGAGCAGCGCCGCCGTGCGCCGCGTCAGCCGAAGTGCAGCTGGTAGCGCGCGCCGTCGGAGAACACGCAGGCGCCCGTACCCTTGCTCGGCCCGCTCAGCACGTATTCGCACTGCGCGCTGATGCCGCGCGTGCCGCTCGCGTTGGCGATGCCGCGCGGGCCGCGCAGCTGCACGTCGGCGGTGCCGAGCGCATCGCGCAGCACGCGACCGAAGCCGGGGTAGGTGGGCTCCACGCGGCTCGCTTCGCCCTGCATCGCATCGCCGAGGTAGTTGAGCGAGAACGTGCCGCGGCCGCCATGGCCATCGGTGACCAGGGCGGTCAGCATGCCGGCCCGGTTGGCGACATCGTTGATCGGGTACAGGCGCGCGGTGTAGGCCACCGGGCTCGGCGGACCGGGCGACACCGGCGGGGCGACTCCCGCCGTCGTGGTTTGGCCCGGCTGGCCTTGCGCCCACGGCACCGGCACGCCGGTGCGCGGGTCCACCGGCACCATCACGCACGCCGCCAACGAGCACGCGGCCAGTGCGGCCGCGGCGGCAGCCAGCGCGCGGGAGAGCGCGGCATGCGAGGTGTCCAGCGAGGAGCGTTGCATAGCGTCTTTCGTTGCACGGCACATGCCGTGCGGCGCAGTATTCGCATCGCGCGCCGCAATGCCAGTGCGCGATCGCGCCGTGCTCGGCGGTGATACCAGCCAGCGCGTTGCGCGATACCCCGGCGTGCGTTGCCCGACAATGCGCGCATGACCCTGACTGAACTGCGCTACATCGTCGCGCTGGCCCGCGAGCGCCACTTCGGCCGCGCCGCCGAGGCCTGCTTCGTATCGCAGCCGACCCTCAGCGTGGCGATCAAGAAGCTCGAGGAAGAGCTCGACTTGAAAATCTTCGAGCGCGGCGCCACCGAGGTGAGCGTCACGCCGCTCGGCGAGGCGATCGTGCGACAGGCGCAGCAGGTGCTGGAAGACGCCGCGGAAATCAAGCAGATCGCACGCCGCGGCAAGGACCCGCTGGCCGGCCCCTTGAAGCTCGGCATCATCTACACGATCGGCCCGTACCTGCTGCCCGAGCTGGTGCGCCACGCGATCCGCTTGACGCCGCAGATGCCGCTGATGCTGCAGGAGAATTTCACCGTCAAGCTGATCGACATGCTGCGCACAAGCGAGCTCGACTGCGCGATCATGGCCGAGCCGTTTCCCGATACCGGCCTGGCGATTGCGCCGCTGTACGACGAGCCGTTCGTGGTGGCGGTGCCGACCTCGCATCCGCTGGCGCAGCGTCCATCGGTGTCCACCCAGGAACTCAAGCGCGAGACGATGCTGCTGCTGGGCACCGGCCACTGCTTCCGCGACCAGGTGCTCGATGTGTGCCCCGAGTTCGCGCGCTTCGCGACCGACGCCGAGGGCATGCGCAAGAGCTTCGAAGGCTCGTCGCTGGAGACCATCAAGCACATGGTCGCCTCCGGCATGGGCGTCACGGTGGTGCCCAAGCTCAGCGTGCCGGCCGAGCCGCACGAGCACGTCACCTACATCCCGTTCGCTGCGCCGGTGCCGTCGCGCCGCGTGGTGCTGGCATGGCGCCGCAGCTTCACGCGCTACGAGGCGATCGCCGCGCTGCGCAACGCGGTATACGCCTGCAAGCTCGAAGGCGTGACCCGGCTCTCGTAGCACCGCTGGCTCGGCAGCATGCGGGCGCCGGGCAAAGACGATTACAACGGTAATCGCTTGCGCACCCGCTGGCCCGGGTCGATGGCTCCATCGGGCGATGTGGTCCGTGGGGGTGCATCGACACACTGCGTCCCGTCATGGATGCCAGCGCCCTCCACCGAATCACGCTGCCGCAGCGCGCCGCGCATGCGCTGCGCACGCTGGTGGCGCTGCTGGCCTGCGGCATCGCGCAGGCGCCTGCCGCCGCGCAGAGCGGCGACATCGACCCCGCGCTGCCGGCCCGGCTGAGCGACACCGGCCTGTACCGCGCCAGTTCGAGCACGCAGGTGCGCGCCGACGTGCTCGCGTTCACGCCGCAATACCCGCTGTGGTCCGACGGCGCCGACAAGCGCCGCTGGATCCGCCTGCCGGCGGGCAGCGCGATCGATGCGTCGATGCCCGACGCCTGGCAGCTTCCGCCCGGCACGCAGTTGTGGAAGGAGTTCAGCCACGCCGGCCGGCGCGTCGAGACGCGCTACATCGAACGCACGCGCAGCGGCGCATGGCGCTATGCGACCTACGTGTGGAACGACGCCGGCACCGACGCCGAGCTCGCGCCGGCGCGCGGCATTGCGGCGCTGCCGGTGAGCGAGGCGCCACAGGGCCGCTATGCGGTGCCGGCGCGCAGCGATTGCACCGCCTGCCACGAAGGCAGCGCCACGCCAGTGCTCGGCTTCGGCGCGCTGCAGCTGTCGCCCGACCGCGATCCGCTGGCTGTGCATGCGCAGCCGGCGCGGCGCGACGACGTCGACCTGCCGACGCTGATGGCGCGCGGTCTGCTGCGCCCGTTCGATGCCACGCTGCTGCAGCGCGTGCCGCGCATCGCGGCTGCGTCGCCAACCGAGCGCGCGGCGCTCGGCTACCTGCACGGTAACTGCGGCCATTGCCACAACCGCAGCGGCGCCGGCGTGCCGCTGCAGTTGACGCTCGCGCAGTCGGCGCGTGACGCTGCGGCGAGCCGCACCGCGACGCTGGCCTCGACGCTCGACATCGCGGGGCGCTACCGCGGCACCCCGCTGCTGCCGGACAGCGCACTCATCGCACCGCACGCGCCCGAGCGCAGCGTGCTGCTCGCCCGCATGCGCTCGCGCGCGCCGCATCTGCAAATGCCGCCGCTCGGCACCGAGCTCACCGACCGCGAGGGCAGCGCCCTCGTCGAGCGTTGGATCGATCAACTGTCACCTGTAGAGGAGCCCTCGAAATGAAAGCACGTCCTGCCGTTCCGTCGTTCTGGGTCGTGGCCGTCGCCGCGACGCTGGCCACAGTCGTGTTGACCGCTGCACCGCTCGCTGCGGCGGCCGACAACCCCAACGCAGCGAAAGTGGCGCGCGGCCAGTACCTGGTCAGCACCAGCGGCTGCCACGATTGCCATACGCCGTTCAAGCTCGGGCCCAACGGGCCCGAGCCCGACATGTCGCGAGCGCTGTCGGGCCATCCGCAGTCGCTGGTGATGCCGCCCGCGCCGCAGCTGCCGCCTGGGCCGTGGCTGGTGACGATGGCAGCGACCAACACCGCGTTTGCCGGCCCGTGGGGCGTGAGCTTCACCGCCAACCTGACACCCGACGCCGAGACCGGCCTCGGCCAATGGACGCTGAAGAACTTCACCGACACGATCCGCACCGGCCGCCACATGGGCCGTGGACGCCCGGTGCTGCCGCCGATGCCGATCCCGGTCTACAACAACTTCACCGAGGACGACCTCGAGGCGGTGTTCAGCTACCTGCGCACGATCGCGCCGATCAGCAACCGGGTGCCCGAGCCGCTGCCGCCGGCACAGAGCACGGCCGCCAAGTGACGGCCGCCGGGCGCGCCATGTCGACGCTGCCACACCGTTGATCGATGCGGGCGTGCCGATCCAGAGACCGCACCCCGCAGCGCAGGAGCATGCGCTCACACCAGCACGACGCGCGCACCTCGCCTTCACGCCACACAAACCCCTTGGAGGAGCTTTTCAATGAAACACGCAATGCAATCGACGATGACCGTTGTCGCCGTGCTCGCCCTCGGCCTGGCCGCGTGCGGCGGCTCGGGCGGCAACGACACCGCAGCGCCTGAGAGCGGCAGTGGAACGCCACCGGTGATCGTCACGCCGCCGCCGTCGGCGTCCTTCGCCTTGACGCTGGATACCGACAAAGTGGTGCTGCTGCCCGGCGGCACGGCGCGCGTGCTGGCCAGCGTCACGCGCCTCGCCGGCTTCAACGACGCGGTGACGATCGAACTGAGCGGCTTGCCCAGCGGCGTGAGCGCCGCTCCGGCCGAGGTGAGCGCGGGAGCGAGCAGCGTCGAGCTGGTGTTGTCGGCGCAAGCCGCGGCGCCGCACTCGCTGCCCACCATCGGCACCGCTCAGGGACGCGCCGCCGGTCAGAGCGCAGACAAGGCGCTGACCGTCACCGTGCGCGGCGCTGCGGGCGATGTCGACACCAGCTTCGCGGGCGGCACCATCGTGACGCCGGTCGACATCGGGGAGGACTACGTCAACGCGGTGGCCGTGCAGGCCGATGGCAAGGTGCTGGCGGCGGGTTCGAGCGGGACCGTCAAGGGCACCCAGCTCGCGTTGCTGCGCTACGGCCGCGACGGCACACTCGACACCACGTTCGGCAACGGCGGCAAGGTGTTGACCGCAGTGGGCCCGGCCGGCAACGACGTCGCGCACGCGATCGCGGTGCAGGCCGACGGCAAGATCGTCGTCGCCGGCTCCACGGACCAAGGTGGCAGCGTCGGGCTGGACTTCGCGCTGCTGCGCTACAACGCCGACGGCTCGCCCGATGGCACGTTCGGCAACGGCGGCCGCGTGCTCACCGACTTCGGCAGTGCGACCGATCGCGCATGGGCGCTGCTGCTGACGGCCGACGGCAAGATCGTGCTGGGCGGCCAGACCAACACCAGCGCCGGCGGGGTCGACTTCGCGCTGGCGCGCTATTCGCCCAATGGCGCGCTCGATACCGGCTTCGGCAACGGCGGCAAGGTGGTGACGCCGCTGAAGTCCAACGGCGGCACCGACATCGTGCGTGCGCTCGCCGTGCAAACCGTCAACGGCAGCGAGCGCATCCTCGCGGCCGGCGGTGAAGGTGACTTCATCGCCGCGCGCTACACCGACAGTGGTGAGCTCGACAACGGGTTCGGCGTCAACGGCAAAGTGGTGGGGCTGTTCGGCGCCTCCATCGGGTCTGCGTATGCACTGGCGGCGCTGCCCAGCGGCGAGGCGGTTCTGGCCGGCCACATCGGGCACAACTTCGCGGCGGTGCAGCTGACCGCCGCCGGCCTGCTCGACAACCGCTTCGGCCCGGCACACGACGGCCGTTTCACGATGGCGGTGAGCCCGGCCAACTGGGACGAGGCCAGCGCGCTGGTGCGTCAGCCCGACGGCAAATTGATCCTCGGGGGCTGGGTGTTCCCCGGGCCAGGGACTGCGGGCGACTTCGCGACCCTGCGCCTGAGCGCCGACGGCACCGTCGATGCAGGGTTCGGCAACGCCGGCGTCACGATCAAGCCGATGGCCACGGGCACCAAGAGCGACCAGGCGCATGCGCTGGCGCTGCAGAGCGATGACCGGATCCCGACCGTGCGCGCGATCCTGGCCGGCGAGGCCAATGGCAGCAACCACGATGTGGCATTGACCCGCCTGTGGCTGTAGGGCGGCGGGTTTCTGCAGGGGCGACGCTATCGCTGGCCTTGAAGAGATTCAATGGATCGGCGCGGGTTTCGCGCCTATCGTGCGGTGTCACCGACCCAGCACAAGGAGCATTGCATGAGCGCAGAACGCATCGGTATCCACATCGGCATCGGCGAGAAGGACCGCGCGGCCATCGCCACCGGCCTGAGCCGCGTGCTGGCCGACACCTACACGCTGTACCTGACGACCCACAACTTCCACTGGAACGTCACGGGCCCGATGTTCAACACGCTGCATGCGATGTTCATGCAGCAGTACACCGAGCTGTGGAACGCCGTCGATCCGATCGCCGAGCGCATCCGCGCGCTCGGCCATGCGGCGCCGGGCAGCTATGCGCAGTTCGGCAAACTCGCCAGCGTGGCCGACGCACCAGCCGAGCCGCCGAAGGCGCTCGAGATGGTGCGCATCCTGGTCAAGGGCCATGAAGCGGTGGCGCGCACCGCGCGTGATCTGTTCGCGGTGGTGAGCGAGGCCAACGATCAGCCGACGGCCGACCTGCTGACCCAGCGGCTCGACATCCATGAAAAAACCGCCTGGATGCTGAGGTCGCTGTTGGAAGACTGACCCTTCACGGGCCGCGTCACTCGATGTCGTCGATGTGGCGCGGCCAGCTGGCTTTCAACAGCGTCGACAGCGCACGATCGGCAAGCAGCCGGCCGCCGGTCTGGCAACGCGCGCAGTAGTTGGTCTCGTTGTCGGCGTGCACGATGCGCTGCACCGGCGCGCCGCACACCGGGCAGGGCTGCCGGTACTTGCCGTGCACGGCCATCTCGGGGCGAAACGCCGTCACCTTGCCCGGCCAGCCCCCGTTGAGCGCCGCCTCCGTGCGCAGCCGATCGATCCACTGCGTGAGCACCTCGCGCGTCGCCGCATGCAGGCGCCGCGCCTCCTCGGGCTTGAGCTTGCGCGTCAATGTGATCGGCGACAGCCTGGCGCGATGCAGGATCTCGTCGCCGTAAGCGTTGCCGATGCCACTGAACAGCCGCGGATTGGTCAGGCTGCGCTTCAACGTGTGGTTCTCGGCCGCCAGTTGCTGCGCGAACGCCGCGGTGTCGGCCGCCAACACGTCGATGCCGCCGGGGTCCACCGCGGCCAGAGCGTCTCGCCCGTCCACCAGATGGATCGACGCGCGGCGTTTCGTACCGGCCTCGGTCAGCAGCAGGGTGCCGGCGCCGAACGCGAAGCTGGCGAGCGCGCCGCGGGCAGGCGCCTTTGCGCCGGCCGGCAGCCAGCGCAGGCGGCCGGCGATCATCAAATGAATCACGACGAACAGCGAGCGGTCGCCGTCGCCCTGCAGCTCGATCACCACCCGTTTGCCCAGGCGCTCGACCCCGCGCACGCGCCGTCCTTCGATCGACGCGATCGGCGGCAGCGCGGTGCGCAGCACGAACGGGTCTGTGATGCGCACGCGCTCGAGGCTGTCGCCCCGAAGCTTGGCCGCGAGGCTTTCGACGTAGACGGTGATGTCGGGCAGCTCGGGCACCGCGGCAGTGTGCCAGCGCGTGCGCCACGCGGTCTCAGTCTGGGGCTTTGATGGCCTCGGTGGGCACCAGCGCGGCCATCGCCAGGCTTTGCGCATCGGCGCGCTGCTGCAGCCCGGCCACCGTGCCGAGGCGATCGGGCGCCGAACGGTTCTGGCTGACCTTCCACTTGCCAACCCAGCGCTCGACCGGGATCTCGATGCCGACGATCGCCTTCAGCATCTGCTCGATGAAGTCGGGCGGCGCGTCCGTCACAGCCCAGGGGACTGCGCTGCCGGCCTCATGCGTGAGCGTCAGTCGCGTCACGATGGCCAACAACTCGTCGCGCGACTCGATCGCGCGCGGCGTGCCGTGCGCGTGCACGACCGCGTAGTTCCAGGTCGGCACCACCTTGCCGTGCGCACGCTTGCTCGGATACCACGACGGCGAGACGTAGGCCTGCGCGCCCTGGAACACCGCCACGCTCGATCCGAGTGATTGCCACACCGGGTTGGCGCGCGCCACGTGCCCCACCAGGGTGCCGTGCGGTCCACGGCCGCCATCGAGAAGGAACGGGATGTGGTTCACCAGCAGGCCGGCGCCGCCTTGCACCACCCAGGTGGCCAGTGGGTGCGCGGCCACCAGGCGGTGCAGCACCTCCGGACGGGTCTCTTCGAAATGCGTGGGCATGTACATCGGCGGCTCTCGCGCAATGATGGCCGGAGGATAAGGGTATTGACGGGGCGGTCGGCACATTCGTCGGCGGCGCGACATTGCAGGTGTCATTCGGCATGCACCTTGCATGCAGTGGCGTCCATGGACGAAATGCTGACGCTTTCGGCGCACCTGCCGCAGCAGGTGTTCGAAGTGGGCGACGTGATCGTGCGCGAGGGCGAGTCGGGCGGCGCCCTCTGGGTGCTGGTCACCGGCGCGTTGCAGGTGCGCAAGGCCGGCATCGTGGTCAACCACATCACCCGGCCGGGTGCGGTCATCGGTGAGGTGTCGGCGCTGCTGCAATGCGCCTACAGCGCGACCGTCGAGGCCACCGAGCGCAGCATGCTGCATCACGCCGCCGATGGGCCGGCGCTGCTCGAGAGCCATCCAGCCATCGCGCGGCTGGTCGCGGTGGGCCTGGCCGAGCGGCTCAACTTCGTCACCACCTATCTCGCCGACCTGAAGGCGCAGTACGCCGACGTGCCGGGACTGAACATGGTGTCGGCGGTGCTGCGCGAGCTGTCCGAGCGCAGGGGCGAGCGCGCGCGGCCGGGCTCGGCGCGCGACCCGAACCCCGACTACTGAGCTCGAAGTCGCCTTGCGCATCCTGCTCGTCTCGGACCTGCACTACACGCTGCCGCAATGGGATTGGGTGGTGCGCTCGGCATCGCGCTTCGACCTCGTGGTGCTGGCAGGTGACAGCCTCGACATCGCATCGGCGGTGCCGCTGGAGGCGCAGGCCGTGGTGACACTGCGCTACCTGGCGCTGCTCAGGGCGGCGGCGCCGGTGGTGATCGCGTCGGGCAACCACGACCTCACCGGGCCGGACGCGCGCGGCGAGCAGAGCGCGCTGTGGCTGGCGGGCGCACGCGACGCCGGCGTGCCGACCGACGGCGACTCGTGGCTTGCCACCGACGCGCTGGTCACGGTGTGTCCCTGGTGGGACGGACCGCTGGGCCGCGCCGCGCTCGAGGCGCAGCTTGCCGCCGATGCGGCGCGGCGGCCGATGCACTGGCTGTGGGTATACCACTGGCCACCGCTCGGCTCGCCGACGTGCTGGACCGGCAAACGCCACTACGGCGATGCCGAGCTCGGCGGCTGGATCGCACGCCACGCGCCCGACATCGTGCTCGCAGGCCACGTGCACGAGCCGCCGTTCAAGCCCACCGGGTCGTGGGCCGACCGCATCGGTCACACCTGGGTCTTCAACGCCGGCCGACAGATCGGCCCGGTGCCCGCGCACATCGAGATCGACCTCGGTGCCGGCCATGCCAGCTGGCATTCGATGCTCGGCAGCGAGGCGCTGCAGCTGAGCGACACGGCGGCACCGGCGCGCACGTCGTTCTGACGCCCCGTGCCGCCACTGGCGGACCCGATAATGCCGGGTTCACCGCGCCGCCACGATGTCCACCGCCGCCATTGCCAACGAAGTGCGCCGCCGCCGCACCTTCGCGATCATCTCGCACCCCGACGCGGGCAAGACCACGCTGACCGAGAAGCTGCTGCTGTTCTCCGGCGCGATTCAGATCGCCGGCTCGGTGAAAGCCCGCAAGGCCAGCCGCCACGCCACCAGCGACTGGATGGAGATCGAGAAGCAGCGCGGCATCTCGGTGGCCAGCTCGGTGATGCAGATGGAGTACCGCGGCTGCGTGATCAACCTGCTCGACACGCCGGGCCACCAGGACTTCTCGGAAGACACCTACCGGGTGCTGACGGCGGTGGACGCCGCGCTGATGGTGATCGACGCCGCCAACGGCGTTGAGCCGCAGACGCGGCGCCTGCTGCAGGTGTGCCGGGCGCGCAATACGCCGATTCTCACCTTCGTCAACAAGATGGACCGCGAGGTGCAGGAGCCGCTGGCATTGATGGACGAGATCGAGCGTGAGCTCGGCATGAGCGTGGTGCCGTTCACCTGGCCGGTCGGCATGGGCAAGGTGTTCCATGGCGTAATGGACTTGAAGCGCGAGCAGATGCGCGTGTTCCGCCCGGGCGACGACCGCAACCGCCAGGGTGACGAAGGCGGAGACGAGATCCTGCAAGGCCTCGCCAACCCGGCGTACGCCGATCGCTTCGGCGCCCAGTACGAGCACGCGCGGCACGACATCGAGTTGGTGCGCGAGGCCGCGCCCGCGTTCGACGAAAGCGACTTTCTGGCGGGCCACCAGACGCCGATGTTCTTCGGCTCGGCCATCAACAATTTCGGCGTGCGCGAGGTGCTCGACGCGCTGGTCGATCTCGCACCGCCGCCGGGCGCCAAGCCATCGATGCAACGCGAGGTCCAGCCCGACGAGGACAAGTTTTCCGGCGTGGTGTTCAAGATCCAGGCCAACATGGATCCGGCGCACCGCGACCGCATCGCGTTCGTGCGCGTCGCCTCGGGCCACTTCGAGCGCGGCATGAAGCTCAAGGTCACGCGCTCGGGCAAGGAGCTCAAGCCCAACACGGTGGTGAGCTTCCTGTCGCAGCGGCGCGAGCTGCTCGACGAGGCTTTCGCCGGCGACATCATCGGCATCCCGAACCACGGTGTGCTGCAGTTGGGCGACACACTCACCGAAGGCGAGGCGCTGCAGTTCACCGGATTGCCGTTCTTCGCGCCGGAGATGTTCCGCACCGTCGAGGTGGCCGACCCGCTGCGGACCAAGCAGCTGAAGGCCGGCTTGACGCAGCTCGGCGAGGAGGGCGCGATCCAGGTCTTTCGGCCGGTGGCGGGAACCGTGCTGCTGCTCGGCGCAGTGGGCCAGCTGCAGTTCGAAGTGGTGGCCCACCGCCTCGAGCACGAGTATGGCTGCAAGGCGCGCATCCAGCCGGCGCGCTATTCGATCGCGCGCTGGGTCACCTGCGACGAGGTCGACGGCGGCGCCAAGGAGCTGCAGCGCTTCATCGATGGCAACGCGCACCGCATGGCGTACGACGCAGTGGGCGCGCCGACCATCCTTGTGGAGTACGCGCCGGAGCTGCGCGCGATCGAATCGAACTGGCCGAAGATCAAATTCCATGCGCTGCGGGAGCACGCGGGGCTGGTGTTCCAGAAGCAGCTCGACGCCTGAGCGCCGGCGTTGCGGCGCTTCATCGCTTCGTCAGTTGCGGGCGGTGCGCATCGTCACCGAGTGGCGCAGCCTTGGCACAGGGGGCACGCTGTGCTGCCAGCCCCAGCGCGCAGCGCCGCGCATCGCATACGCCGAGCGCGGCGCGAGCTCGATCGTCACGATGTCTTCCTTCTTCGGATCCCTCGGCGGCCACGGACGGAAGCGCAGGCGCGCCGGGCTGCCGAGCGACACGCCGCAGACCAGTTCGTAGTACGGCGCGTCGCGGTGCCAGCCGAGCGGCGTGCCCTTTTGGTACTGGGCGATCATCACGTGCACGAACTCCTCCGGCGCGACGCCGACCCACGCGGCCAAGCGCTCGCGCAATCGGTGCAGCGCCGCCGGAAGCTCGCCGATCGGCACCGGGGGCAGTCGATCCGTCTCGTAGTCGGCTCGCGAGCCGTAGGCGAAGACGCGGCGGCGCGCGGTGTACTGCTTGTAGCGCGCCTCATGCAGCGGCAACGTCGCGGCCACTTCGAGCAACGCGTGCTCCTCGGCTGCATCGATGAAGGTCGGCGCCAGGGTGAGTCCCTGCGGCAGGCCGTCGGCTGCGTCGAACAGCGCGCCCTGCGCGCTGTGGATCACGGTGCTCACGGCGCCGCGTGGGCGAGCGCGTAGCGGCTGGCTTGGCGCAGGTCGGTGAGCCAGTCGTCGTAGGCCGATTCGCGGTACGCCGGGTCGACGCGCAGCAGCGCCGACGGGTGCAAGGTCACCAGGACTTTGCGCCCGTCGGGGCGCGTGAGCCAGTGACCGCGCTCGCGCAGCACCGGCACGGTGCGCTTGAGCAGTTGGTGCGACGCGGTGACACCCAGTGCCACCAGGGCCTGCGGCTGCACCAAGGCGATCTCGGCCTCGAGCCAGTGCTCGCAGGCATCGGCCTCGCGTTGCGCAGGCGTCTTGTGCATGCGCCGTTTGCCGCGCGGCGCGGGCACCCATTTGAAATGCTTGACGGCGTTGGTCACGTAGACGATCGAGCGATCCCAGTCGAGGTCGCGCAGCGCGCGGTCGAGCAATTGTCCGGCCGGGCCGACGAACGGCCGGCCGCGGACGTCCTCCTGGTCACCGGGCTGTTCGCCCACCAGCATGAGCCGCGCCCCGATCGGCCCTTCGCCCCACACGGTCTGCGTGGCCAGCGCCCCGAGTGGGCATTCGCGGCAGGTGGCTGCCATCTCACGCTGCTGCAGCCAGATGCGCTCGCGTTCGCGCGGCGGGGCCGTCGAGTCCGCTTCCAGGCTCGCCCATTCGCGCGGTGGCAACGCGATTCCCTGCTGCTGGAGGCGTGGCATGGCCAGGGCGTGGCAACCTCCATGCCTTGGCCCGGCCGTGCGCTCGCTCAGTTCCGTCGCGCCACCCAATAGGTGGCACCTTCGTCGCCGTAACGCTCGTCGTGCGGCACATGGCGCTCGAGTTCGAAGGTGTCGCCGGGCCGCAAGTGGCGCGTCTGTTCGCCCACGCGCAGCCACATGTCGCCCTGCACCACCAGCGCCTTGGCCACGAATGCATGCGCATGGGTATCGAGCACGGTGCCGGGCTGCCACCGGCGCTCCAGGACTTCGTCAAAACCTTGCGCACGGGCGCTCGCGCCGAAAGCCTCGAAAGTGAATGCGTCCATGCGGTCTCCGCCGGGCAGGGCGGTCATCGTATCGTGGGCGGGCACCTCGCGCGGAGGCGGGGAAAATCAGGCCGTGCCGCCGGTGCGCAGCGGAAATTGCATCTCCACCACCGCGTCTTGCATGCGCTTTGGGTCGGGCAGCTGCAAAAAGGCCTCGCGCGACGGCCCGTCGAGCGCGTCGCCCTTGGCGGCCAGGAAACGCCCGATCTTGGCGGTGATCAGATGCGCGTCCTCGGGCAGCCCGGCGCGCACGCACACGGCCATGCGCGGCACCGCCGGCAGTTCGCGCACTTGCAACAGCGACGATGGAGGGATCGTCAGCGCGTCGAGGCCTTCGACGCAGAAACCGAACTCGGCATCGAGCTCGTCGGCCTCGAACTGCGGCGCGTGCGCGATCACGACCAGCTGGCAGCGGTGCACCTTGGGCAGCAGCACGCGCGCCTGCTCGCGCAGTGCGCCGATCCACGTGCGCGCCTCGGCGAACGACGCCACCGTGCGGCGCAGCGACAGCAGGCGGTGCGCCGGCTCGCTGCGCTCGACCACGTCGTCGATACTCAACGTGCCATCGGACTCGATCTGCGCAATTCGGGTCTCGATGTGGCGCAATCGCTGGGCCTCGAGCGCCAGCGTGCGTTCGACGTCGTTGCGCTTGAGCAGCAGCAGGTGGCGCAGCGCGACGGCGTCGGGCGGGGACTTCAGCATGCCGCCGATCTGCTCGAGGCTGAAGCCGAGCTCCTTCAGCACCGTGATGCGGTTGAGCTCGGCCAGCTGCGCGATGGTGTACGAGCGATACCCGGTCTGGGGATCGGCATGCGCCGGTCGGAACAGGCCGAGCTCGTCGTAAAAACGCAGCAGCCGCGCCGACACGCGGGCGATGCGCGAGAAGTCGCCGATGCGGAACATGCCAACGCGTTGCTTGCGTTGGCAGTCTAGGCGAGCACCGCGTCGGGTAAGTTGTGCAGTGCCATCTGCTGCACCACCGGCTGCTCTGCACGCAGCGTGGCGGCGAACGCCGGCTCGCGCTGCACGCGGTCAAACCAACGCGCCAGCCGCGGATAACGCGCCCTCTCGAGCCCGTAGCCGATGTAGTGCATCGTCACCAGGTTCGACGCCACCGCGAGATCGGCCACCGACAGCGTGGATCCAGCCAGGAACGCGTCGCCGGCCAGCGTCTCGAGGTAGCCGAACACCTCGGGCACCGTCTTCGACAGCACGGCACCGACGCGGGCGAGGTCGGTCGGGATCTGCTTCACCTTCGGATGCACAAAGGTCTCGTGGAACAGCGGGTGCACGATGTCGTGGAACACCGTGCCGCCGCCGTACTGCTCGAGCCACAGCGCATTGGCGTATCCGCGCGCGTCGGCCGGATAGAGCGGCGGCTGCGGTTGCACGCGTTCGAGGTAGGCGCAGATCGCCGCCGAGTCGGCGAGCGTGAAGTCGCCGTGCTGCAGCACCGGAATCTTGCCGGTCGGACTGAGCTGGCGCCAATCCGGTGGCGGGTTGCCGGGAATCACCGGCACCACCGACACCCCCTCGAACGGCAACTGCTTCAGTCTCGCGGCGACGATCACTTTGCGGGTGTGCACCGAGATCGGCACGCCATAGATCTTCAACATCTCGCACTCCTGAGTGGATGAAAAAGGAGCGCGCAGCATCGGGTTTGACGTGGCGTCAAAGTCAAGCGCCGGCTCCGACCGCGCCTGCGCGGCCGTCCGAAAGTCGGGCGGGGCGGCCACGCCGCCCCGGCTCAGCGCATCACGCGCTGCGACCCGCCGGCGTATCGGCCTGCAGGTCGTGCGACATCGCGTGCAGCCACACCTTGGCGCCCTCCGACCACATCTTCTGCGCCGACCACAGCAGCTGCATCGGCCCTTGCGGCCCGGGCGGCTCGACGAGGTCCTGCGCCGAGGCGAGCGCGATGCGGCCGTTGTGCGCGAACAGCGGGCCGATCATCTGCGTGCACATCGACTCCACTTCCTTCAGCCACGCGGCCTGCGCGTCGAGCAGGCTGGTGGTCATCTGGGTCGAGAGCTGCGCCCAGCGGGTGGCCTGTTCGGCCGCGAAGCCGATCGGCGCGCTGGTCAGTTGCTGTGGCGTGTCGGCCTGCTCGACGTCTTCGGCCTCGACTTCCATGTCGTGGCGCAGACCTTGCCAGGTCTGCTCGCTGGCGCGCTGCATCTGCTCGGCAAACTGCGTCCACACCGCCGCGAGGCCAAACGGCCCCTGCAGCAGCGTGGCCGGGCCGGCTGGCGTCGCGGGGGCAGCACGTGCGGGTTGCACGGCGCTGGCCGTGTGCGCCTTGCGGGCGCCTCGCGATGACGTTGACTTTCCGCGCGCGGGCGGCGTGGCGTGGGACTTGCGTGGCATGGTTGGGATCTCCGTGAGGCGGGCGCGCCGGACGGCGCATCGCTGACACCCTAGTCGCTCAGGCGGCGCCCTGCTGCTCGTGCGTGCGACTCACGCACGGTGAATGGGGTCGATCCACGGCACCGACTGCGGTTTTTCCACCGGTTCGATGTCGAGGTTGACCGCCACCGCCTCGCCGTCGCTGCGCACCAGCACGCACTCGAGCACCTCGGTGGCGCTGGCGTTGATCTCCTGATGCGGCACGTATGGCGGCACATAAATGAAATCGCCCGGCGCCGCCTCGGCGGTGAACTCCAGCCGCTCACCCCAGCGCATGCGCGCGCGCCCGCGCACCACGTAGATCACGCTCTCCAGCGGCCCGTGGTGATGGGCACCGGTCTTCGCGTCCGGGTGGATGTGCACGGTGCCGGCCCACAGCTTCTGCGCGCCGACGCGCGCGAAGTTGACGGCCGCCTTGCGGTCCATGCCGGGTGTCTGCGCGGTGTTGGGATCGAGCTGGTCGCCCGGGACGACGCGCACGCCGTCGTGCTTCCAGCGCGGGGTCGGGTCTGCTGCCATCGGCGCTCCTGCGAGCCCCGCATGCTACGCCGATGCGCTCAGCGTGCGCCTTCTTGTCGCGCCTCGAGCTCCCGCAGTTCGGTCTTCAGCACTTTGCCGTAGTGGTTTTTCGGCAGGGCCGGCACGAAGCGATACAGGCGCGGCCGTTTGAAGCGCGCAATGTGCTGCTGGCAGAACGCGTCGAGCTCTGCGGACTCGACCGGCGTGTCGACCACCACGTACGCCACCACCAACTCACCCCACTGGTCGTCGCGCCGGCCGATCACGCCGGCCTCGCGCACCGCCGGATGCTTCAGCAGCACCTCTTCGACCTCGCGCGGGTAGATGTTGCTGCCGCCACTGATGATGAGGTCCTTGCTGCGATCGAGCAGCGTCAGGAAGCCCTCGTCATCGAGCCGGCCGACGTCACCGGTGTAGAGCCAGCCATCGCGGATCGCCGCCGCGGTGGCCTCGGGCTGTTGCCAGTAGCCCTGCATCACGGTGTCGCCGCGCACGCACACCTCGCCGACCTCGCCCGACGGCTGCGCGAGGCCGTCGTCGCTGCGGATCGACACCTCCAGCATCGGCTGCGCGTGGCCCACCGAAGCCAGGCGCTCGCGATGGCGCGGGTGAGCGTGGTCGTTGATCACATCGCGCGGCAGCACCGTGATCGTCATCGGGCTCTCGCCCTGGCCGTAGATCTGCGCGAAGTGCGGGCCGATCACCTGCAGCGCGCGCTCGATGTCGGCCAGGTACATCGGCCCACCGCCGTAGGTGATCGTGGCCAAGCCATCGGGCCGCCGGCCGAGCGCGGCCACATGGTCGACCAGGCGCCGCACCATCGTCGGTGCAGCGAAGAACGACGCCTGCCGCCAGTGCGCGGCCAACGCCACGATCTCGGCAGGGTCGAAGCCGCCGGAGGCGGGGACCACGTTGACGCCCGCATGCATCACGTAAGGCAGGTGGTAGAGGCCGCCGCCGTGCGACAACGGCGCTGGGTGCAGCATCGCGTCGCCCGCCGCGACGCTCTGCACCTCGCTCAGATAGCCCAGACTCGCCAGTCGCAGCTGGCGCGCGCCGAGCACGACTCCTTTCGGGCGGCCGGTGGTGCCGCTGGTGTAGAACAGCCACGCGGGGTCGCCGTCGGCGCGCTCGACGGGTTCGGTCGGTGACGCGCGCTCCAGCGGCGGCAACTGCGTGTGCAGCGCCGCATCGGCGCCGCAGCCCTGCAGCTCGGCCTGCTGTGCCGCATCGACGAACGCGAGCCGGGCGCCGCTGTGCCGCAGGATCCACGCCACTTCGCGCGGATGCAGCTTGGCGTTGATCGGCACCGCGGCGGCACCGGCCCACCAGATGCCCCACAGCATCACCAGGTAGTCGGGCCGGTTGCCGAGGAACAGCGCGACCCGCTCGCCCGGGGCCACGCCACGCGCGTGCAACCAGCCGGCGAGCGCACCGGCGCGTTCTGCCAGCTCGGCATAGCTGCACCACGGCTGCAGGCCGTGGCCGATGGCGGTGCGCGCGCCGTGCCGCTGTGCGCTGCGCATCAGCCAGCACGCCAGGTTCATCGCACGGCGCCTCGCGCCGCGCGCTGCGGGCGATGCGTGGGCGTGGCCGACATGCGTGGGCCCGCGGCTACTTGTTGCCGCTGTAGTTCACCGGCAGCCAGCGGTAGCCTTTGCCGTCGGGGCGCAGCTGGCCGATGCCGGGGAACGACACGTGCGCCACGGCAACGTAGTAGCCACCCTTGGCGGCGTCGGCATAGGCCTTCTGGCGCTGCGGCGCTGCGCGCTTCGAATCGGTGTCGAACTGGATCGTCACCGCCGGCTCGGGGAACTGCACTGCCGCGACGTGCATCAGGTCGCCCCAGAACAGCATCTTCTGGCCCTTGCTCTCGATCGCGTAGACCGTGTGGCCGGGCGTGTGCCCGTAGCTGGCCAGCGCACGGATGCCGGGCACCAGCTCGGTGTTGCCATCGAATGGCTTGTACTTGCCGGCGTCGACATACGGCTTCATCGACGCCTGCGCCCCCTGGAAAAAGCCCTTCATCGCCTCGGGCGCCTTGTCGAGGTTCTCCTTGCTCAGCCAGAACTCACCTTCGCGCTTGTCGCTGCGCACGATCGCGTTCGGGAACACCGCCTGACCATTGGCGGCGATGCCGCCGACGTGGTCGGCGTGCAGGTGAGTGATGTAGATCTCGTCGACCTGTTCGGGCTGATACCCGGAGGCTCTGAGGTTGGCGAGCAGGTTGCCCAAGGTCGGGCCGAACAAACCCGCGGCGCCGGCGTCGATCAGCACCAGCTTCGAACCGGTGTTCACGAGGTAGCCATTGACCGACGTCTCGACAGGGACCTTCAGGTACGACTTGGCCAGCGCCGACTGCACGTGCGCAGCCGTCGTGTTGGTCAGCAGCTTGTCCACCGGCAGAGCGACGGTGCCGTCGGACAGTGCGGTGACCTCGAAGTCGCCCACAGTCATGCGGTACCAACCCGGAGCCTGGCCTTTGGCCTGTGGCGCAGCGGCGCCTGCGAGGCCGCTGGCGATGGCCAGCCAGGCGGCCAGCAACCAACGCGATGTGCGCGACGAATCAATGCCCATGCTTTGCATCTCCATCTGTGGTGTTCGGCGCCGCCGCTGCACGTGGCCGGCGGCGACTTGCGGGGCGCGAGAATAGCGGAAGCCCGTTGACCTTGCCCGAGAGCGCCATCCGATGACCGGCCTCGCCGCCGCTGCCGCGCCGCGTCTGGCGCTGTACCTCGATCTGATCCGGTGGGACCGCCCCGCCGGCTGGCTGCTGTTGCTATGGCCCACGCTGTCGGCGCTGTGGATCGCTGCCGACGGCTTTCCGGGTTGGCATCTGTTGATCGTATTCGTCGCCGGCACCGTGATCATGCGCAGCGCCGGCTGCTGCGTGAACGACGTGGCGGACCGCGACTTCGACCGCCACGTCAAGCGCACCGCGCAGCGTCCAGTGACCAGCGGGCGGGTCAGCGTGCGCGAGGCGTTGATGCTCGGTGCCGCGCTCGCTGCGGTGGCGTTCGCGCTGGTGCTGACCACCAACCCGCCGACCGTGTGGCTGTCGTTTGCCGGGCTCGCGGTGACCTTTCTGTACCCGTTTGCCAAGCGGGTGACGCCGATGCCGCAGGCGGTGCTCGGTGTGGCGTTCAGCTTCGGCATCCCGATGGCCTTTGCCGCGGTGCTGGGTGCCCAGGACTGGGCGCCGCACGCGGTCGGCGACGCGGTGCCGCCGCACGCCTGGTGGCTGCTGCTGGGCAACATCTTCTGGGTGCTCGCCTACGACACCGAATACGCGATGGTCGATCGCGACGACGATCTGCGCATCGGCATGAAGACCGCGGCCATCACGCTTGGCCGCTTCGACGTGGCCGCGGTGATGGGGTTCTACGCGATCTACCTGCTGAGCTGGTCGGCGCTCGGCGATGCGCTCGGTCTCGGCCTGTGGTACCAACTCGGCATCGCGGCGGCTGCCGCGCAGGCGCTGTGGCACTACACGCTGATTCGCGGCCGCACGCGCGACGGATGCTTTGCCGCCTTTCGCCACAACCACTGGCTCGGCGCCAGCGTGTTCATGGGCGTGGCAGCGGATCTGGCGCTGCGCTAGCGGGCTTCGGCGCGGCGCCGGTGCCCGCTCCGAACTCGTCGCCAAGGGCATGGGCACGCCCGCGCGCCGCATGCAGCGCGCGCACGAACGCGGCCTTGACCGCATCGTTGTCGAGCGACATCAGCGCGGCATAGGTGGTGCCGCCCTTCGATGTGACCCGTTCGCGCAGCACCGCGGGGGAATCGGCGGACTGCTGCGCCAGCGCGGTGGCCCCGGCGAAGGTGGCGAGCGCAAGACGCCGACCTTGTTCCACCGTCAGTCCCATTTCACCGGCGGCCTGGATCATCGCCTCGATGAAGTAGTACACGTAGGCCGGGCCTGACCCCGACAGCGCGGTGACCGCGTCGAGGTCACGCTCGCGCTGCAGCCACATCAGTTCGCCACTCGGCGCCAGTACCGCTTCGGCCGCCGCGCGGTCGGCGTGGTTGACCGCCGGCGTTGCGTACAGGCCACTGATGCCCAGCCCGACCAGCGCCGGCGTGTTCGGCATCGCGCGCACCACGCGCTGACTGCCCGTGGCCGCGGTCAACGCCTCGGTGCGGATGCCGGCCATCACGCTCAGCTGCAGCGCACCGGCGACGAACCCGGCGCACGGGCGCGCCGCGGCCGCGAACGACTGCGGCTTGACCGCCCACACCACCAGGGGCACGTCGAGCAAATGCGCGTCGGCTGCCGGGAGCGCGAGCACGCCAAACTGCAGCGCCAGGCGCGCACGCTGCCTGTCGTCGGGCTCGATCACCAGCACGGTGGCGGGCACCCGGCCGCCTTTCAGCACTCCGCCGATCAGCGCGCTGGCCATGTTGCCGCCGCCGACGAAGGCGAGTTCGGGGCGGATGGCACTGTTCATCGGGCCAGTGTAGACGTGTGTGCGCGCGCCGATCGGCGCGCGCCGAACCGTGGCGCCCGCGAATGAGGGGCCGCACTTGCGAGCATGGCGCACGCCGCAGGCGCTGCTTCCCCGGTTGCGCAAGGCCCGCAGGGCCGCCTACAGTGGCCGAGTCGTCCGCTACCGGTGCACCGCGATGAGCCAGCTCTCCTACGTCGACGAATCCCTCGACAGCCCCTGGAGCACCTACCTCGCCCAGGTCGACCGCGTGGTGCCCTACCTCGGTCCACTGGCGCGCTGGGCCGAGACGCTCAAGCATTGCAAGCGCGCGCTGATCGTCGATGTGCCGATCGAGATGGACGACGGCCGCGTCGCTCATTTCGAGGGTTTTCGCGTCCAGCACAACCTGTCGCGCGGGCCCGGCAAGGGCGGCGTGCGCTACCACCCGGCGGTGACGCTCGACGAAGTGATGGCGTTGGCCGCCTGGATGTCGGTCAAGAACGCGGCGGTCAATCTGCCCTATGGCGGCGCCAAAGGGGGCATTCGCGTCGATCCGAAGGTGCTGTCGTTGAAGGAGCTCGAGAAGCTGACGCGCCGCTACACCAGCGAAATCGGCATCATCATCGGCCCGCAGCAGGACATCCCTGCGCCCGACGTCAACACCAACGCCCAGATCATGGCGTGGATGATGGACACCTATTCGATGAA
>Ga0068865_100000285_pt1 | contig 27775 bp, 23 predicted proteins | sample KBSMisM12_FD_75293 | JGI IMG/M metagenome (GOLD analysis project Ga0068865, IMG submission 75293) | Miscanthus rhizosphere microbial communities from Kellogg Biological Station, Michigan, USA - KBS Miscanthus M1-2 | ecosystem: Host-associated > Plants > Roots > Rhizosphere > Soil ...
GCGATACCCAGAATATCGGGAATCGAGTGAGTCATCTGGACCGGCTCAATCATAAAGGCGCCAATCTGAATTTTTTCGTTCGGTTTAATAATCCGGAAGTCGTAACCCTGAATACCGTGCTCTTCGAACTTGGCTTTAATAAAACCAGCCGTTAGCGGAGCAGTGTAGATTGGCACCGGAAACTTTGGCCAGATGTAAGGAAAAGCACCGATGTGGTCTTCGTGACCGTGCGTCACCACAAAAGCTCGGACGCGGTCACGGTTTTCTTCAAGGTAAGTGGTATCACAAATAATGTAATCAATACCTGGCATATCGGCATCAGGAAACTTAATGCCAGCATCAACGATGATAATATCGTTGTTATACTCAAACACCAACATATTCTTATCACCGGTTTCACCCGAACCACCGAGGGGAATAATTCGTAGAACGTTGCGATCGGCTCGGTGAATAATCCGGTTCTCACCGGCACTAACGAGTGGTTTCATTGGGGTTTGACGAGGGCGAGAGTGACTATTACGGCCACGTCGCTGGTTGCCACCTTGAGCTGGTCGAGCTTCAGGGGTCTCGCCGTTAGCTGGGCGTGGACCACGAAACGGTCGACGTCGGTTTGGTCGGGACGGGTTTCTGGTCAGCTGCGGATTAGGTTGTTGGGCGTTTGGCTGCGGCGTCAGGACCGAACCAGCATCCGAGATGTCGATTACTGGCGGTTTAGGGCCGAGCGGCTCGACAAAAGCAGCCTTAATTTCAGGCTGATTAGTATTGTTACCAGTATTGGCTGGCAAATTTTGTGGCGTAGAGCCAGATTCTTGTTGATTCAAAATGAATTCCTTTCTGAGATTCTTGATCAACTGCTTGAGGGGAGTTCAGCAATTGAAGCTATTTACCTACTTATTATAGCTATTCCCGACAGAAAGTCAATTGGCCTTTTTGATTTGGTCCATATATTCGGGAATGCGGGCGAAGTCCGCCAGCAAGGTCGAGCGCATACCGCCGTTATATAACGCCGCGGCGGGGTGATAGAGCGGCAGATAAGCCTGGTTGCCTACATCCAATAACTCACCATGAACTTGAGAGATAGTTTTCCCCAAGTTTGGGAGTAAGGCGCTCATTGCGTGACGGCCTAAAAAGCAGATAAGTTTGGGTTGTATAATAGCAATCTGCTTTTTTAAAAATGGTAACTGGTAAGCAATCTCGGCCGGCTCGGGATCACGGTTTTCCGGCGGCCGATACTTTAAGGTGTTAGCGATAAAAACATCCTCACGCGTTAAGCCGATACTCTCTAGCATTTCGGCTAAGAATTGACCGGCCGCCCCAACAAATGGCCGGCCGGTTTCGTTCTCTTTTTTACCCGGCGCTTCACCGACAAATAGTATCTCAGCGTCTGGGTTACCTTCACCAGGTACCGGATTTTGGCCTGGGTAGAATTTGCACTGCTCGCAAGCAGCGATCCGTTTAGCGACTTCGGCTAACGCCTGTTCCTTGGTCATGACTTTGGTATAACGGTTTTTGAAGATTAAAAAAAGCGGCTCAGGGAAATTCCCTAAGCCGCACCCTTTCGGGGTAGTTTATCGGCAAGCTCAACGGCCATTTTCAGACCGCGGATCACTAGATCAGCGATGTCGTCGATGTGAACTCGGGTCGGATCGGTTCCAGGCGACTTGGGGCCGCCGTTGAAGATACCGCCCATCTTTTCGAAGTAGTACCATTCCGGTACCTCATCGATGGTCCCGTCGCTCGTCAGCCTAAGCTTGTGAGCAGCAGGATCGATCTTGATGCCACGCTTACCGGCCTCGGCCAACCGAATCAGCGCGGCGACGCAGCGCATATCTAGGTATGGCACTATCTCCCTCTTATCGTTGAGCCTCAGAACAGAGACCTGCCCCGTACTCATCCGCTGGATGAGTACGGCCGCATCTTTACGTTCGCCGAAAACTCGGCCGAGCAGAGAGCTATCCGACTGAACGATCGCGAGCCGTAGCTCTTGGCCGTTCAGCTCAAAAGTAACCTTTTGAGCCTTTTCGTAATCAGCTAGAGCTGGCAGATAGAGCTTTCGCTCCGACTCAACAATGAAGCTGAATTCGGCATGGGCGTATCGGATGGTCTCCAATATGTCGTAACCGAGTCGGTGACGGGTGGCAATGCGGTCAGCTAGATCCGAAGTGGCGCCAGCGCCGCTCAGGTCATTGGCTCGAACGTACCGCAACAGACGCTGCAGCTCCGGCCGTCGCTCGATTCCGAGCAGTTTGGCCATAAGAGTTGTCGCGCAGTCGGTCTCGGTTCGGCCGTGGTGGTCTCCTCGACCGCCACCAACGTCAATCATCAGAGAGCCTTCAGCTTCGAGCTGATCGGCATTTCGGCCGTTGTAGTGAGTCGTGCCGGCATCGACAAAGACGTATTTCGCCTTCTCGATACCAGGGAAGAATCGGTGTCCGTACTGGCGTGGTAGCCAGTCGGCGCAGCAGGCGTCCAAGTCGGGTGCCCAGTGCGTTATGACAGAATGAATCGGGATCGGTTTCAACCGCTCCACCTCCTAATTTCCTTTATGTTAAGGTGGCCAAATTTTACCCCAAAAACCCTTGAAAGTCAAGGGTTTTACAGGGAAAAATGAAAACTTACTTAAGCGATGCGGGTGAGGGAAATGCGGCCGCGTTCGGCATCAATATCTTTGACCCGAACTTTGACCATCTGGCCAACTTGGACAACATCGGAAACTTTTTCGACAAAGCCGCCAGTACCCAGCGATGACACGTGAACCATGCCGTCTTGGTTAGGAGTGAGTTGAACAATGGCGCCGATTTCTTTGCCGGAGTTACGATCAGTCACAATATTGACGACTTCACCAGTAAATTCTTGGCCGACTTCAATCGGTTGGCCCAAACTTTCGACAATTGCCTTAACAGCGTTGGCTTTCTCAGCGTCGTTGGAGGTAATCATCACCATACCATCATCGTCGATATCAATATTAATAACTTCACGGCCGCCGTGGGCATCGATAATACCGTTGATGGTTTTGCCGCCCGGGCCGATCAGTTCGCCGATTTTTTCGGGGTCGATTTTTGTCGTAATAATCCTTGGGGCGTATTTAGAGAGTTCTTTTCTTGGTTCTGGGATAGCTTTCAACATCGAGGCCATAATCGAATCTCGAGCGACTTTAGCGTCCTTAAACGTCTGCTCGATCATCGCTTCGGTTAGGCCTTTGTTTTTAACGTCCAGCTGAATGGCCGTAATACCGTCTCGGGTACCGGCAATTTTGAAATCCATCTCCCCGGCAAAGTCTTCTAAGCCTTGGAGATCGGTCAATACTTGGAATTTGTCCTCAGCGTCAGCTACTAAGCCCATGGCAATACCAGCCACCGGCTTAATAAGCGGCACACCAGCGTCCATCAAAGCTAAGGTTGAACCGCAAGTAGCGGCCATCGAACTCGATCCATTAGAGCCAAGCGTCTCGGTAACCAGGCGAATAGTGTAAGGAAAAACTTCTTTAGCCGGAATCATCGGGGCCAAGGCTTTTTCGGCCAGCGCGCCGTGACCGATCTCGCGACGATTACCGCCACCGAGTCGCTTTACTTCACCGGTAGCGTAGGGCGGGAAAAAGTAGTGGTGGATGTAGCGTTTTTTGGCAAACTCTTCCATCGTATCGATCCACTGCTCTTCGCTTGGACCACCGAGCGTCGCCACGGTTAGTGCCTGAGTTTCGCCGCGATTAAAAACAGCCGAGCCGTGCGTTCGGGGCAGTAAGCCAGTTTCCATCGAGAGGGCTCGAACTTCATCCATCTTCCGGCCGTCAGGGCGTTGGTGTTTTTCCAAGATCAGAGCTCGGATGGCTTTTAAGTAAGCGGTGTTAATGGCTTCCTCAACCAGGCCGGCTTCGTACTCTTCGGCGTATTTTTCGACAACTTTGGCCGTCAGCTCTTCCAAAGCTTGATCACGTGTAAAGGCATCGGTTTCGGCCACAATTTTATCTAAATCACCAGCGATGGCTTTTTTAATAACCGCCCAGTGATCTGGCTCAACAAACTCAATCTTCTCTTTGTCGGGATTAATGAATTCTTTTTGCGGCTCGATCATCTCGCTCAAAGCTTTTTGAGCAAATTTGAGCGCTTCTAGCATTTTTGCTTCTGGCACTTCCTGAGCGCCCACCTCAATCATCGTAATTTTTTTGGCCGAGCCAGCCGCTAAGAGATCCAACTTGCTCTCCATTAGCTCTTCGATAGTGGGGTTCAAAATGAACTTATCGTCTTGAGTGAGACCAACTCGAACAGCGGCCACCGGACCTTCAAACGGCGCGTCGGTCTGCAACAGAGCCGCCGAAGCACCGACAACCGCCATGGCGGCTGGATCGTGGGCTTCATCGTAGGAAAGAGTCGTAATAATAATCTGAACTTCGCGGCGGAAGCCCTTAGGGAACATCGGTCGGATCGAGCGATCGACCACTCGACTCTTTAAAATGGCTTCGTCGCTCGGCCGGCCTTCGCGTTTCATAAATTTAGAGCCAGAAATTTTACCCGCCGCGTACATTCGTTCTTCGTAATCAACGGTCATCGGGAAGAAATCGGTGCCTTCGCGCGGTTTTTTAGCGACCCCAACGGCCACTAAGATAACGGTTTCGCCCTGGGTGACTAAAACAGAACCGGCTGCCTGTTTGGCTAGTTTGCCAGTTTCTAATTTGAGCGGTTCGGCGCCAAAGGGGACGGTGACAGTAGTTATTTTATTTTTCATTTATACCTCAATACTAACAAATACGAACGGGTTTAAAAAATCCGCCGGAGCGGATTCTTTATTTGCGCAGGCCTAAGCTGGCGATCAACTTGCGGTAATCGTCCGGCTGACGTTTTTCTAAGTAGCCAAGCAAGCCACGGCGATGGCTAATCATCTTCAATAAGCCCATTCGGGAGTCGTGATCCTTTTTGTGGTCGGTTAAATGCTTGCTCAATTGGTTGATTTTTTCACTCAAAATAGCAATCTGAACGGCGGTTGAGCCAGTGTCTTTGGCGCTACGTTGGAACTTCTTAATGGTGTCGTTTTTAGGGGACGCCGAAGGAGTAGCGACGGCTTTTTTAGTAGTTGTTGCCTTGGTCGCTTTTGGAGCAGTTTCTTCTGGTTTGGTTGCCTCAGGGGCGGTCTTTTTTGCCATATGTAGGCTTTATCTTAACAGGGATCACTCAATTCTTCAAGAGCTGGGCGAGCTTAAATGAGCTTTAATCGCTTCGATGATCTGGGGCGCCCGTTCGTTAATAGTGCCGTCCTTTTCAAAGCCAGCCGCTAGCGTATGACCGCCACCGCCTAAAGATTTAGCAATCTCGGCGACATTAAAAGCTCGATTAACCGACCGGAAAGAGCCATGAACGCTGCCGTCGCGATCACTTAAGAGTAAAACAAAATCGACATCGGCGGCGGCTTTGAGAAGTTCGTCGATCAGGCCCGTCGTTTCGGTCGGGTCAGCATCGACTTCTTTTATCTCCGCCTCGGTAATGGCCGCCCAAACAAAGCGTTTATCCGCCGCCGCTTCTTCCCGAATATTGGAAAGGATCTTGCCCCAAAGTTTAAGAGTGGAAAGCGGTTTAGTCCGGAAAATCCGGTCGATAATCTCCTGCTGCCGAGCACCAGCCGCCACTAACTGAGCGGCCACTGTCAACGACTTTGGCGTGGTTGAGGCGTTTTGGAAACTACCCGTATCGGTGGTTAAACCGGTCAGGAGAGCCGTTGCCACGTCAGCGTCCAACAACGGCTCATCTCGACCCAAGGACTCGATCAAAGAAACTAACATTTCGGCCGTTGAGCTAGCGGTCATATCGACCCAGTTGACCTTAGCAAAGAAGGTATTGGTGGCGTGATGGTCGATTGAAACGGTTGGCGTTTCGTAAAATAACTCCGGCATCTCGGCGTACAACGAACTAACGCGATCAGCCGCCGAGCAATCTAAAATCAAGATCAAGTCGTACTTTGGCCGGGCCCGAGTAACGGTGACGTCCTCTGGCAACAACGAACCCTTGTCCGTCGAAATGACAATTGTCACCTGATGCTCGTCGGGTTGTTTTTTATGACCCAAACGTAAGTCCTCGCCGGTCTGGCGAGTATCGATGGTGATCATCAGCTCGTTACTGGAGGCGACTTTATCTTTGAGCTGATCAAAGCCAGCTAAGAAAGAGAAAGATTTTGGCACTCGACCAAAGGCAACTGCCTCGACTTGTTTGCCAAGCTTCTCCAAAACTTGGCGCATCGCTAACAGCGAACCGATCGCGTCACCGTCTGGATTGGTATGGGTTAGTAATAAAATATTTTGGGAGGCGCGAATCAACTCGACCACTTGGGCCTTCGGAGTAGTTTCCGTCTTTTGGGGATTCATCGGAGAAAGAAAAACCTACCTTGCATGTTACGGTCAGTATACCGCAAAACCACCTTGGTTCAAGAGTTGGTGCTGTGTCAGCTATGTACCTACTAAGGAGGCTAGGAAGTCTAAATATTAAGTGCTTTTTGTAAGGGTAGGGGGACCGAGTTGCGAAGCTGTCCCCCTACCCTTACAATCCCACTCCCTGCACGCTGCTCAGGGCTGGTGGATAAAAACCAGAAACTTTCGCTAAGCTGCCGCCGCTCAAGTTTGGGTTTTTGTCTTTGTCTCTCGTCCCCTTGCCTTAACTATCATCCCCCCTCTTTACCAAAAACCTCTTTTCCCGTATAATCTTTCTTAGTAATGCCAATTAGCAAAAGTGCCAAAAAAGCTCACCGAGCCGCTGTTACCAAAACCTCGCGTAATCGTTATCGCAAGGATCTTTTGAAAAACGCCCTTAAAAAGGAAGATCAGGGCGCTATTTCTCTTATCGATAAAGCCGCTAAATGGGGTATTATTCACCCGAATAAAGCCGCTCGGCTTAAATCTCGCTTAGCCAAAAAACTCGGCCCGAATGTAACTAGCGTCAAAACCAGTCCGCCAGCTGGCGGAGTATCTAAAGCCGCTCCAACCAAAGCCAAAAAAAGTTCACCAGCCAGCGGAACCCTGAAAAAAGCTGTCAAAACAGCAGCTAAAAAGACCGCCAAAAAGTAACGCCGGGGTCATCGATTTGCTAGACTAGGTCTATGCCGCGAAATGACTTTCTCTCTCCGCTCTTAAGCTTTTTTGAACTTACTCGCGTACTGCTTTTAGCCGTAGCGCTCATTATTATTGTTCTAGCGGTGGTAGCGGTACCGCTCCCCGTCAGCGGCAAGAGTATGCAACCAAATTTCCAGACTGGCCAAGTAGTATTGGTGCGACGCCTCAACCCTCAGAATTCAAGTGCGATTAAACGCGGCGACGTGGTGGCGGCTAAATTTCCGGCCGACCCGAACCATACTAAACTAATTAAACGAGTGCTCGGATTACCGGGCGACACTATTTACGCTAGCCAAGGGGTTATTTTTATTAACGGCCTAAAAATCGACGAGAGCGTCTACGCACCAATTATTGGTGCCCCGCCGTACGAGGAAAAAGCCGCCCTCACTCTTAATGATGGCGAGTACTTTTTAGTCGGCGATAACCGACCTGGCTCCAGCGACTCTCGGCTCTGGGGTGCCGTCCAACGACGAGACATTCAAGGAAAAGTTGCCTTTGTGATCTGGCCACCACGTTTAGCCCATTTTGTGGACGCTGTCGGCTACAGCTCTTTATAGTTAGAGTTTAGGATTTAGTTTTTAGGGTTTACCTAGCGACTGGCTGAACAGTGAGGGCTAAAGCGTGAGAAAGATAGCCTAAAAGTGGGAAAACCGAGTTAGCAAACTGATCGATGGTAGCGATATTGGCAGCTACATACCAGTTAGGTTGGCTAAACGGCAGGTCGTAGAAACGAGCCGTCCACTCCTGCTCGACTTCCAAAACAACGGCGTAAGGCAGATAGGCCAGATATTTCTCTTGGCTTTGGGCGGCGTAATTGGCCGGTTCGGTACTACTTAAATAGCGACCGAAAGCCAGCCAGCGGGCCAACTCGCGATCGCCGTAAATGGTGCGCATCGGCAGACCCTTAGAAAAGTAAAAAACCAACAAGGAAGCCACCAACATCCCCAGCCAGAACAAAAGCGCATAAGCGACACCGCCGAAGAGCAGGGTGTTGGCGGCTAAACCAAGCAAGCCCACAATAAAGAGCAAAATACTAATACTTTGGTAGCGTCGATGGAGCGCTAGCGGGTTAGTATAAAAATAGCCGAGATTATTCATCTGTTGGTAGGCCAAAATGAACGATTGGCTGACTCGGCGGCTAAAAACCTCCTGGGCGATCGAAAAGGTAATCTCTTCCGAGCTAGCGTGTTCGCTATTGGCGCCAAAAATTTGGTCGAGCAAGACTTGTTCAAAATCGGCTAACGTATCGACACCAGTACCGCGACGGAAGCGGTAATCTTCGCTGGTGCGTTGGCGAATAATTAGGTGGCCGCGGGTGGCTAGGCTCAAGAAGGTGGCCGCTAGGTCTCGGCTATTTAACCGACCGCGCAGCAAGATACCGACCATGGCCGGTGGCAGGCGACTCGGCAAACCCTCCATCTTTTCTTTAATCGGTTCAACTTTGCGGATTCGGCCAAGGGCTACAGCCAGTAGTAAAAGTAGGGTAATCGACGGCAAAACAATCGAGATACCAGCCCAAACGTAGGCGGGTAGATTGGCTAATTTTTGTTTGAACAGGAAAACGGCCGAGCGATTAACGAACGCCTTAGGGACTTCCAGCTCAATGGACAGTTGGGCGGTGGAGGAGACGCCGGTGGCATCAAATTCAACCGTTTGCGGATCGATTAGTTGGCTAGTGGCGGTTTGGGCGCCGCCGTTATTAATAAAATTGTAACCCACCGTCTGCTCGGTGCCAGGTCGCGGCAGAGTAACGTCAATAATAATCTCTTCGATAAAATCTTTCGGCTGATTAACCACCTGATAGCGATAACGATAAGTGGTATCACTATTAAATACTTCAGCGTTGAGGCGAGTTTTGCCAACGTATAAATTGCCATCGCTATTGAGGCTCATCTGGACGGCATTTTGGTTGGTGCTATCACCGCTCGAGCTAACCGGCTCATCAGCGTTCAGGCGGGTTTGGTAAAAGAGCCAACCGGCGACGGCCAACAATAGTAGTAAGAAAAAGAAACCCAACGAGCGGCGATCGAGTTTAATGCCACCAAGTAACCGAGTTAGAACGTTTCCCTCCATGTCGCTTCCCATTGTACTCGGGTTCGGGCCGGTTTGGGTAGGTGGCTCACCAGTAGAGCGAGGGCTGAGTCACCGTCCAGCAGCCCCGTTTTCAGGCCAAAATCGAGATCAATCAGTAAATCCGTAATGTCTTTTTTGGCTTCGCCAGCGCGCAGTTCTTTGCGGATAGCGGCGGCTAGCAAGCCAAAAATTAGCTCGGCTGGTTTGCCGAGCCGGGCTTCGCGACGCAACTGCAACTTGGCGGCCGTCCAGTTACCGGACCGAACGTAATTAAATAAGGCAAACGGCGCCGCTTCGACTTCCTTCTGAGTGGAGGTGACCGTCACCTGACCGGCATTAGCTCGAGTGGCTAGCTCGCTAGAAAGCGCCCAAAGGTTGCTGCCATGGGCGCCGATCAGCTCCTCCAGCGCCGCCTCGTCCAAACTTAACTGCTGGGCGATGGCTTGTTTTTTGAGCCAAGTCTTCAAGGCTGAGCCGACTAACGGTGTGGCCGTTATTACTTTGTTGGCCTGGGCTAAAGCCGATGTCAGCGGGTGATCGGCTTTTAAAGGAGCGGCTTGGTAAATGACCGCCACGGTGGTTTCGGGTAAATGAGTTAAAAAACTCGCCAAGCTTTCTTGGGAGCTAGCGGATAATTCGGCCAAACCACGCACGATTACTAGGCGCGAGGTGGCAAACAGCGGTATAGCTCGCAGATCGGCCCAGTTTATCCTGAGCCCGGTCGAAGGATTACCTCCATCAATCTCAACCAATTCGGTGCCAGTTGGGTTTTTGGCGATATATTTATCTTTAATCTGATCAATCGCCGCTTTAGCCAAAAAAGTGTCCGGGCCGTTAATATAAATTAGCATCTCTTTGAATCTACGATTTCAGACCAGCCTTGTCGAATTTTATAGCTTGAGACGTGCTGTAAGTAGCCAAGGTAAGACGGAAGCGACTTTTCCAGCTCTTCGGCCGAAGATTGGCTGATTTTCTTGACTATCCGTTGAGCCGTCTTATGTCGTGGAACTTGGTAATGAGGCCGGACAACATACCCAACAAAATCAATACCTTGAGAAAGTTTACGCAGACTAGTTTTGTTTTGATGAACTTGAAGCTTCAGTCTTTCTTTGAGAAACGTGTTTATTTCTACAAAGCAGCCCAGCAATTCGTCAGGACTTTGACCCAACAATATAAAATCGTCGGCGTAACGTAGATAGTATTTCGCCTTCAATTGATGTTTAACAAATTTGTCGAGCGGGTCCATATAAATATTAGCGAACAACTGGCTGGTTAAATTTCCAAGTGGCATGCCCTTGCCAGGGCAAAACTCAAAACTACTAACAATCTCCTCTAGTAACTTCATGAGAGCAGGGTCGACAATCCTATCTCGAAGCAGACCAAGCAAAATTTCGTGATCAATGCTGTCAAAGAATTTTTTGATATCCATCTTAATCGCCCAGCACGGCTCGGTATGGTTGCGGCTGACTTTTCTAGTCATTTCGACCAGCCGCTTAAAAGCTCGGTGAGTACCTTTATTATCGCGACAAGAATAACTATCGAAAATGAAAGTTCTATCAAAGGCTGGGTAAAGAACCTGGTAAATTGCTTGGTGGAGTAAGCGATCTCGAACTTTTGCCTTACTGATGATCCTAGACTTAGGATCCGTAACTCGAAACTGCTCGTAGCTACTCGGTTTGTATGCGCCCGAACTAAGGTCCCGATGAAGATTAAAAACATTATCCTCTAGCTGAAACTCAAATTCCTGGATGTCGAGGCGGCGACGCTTGCCGCATCGATATCTTTGCCAGGCGACAAACAGGTTAGCTAGAGATATAATGTCGTTATAAATATCTCCATGGAACAGAATTCTCCTAACTCTCTCTCTCTCTCTCTCTCTCTCTCGGGAAAGTTTTCCACAGGCGAGCTTCCCATCGTCCAAAAGCTCTACGAATTCTATCGGGAGTTGCATGTTTTTGTTCTCCTATTTCCTAAAGTCGACAAACATACCCTCGGCCAAACTTTGCAGACCAAGTCCCTTCAGCTCATTGAAACCCTTCTTTTAGCCAGCCGTCTTAGTGGCAGTGAAGACAAAAAGAGCTTGCTACTACAAGCTAATAGTCACTTAGACTTTGCTAAAGCTACTGGTTCGCCTAGCTAGCGACGTTAAGGCTTTAAACCAGAAGCAATATATCCTACTCGAGAGCTACCTTCAAGAAATTGGCCGAATGCTTGGCGGCTGGCTGAGAAGTCTAAATTAAACAAAACTCTCCGCCCATTGGCGGAGACACCTGAACAGAGTTGCGAACGAACACCCAACGATTCGACGCGTTCCACTGATTGTCGGGGTTGCCATTGTTGGCGTTCAGCCAAAGGCCGTCATCATTGTGTTCCAGGTTGAACAGCTTGAGGTTGCCGTCGGAGTCCGTTTCGTGCGAGGCGCCATCTTTATCGACGCTTCGCTCTGAAAACTTACGAAGTTCGTCGTTATCACTGCCCATCGAACCGATTACGCAAAGGCTGTATTTTATGTGGCACTCTTGAAATTACCGAAAAGCCTTTCGGCTACATTCGTATTTCATGCTCGAGCGTCTCGCACCAAGTATGTTCATGGTTAGGTTGCTTATTAGTCACACTACTTCAAACCGTAGTTTGAGGCACTCTGGACGCAATAAGTCCTGGGTTCGGTAGCCGAGGCCGTAACCGTCAGCATATTCACCTAATTCCGTCGTTCATTATTATCGGTAAAAAAATTTCGATCAAGTCTAGCTTGAAGTACGTTCTACTTCTCTTCGAAACTAAGGAAGTATAAAAAGAGGCCGCGCTAACGCGCGGCCAGGGCAAGGCCCAAGGGGAACAAAAGGAACAAGGATCCAAGTTGCAAGGATTACTTGCGAACGAACACCCAACGATTCGACGCGCACCACTGAATGTCGGGGTAGCCATCGTCGGCGTCCAGCCAAAGGCCGCCATCATCGTGCTCCAGGTAGAACAGCTCGAGGTCGCCGTCGGAGTCCGTAATCGGCTCCATCGCAACCGGATTCCATTCGCCTTTGGGCTGGTCGGTGTACTGCAGCCGAAGCTGCGGGCCGACTTCCGCGGGACAAAGGTCCAGGATTCCGGTCGCCAGAGCGGCGTCGAAGATCTGCTTCCGTGTAGGCGTTCCCTTGAGGCCGAGGTCTTCGCCGGAAACCAGGACGAGCGGGAGCTCGGTCGGCTCAGTAGCGACATCGGTCTTATTGAGAATATCGCCACCCCAGCTGCTGATCTGGAATTTGCCGTTGACAAGCGCTGAACGCAGCTCGGCGTTAGACTTGTGCGTTCCGATCTTGACCTGGCGCCAGACCGGGCGATCCTGGATCGCGACGATCTTGGCACGTTCGGCTGCCCTAACATCACAAAATTCGTAGAAGAACTTCGCGAAGTCGGGATCGCCCTTGACGAGTTCGGCATTGGCAAGACCGCCGGGGTAATCGGGCATGGCGTCTTCGACCATTCGGCCGAGTTGTTTGGCGAGACCTGCAGAAACAGGTTTGATTTCGAGAGTACGCTGAGACATCAGGTAGCTCCTTCGTGTTTTAGCCCACGGGGCAGAATGTGCTTTTCTCATTAGTTGAGATTGGCTCCTAAGAAGCGAATAGTCGCTTCCTGAAAGCCAAACTCAACAATTGTTAATATTCATACTTCATTTGTACTCGCTTACGCTCCTACAATGAACGTGGGAATCATACCATATTATACCTGAAAAGTCAAGGGATTAGGGTGGATTTTTGACTGTAAAGGCTGTTTAACCTAGTAATTAAATTATGAACGAAAACCAACCAAGCACCTCAGAAGATCAAGATTTTGTGGCGCCAGAAACGGGAAAGGAGGAGATAGACAAAGGCTATCCTGTCGAAACGATCGGCGATATTGAACCAACACAACTCTCCCCAGAACAGTTCGATCAACAAGCCTGGCTGTTTCATGCTGCCAATTCAGCCGATTTTCACGTAACCCAAGACTTCGATTACTCGCAGGAAATCGTCGACACTGCCACCCTTGGCCAGGGCCTCTATACCACCACCGACCAAAAAGTAGCTCAAAACTACGCCGCTCTTCGCCAAGCTGCCGCTGTTGCCAAGCTCCTGCCTTTTCAGGCAAAGATGCTCAATTTAACCGAAGCAAAAGAGGCAAGAAACGCATCGGTCCCCAAAGAGATCGTTCGAGAATGGGTCGAGTTTGCCCGCCCACAAATTATCGATCGGGTCCGTCAAACAAGCGATCAACTTCAAGTTTCCCGCTATAGCGACGTACTCGGTAAAATGGCCAAGCTCGTCCAGAAAGATATCGTTGACCTGCGTCGCGATATTCTCGATACCGGCAACGCGCCGTTTAGCATTGTTGACGATCTTTGGCGAGAGTTTTGCCAAGTCCAGGGTTGGGACGGGGTGATCTGTGTGGAAGGCGGCGAAGACCACTTCAGCAAGAACCAGGATAGAACATACATTTTTTATAATTTAGAGAAGGTTGGGACGTATCGGGATTGGCAGGAGAGAAAAGCTCGACAAGAATCGAACGAGTTGCAATAGTAGGGCTATGGAAAACGAACCTCAGAGCCAGGAAGACGAAAATTTTGTCGCACCGGAAACCAACGGAAACGAATTAGCGGAGACACCAGAAGTAGAAACCGGGTCAATTAATGAGCTACCGGCTCGGTTGGGATATGTGGAAACAGCGGAATTAAACAGCATTAAAGCCCAGTTGGTTGAGGCCGTCCGGACCGGCGAAGCGGAAATGATCGCCCAGCTAGCCAACCAACGGCGCGATATCGCAGAGGCGATGATCGATGGCTTGCCGGAAGAAAATAAAGTCGCTGCCACCATTGGCCTTAACATTGATACTGGCCTGATCTATAAAGCGGCGGGAGAGATTGATGACTACGCAGCCGAACTCGAAGATGCCTTAGAACAGGCCGAGAATATGGGTTACCAAGAAATAGCCGAGCAGATCTTGCAGGCTTTACGCTCGCTTTAACCCACTACTTTCATCTGGCCCCAGTTGGGGCCGGTTTTCGTTTCCACACTTAAAGGCACCTTCAGCTCGGCAACCGAATCCATGGCGGTAGTTACCGTTTGAATAAGTCGGTCGAGCTGGCTTTTTTCTACCTCAAAAAGTAGTTCGTCGTGAATCTGCAGAATCATCTCGCCACCCTCAAAAGCGGCTTGGTCGAAACGAATCATCGCCAGCTTAACTAAGTCGGCGACCGTTCCCTGGCAGGGGAGGTTAACGGCCATCCGTTCGGCAGCCGAGCGCAACATCATATTGGGCGAGTGGATATCCGGCAGATAGCGGCGCCGGCCGTAGAGTGTTTCGACGTAGCCCTTTTCTCGAGCTTGGCGTTTCATTTTTTCGATAAACTCGGCCACTTTAGGGAAGGTGGCAAAATATTTGTCGATAAAAGCCCGGGCTTCGGCCACACTTTGACCGATATCGTTGCCGAGGGCGGTTGGGCCAAGACCGTAAATAATGCCGAAGTTAATGGCTTTAGCGGCGCGGCGATCGACGCCCAATTTTTTAGCCACTTCGGCGTGGAAATCTTCGCCTTGGTGAAAGGCGGCGATGAGACCCGGGTCCTCGCTTAAGTGAGCCAGCACTCGCAGTTCGGCCTGAGAGTAATCGGCCCCGACCAACATTTTGCCGTTATCGGCCACGAAGGCCCGACGGACTTTGTTGCCCAATTCGGTTCGGATGGGGATGTTTTGTAGATTTGGGTTGGTCGAAGCTAAGCGACCGGTAGCGGCGCCGAGCTGCAGAAACGAGGTATGGAGTCGGCCTGCTTGATCAACTAAAGTCGGTAGCGTTTCGATGTAGGTCGAGAGCAATTTGGCTAATTCCCGGTACTCAAGCAGCAACGGAATAATCGGGTGCTTATCCTGTAACTTGCCCAGCGAATCGGCGTCGGTCGAATAGCCGGATTTAATTTTTTTAATGCCGGTTGCCGGTAGATTCAGATCGGTAAATAGAATTACCTGGAGTTGGCTCGGCGAAGCAACGTTAAAAGTTTTGCCGGCTAGTTGCCAGATTTCTTGTTCAATTCGCTTTAAATCGTGGTGTAAAGTTTTGCCTAAGTCCTCCAGATAAGCGCTATCGAGTTTAATGCCAACCCGCTCCATTTTTTCTAGGATCGGTAGCAGCGGCATCTCGATCTCATAAAAGACTCGTTTAACTGACTGCTCCTCAATTTCAGGGAAAAACTTGGCAAACAAGCGCCAGGTCACAATGACGTCCTCGCAAGCGTAAGCGGCGAGATCATCGAGCGGCACGTTGGTCATGGTGCCCGTTTTTTTATCGCCTAACAGTTGGACGGTCGGGATCTTTTTAAAATCTAAGAGCGAAAAAGCCAAGGCATCGAGCCCGTGCGAGTAGAGCTGGGAGTTGATCAGCTGCGAGGCTAGCATCGTGTCAAACCAAATATTGGTCACGGTGAAACCGGCTCGAACAAGCGCCGCTAGATCGTATTTAAAATTATGGCCGATCTTTTTGATGTCACTGTTGCCTAATACTGCTTGGAGGGTTGGGCGAACTTTTTCCAGCGGTAAGCCATCCTCGTACGCCGGGCCGACCGGCAAGTAAGCCGCCTCGTTCTCGCCCCAACTAAACGCCACGCCGATCAGCTCGCCGTCGATATCGACGGTTTCGGTATCGATCACCAACTTTGGCTGCTGGAGTAGCATTTTTTGCAGCTCTTCCCAGCGCTCTAGGGTAGTAATGGCCTCATACGGTAACGACGCCTTAATGGCTACTGGAGCGACTTTGGTTCGAGTCGAGCTAAACAGCTCACCCTGAGTCCCGACCTCGGTTTGAGGGAGTTTGGTTAAGAGCGAGCGGAAATCCAGCTCGTGAAACAGCTCAACAACGTTTTGAAAATTAAAGTTACTAACGTCAGCCGCCTTGAGATCGAGCTCAATATCGAGATCGCACTTAATTTGAGCTAATTTTTGGCTCAACATCACTTGGTCTTTATTATCCGCCAGAATCTGGCGGGTTCGGTCTTTGAGCTCGTCTAAGTGCTGATAGATGCCGTCAAGATTTTGGTATTTGTTTAAGAGCTCGACAGCCGTTTTGGGCCCAACGCCGGGCGCGCCAGGAATATTGTCCGACGAATCGCCGGCTAAGGCTTTGTAATCAACAATTTGGTCGGGGAAAACTCCCATCTTTTCTTTAACGGTATCCCGCCGATAGGTGAGTGTGTCGGTCACGCCGCGGCGTAGGGAATAAACCGAGGTTGAATCGTTGACCAGCTGCAAGGCGTCGTTATCGCCGGTCACAATGACCGACTCGATCCCTTTTTTAGCGGCGATTTTGGTTAAAGAGCCGATCAGATCGTCCGCTTCGACGCCTTTTTGAGCAAAAAGCGGGATATTTAGGACCTCAACAATCTGGCGGACCCGCGGAATTTGTAAGGTTAAGGACTCATCGGATTCTTTGCGTTGCGCTTTATAGCCGTCGTAAAGGTCGTTCCGGAAAGTGTGACGACCGACGTCAAAACAGGCGACGACGTAATCTGGTTTCTCGTCTTTGATGGCCTTAAGGAGGGCGTTAGCAAAGCCGTAGACGGCGTTGACTTGCTCGCCTTTGGGCGTGGAAAGCGGCGGCAGAGCGTGAAACGACCGGTGGATGAGGGCGTTAGAATCGAGAAGAAGGATTTTGGGTTGGCGCGACATTTAATCGACCCGATATTTAGCTAGCAGCTCTTCCAGGACTTGGCGATCGGACCACGGGACTAATTTGTTGCCTATTGCCATCACTTTTTCGGCGCCTTTGCCGAGCACCAAGATCACGTCTTGCGGTCGAGCCATCGAGAGGGCCTTGGCAATCGCCTCGCGGCGATCGGGAACACGCCACCACCAAATATCTTCGCCAGTTTCTTTGTATTTAAACGGAATATCGGTGTCTTCTTTTTTAATTTTGTAGCGACCGTGTTTTGGCCGGCCGCGCGGCACGCCTTCAGCGATTTGATCAATAATCGATAAGGGTTCTTCGTCATACGGATCGTCGGTGGTGATAATTGCAAAATCGGCGTAACGACCAGCCAAGGCACCCATAATTGGCCGCTTGGTTTTATCGCGCCGACCGGTGGCGCCAAACACAGTGATTAGCCGGCCGCGAACGGTTGGTTTAATGGTTTCGTAGACCTTCTGGAGAGCATCGGGCGTATGGGCGTAGTCGACAATGACAGTAAAGCCCTGACCGACGTCAACCACCTCCATTCGCCCAGGAACAGCCGTTACCTGGTGTAATCCTGAAATGACCGTATCCAAGGCAATCCCCAGCCCTAGGCCAACTGCGGCGGCGGCCAGGGCATTGTAGACGTTAAACTGCCCCGGGAGGGGTAGATTAACCGAGGCCTGGCGTTGGCCCACCAGGAGCACAAAATCGGTGCCACCAGAGCGGGCGTAGAGCTTTTTGGCCATAATCGAAGCATTGCTGTTGATGCCATAGGTAATGGTGCGGTTGGCGCTGTAGCGACCGAAATACTCGCCGACGGGATCATCGGCGTTAATTACTGACAGCTGCGGTCGATCGGCAAAGAGTTTTTCTTTGGCCTGCCGATAATCGGTCATTGTTTTGTGATAATCCAAATGATCATGACTGAGGTTAGTAAAGACAACGGTGTCGAAGGTAATCCCCCAAAGCCGGTGTTGGTCTAACGCAATTGAAGTTACCTCAACCACTGCGTATTGGCAGCCCGCCTCCACCATTTGTTTGAGCATTTTTTGTAACAAAAACGGACTGACGGTGGTCATCTTTTTGTTGTTCTCGATCTTTTTACTGCCCACCTGGAAGTTGATCGTGGTGGTCATGCCAACGTTGTGGCCAGCGGCTTCCAAAATTGAGGTGATCATATGGCAAGTAGTGGTTTTGCCGTTAGTACCCGTTACTCCAATCACTTTGAGCTTTTTAGACGGAAAACCGTAGAGTACGTTTGCCAAAACAGCCTGAATAAAGTGATAACCGTTTAAGGTTTTTTGAGAGAAGATTCTGCGTAGTAGGTTTTTCATATATTTAGAGATTGCCACGGCGGCGGGTTTCAACGAACCTGTACATGGTATACCAAAACCGACTTTGAACCAAGTCCCAGCTGCCCAACATTTGAACGGTTTGGCCGCCAAACTGACTCTTAAAGCGGGTCAGGCCGGCGTACGGATGTTGCTCGCTCGCCTCAGTTGGCGCCACCGCCAGTAGATCGTAGATGTGGCAGTTGCGGGCTTTGGCCCGTTTCATCGCTTCCCAATGGAGAAGGTATGGCGCCATCAACGATCGATCGCCCATCGAGCCGCCGTAGAGATAACTGGCAGTGCCGTCGTAATAAAGGAAAACTCCGCCAGCCAGTAAGTCATTGCCCTTTTTAATCAAAATTACTTCGCCAACGTTATTATCAACTAGAACTTTAATGAGCTCTTGGAAATAAGCTAAGCCGCGACCGGAAAAGCCGGTTCGAGCCGAGGTAAAAGCGTACAGCGCAAAGAAATCTTTACTTAACTCAGCACCACCGCTGGTCACCGCTAGACCGCTTCGCTCGGCCACACCGATGTTATAGCGCCCCTTTGGTTTCATTGCCGTCAAGATATCTTCTTCACTTCCGGCGATATTGACGCGCTGGCGCCACTCGGGCTGGACTTCCTCAAAGGATTTGACCAGACCCAACTTGGCTAGTTCAGCTGCCTTCTCCTCGCTAAAAGGCTCTAAAAATTCGAAGCGAGCGTAGATTTCGCCGCCTTTTTTAGGGGTAGTGGTAATAGTCTGAACGATTTGGAGCACTTCTGGTAAGTACGGCAGCTCAGGGAAATAGCGCATCGATCGGCCGAGCGGCAAACGGCGCCGTAATTCAAGCAAGCTTTGAACGCGATCGACCTGCCAGCCGAACCGGCACTTGAACTCACCCCAGGCCTCAGTTTGAAAAAAAGATTTTTCCACCCTTCTATTATACTGCATTCCAACCTTAAAAGCGCTAGAATAAAGAAGTGAAAATACTTGCCATTGAAACTTCCTGTGATGAGAGTGCCGCCGCAATTGTGGAAGATCAGGATTTCCGTCCGGTTATTTTGAGCCATGTGGTCGCCTCGCAAATCGCCACCCACGCGTCTACGGGCGGCGTCATTCCTAATATCGCGGCTCGGATGCAAACCGAAGCCCTGCCGCATGTTTTGCGAGAGGTCACTAAAGACCAAACGCTCAGCTACGACGCCGTGGCCGTCACCGTTGGCCCAGGGCTGATTGGCTCGTTGTTAATCGGGGTGGCCGCCGCCAAAACCATCGCCTGGCAGCAGAACATACCGTTTTTTGCCGTTAACCATTTGGAGGGCCATATTTATTCAGCTTGGTTAACCCCGAGCTCAGTCGAGGGGATTGCACCTTTATTACCGGAACTGCCAGCCCTCATTGTAATTGTCTCCGGTGGTCACACCGAGTTGATTTTGATGGAACGGCATCTGCATTATCGGCATCTGGGTCAAACCCGAGACGACGCCGCCGGTGAGGCCTTCGATAAAGTCGCCCGGCTACTTGGCTTGCCGTACCCCGGCGGCCCAGCCATTGCCGAACTAGCCAAACATGGCGACCGTCAGGCCTATAAGTTGCCGATCTCGTTAATGGAAAAAGATAATTTGGAATTTTCGTTTAGTGGCATCAAGGCGGCAGTGGCGCACTTAGCGGCTGAGCTCGGCGATCCGCTCTCTGAGCATATTAAAGCCGATATTGCCGCTAGTTTTGAACATACAGTCGCCGAAACGATTAGTCGCAAAACCGTCGCCGCCTTAAGACAGAACCCCGGCATTGAATCAGTTTGTTTGGTCGGCGGCGTTGCTGCCAACCAATATCTGCGTCGCCATTTAGAACAAGCCGTTGTCACTGCCCAGCCAAAGATAGCGTTTATTACTGCGCCGTTTCAGTACTGCACCGATAATGCTGCCATGATTGGGGCAGCGGCGATTCATCACCACCTTTTCGGTAAACCTGATAATTGGTACGATGCAGTCGCTAACCCCAACTTAGAATTATCATGAAAACCGAGCCAGATATCTCTACGCGCTACAATCACACCAAAGAGCCCGAGCTTTATGCCGCTTGGCAAAAGGCTGGGGAGTTTAAACCGACGGGCAAAGGCGAGCCGTACTCGATTGTAATTCCGCCACCCAACGTCACCGGTGACCTGCACTTGGGTCACGCCTTAACTTACGGATTACAGGACACGATCGCTCGTCATCAACGACGTCTCGGAAAAGACGTCTTAGTACTCCCTGGTATGGATCATGCCGCTATTGCCGTTCACGCTTTAATTGAAAAGAAAATCCAGAAAGAAAAAGGCGTTACTCGGGCTCAACTTGGCCGAGAGAAATTCCTCGAAGAAACCTGGGACTGGATTAAATACTATATGCCGCGGATGGAGGGCTCTTTAAAACGACTTGGTTTGTCGGCCGACTGGGATCGCTTCCGCTTTACGATGGACGAGCACTCGCAAGCAGCCGTTCGAACGGCTTTCGTTCGTTTATATGAGAAGGGCCTGATTTATCGGGGCGAGTATATGGTTAACTGGGACGCCAAGTTACAAACAGTGATTGCCGACGATGAAGTGCTGCACCAAGAAACAGTCGGGCAGTTGTACTGGATTAAATACGGCCCGATTACCGTCGCCACCACCCGGCCGGAAACAATGTTTGGCGACGTCGCTGTTGCCGTCAGTCCGAAAGACAAACGTTACGAAAAATATGTTGGCCAAAAAGTGACCGTTACGCTGCCAACGGGTACATCGAAAGAGTTACCCGTTATTGCCGACGACTTTGTTGATCCGGAGTTTGGCACCGGTGCCGTTAAAATCACGCCGGCTCACGACTGGAACGATTTTGAAACTGGCAAGCGGCACCAGTTGCCGAGTGTTCAAGCAATCGACAAATACGGCAAAATGACCGAGATCGCTGGTGAATTTGCTGGCCTGAAAGCTGTAGAAGCGCGAGAGAAAGTAGTAGCGAAATTACAGGAGCTAAAGTTAGTCGAAAAAATAACCGACACTACCCTCCGCCAACCGACCAGCGAACGCTCGGGCGTGGTTATCGAGCCGCTGATCTCCACCCAGTGGTTTCTGAAAACAACGGCCATCAAAGACGAGGCCTTGGCGGTCGTCAAAAAAGGCGAGATTAAATTCCACCCAAAAAACTTTGAAAAGACCTATTTCCACTGGCTAGAAAACCTGCACGACTGGTGTATCTCCCGCCAGTTATGGTGGGGTCACGCCATTCCGGCTTGGTACGACGAGTCAGGGAAACTGTATGTCGCCGAGTCGTTAGCAGCGGCCCAAAAACAAGCGGGCAGCCAAAAACTTACCGCCGAAGACGACACGCTCGACACTTGGTTCTCCTCCGGCCTCTGGATGTTCTTAACCCTGGGTTGGCCCAATGAGGAAGCACCGGATTTGGCGCGCTTTTTCCCCACCTCGCTGCTGGAAACGAGCTCGGATATTATTTTCTTCTGGGTCGCCCGGATGATTATGTTGAGCCTTCTCCTAATGGAGGAGATTCCTTTTAAAGACGTTTATTTCCACGGTTTAATTTTGGACGAACACGGCCAAAAAATGAGCAAGAGCAAAGGTAATGTGATGGATCCGCTGACGCTGATTGATAAACACGGCGCCGATGCCCTCCGGATGAGTTTAATTGGTGGTAATTCCGCTGGCCTGCCGCAGCGCTTTAGCGAACAGAAAGTGCTGAAATACCGTAATTTTGTGACTAAAATTTGGAACGCTAGTCGGTTCGTCTTTTTAATGGCCGGGCCAGCCGAATCAATCAAGTTAGAAAAAGCTGACGCCATCGAAAAAGAGTTCTTGAATCAGCTCGAAAAGCTGGAGAAAAGCAACCAAAAGCATTTTGAGCGCTTTGGTCTCGGTGTCGCCTTAGAAGAGCTCTACGAATTTTTCTGGCACGACTTTGCCGACAAACTAATTGAGTACGAGAAAAAGGTTCTCGCCGAATCGACCGATGCTGCTCGCCTCAAACAAGCTAAAGCCCTATTACAGACGAGCTTAGACCGTCTTTTGGCGATTCTGGGCGATTTCGCCCCATTTGTAACCGCCACCATTAGAAATGAGATGAGTCATGACTAGTCGGTTTTGGTTTTATTTGGCAGTAGTTATTGCTCTGGTTGGTCTATTGGTTTTTGGGCTGATCGAACGAGCCAAGTCTCAAGTCGAGGTGAGTAGAATTGATCATAGAGCTCAAATTGAGCGAACAGCGAACATGAGTACCTATTTACAACACCAAACCGACGAAATTAAATTAATCCGCCTCGCCAAACAACTTAAGAATAGCCAGCCAGAGCTAGTCGGTCTGGTAGCCGATCGGGCCTACGCCATCAACCCCAATAGTCGCGATGTCTTAGTGTTGGACAGTTACTTTCATCCAGAGTTAACCAGTAAATTACTAGAAGTTGATCCGCTATATTCGGCCGCTGAAACACAGGAGTAAAGAAAAACCCCTCATCGAGCGAGGGGTAAGATTGGACAGTGACCGCGATTGAAACCTAGTTGGCCTTATAGCGGTTGCCTTGCCGGTCCATATAGCAATTGGTGCCGAAGTTCCAGAAGAGACCTTTTTGGTACATAGCATGACCAAGATCAAACGTCTCGAAACCATCCTTCTGGTAGATTTCGCTCTGCTGGGATTCCGGCGGATCAACGACCTGTTTGTGCCCATTCTCCCATCGATAGGTAAGGTGGAGCGTCAACGTCTGACCGTTAATCTCGTAGCGACCGCCTTCATTCACCTCGGCACTCAGGAAGTTTCCAGTGACCGTGTAGCTGCCGTCGGGCAGAAAGTGATATTCGTGGTAATCAGCTCGAGCGACCTCATTGCCACCGTAGAGGATGCCATTCTCGTTGTGTCCCCAGTTCTCCACCATTATGTTGTTGGATGGCGGGGTGGGACGAACGGAATCGCCACCAGTTGTGGCAACAGCTGGTGTTATCGAGCCATTTGTGGCGATATCGTTGGCTGTGTCAGTTGGCGACGAGATGATTGTCTGTGGACGATCTTGACGATCAACCACTTGGTTCGCTTTCTGAGGAAAGACGAGAGGTGAAATACCAACCCAGATCATTCCCAAACCTACGGACATCAGAGCCACGAAACAGATAAAGTTAACTAGCTTTTTCATGTGCAAACCCTCCTTGAGGTTGGCTATAGCTTAGCACTTTTTACTCAGTTTGTCACGGGTTTTAGAGCCAATTTCCCGTCGTTTGCTTTCGGCCCCCAGAGGCCATATGCTGAATAGTATGGGGAAAGTACGATTCGTAATTTGGGTAACTATACTCTCGCTTGTGGTGAACGCTTTGCCTTTATTAACGCCTGTTTCCCAAGCCGCGGGACCGTTAACAACGACCATTAGCAATACCTCTGCTACCAGGACGTCGAGTTCTGAGTTAGATATTAGGAGCACAATACTTTTTACCGAAAAGGGCAACTTTGCGGGAGATGATCTTTGCTCTTTTGACATTACCTTTAAGCTCGATACAGGAGGGACAGATCGCTGGACAGTTGGCGGCATTACCTATGCGAATATGCACAACAATACCGGAAAGTGCACAAGTACCCCCTCGGAGATTCGAATAATCAATAAAAACAGCGAGACACTAAAGGTATTAAATGGCAGCAGCCCACAGCTCCACGAGAAATATGGGTTTATCGCAGAAAAGCAGAGTACCGGCAGCTTCTCACTATTTATGCTTAATGAAGTTTCGGCCTTCAATCCTAATGATAAGGTTTGGGAAACAGATCAACTTGACGTAAACTACATTCCAATTAGTAGCCTAAAAGACGCTTTTACTCCTGAGGTTGCCGGAGAAACGGGAGAAGTAACCTTGCCAGCCAGGGGCCTCACAGTTGCCAACTATACCCTCCAGGATGGCACCAAAGGCACCACCATTGATGGGACGTCATCAATAAACATCACTAAAGAGACTTTAAGTAAGTGGTTAGCTGGGGTCCACGATATCCATATTGCCATCGACACTTCTGATCCAAAAAATACCCCTCCTCCTTATGTTGAAGTGCCAACCAACCCAGCCCAGGAACGGCCACAACTAAAGTTTGATTTTCACTTTGCCCAAGTCGAAGGAAGTGTGGTTGTTAGTGCTCACAAATGGTTAATTTTCCAGGGACGGCAGATCATCGATGGCAAGTCGACCACCATCAACGGCTTCTATTTTGTTACCGATGACGATGCCAACAACAACAACTTTATTTCGGCTCCGGGAGTAACAATCGACGATCTGGTGGCCAACGTCACCAACTACGTCATTACACCCCCGGGATCACTTGCTGTCCCCGATGATGATGTTAATGGTGTTTTTAACTACATAATGGACGTCCCAAAAAGTGGCGATAACTGTAGCGATGGCCAAATCTACAAGACTGGCCCGAGCAGTAGCGACGGTCAAAAAGTAACAGATATACAACATAGCCATCCCGAAGTAACGGGCGCCCACCCAAGTGAGCTTAATCCCAATTGTTACGACAAGTTTGCTAGTGGCTGGCCATCTAAGTGGGGGATAAAAGTTACTAACGTAATAGCTGGTGGCAGCTGTAGCCTAACAAGCATCTTCGCTGGTAATTCTGGCATTGGCGATATTTTTTCAAAAATTACTCAGTGTTTACTCGACACCATCTTTACTCCAATCGTTACCTGGGCAACCGATTTAGTGATCAAAGCCGCCGGGATTGGTTGGCTTAACGACCCCCATCGTGCAGTGTTAGTCACGGAGCTTTCTAGGAATAGGTACTACCTCGGATGAAAAAGAGAGCTATTTGGTTAGTCTTATTTATCAGTTTGTCAGTAGCTTTTATCGGCCTATCTTTTAATCAAGCCACGGCTGCTGGTTCGGTCAAAATGACTGGCGTCAATGATAGTTATGACCTAGCCGTCGGTGGCGACCAGAACAGCCAAGTCTTTGTGACTATTTCTCCGGCTTTGGCCAGCGCCCCAGGTAATGACGTGACCCTTCACGCTTCGCTAGATAGCTCAATTCCCCAATTAGCCATTACAGCTGGGCAGAGCCTCGTTTTTACCCCCCTTAACTTCGCCACTGCTCAGAACGTAGTCGTCGCTATCACTGGCAGTATCGATCCTGGAAAAACAGCTGTTATTAGCCTCAGTGGATCGGGCATTGAGACCAAAGCCACAACCATTAAAACTGTTCAGGGCAATGCTCCGCCTCCAGCAACGCTAGCTGATTGCTACGACGGCACCGCTCAGAATATTCGTGACTGCTCATTATCTGAGCGAATTGCCGATCCGACTGGTTACGTCTATAAAGCCTGGCAAGCCACCCGAGGGATTATCAATATCTTGCTTATTCTCGCTCTCTTAGCGATCTCTTTCTCTAATATCCTTCATATCAATATCGACACCTATACCGTCAAAAAAGCCCTTCCCAACTTGGTGATTGGGGTCATTCTAGCCAATGCCAGTTTCTTAATTATTCGCTACATGGCCGATATTGCGACCGTTGCCACCTATCTTTTTGTTAATTTAGCTAATTTTACTAGTTTCCAGGAGTTCATTACGGCCGTTCTCCGAACCGTTGGAACGGACACCCTGAACACTATCGGTGTAGCCGTCAACAACCCCGTTATCGCCCCCTTTATTGTTATCCTTATGACCATTGTTGCGGTGATCGGCATCGTTTGGATGGCTTTCCTCTTTTATGTTCGTTTAGTCGCCATCTACCTGCTGACGATTTTGGCACCGTTGGCTTTTGTGGCATACGGCCTACCTGGCTTTGAGAAATATTTCAAAATGTGGTGGCAGCAGTTTATTAAATGGCTGTTTATTTTGCCGGCAATTTCAGCCGTGCTTTGGATCGAATACTTGGTTTGCACGGCTGGAGGCAATAACGACAGTATTGCCCGAACGATTACTTGCTACTTCCTCTTCTTTACTGCCTTAGGACTGCCGAGCAAAATGGGTGGAGCCATTATCGACAAAGCCTCCAAGGCCTTCCAGAAGTACACTGGCGTCGATGCAGCGAGAAAATTTGCCACCGAACAGGCACAAAATACTGGCCAGGCGATTCTCTCGCGTACGCCTGGTGTCTACCGTATTCAAGAATGGAACAAACTACGTAAAGCCAACTTTGAGAAGAGCCTAAAGAACCGCCGCGATGCTGCTACTACTCGTGCTAGCTCCGGATTTGCCGGCCGGCGAGCCTCCTTACTCGATCTACAAGCCGAAAGAATTGGGCTTGAGAGTGAAATTCAAAAAGGGGAGAATCAACGATCCGTTGCCGAACGTAATAAGGCTCTACTTGTGACTATTACTGAGAAAAAGAAACTTAAGGAAACCGTCGAAAAACAACTTGGTACCATCCGCGCCAAGGTGGATCTGGAGTTTGCAGTGAGCGGCAACAAGAAACAGAAGGAGATATTCCAAGATTGGCTAAGAGCCAACTTTGACCAGGAGGCAATTACCGGACGAGTTGGGCGAGCGGAGAATATTGAAAAAGGCTCATATGCGAGTAACCGTAAAATCCCTCTTCAGGCACTATTAAATTACAAGGCAAAAGAAGACCTACAAAAAGCTGCCCAAACCCCAGAAGAAAAGGAACGGTACCAAAAAGAGATGGATGAAATCAAAACAACGTTTAATAGCAAAATCGCCGGCTACAAAGATGCGGGTGCCTTTGGTGACCTAAATGACCAAATTACAGACTTTGATAGTGCCATGAAAACATGGAATAGCGATGATAAATTCATTAACGAGCAAGTAAAGGCTTATCAAAAACAAGGCTTTAAAGGTGAAATGGCTTCAGTTGACGCAACAATTGAAGACGACGTTAAATACACGCCGATTGCAGTATTGGAGAGTAAATTTAGGAAACAACTTAGCGACACCTATAATAACGCTTCCGGGGATCAGCTAAAAGCAATAAAACAATTTCTTTTAGCTGGGGACACAGCTGGACTGACCAATTTTGTTACTAGTAATGGTATTACAAATAAGGACGGTGAAGCTATTAGCGACTATCAGATCAAAGAAGGCCTCCTCCACTTCACCACCCTGCAGCGTAAGTTCGCCAACCGCTACGAGCGCAACGATGCTGCTAAGCTGATCGCTAAGGAGATGCAGGATGCATACGGAGACCAGATAGGCGACTTTGAGCAGAGTATTAATGTTGCCCTAAACGGTTCGCAAAAGGATCAGAGTCAAGCTATTAGCTTCTTGAATAATAAAGTCGGGGTTTTCCAGGGACCGTTTAGCGGCCATCAAATTGATTCTAATAAAGATAAACCTGTTACGGCCGCCGATTTTACTGCATACACAGCCGCCAATAAAAAAGGTAATACATCCAACCAGTCTGGGGGTGGTGCTTCTTCAAACACATCTCCATTTACCGAGGAAGATCTTGGCGTAGGTTTGGGCGGCGTAGTTGGCGCTCCCGGAGCTGCTGGTGCTGTACCGCCGCCAGTTGGTCAGCCTGCTGCGGCTACTACACCTCCAGCATCCGGAGAAGATGAGCTGGTCGACGAAGATGACGACGAGGCTAACCAAGCTGGCACCGAAGAGGAAGAAAGCTAATGCCTATACTCTTAACCGAAAAAGAAG
>Ga0068865_100000287_pt1 | contig 27768 bp, 24 predicted proteins | sample KBSMisM12_FD_75293 | JGI IMG/M metagenome (GOLD analysis project Ga0068865, IMG submission 75293) | Miscanthus rhizosphere microbial communities from Kellogg Biological Station, Michigan, USA - KBS Miscanthus M1-2 | ecosystem: Host-associated > Plants > Roots > Rhizosphere > Soil ...
CCGGTGTAGGCGCCGGGAAGCGTGCCGGGGTCGATCGAGACCGAGCCGCCGACCCCGAAGGCGTAGGTCCCCGCCGAGCCCAGGGCGCCGGACAGGACCGGCGAGGCGCTGGCGTTGGTGGTGGTGGTCACAGTGAGGCTCTGGGGCCCGGACATCGCGAAGCTGCCGGGGATGGTGATCGAGAACGCCTGGCCGCCCTCGCCGGTGACGAGGAAGGCGGCGCGCGACGTGGTCGAGCTGACGGCGACCACCGGGCCGGAGGTGGTGCGCACGCCGGTCGTGGGGTCGATCGTCACGCCGCCCGGGCCGCTGGACGGCCGCGTCACGGTTCCGAACGCCAGGTCGCTGGCCTTTGACAACGCGATGCCGCGGAAGACCTGGGCCTGGAAGCGGCCGACGACGCCGGCGGAGACGGGGACGGGTTTCTCGTCGGCCACCACAAGGAAGTCGGCCTCGGCGAGGCCAGTGGGCAGGCCGGAGTCGTCGCCCGCAATGCCGAAGTCGGCCCCGATGAAGAAGGTCTTCGACGAGTTGGCCCCGATGGGGCCCATGCTGAAGGTGGGCGAGGCCGAACTCGTGGGCGGGGTGACGAAGACACCCGTGCCCATGGCCACCTGCAGGTGAGTAAGCGCACGCCCGCGCCCGATGGGCGAGCCCACCGTGCTCAGACCGACGTTGACGTTCTTGGTGCAGTCGCCCGCCTGGGTGGCCGCGCAGTTGACCGTGACGGTGGCCCGGGTGGTCCCGCCGCCGGCGCGGACGCCCGACCCCGAAAGCCGGGTGACGGTCCCGGTGGCGGAGTCCACGCGGAAGACCGTGTCGCCCGCAACGCCGGAGGTGACCGCGCCCAGGTCGGCGTTAGGGCTCACCTGGACAGTGTAGGTGGGGGCGGCGGCCGCGGTGAAGGCGAAGAGGACTGCCGCCGCTCCGGTCACGGCCGCAGGCGCGCGACTCCAAGGGGTCCCAGTCCGGATCACATCAAGCCGCTTACGCTTCAACCTCAGGTACCGGACCATACTAGCCGCAGTTCGGGTGCGGGCCCAAACGGCCAAGCTCCGAGGGGGCGGCGTCACGGCTCGGCACGCGGCGCGAACGCGACTTCGGCGGTGACGTCCGGGTTCAGCGAGCCGTCGGGCTTGATCGTGACCGTGATGGCGCTGAGCAGGCGCATGCGCAGGCGCTGGGCCTGTTCGGCGTCGAGCTGCAGCGTGTAGGTCCCGGCCGGAAGGTCCTGGAAGTTCACCGAGCCATCGAACTCGGTGACGCCCTCGAAGGCCTGGCCCTTGGCGTCGACCATCTTCAGCCGCGTGGCCGACAAGCCGACCGACTGACCGTCCGGACGGCGCAGCTTCAGATTGACCATCACGTCGCCGGTCGGCAGCAGCGGGTACTCGATGTCGGTGATCCCGCCGGGCCGGGGCGTGAACTCCACCGTCAGCGGCGGCGACTTGACGGCGGGGTTGTCGATCTCGCTCAGGCCCACCAGCACCCGCGCGGTTGGCGCGGCGCCGAAGCCCGAGACATAGGCGCGGCCGTCGGGGCCGGTGTGGACCTTGAGGTCCCCGCCCTCGACGCTGACGCCGGAGACGGGGCGCTCGCCGGGGTCGTAGCGGCCGTTGCCGTTGCTGTCGACGAAGGCGTGGAACAGCACTGAGCCGCCGGAGCCCGGGCCCTGGCGGGTCAGCTCGTAGCCGTGGGCGGGATTGTAGCCGATGCCGAAGTTGACCTGGGCGGCCAGCCGCCAGCTGTTGTCGTGGGTGTCGTACTGGCCGGTGAGCGTCAGGTCGCCGATCTTGGTGCGCGTGGTGGAGCCCACGATCAGCTCCAGCCCCTGGGGATCGTCGATCCGCTGGGTGGCCCCGAAACGCAGCGACCAGCGGTTGCTGAGCTCGCGGTCCAGGGTGACGGTCAGGTCGGAGAGCCGCGCGTCCGGCGCCAGGTCGAAGTCGAGCTGGGACCGCACCTGCCACTGGTACTTGCGGAAGGTGGAGGCGGCGAGGAAGGCGCGCGAGCGATCGGTGGTGCGGCCGTTGCGGGTGGTGATGCGGTCGTATTCCAGGCCGGTCGAATAGAGCACCGGGCCGTAGGAGGCCGAGCCGCGCATCTGGCTGATCCAGGCGCTTCCGCCGTCGTCGTAGCGGTCGCGCAGCACGCGCAGTGACAGCGGCACGATGCGCGCGCCGAAGGCCAGGTTGTCGTCGAGCGTGAGCTCGGTGCGCTGGCTCACCGGGCGGTCGACGTCGGCCTCGGCGTTGTTCTCGTCCAAGAGGCCGCCGCGGTACTCGGCGTGGCGCAGGAGCGCGTTGACGCCCAGCACCCGGCCGGCGACCGAGATGTCCGCGCCGCCGCCGCCCTTGTCGTCGCCGGCGACGTTCACCTCAGTGGCGAAGCCGGCGATGGAGGTCCGCAGGCCCGCGATGCCCAGTTGCCGCTCCACGCCCAGGTGGTCGGTGTAGAGCGCCCCGCCGAGGGAGCCGGTGAGGAACTGGCTGATGCCGTAGTTGAAACTGGCCACGACGCGGCGCTTGCCGAATGCCGGGTCGCCGGCGAGCGGGTCGAAATCGCCCACCCGGATCAGCGCCTCGTCCTGCTCGACCGCCGCGAAATCCAGGGTCGCCTCGCCCGGGTGCAGCAAGCCGCCGCCGGCGTTGATGATGCGGGTCTCCTCGCTGCGCTGGCCGCGCGGGCCGTAGGTGACAATGCGCACGACGTTGACGCCCTGGGACAGCGGCACGTTCAGGAACTCGTACTGGCCGCGGCTGGCCTGGGACTGGGCGCCCTGCAGCACATCGTTGACGTAGATCTCCACGTCGCTGCCGAGCGGCAGCTCGCCTCGCAGGTCGACGCGGTTGAAGACGGTGGTCTGGTCCAGCGGCACGGTGGAGAACTGGATGCCGCGCCCGCCCAGGCTGCGCGGGCCGATCGGCAGGCTGGGGGTGAAGACGTCGCCGAGGCCCACGACGCGGGCGTGCAGCGGCCCCAGCAGATTACCGTCCAGCGAACGGCGCTCGAGCAGGACGCGGGTGGTGCTGGCCCGGCCCTCGTCGTCGGAGCCGATGTAAGCCTGCAGACCGGAATAGAGGAGGTCGCCGCCCAGGCGGATGTCGTAGCGCGTGGGATAGTTCGGACTCTGGGTCTGGGCGCCCACGCCGATGGCGACGTCCACCGATGGCGGACGGAAGAGGTGGTAGGGCTCGCGGGTCCGCATGACCGGCGCGCCGGCCTGGCCGCCCGCGCCCTGGCGCAGGCGCGCGAGGCGCTGCAGGCGGCCCTGGATCGGCAGGAGCTCGAGCGCGGTGATCCGCATCTGCAGCCCGGCGGGGTCGATGGCCAGGCGCAGCGGCAGGAGCTTCATCAGCACCGAGGCGCGTACATAGATGTCGTTCGGCTCGACGGCCACGTCGCCGGGCGCCAGCGTCACGCTGACCGGGCCGATGCGGGCGGTGTTGGTGGCGAGGTCGATGACGAGCGCGCGGCGGGCCTCGCCGAGGCTGCCGGTGATGCGGCCGTCAGTGGGCGAGACGTCGATGTCCAGCTCCAGCAGGCGGCTGAGCTCGCCCACCGGCAGCAACGGGTCCTCCGGCGCGCCGTAGGCGGCCAGGCCGTCGCTGAGCGTCAGGTCATCGAGCTGCACCAGCAGCAACAGCAGGGTCGCCGGATCGGGGGCCGGGAAGGCAGGGGAGGGCTGACGCGCGGGGCGCTCGGGCGGCAGGGCCTGGTCGGACGCTGCGATCAGGCGGGGCGCGGGCGCCTCGGGCCCCGAGGCGGACGCGCCGAGCAACATCGCGCCCAGGCGGTCGGCTTTGGGTAGGGCTGGCGGCGGGGCGACGCCCGCGCCGAACAGCAGGGTGTCGATCAGGCCCGAGGGCTGGGCGGCGGCCGACGCCGCTCTCCCGTCCAGGAGCAGGAGCGCCGTGGTCGCAAAGAACGCCGCACGCCTAGAGGACGATTTTCGCAAGCGGCTTGCCCGGCGCGGTGTCGTCGTCTGTGAACGTCACCTCAAGGTGTTCGCCGGGCGCCGGCGCGCGGCTGAGAATGATCCGCAGCGAGCGGCGCTCGATCTCGGTGTAGACGCCGACCCCGCGGGCGAGCCCGATGGGCGGCGCCAGCGGCGAGCTGCGGACTTCCAGGTTGCCGAACAGCGAATTGGCCCCCTGGCGCACCAGGTCCATGCTGAGCACCGCGACCGGCGTAGAGGCGGGTCCGGCGACCCGCTCCATCGTCACACGCGCATTCTCGATGCCGGCGCGCACGTCGGGATCGGTCAGGCGCACGATGGCGGGCACGCTGAGGCCCAGGAGGGCGTTGATCTGGAAGCGCAGCTCGGTGGAGGGCGCGTTGGCGGCGGCCGCCTCGGCGGTGGTGCCGGAATCGCGCGGCGGCAGGCTGGAGATGGTCAGGTGGCTGCGCAGTTCGATCGCGGACGGATCGCTGGGCGTCCCGGCGATCCGTAGACGGATGGTCTGACCCTGGCCAGGGTTCAGCGTGATGCGGCGCGGCGAGATCTGCAGGATCGGCTGGGCGGACTTCACGCGGTCGGCCAGCGCCTGGATCGCCGGGCTGGCCTTGGCGTCGGCCAGCGGCACGATCTGGCCGTCGGGCAGCATCACCCGGTCCACCAGCGAAATGTCGAACGTGCCCGGCGCACTGCCCTGGTTGAAGACGTAGATCGTGCCGGTGCGATGGGCGCGGTCCAGGGTGACGCGCTTGGGCGAGATGTTGAGGTTGGCGCCGTTGGCCGCCGGGAAGGTCGGGACGGGTTTGCCCGCGCCGGGGGCGGCGGCGTCCTGCGGGGCGGCGGCGGGCGGCGCGGCCGGCTGGGCCCGCGACGCCAAAGGGCTGAGGGCCGCCAGCAGGGCCAGCGTCGCAAGGACGGTCAAGGCTTTCACGAGCGACCCCCTGGTCCGGATCCGGGCTGACGGCGCTCAGAGGTTCGCCGGTGCGCTGGATCGTGCGAGTCGAGAGGGTGGGCGAACGGAGTTAACACGCTGTTGTGACGCTTGATTTGTCGCGTCCCCCCTGAGCCCCAATCGGCTGCTCGCGCCCCGGTCAGTTGTAGTTGACGGTGACCGAGAGGGTCCCGGTGTAGTCCTGAGCCGGGGTCACGGCGGTCATGTCGAACTGGCCGCCGTAGCGGATCTCCTGGATCCCCGAGACCGGGATCACGCCGGGCGTCCCGTTCGTGGTCGTGGGCAGGGAGGGCTGGATGTTGGTCAGGCCCGTCTGGGTGAAGGCCAGCGACTGGGTGGTCGAGTAGGTGGTGCCGACCGCGGCCGTGACGTTGAACTTAGCCGAGGTGGTGGTCGAGGCGACGACCGCGCCATTGCCGGCGCCGCTGATCGTGACGCTGTCGTTGGCGTCGATCGTCACGGTGTTCGTCGACGCGTTGGACGGGCGGACCACCTGACCGAACACCAGGTTCTGGGTCTTGGTGATGTTGACCGGCGACATGACCGTCACGCTGGCCGGGGCGGTGGTGGAGATGCTGCCCGAGGCGAGGGCGCCCGAGGCGCCGGCGAGGAGCGCAAGCGCGGACCCGGCGGCGATCAGGAAATGGCGCGTCGTCATCGTTCCCCCAGGTGGTCAGGCACGCGGCCCAAACCTTAACTATGTCTTAAGCTTAACCACTAAAACCGGCCCCTTCCCATGTCAAGGAAAGCATCGGCCGCGAGACGGGTGCGCCTGATCCGTCGCGCGACAGATTTTCATGCGGAGTGAGCCGCAAGTTGAAGTTGAGGCGGTCAACATAACCGCGTGGGCCGACGTATTCGCCTCTGCGGGGAATTGTGACGGCCTTCACCGGACAGACAAGGCGCTCGCCTGACCTAGAAGATGGAGGATCTCGACGCCGCCAACTCTTTCCATGCGTGTGGCGCTCGGCCTCAGGTCGCAGGCTCGACCAGGATCTTCACGTGCGCCTCGGGATCGCCGAGCGCGGTGAAGGCGCCGGCGACGCCGTCCAGCCCCACGCGGCCGGTGACCAGCCCGTCGACGTCGATACGGCCCTCGGCGATGTTTTGGAGCGTCGCGGCGAACTCCTCGGGCGTGTAGCCCAAGACGAAGGTGAGCTCGATCTCCTTGGTGACGGCGATCGAGGGCTCGATGCGGTCGGTCTCCATGCAGACGCCGGCGACGACGATCTGGGCCCCGGCCGGGGCGGCTTCGATCAGCGCCTGCAGGACGCCGGGCGAGCCCACGCACTCGAACACCACCGGGCGGCCGAAGCTGCCGCCCATCATGCGGATCATGTTCTGCGCGCCGCGGGCCTTGGGCACGCCCAGGGCGTCCCAACGGTCGTGCGGCGACTCCTGGGCCGGGTCGATGACGACGTCGGCGCCGAGCTTCTCGGCGGCGGCCCGGCGGCGGGGCGAGAAGTCGGCGGCGATCACCGGGCCGTGGCCGGCGACCTTCAGGGCCGCGATCACCGCCAGGCCCACGGGCCCGCAACCGATCACCAGGGCGACGGAATTGGCGTCCATCCGCGCCTTGGCCACGGCGTGCAGGCCCACGGCCATCGGCTCGGTCAGCGCGGCCTTCTCGGTGGGCAGGCCATTGGGGACCGGCAGGATCAGCGCCTCGCTGAGGATCATCCGCTCGGCGAACCCGCCCGGCAGGCGGTTTGAGAAGCCCAGCGCCTCGACGCCGCCCGGCGTCAGGGTCAGCGGCATCGAGACCACGCGGGTCCCGGCCTTCAGCGTCTTGGCCGAGCCCGGGCCGTGGTCGAGGATCTCGGCGCAGAACTCATGGCCGAAGACGGTGTCGGCCGTGGGATCGAAGCCGCTTTCGCCGCCGCCGCCGCGCCGGCCAAGCTCGATCATGTGCTCCATGTGGTGCAGGGCGTGCAGGTCCGAGCCGCAGATGCCGCAGGCCAGGGTCCTGACCAGAACCTGACCCTCGGCGGGCTCGAGCTCGGCGATCTCATCGCAGACCAGCTGCTTATTCCGGCGGATGACGGCGCGCATGAGGAGTCTCCCTTGCCGCCTGCGTAGCGCCGGTCCCGTAAGGGAATTCAATCGGTGCGGACCCGTACTTTCTTCGCCCGGCTCGCCCCTTGCGGCGCCTTTCGCAATCGTCGTAACCCTCGCGCCTCGAATTCGACAGGAGCGCCAGATGAGCCTCGCCTTCCTTTTTCCCGGACAGGGCAGCCAGGCCGTGGGCATGGGCGGCGACCTGGCCGAGGCCTTCGGCGCGGCGCGCGAGGTGTTCCAGGAGGTCGACGACGCGCTCGGCCAGAAGCTCTTCAAGCTGATGAAGGACGGGCCGGAGGATCAGCTGACGCTGACCGAAAACGCCCAGCCGGCGCTGATGGCGGTGAGCCTGGCGGTGATGCGCACGCTGGAGAAGGAGTTCGGCGTCAGCGTCGAGAAGGCCGCCTTCGTGGCCGGTCACAGCCTTGGCGAGTATTCGGCGCTTGCGGCGGCGGGCGCAATCAGCCTGGCGGACACCGCGCGCCTGCTGAAGCTGCGCGGCCAGGCGATGCAGCGGGCCGTGCCGGTGGGCGAAGGCGCGATGGCTTCGCTGATCGGGCCCAAGAGCGATGTGGCGCTGGCGGAAGAGGCGGCCAAGGCCGGCTCCGCGCTGGGCGTCTGCGTGGTGGCCAACGACAACAATGCCGGCAATGTGGTGATCAGCGGCGCGAAGGCGGCCGTGGACCTGGCCATCGAAAAGGCCAAGGAGCTGGGCGCCCGCGCCATCCCGCTGAATGTGTCCGCCCCCTTCCACTGCCCGCTGATGCAGCCGGCGGCGGACGAGATGGCCGCGGCCCTGGCCACGGCGACGATCATCGCGCCGCGCGCGCCGCTGGTGGCCAACGTCACCGCCCAGCCGACGCTGGACCCCGAAGCCATCCGCCGGATGCTGGTGGAGCAGGTGACGGGCCGGGTGCGCTGGCGCGAGAGCATGCTGTGGCTGGCGGGCGAGGGCGGGGTGACCCGCTTCGCCGAAGCCGGCGCCGGCAAGGTGCTCTCGGGCATGGCCAAGCGCATCGCCCCGGACGCCGAGGCCGTGCCGCTGAACACGCCCGCCGATCTCGAAACCTTCGCCAAGAGCCTTTAGGACCCGCGCCATGTTCGACCTGACCGGCAAGACCGCGCTTGTGACCGGGGCCACCGGCGGCATCGGGGCTGAGATCGCCAAGGCGCTGCATGCGCAGGGGGCCTTCGTGGTGCTGTCGGGCACGCGCGAGGCGGTGCTGCAGGAGCGCGCCGCGGAGCTGGGCTCGCGCACGGCGACCGTGGCGGCGAACCTCGCCGATCCCGCGGCCGTGGACGGGCTGATCGAGGCGGCCGAGGCGGCCGCCGGGGCGCCGATCGACATCCTGGTGGCCAACGCCGGCATCACCAAGGACGGCCTGCTGATGCGGATGAAGGACGAGGACTGGGAGCAGGTCCTGAAGGTCAACCTGGAGAGCTACTTCCGCCTGGCGCGCGCCTCGATGCGCGGGATGATGAAGCGCCGCTGGGGCCGGATCATCGGCATCACCTCGGTGGTGGGCGTCATGGGCAATCCGGGCCAGGCCAACTACGCCGCCTCGAAGGCCGGCATGATCGGCTTCTCCAAGGCGCTGGGCCAGGAGGTCGCCACGCGGGGGATCACGGTCAATTGCGTGGCGCCCGGCATGATCGAAAGCCCGATGACCGACGCGCTGAACGAGCAGCAGAAGGCGGCCATCCTGGGGACGATTCCCACCGGGCGGCTGGGAACCGGCGCGGAGGTGGCCGCAGCCTGTGTCTTCCTGGCCAGTGACGAGGCCAGCTACGTGACCGGCCAGACGCTGCACGTGAACGGCGGAATGGCTATGATCTGACGCTCGCCTTCCCCCATGGGAACGTGCTAACGCGCCAGCGAACGGAACCTGCGGGACCGGCTGTTGTGGTTGACTTCACAGCCGGGCTCGCCGATGCAAAGTCTGAACTTAGAGGGACCTACCTAATGTCCGACGTCCTAGAACGCGTCCGCAAGATCGTCATCGAACACCTGGACGCCGATCCGGAGAAGGTCACCGAGAAGGCCAGCTTCATCGACGACCTGGGCGCCGACAGCCTCGACAACGTCGAGCTGGTCATGGCCTTCGAGGAAGAGTTCGACATCGAGATCCCCGACGACGCCGCCGAGCACATCCAGACCGTCGGCGACGCCGTGAAGTTCATCCAAGAGCGCCTGGGCGGTTAATCGCCTGATTCGGCTTAGGATTTTCAGACCGCCGGGTCAGGGTTGCGCCCTGGCTTCGGCGGTCTTCCTATGAGGGTCTCATGCGTCGAGTCGTCGTCACCGGAATCGGTCTGATCACCCCCCTGGGCCAGGGGACCGAGATCACCTGGGCCAACATCCTGGCCGGCAAGTCCGGCATCGGCAGGACCAGCACCTTCGACGCCACCGACTTTGGCTGCCAGATCTCCGGCGAGGTGCCGCGCGTGGACGGCCGCGGCGGCGGCGGGCCGGACAAGCCCGGCTCGTTCGACCCCGACCAGACCATGGCGCCGAAGGACCAGCGCCGGGTCGACGACTTCATCCTCTACGCCATGGCCGCCGCCGACGAGGCGGTGAAGGACGCCGGCTGGACGCCCGAGGCCGAAGAGGACCGCGAACGCACGGGCGTCATGATCGGCTCGGGCATCGGCGGCCTGGCCACCATCGAGAAGACCTCGGTGGAGCTGTTCGAGAAGGGTCCGCGCCGGGTCAGCCCGTTCTTCATCCCCTCCTCGCTGATCAACCTGGCCAGCGGGCAGGTGTCGATCCGCTATGGATTCAAGGGCCCGAACCACTCGGTGGTGACGGCCTGCGCCACGGGCGCGCATGCGATCGGCGACGCCGCGCGCCTGATCAAGTACGGCGACGCCGACGTGATGATCGCCGGCGGGGCCGAGGCGGCCATCTGTCCGGTGGGCATCGCAGGCTTCGTGGCCTGCCGCGCCATGGCCACGGCGTTCAACGACACGCCCGAGAAGGCCAGCCGCCCCTACGACAAGGACCGCGACGGCTTCGTCATGGGCGAGGGCGCCGGCATCTTCGTGCTGGAAGAGCTGGAGCACGCCAAGGCGCGCGGGGCCAAGATCTACGCCGAGGTGGCAGGCTACGGCCTGTCGGGCGACGCCTATCACATCACCGCGCCGGTCGAGGACGGGGACGGCGGCTTCCGCGCCATGAAGGCGGCGCTGAAGGATAGCGGCGTGGACGCGGCCGACATCGACTACATCAACGCCCACGGCACCTCGACCATGGCCGACGGCATCGAGCTGGGCGCCGTCGAGCGGATCCTGGGCAACGCGGCGCCGGGCAAGACGATGTCGTCCACCAAGTCGATGACCGGGCACCTGCTGGGCGCCGCCGGGGCCATCGAATCGGCGTTCGCGGTGCTGGCGATCCGTGACCAGGTCGCGCCGCCGACCATCAACCTCGACAATCCCGACGTGGAGACGGTGCTGGACCTCGTGCCGCACAAGGCCAAGCCGATGAAGATCGACATCGCGATGTCCAACTCCTTCGGGTTCGGCGGCACCAACGCCTCGGTGGTGTTCAAGAAGGTCTCGTGAGCCGGCGGGGGCGACGGCCAGTCCGCAAGGACTCCGGGTGGCTGAGGGCGGTCTTCCGCCGCTGGACGCTCCTGCCCCTGCTCGCGGTCGCCCTGGCCGCCGCCGCCTTCGCCGCCTACCGCCTGCCGGGCCCCGCGGCGCAGCCCGTGGACGTGGTCCTTCCGAAGGGCGCGGGCGTGCGCCAGATCGCCGGGGCGCTGAAGGGCGCGGGCGTGATCTGGTCGAAGTCGCTGTTCCAGATCGCCGCGCGCGCGAACGGCAAGGCCGCGCGGCTGAAGGCCGGCGAGTACGAATTCCGCGCCCACGTCTCGATGGCGGCGGTGCTGGGCGATATCGCCGACGGCAAGGTGGTGCGCCGCTTCGTGGTGGCGCCGGAGGGCTGGACCAGCGCCATGGTGGCCGACGCGGTGCGCGCCGCGCCGGTGCTGACCGGGGAGGTGGAGACGCCGCCCGAGGGCTCGATCCTGCCCGACGGCTACCAGTATCAGCGGGGTGAGGCGCGGGAGGCGGTGATCGGGCGGATGCGGGCGGCGCGCGACGCGCTGTTGGCGGAGCTCTGGGCCGCGCGCGCGCCCGACATCCCGATCCAGACGCCGGAACAGGCGGTGACGCTGGCCTCGATCGTCGAGAAGGAGACGGGCCTGGCGGCCGAGCGGCCGCGGATTGCGGCGGTGTTCGAGAACCGCCTGCGGATCGGCATGCGGCTGGAGAGCGACCCCACGGTGATCTACGGCGTGAGCCAGGGCCGGCCGCTGGGCCGCGGCCTGCTGCGCAGCGAACTGGACCAACCCGGCCCCTACAACACCTACAAGATCGTGGGCCTGCCGCCGACGCCGATCGCCAATCCGGGCCGCGCGGCTCTGGCGGCGGTGCTCAATCCGCCAGCCTCGGATGATCTCTACTTCGTCGCCGACGGGACCGGCGGGCACGTCTTCGCCTCGACCTACGCCGAGCATCAGGCCAACGTGGCGAAGTGGCGGGCGATCGAGCGGTCGCGGGCGACAGGGGGAACCGGCAAATGAGCCTATCCGGCATGACCGGCTTCGGACGGGCCGAGGGCGCGCTGGGGGCGTGGAGCTGGGCGGCCGAGGCGCGCAGCGTCAACGGCCGCAACCTGGAGGTCCGGTTCCGCGGGCCGCCGGGGTTCGAGGGCCTGGAGCGGGCCGCGCGCGAGGGGGCGCAGTCCCGGTTCCAGCGCGGCCAGCTGACCGTGGGCGTGCAGGCCCGGCGCGCCGAGGGCGCCGGCGCGGTGCGGCTGAACCTGGAGCAACTGGAGCGCTACCTGGCGGCGGGCGAGCCGTACATGAAGCGGGCCCAGGTCCGGGCCCCGTCGCTGGACGGCCTCCTGGCCCTGCGCGGCGTCATCGAGGCGGCGGACACGGTCGAGGACCCCGACGTCCAGGCGGAGCTTGAGGCGGCGATGGCGGCCTCGATCGGCGTGGCGCTGGACGGCCTGGCCGCGGCGCGGGCCGGCGAGGGCAAGGCGCTCTCGGGCGTTCTGGGCGGGCTGGTGGGCCAGATCGGCGAGCTCACGGCCAAGGCTTCGGCGCTGGCGGCCGGGCAGCCGCTGATCATCAAGGCCCGCTTCGAGAAGCGGCTGACGGAACTGGCCGGCGAGGCGGCGAGCGAGGAGCGCATCCTGCAGGAGGCCGCCGCCATGGCGGTGAAGGCCGACGTGCAGGAGGAGCTGGACCGGCTGCGCGGCCACGTGGACGGTGCGCGCGACCTGCTGGCGCAGGAGGCCGCGGTGGGCCGCCGGCTGGACTTCCTGACCCAGGAATTCATGCGCGAGGCCAACACGCTCTGCTCGAAGTCGGCGTCCGGCGCCTTGACCGCGGTCGGCCTGGACCTCAAAGCCACCATCGAGCAGTTCCGCGAGCAGGTGCAGAATGTCGAGTGAGACGCGGGCGGGGGCCCACGCGGACGATCACGCCAAGCCCTGGGAAACCGTGCGCCGGGGGCTGCTGCTGCTGATGTCCAGCCCGGGCGGGGCGGGCAAGACCTCGCTGTCGCGCAGGCTCGCGTCGGAATACGGCGACATGATCCTGTCGATCTCGGCCACCACCCGGCCGCCCCGGCCGGGCGAGGAGGATGGGCGCGAGTACCACTTCAAGACCCGCGCCGAATTCGAGGCGCTGATCGCGGCCGGAGAGCTGCTGGAGCATGCAGACGTCAACGGCCACTACTACGGGACGCTGAAGGCGCCGGTGATCGCGGCCTTGGAGGCCGGCAAGGACGTGCTGTTCGACATCGACTGGCAGGGCGCGCGGCAGATCGCCGAGAAGCAGCCGACCGACACGGTGCGCATATTCGTCCTGCCGCCGGCGTGGTCCGACCTGTCGCGCCGGCTGCATGCGCGGGCGCAGGACTCGCAGGAAGTGATCGACCAGCGCCTGGCGCTCGGCAAGCGCGAGATCGCCCACTGGGACGAGTTCGACTACGTCATCGTCAACAAGGACTTCGACCGCGCCTACGCCGACCTGGTGCACATCTACCGCGGCGAACGGATGAAGCCCGAGCGCAATCCGTGGCTGCCGGGCTTCGTGCAGGGCCTGGCCGAGGAGGCCTAGCGCGGCCGGCGCAGCATCGGCGTGAGGCCGGGGAAGTCGGCGGGCTTGATCTCGCCCAGCACCTCGAAGCCGAAGCGTTCGTAGAGCGGGACGTTCTTGGGGTTGGAGCTTTCCAGGTAGGCCAGCCCGCCCTCGGCGTCGACGATGGCCAGGTTGTGCTTGAGCAGCGCCGAGCCCAGGCCGCGGCCCTGGCGGGCAGGATCGACGCCGATCATCGACAGATACCAGTGCGGCTCGGCCGGATGGAACTTGTCCATCAACTCGCCCACCTGGGCGCCGACCGTGGCGAGTTCCGGCCCGACCGTATCGGCGATCACCGCGCCGATCGCCTCGCCGTCCGACGTCGCGCCGGGCCGCAGCCACAGGGCGGCGGCGGCGAAGTCGGCCGTGGCGAAGCAGGCGCTGTTCTCGAGGGCCGCGCCGCCGATCGCCTTCAGCATGCGCGGATAGCCGTTGAGGAAGGCCGCGGGCTGGCGCCAGATGTAGCGGGTGCAGGGATCGGCCGAGAAGGCCAGCGCCAGGGTGGCGCGCAGGTCCTCGGCCCGGTCGGCGGCGACGGGGTGGATGCCGAGCGTGTCCATGCGGAGAGCCAAGCATGGCCGGGCCGGGCGGTCCACCTCAGGCGCCCTCGCCGTCGGGAGTTGGAAACAAACATCAAGGCGCGATGGCGGTGCGGACCAGGCGTCGCAAGGCTCTGCCTATCGCCCAGGGGCTGGTCTCGGATCGATCACGACTCCCCGTTTGACATCCCCGCCTAGGGTTCGGAACCTGTTCCGAGAACGGAGCGAGTGATGGCGATCGACTGGGCGGCGGCTCATGAGGCCTATAGGCGCGACGGGGCGGTGCGCCTCCCCGGGCTGCTGAACGGCGAACAGGTCGACGCCGCCCTCAAGGCTTGGGAGTGGAGCCTCGCAAACCCGACGCCCGCCAATGCGCCTAGGCTGAGGCGCGACGGCACGCCGCTGTTCTATGCCGACTCCTACAACCCAAACGTCATGGACGGATATCGGGCGATGCTGGAGGCGTCCCCGATCCCGGAGGCGTGCGCGAGGCTGTGGGGAACCGACCCCGTCTGGTTCATCTACGAGCAGGTGTTCCTGAAGGAGGGCGGCGATACCCGCCGCACGCCGTGGCACCAGGACGGCTCGTATATCCCGATCGACGGCGACGACGTGGCCGTGGCGTGGATCACCTTCGAGCCCTTGTGCAAGGACGACAGCCTCGAGTTCGTGCCGGGCTCGCATCTGGGCCCGATGTACAACACCTCGAAGTTCGACCCGAAGGACGACACGATCCCGCATGACGAGACCCTGCCTTATCCGCGGCTTCCGCCGATCGAGGCGGAACGCGAGACGTGGCCGACCATCTCTTGGGCGGTCGAGCCGGGTGACGTGATCTTCTTCCACTTCCGCACCCTGCATGGCGGCGCCCCGACGCGACAGGGTCAGCGGCGCCGGACCCTGCCCCTTCGCTTCTTCGGGGAGCACGCCCACTACGACCCCAAGACGGCCAAGGCGTTGCCCAATGCGCCGGACATGGCGACGCGGCTGAGACCCGGCGACCTCGTGCGAGCGCCGGGCTTCCTGCAACTCTACCCGAAGGCTATGACGCCTGAAGGCAGGTTGGTGGGTGCAGGATCGCGTCCGACGCAAAGCTGAGGAGGCAGGGCGACGCGGTTGACTGCCGTCCCGTTAACGCTGGCTAGCTCACCGGCATGCCCGATCAGGTCCTCCTCAGCGAGAAACACGATGGCGTGGCGTTGCTCACGCTCAATCGGCCGGCTGCGCGTAACGCGCTGAACGCCGACCTCACCCAGGCGCTATGCGACGCGATCGCCGCGAACCAGGACGCGGGCTGCATCGTTATTACCGGCGCCGACCCGGCGTTCTGCGCCGGGCTGGATCTGCGCAACCTGGGCGTCGAGCGGCTCGCCGACCTGCCGTCCTATACAAATGCGATGGTGGCCTCGCAGACGCCGTTGATCGCCGCCGTGAACGGCCCGGCCGTGACCGGCGGGTTCGAGGTGGCCCTGCTCTGCGACTTCATGGTCGCGTCGGAGCGCGCGACCTTCGCCGATACCCACTTGCGGGTCGGTGTCTATCCGGGGCCGGTCGTCGTCGATCTCCCCCGCCGTGTGGGCATGGCCTGGGCGCGCGAAATTTCTCTCAGTGGCAATTTCGTCGATTCAGCCACGGCGCTGCGGATCGGGCTGGTGAACCACCTTGTCCCGCACGCCGAGTTGCTGCCGTTCGCCCTGAAGCTTGCCCAATCCATCGCCGAGCAGCCGCACGACATGGTCAGCGCCCTTCGCCGGGACTGGGACGAGAGCTTAGGCCCGCCCGTGGCGGAGGGACGCCGCGTGCATGCGCAACACGCGAGACAGGGCGGCTTCGGCGGCAACCTGGGCGCCGAGATCGCCGAGCGGCGCGAAGGCGTGCTGGCGCGCTCGCGCGATCAGCGCCGCCGGTGACGATGGGCGGGGCCGCCACCCAGGGGCTTCCCGTCGGCGAGATCGCGCCGGCCCATCGCTTCGATGTCGAGGCGCTCGACCAGTATCTGCGCGATGTCATCCCGGACTTCGGCGACGGGCTGGAGGTCCATCAGTTCCAGGGGGGCGCCTCGAACCCGACCTTCCTGCTGGTGACGCAAGGCCTGGACGGCGGGGTCAGGCGCTACGTGCTGCGCAAGAAGCCGCCCGGCGTCCTGCTCGCCAGCGCCCACCAGGTGGACCGCGAATACGCCGCCATGCGCGCGCTGAGCGCGACCGACGTGCCCGTGCCGAACGCCCGGATGCTCTGCCAGGACCCGGCGATCATCGGCACGGATTTCTACGTCATGGACTTCGTCCCCGGCCGCATCCTGATGGACGCCGCGCTGCCGGGCGTGTCGGCTCCGGACCGGGCGGCGATCTACGACGACTTCGGCGCGGCGCTGGCCCGGCTGCACCAGGTCGACTTCGCGGCCGTGGGCCTCAGCGAATGGGCGCGGCCGGGCGACTTCATCGACCGCCAGCTCAGCCGGTTCACCAGGCAGTACCGGGCCGCGGAGACCGAGCGCATCCCTGCGATGGAGACCCTGATCGAGGCGATGCCGACGGCCGCGCCGCCGGATCGGCGCGTGGCCATCGTCCATGGCGACTTCAAGCTCGGCAACATGATCTTCCATCCGACGGAGCCGCGGCTGATGGCCGTGCTGGACTGGGAGCTCGCGACCATCGGCGACCCGCTGGCCGACCTCGCCTTCAGCGCGCTCCCATGGCATCGGGGCGCCGGCGCGGGCGGGAACCCCGTGCTGGGGCAGAGCGGCGTCGACAGCGGGATCCCGTCGGAGGCGGACTATGTGCGCGCCTATTGCCGGCGCACCGGCCGCGACGGGGTGGCCGGCTGGAACTTCTACCTGGCGTTCGCGATGTTCCGGCTCGCCTCGATCATGCAGGGGGTCTACCGGCGGGTGCTGGACGGGACGGTCGCCAGCAACTTCGCGGCCGTCAACCAGGCTCCGGACCTCGCCGAACGAGCGCTGGCCACCCTGAACGATGCGGGCCTGCGGGAGATCGCATAGCCGGTGAGCGAGAGCGGGGCGCCACGGCTCGCTGACGAAGCGATGGATACGCCGGCGGCATAGGACTGCTTGCCTGACGTGGGGTCGGGCCGACCACGATGACCTTCAAGACGATGTCGCGCAGGAGAGCCAGATGGACGACGCCAGCCCGGTGAAGGACCCGGTCCTCGACTTCGACCCCGACGCGTTGCGCGAGAAGTATCGACAGGAGCGGGACAAGCGGCTGCGGGCCGATGGCGAGGCCCAATACGTGGAGGTCTCCGGGCCCTTCGCGCGGTACGCTGAAGACGACCCCTATGCCGATCCGGATTTCACCCGGGCCCCGCTCACAGACGAGGTCGAGGTCGCCATCGTCGGCGGAGGCTTCTCGGGACTGCTGGCGGCGGCGCGGCTGCGCGAGGCGGGCGTCAACGACTTCCGCATCATCGAGGCGGGCGGCGACTTCGGGGGCACCTGGTACTGGAACCGCTACCCAGGCGCGCAGTGCGACATCGAGAGCTATTGCTACCTGCCGCTCCTGGAGGAGCTGGGCTACATCCCGAAGGAGAAGTACTCCTACGTCGGCGAGATCTTCGAGCACTCCCAGCGCATCGGCCAAGCCTACGGGCTCTATGATGTCACCTGTTTCCAGACGCGGGTGAACGCGCTTTCCTGGGACGAGGGGCTGAAGCGCTGGCGCATCCGTACAAACCGCGGCGACGACATGAAGGCGCGGTTCGTGGTCATGGCGCTGGGGACCGCGAGCCGCGCCAAGCTGCCCGGCATCCCGGGGCTGGAAACCTTCGAAGGCCACAGCTTCCACACCAGTCGGTGGGACTACGCCTACACGGGCGGCGACACGACCGGGAACCTGACGAAGCTCAGCGACAAGCGTGTTGCGGTGATCGGCACCGGGGCGACGGCGATCCAGTGCGTGCCCTACGTCGGCAAGCACGCCCAGCGTCTCTATGTCTTCCAGCGCACGCCGTCGTCGGTGGATCTGCGGGGCAACAAGCCGACGGACGACGCCTGGGCCCAGGGGCTGGAGCCCGGCTGGCAGCGGGCGAGGCGGCACAATTTCGCCGACATCGTCGAGGGCCGGCCGTTCCAGGAAGACCTGGTCAACGACAGCTGGACCGACATCTTCCGCAGCCTGGCCGCCGGGTTCCGGGCCGCCGCCAGTCGCGGCGAAAAGCTCTCGCCCGAGGAGGCGGTGAAGCAGGCCGAGTTGGCCGACTTCGCAAAGATGAACAAGGTCCGCGCTCGCGTGGACGAGACCGTAAAGGACCCCGCGGTGGCCGAGGCGCTGAAGCCCTGGTACCGCCAGTTCTGCAAGCGGCCGACCTTCAACGATGAATTCCTGCCGGCCTTCAACCGGCCGAACGTGACGCTGGTTGACGTCAGCGAAGCGAAGGGCGTCGAGCGGATCACGAAGACAGGTGTGGTGGCGAACGGGGTCGAGTATCCCGTCGACTGCATCATTTACGCCTCGGGCTTCGAGATCTCGACGGCGTTCAAGCGGCGCGTGGGCTTCGAGATCACTGGCCGAGATGGCCTGTCGCTCTACGACTACTACAAGGACGGCTTCCGCACCTTGCACGGCCATTCCAGCCGCAATTTTCCCAACTGGTTCTACATCGGAATCGGCCAGAACGGGCCGTCCGTGAACATGACCGCCATGTTCGATGATCAGGCCCAGCACATCGCCTATATCATCGCCGAGGCGAAGGCGAGGGGGGCGGTGACGGTGGAGCCGACGGCCGAAGCGGAGGAGGCATGGGTCGAGACGATCCGCTCGGTGGCGGTCCTTAACCGCGACTTCCAGAACGCTTGCACACCCGGATATTACAACAACGAGGGCGGTGAGCGGTCAGGGGGGCTGAACGGCCAGACCTACACGCCTGGGATCAACCGGTTCAACGCGCTGCTAGCAGAATGGCGGGCGAACGGCGATCTCGCAGGCCTGGAGCTCAAGCCCGGATAGCGATGGCAAGGCTGGGTCGCCGGACCGCTTGCAGGCGAAGTGCTGCGTCTTCCACCGAGACTACCGTCCGGACGCGAACCTCTTCTCGCGGATTTCCCGCTTCAGGACCTTGCCGGTCGCCGTGCGAGGCAGGTCCTCTTCCGTCAGTTCGAAGTAGGTGGGAATTTTGAACTTCGCCAGCTTCGGAGCCAGGCTCTCCTTGAGCGCGTCGACTGTCTCGGGCCGGTTGTCCCCGGCGCGCACCTGGACGAGGGCGCCGACCTCCTCGCCATACACCTTGTCCGGCACGCCAACGACCGTCGCGTCCTTCACCAGCGGGTGTTCGAGCAGCGCAGCCTCGACCTCGGCGCAGTAGACGTTCTCGCCGCCGCGGATGATCACGTCCTTCTTACGATCGACGACGTAGTAGAAGCCCTCGGCGTCGCGATAGCCGAGGTCGCCGGTGCGGAACCAGCCGCCGCCGAACGCAGCCTCGGTGGCTTCGGGGTTGTTCCAGTAGCCCGGGATTACATTGGGTCCGCGGACCCAGACCTCCCCCACCGAGCCTTCCGGAACGTCATTGCCGTCGTCGTCCACGATGCGGATGTCGGCGGTGGCCGCCGGACGGCCGACGCTTTCCGGATTGGCGAGGTAGTCGGCCCCGCCGTTGGCGATGATCGCACTGGTCGTCTCGGTCAGCCCGTAGCCGTTGCCCGGCGCGGCCTTCTGCTCGAACTGCTCGCCGATGGTGCGCACAAGGTCGGGCGGCACGGGCGCGCCGCCCGACGCGATGCCGATCAGGGAGGAGATGTCGGCCTTCGTCGCCATCGCCGTCTCCAGGAGCTGGCGCACGACGATCGGCGCGCCGGCGACGCTGGAAAGCCTGTAGGTCTCCACGAGGCGCACGCCCTCGCTGGGGGCCCACTTGTACATGAGCGCGAGCTTCGAGCCGAAGACCGTCGAGACGTAGAGCCCGGACAGGCCGCCGATGTGGAAGAACGGGAACGTCTGCAGCGCGCCGGGCTGGGGGGTGTCGGGATCGAGGGGCTGATCGGCGAGGCCTGCCAGATGGCGCGCGATCTGACCGCCCAGCATGGTGTTGTAGATGTTGGTTACGTGGTTGCGCTGGTTGGCGACGGCGCCCTTCGGATTGCCGGTCGTGCCCGAGGTGTAGAGGATCGTCGCGAGATCTTCCGGGCCGATGTCGACGGCCGGCAGCTCGGTGGCGGCGCCGTCGGCCGCCTTGTCGAAATCGACGCCGGCGAAATCCATCCCATCGGCGCGCGCGACGAGCACAGTCCTGATGTCGAGGTTCTGGAGCAACGGCGCGATGCGTTCGAACCGCTCGCCGTCGATCAACAGCGCCGCCGGCGCGGAGTCCTTCAGCGCATATTCCAACTCCGGCGCCGTCCACCACGCATTGAGCGAGACGGAGATCGCGCCGATGACCTGGCACGCCCAGAAACTGATGATCCATTCGGGATAGTTGCGCATCCCGATGGCGACGCGATCGCCCTTCCTGACACCCTGCGCGATCAGGTAGTGCGCTAGGGAGGCGACCTTGCGGTAGTGCTGCTCGAACGTCAGCGTCTCGTCCTCATACATGAGGAAGAGGCGATCCCCGTAGGCTCTCGTCGTTTCGAACAATGCCCGGAGCGATGGCGGCGCATGGGCATACACGCGAATTGGATAACCCAGCGCGCGGTCTTCCTTCAGCTCGAACATGCCCGCACCGGGCCCGGTCAGGGCGGCGACCACCTCTTCGCGCGTCGGCATTTCTCGTTCCTTCCCGCTTCAACACATCGGCAGTGCAACCAGCGTCTGGCTGTGCCTGCGTGCCTTTGCGGCATCGCCTGAAGCGCTTCCGCCAGCCCCTACACCGCATGATACCGTCGAACTTTCCTAGGTAGGCCACATATCGGTGCGCCCCGTCCTACGCGAAGCGGCGGGAGAGGTTGGGAGAGGGCGGCGCCGGCCTCGCGGCGCTTGGCGGCCCTTACGGCGCCCGGCTAGCGTAGCTGAGAAGACCGGCGGACAGCCGGCGAACGCGGCGGAGGAAGCGATGGGTCTGCTCGACGGCAAGGTGGTGCTGGTGACCGGCGGCGGGCGCGGGATCGGGCGCGAGGTGGCGATCATCTCGGCCCGGCAGGGCGCCAAGGTGGTGGTCAACGACCTGGGCGGCGGCATCCACGGCGAAGGCGCTGACAAGTCGCCGGCGCAGGAGGTGGTCGACATCATCCGCAGCAGCGGCGGCGAGGCGGTCGCCAACTTCGACAGCGTCACCGACCTCAGCGCGGTCGCGCGCATGGCGCAGCAGGCGATGGATGCGTTCGGCGGCCTGCACATCGTGCAGAACCCGGCCGGCTTCCTGCGCGATCGGATGGTCCACAACATGACCGAGGAGGAGTGGGACGGGATCATCGAGGTGCACCTGCGCGGCCACTTCAACGTCGTGCGCGCCACCATCGGCCACTTCCGCAGCCAGCAGGAGGGCAACTACGTGATGTGGTCGTCCACCTCGGGCCTGATCGGCAACGTGGGCCAGACGAACTATGGCGCGGCGAAGATGGGGATCGCGGGGCTGTCGCGGATCGTGGCGCTGGAGGGCGCGCGCAACAGCGTGCGGTCCAACTGCATCGCGCCGGGGGCGGCGACCCGGCTGACCGACTCCGTGCCCCGCTCGGATCCCGACGCGATCGCGCGGCGCGAGGCGATGCGGGCCGTCCAGAGCCCCGAGCGGCCGGCGCAGCTGGCGGTGGCGCTGTCGGCGCCGGCGAGCGCGCCGGTGTCGGGCCAGGTGTTCGGCGCCTGGGGCTACGACCTGTCGATCTTCCAGCAGCCGCGGCCCATCGAGACCTTCCGCCACGAAGGCGGGTGGGACGCCGACACGATCATCAGCGAGTTCATCCCGCGGATCGAGCCGCTGGTGACCCCGCTGGACGAGACCGCGATCGCCGCCATGCAGCGAAAGCTGACCGTGGTGGCCTAGGGCTGGAGGGCCTCATGAACATCGATCTTTCCGGGCGCGTGGCGCTGGTGACCGGCGGCGGACGCGGGATCGGGCGCGCCATTGCACTCGCGCTCGCCGACGCCGGCGCGGACGTGGCGGTGAACTACCGGCGCGACGCGGACGCCGCCGAGGACACAGTCAAGGCGATCGAGGCCAAGGGGCGCAAGGCGCGGGCCTATTCGGCCTCGGTGGAGAACATCGACGAGGCCGCCGCGATGATCGAGGCGGTCGTCCGTGACTTCGGCTCCCTGGGCATCCTGGTGAACAACGCCGGCATCGCCAGCCGGGGCAATTCGGTGGCTGACACCGATCCGCAGGAGCTGGAGCGCGTGATCCGGGTGCATGCGCTGGCCCCGCACTACCTGTCGAAGTTCGCCCTGCCGCACCTGCGCAAGGCAGAGCGCAGCGACATCGTGATGATCTCGTCGGTGGCGACCCTGCATCACGGGCCGAACGGCGCGCCCTACAACATGGGCAAGGCGGCGATGGAGGCCCTGGCCGCCACGCTGGCCAAGGAGGAACGCAGGAACGGTGTCCGCGTGAACGTGGTCGCGCCCAGCCTGACGGTGACCGAAATGGGCACGCGGCTGGCCAAGGCCCGTGGGTCCGACATCCACGACCTGGACAAGACCTCGCCGTTCGGCCGCGTGAGCGTGCCGGAGGACGTGGCCGCGGCGGTGACCTTCCTGGTGTCGAGCGCCAACGCCTACATCTCCGGCGAGAAGATCAGCGTCCACGGCGGCGGTTGAGCTGGCCTAGGCGGCGCGGGCCTGCTGGTAGGCGGCGGCCAGGGCGCGGCGGCTGAGCGGCTTGTCCACGATCGGCGCGGTCGTGCGGCCGACGATCATGTCGACGTTGCCGGTCACGTAGATGTGCGGGATCGGACCCAGCTGGCGCACGATCGCGTCCATCGCCTCCAGGCCGGTGCCGTTCAGGATGCGGATGTCGGCGGTGATCAGGTCGGGCCGGCGGGCCAGCGCGGCCTTCAGGGCGTCAGCCGGGTTGTCCGCGATGTCGCAGCTGGCGAAGCCGAAGTCGAACAAGAGGCCTTCGACCTCGAGCGCGATCAGCATCTCGTCCTCGATGATGAGGGCGTGGAGCCCTGGATTGAGTGCGGTCATGTACGCGGATCCGGCGCGGGGCCTGCCATTACTGTTACGCTTGGCGCCACACGCGTGCGCCCGACTGATACGATGTAGCCAACTCGTGACATACCCTGCGAGAAAAAACATCCCTCGCGCGAGTTAAGCCCCGGTGTCTGTGGCGACACTTGGGCGGGTGACTTGGCGCCACGGCTGTTCCATCGTTGCGCGATGGACAATGAGCGCCCTCCCGACGTCGACGCGGACTTCCGGGTGGTGCATGGCCCCTGGCCGCGCTGGGCGCTGCAGCTTGGGCTGGCCAGGCTGGCGGTCCGCACCGCCCTGGTGGTGGCGGTGTTCATTGCGCTCGCGCTGGGCGTGGTCTGGCTGCTGCGGCCGCGCTAGCGGCCGGGCCACAGCGCGAGCTGGCGGGCCCGCAGGCTGGCGGCGATCTCGGCCAGCAGCGCGGCGGCGAGCTGGTCCAGCGGAGCGCCCTCGGAATAGTCGGCGGGACCGGCGAAGCCCGCGCGGCCATCATCCCGCAGCTTAAGAGCCGCGTCCTTGCTGTTGGAATTGCTGGGATTATAGACCGCGATGGCCTGGCCGCCCTGATCGGTGACCAGGCGCATGGTCGGGATGTCGGTCGTGCCGTCGCCGAAGAAGGCGATGCGGTCGAAGGGCACCGGCCTGGCGTCCTTGGCCAGCACCTTGTTGATCGCCACCTCGTCCCATTCCTCCAGCGTCCACTTGTTGATGCGGAACAGGTACTGGGTCTTGCCGGTGTAGTTGACCGCCAGCGCCGGGCCGATGGCGTCGCCGTCGGCGTCGAACATGAAGGCCGAGGCGTAGATGCGCTCGAAATGGTGCGCGATCGGCGAGCCTTCGATGATCTCGCGGTTGCCCGACGAGATGATGAAGTGGCGCAGGTCGAGGCCGAGCGCCTCGGCGCGGGCGTTCTGGCGGTCGAACCAGCCTGCGACGCCCGGGAACAGCGGCAGGTCGTGGCCGCGGCGGGTCCAGGCGTCGCGGGAGAGCTCGATGCCCTTCTCGCGCGCCTTCTCCAGCATCAGGTGCATGTAGGCCAGGATCGGGTCGCCGCGCTGGTCGATGGCGATCTGCTTGGTCTCGGCCCAGAAGTCCTGGTGGTTCATCCCCAGCTCGCCGGGGATGAAGGCGTGTTCCTGCATATTGCCGGGCGCAAGGGTGCCGTCGAAGTCGTAGGCGAAGACGACGCGGGGGCGCTCAGGGATCATGGGACAGCCTTAGCCGTCCCAGGCCCGCGCGGGAACCGGCTCTAGCGCCCCTTGAACGCGGCTGGACGCTTCTCGACGAAGGCCATGATGCCCTCGCGCGCGTCCTCCGTGCGGCCGGCGTCGCCCTGGGCGTAAGCCTCGGCCTCGACCTGATCGTGCCATTCGGTGTCGAGCGACTGCCAGACGAGGTTGCGGGTGAGCCCCAGCGACTTCGGGCCGTCCGCCAGCGCCTTGGCCAGGGTCATCGCCGTGTCCATGAGTTCCGCGTCGGGCACGCAGCGATTGATGAGGCCCCATTGCAGCGCCGTCGCCGCGGGCAGCTTCTCGCCCAGCAGCATGAGCTCCATCGCCCGGGCCTTGCCGATCAGCTTGGGCAGCAGGTAGGTCGCGCCGCCGTCCGGCACGAGGCCGATGCGGCGGAAGGCGAGCAGGAAATAGGCGCTCTCGGCGGCCACGGTCAGGTCGCAGGCCAGGGCGAGCGAGACGCCGACGCCCGCGGCGACGCCGTTGACGGCCGAGATGAGCGGCTTGGGCGACTTGCGCACGGCGCTGACGAAGGGGTTGTAGACCTTGAGCAGCGACTGGTTCGGCCCGCCGGGCGCGTCGGTGATCCGCCGGCTGCCGCCGCCGGCCGTGAGGTTCGCGCCGGAGCAGAAGCCGCGGCCCTCGCCGGTGATCAGGATGCAGCGCACCTCCGGGTCGGCGATGAAGGTCTCGACCGCCTGGGTCAGGCCCTCCATCAGCTCCATGCCAGCGGCGTTGAGCGTGCCGGGGTCGTTGAGCGTGATGATCCCGATGCGGTCCTTGACCTCGGTCTTCACCTTCGCGGGAGCTTGGGCGCCGTCCATGGGATCCTCCTTCGTCGGGCTCTGCGGCCCGGACTTAAGGAAGCATACCCCGGCGTCAGGCTAGTGAAAAAGCTTGCCGCCCTCTCGCCCAGCTTCGCGGGGAGGCGGATCAGGCGGCGTTGGTGACCGCGGCGGCGGCGGGCGCGGCGGTGGTGCGGTTGCGCCCGGCGTGCTTGGAGGCGTAGAGGGCCGCGTCGGCGCGTTCCACGAGGCTGGCGACGGTCTCGCCCGACAGCCGCTCGGCGTAGCCGGCCGAGACGGTGATGGCGCCCAGGTCCTCGTTGGTCGAGCGGCGCTTCAGGGAGCGCGAGGAGACCTCGGTGCGAAGCTCCTCCAGCACGGCCATGGCGGTGCGGCCGCCCTCGTTCGGGAAGATGATCGCGAATTCCTCGCCGCCGTAGCGGGCGGCGACGCGCGGCGGGGACCCCATGCGGCCGATGACGCTGGAGACGTAGCGCAGCACCTGGTCGCCGATCTGATGGCCCCAGGCGTCGTTGAAGCCCTTGAAGTGGTCGATGTCGATGATCGCCAGCGTGACGGGCTTGCCGTCGGCCTCGGCCATGGCGCAGAGCGCGTCCAGGTTCTCGTCGAAGGCCTTGCGGTTGGTGAGGCCCGTCAGGCCGTCGGTCATGGCGTCGCGGCGCACCTGGTCGAGGTTCTCGCGCAGGCGGCCGAGCTCGGCCGTGGTCTCGGCGAGCTGGTTCTCGAGGCTCTTGTTCTCGGTCTGCGCCTTGGTGGTGGCGGCGGACAGGCCCTGGACCACTTCCTTGAGCTTGCTGGCGTCGTCGGCGTCGAGCTTGACCGAGGCGCTGGCCAGTTCCTGGCCGTACTGCTCGGTCGACCGCTGGACGGATTCGATGGCGCGGGTCACCGAGTTCAACTCGGCCGACAGCACGTCGCCGGCTTCCAGGACGCCGCCGTTGAGCTGGCCCTCCGGGAGGTACTGGGCGGCCAGGGTCTCGCCGACGGTCTCGGTGATCGGCTCACCGGCCGCGATCATGCGGTCGATCTCCTGGGCCAGCGGGCCACCGGCCTCGGACACGTAATGGACCCAGAGGGTGTAGTTGCGGACCGTCGGCCAGACGCGGTGGGCTTCCATGGCGTCCATGGCCTTGCGCGCCAGGTCATAGGCAGCCGGACTGCGCAGCGAGGTCTGGATGTCCGCGGCCATGGATACGTTTCCCGGGCTTGGCTCGCCGCCACGATGCGGCCGAGCCTGTCACTCGTGGGAAAAGGTAAGCGAGAAGGCCAAACGGTCCGTTAAGGGCATTCGTTAACGGGGGGAAATAGGCCCCGCTCACGATGCGGGCGTTGGACGCCTAGCGCGGCGGTTTGGACAGGAAAGCCGGCACGTCGTGGCCGAAACCGACGACGCCGTCGTCGCCGTCCTCGCGCCCGGAGCGGTTGCGGTCGCGGCCGCGGTCCTGACGGTCGCGCTGCGGCCGCTCGGCGCGGGGCTGCTCGGGCGGCGGGGGCAGGGGCCGTTCGGGGCGCGGCGGGCGCGGTTCGCGAGCCTCGCGCGCGACGGGATGAGCCTGGACGGCGGCCTCGGCGGCGGGCTGGTCAGCCGCCTCGCGGCGTTCGCCACGGCGGCCGCGCGAGCGGCGGCGGCTGCCCTCGCGGCCCTCCTCACGGGCCTCGTCACGCTGCGGACGCGGCGCGGCTTCGGCGGCCGGCGGCTGCGGCGCGGTCGGGTCGAAGGGGGTCATGGACGCCACCTCGCCGTGGACCGGCACGGGGCGCTCGCGCCCGCGGTCGCGGTCGCGCGGCTTGCGCTCGCCGCCGCGGCCGCCCTCGCGGGGCCGTCGCGGCTCGTCCTTGATCGAGCTCCAGTCGATGCCCTCGAGCTTGATGGTCTCGGGCGTCTTGCCGATCAGTTTCAGCACCTTGTCCAGGTTGCGGCTGTCGGCGGGCGTGGTGATCATGAACGCCTGGCCGGTCTTGCCGGCGCGGCCGGTGCGGCCGATCCGATGGACGTAGTCGTCGGCGTGGTGCGGCACGTCGTAGTTGAAGACGTGGCTGACGTCCGGAATGTCGAGGCCGCGGGCGGCCACGTCGGAGGCGCAGAGCAGGCGCAGCGCGCCGGTGCGGAAACTCTCCAGCGTGCGCATCCGGGTCGACTGGTCCAGGTCGCCGTGGATCGGCGCGGCGTCGAGGCCGTGCGTCTTCAAGGACTTGGCGACGATATCGACCTCGGACTTGCGGTTGCAGAAGACGATGCCGTTCTTCACGTCGGCGCGGTTGATCAACTCGCGCAGGGCCGTCCGCTTGGCCTTCGGGTCGGCGCTCGGGATCGGCACCACGTACTGGGTGATGGTGTCGGCCGTGGTGGCGGGCTTGGAGGCCTCGATGCGGATCGGGTTGTTCAGGAACTGCTTGGTGAGCCTGGTGATCTCCGGCGGCATGGTGGCCGAGAAGAACAGGGTCTGCTTTTTGGGCGGCGTCAGCTTGAAGATGCGCTCGAGGTCCGGGATGAAGCCCATGTCGAGCATCCGGTCGGCCTCGTCGACGACCATGATCTGGACGCCGGTCATGAGCAGCTTTCCGCGCTCGAAGTGGTCCAGCAGGCGGCCGGGCGTGGCGATCAGCACGTCGACGCCGCGGTCCAGCTTCTGCTCCTGGTCGGAGAAGCTGACGCCGCCGATCAGCAGCGCCCAGGAAAGCTTCTGGCCCTTGGCGTAGCGTTCGAACGAGGCGGCGACCTGGTCGGCGAGTTCGCGGGTGGGCTCGATGACCAGCGCGCGCGGCATGCGCGCCTTGGCCCGGCCGGCGGCCAGGCGGTCGATCATCGGCAGAGTGAAGGCGGCGGTCTTGCCGGTGCCGGTCTGGGCGATGCCCAGGACATCCTGGCCGTGCAGGGCGAGCGGAATCGCCTCGGCCTGGATCGGGGTGGCGGTGGTGTAGCCGGTGTCGGCGACCGCCTTGAGGGTCGCGGCCGACAGGCCCAGTTCGGAGAATTCGGTCATTTTA
>Ga0068865_100000290_pt1 | contig 27584 bp, 23 predicted proteins | sample KBSMisM12_FD_75293 | JGI IMG/M metagenome (GOLD analysis project Ga0068865, IMG submission 75293) | Miscanthus rhizosphere microbial communities from Kellogg Biological Station, Michigan, USA - KBS Miscanthus M1-2 | ecosystem: Host-associated > Plants > Roots > Rhizosphere > Soil ...
GTAGGGACCGAGCCCCATGACCTTGAACTCATCGCCGTAATTGGGGAAGCCGAGGTACTGAGTGATCGCCAGGTACAGCAAGCCGAGCGAGTGCGGAAAGAACACGTGGCCGTCGACCGTCATTCGCGGGCCGGACACCCGGCCCCACGACGTGCTGACGAAGTCGCCGAATCCGTCGATCGCGCAAATCGCCGCTTCGTCGAACGGCGAGACGAACGCCGCGCTCGCGAGATGCGCGGGGTGGTGCTCGACATATTGGACGCGAGGCCGCACCCGCCCTTCGTCGAGCGCCAGCGCTTCCGCGATGGTGTCCGGCAGCGCGCGGAGACTGACCAGATTGCGCGCGCGCGACGCCACCGTGCCTTTCGGCCGGTGCCGGAGGAGGAACCAGGCCTTGCGCAGCAGGTGCGCGCGCGGATCGCGCGAGACCGCGAACACGTCGACGTCCTCCGGCGTGATGCCGCCCATCTCGAGACAGGCGCGCATGGCATGCTGTGGAAAGCCGGCGACATGCTTGATGCGGCGATAGCGCTCCTCCTCGACCGCGGCGACGAGCTGGCCGTCGCGGACCAGGGCCGCCGAAACGTCGCCGTGATAGGCGTTCAGCCCGAGAATGTTCATGACACGACCGGCAGCAACGCCGTGAAACGATCGCGAAACCGCGCCTCGGTGAACTGCTGCAGGAATCGCACGTGCCCGCACGCGCCCATGGCCGCGGCGGCAGGACGATCCCGCAGCAGGCGCACGACCGCCTGCAGCAGCTGCGCGCGATTGTCGGACTCCACCAGCAGGCCTGTTTCTCCGTCGGCGATGATCTCGGCCGCCGCCCCGTGGCTGCCGACGCATGCCCGGGCGGCCCGCATCGCCTCGACGAACACGAACCCGAACCCTTCGTCGCGGCTGGGCATGACGAACGCCGTGCATCGCTGGTACTCGCGCTGGAGCGCATCTTCGTCGAGCCGGCCGAGGAACGTCACCAGACCGTCGCGCGTCAGCGACGCCGCCTTGTGCTCGAGCCGCGCCCGATCGTCTCCGTCGCCGACGATGCGGAGCGACGCGCCGGGAACCGCCGCGCTCACCTCGGCCCAGATTTCCAGCAGCGCGTCGTGACCCTTGTAGCGCTCGTCGGCCGCCATGCGGCCGACGATGAGCGCAGACGGCGGCTCAGCCGGCACGCCTTCCACGTCTGTCAGCGGCTCGACGCCGAGATGACAGACGTCGACCGCGCGGGCGGCGAACTGCGGGTTGGCCTTCTGAAAGCCGTCGCGCGTATAGCGCGAGATGGCGATCAGCCGCGCGGCGCGCTCGAGCGCGGCACGCTGCGGCCGGCTCACCCGTCTCCACGCTTCGACCCCGCACAGCATCGTGGTCAGCGGTGCGCCACGCATCGCGAACGCGAGCGCCGCCGGCGCGAGCTGCAGATGGGTGACGATCACGCGGGTGCTCCGATCGGCGGACACGGCACATCGCAGCGCGGACGCCACGAAACGCGAGGCGTGTCCGCCGGCGCCGCGAACGCCGGCGCGGCCGAAGCGTGTCACCGACGCGGGTTCATGCAATGCGAGCACGGTCACTTCGTCGAAGGATCCGGTCACCAGGCGGGCGAGCCTCGAGATGCCGTCCTGGCCGCAGAGGTTCGGCGTCAACACGACAACCGGCGCACACACGCTAGGTGAGCTCCGCGTACAAGCGGGCCATCTCCGGGGCGATGACGTCCCACGAGTAGCGATCGCGTGCAAACACGGACGCCCGCTCGCCCATCGCCGCGCGCCGGGCCGGGTCGCCGGCCAGCGTCACGATCGCGGCCGCGATCGCCGGAGCCGTCTGCTCGACCCAGAATCCGCAGCCATGGGTTTCAATCTCGCGCCACGGGCAGGTGCGGGTCACGATCGCCGGCACTCCGGCCGCGAGCGATTCGATCACGGACACGCCGAAACTCTCAGAGTCCGAGCACTGCACCATCACGTCGGCGTCCTTCACCAGCGCCCACTTGTCCGCGCCGTGGATCGCACCGGTCGCGTGCACGTGGCCGGCATGACCCGACAGCCGGCGAAGGAGATCAGGCAGCAGTCCATCCTCATCGGGGCCGGCCAGCACGAGGTGCATCGACGGATGCGTCGCGCGCGCCGCGGCAAACGCGTCGCCGATCAGATCGAGCCGCTTGATGCGGTGCATGCGGCCCAGGAACAGCACGATGAAGGCGCCGGCCGGAATGCCGAGGCGCGTCCGGAAGCCGCGCGATGCGGTGCGCGCGCCGGCGAGATCGACGCCGTTCGGCACCATTGCGATCCGCCCTCCCAGATCGAGCGCTCGCAGCGCGCCGGCTTCCTGTTCCGACGTCGCGTGCAGCAGCGCCGCCCGTTTCACGTTGCGCCCGTCGAGCAGCGCCCAGGCCGCCGCCTTGCGGCCGCGGCCCCGCCGCATGGCCTCGGGCTGCAGCATCCCGCGCGGCGAGATGAGGTAAGGCACGGCAGCCGCGCGGGCCAGATGCGACGCCCACCACTCGGGCACGTTCCAGACGCCATGGATGTGACAGACATCGGCGCGGGCCAGGGCGTGCGACAACGGCTCGCGCACGCGGGCGCCGAAGAACCGACGCGGGAACGCGCGCGCGGCGTAGTGCACCTGCACGCCGTCGTACTGTTCGCCGCCGGGAGGGGACGGCGGCAGGCTGTCGGTCCCGTTGGCCGTGGTCGTCACCACCTCGACCCCGACCCCCGCGCGCTGCAGACCCTGACAGAGTCCGAGCACGGACGCCGGCGGGCCGCCGTACGGCCGCGCCGGCGGAAAATACGGCGTGACGTGAAGGACCCTCAACCGTCAGGACCGGTGGTGCTCGGCGGGCGTCCACGCGAGATCGGGGTTTTCCGCGGCCTGCCTGGCCGAGTACTGAATCAGCAGGAAGCGATCGAGCAGCACGATCGGGCCGCCGAGATACACCATGAAGCCGACCGTCACCCCCAGCATCGTCGCCCACGAACGCTCGAAGAGGTAGACCGAAATCCAGAACGAGACCGTCGCGAACGCCACGAACAGTTCCCGGTGCCAGATCAGCGAGCGGAAGATCGTGTAGCACGCCCCGATGAAGACGCCGAAGGCGAGGACCGGGATGAACATCCACGGCAAACCGAAATCGATGTAGGACTCGGCCGAGTAACCGAAGGCGATACTGGTGTTGACTTCGCGTCCGGCCACGGCGACGTTGGAATACTTGCGAACCTCGTCGCTGTCGGACGGAAGCTCGCCCTTGTTCGGAAAGAAGACGCGCGGCGTCACGATGTGCAGCAGCGCCGCACCGATGATCTGGCCGCCGGTGTGCGGAAGCACGGAGGGCACGCGCTGCAGCGCCAGCGCCGGATAGTAGATGGTCCACATCCGGTCGACGAGCTGATCGGTCGTCCGCCAGAGGCTCTCGGTATCGTTCCGCATGAAGGTAGACGTCAGATCCTCGACCCGGTTGATGCGCGCGTTGCGCGAGCCGGAGAACTGATCGACCTCGACGTATTCGCGGCGGTAGTCGCTGCGGATACCCATCCAGAGCACGCCGAGCATGCAGATGGCGACCGACGCGACGGCCAGCGCCAGCCAGTGCTTCCCGCTCCGCCGATCGAAGACCTCGAGAACGGCGAGCACGGCGAGGACAATCGGCTCGCGGAAACCGGCGAAAAAGCCGGTGATTCCCAGCACGATCTCGATCGAGACGACCAGCGCGAGGATGCCGAAGCGCGGCGGCGGCGCGCACAGCCGCCGCAGGATCAGGAACAACACGCCCAGGCGCGCCGAGTCGAACGTCGTGATGATCTGGCGGAGCGACGGGTAGTCGGGGGCGATCGTCGACAGCGTGCCTTCCAGGGAGACGGTGACTACGTAGACCGTGACGAGCAGACCAAACGAGAACGCAAACCCCGGACGCGGTTTCGAGGGGTCCGGCGCCTTCTTCACGGACAGGCCGAGGCGAATCCCGATCGCGAGCGCGAGGCAGCAGCCCAGCGCAATCATCACCATCGGGCGCCAGTCGCTGTCGTAGACCGCCTGCACCTGGCGGCCGGTCAGGCCGAGATAGAACAGGCCGAGGTTGCCCTGCATCCAGTGGAATGCCAGCGCGATCGGCAGCACGAACAGGCCGTCGCCGGTCGAGACGAGCCTGACGCAAATCATCAGCGTCATGATCGACACGCCGCCGAGCCAGTCGCCGGTCACGAGGCCGGCGACCAGGCCGGCAACCCCCAACGCGATCAGATCGAGATCAGAAACCCGCATGGCTCAGTTCTTCCGGCTGGAGATTGAAGACCGCCCGCCATGCGGCCGTGAAGCGCTCCTCACTATATCGGTCGGCGGACGCCAGTGCGGCGCGGCCGGCGCGCGCGAGCTCGTTCGGGCGGGTCAGAAAATATTCGAGCCCTTCGGCCAGCGCCTCGGGGGTGACCTCGGGACACACCCAGCCCTCGTCGCGATGCGCCACCAGATCCGGCAGATCACCGCTCATCGTGACCACCGACGGAACTCCTGACATTTTTGCCTCGAGGACCACGTTGCCGAACGCCTCGCGCTGCTCCAGCCGGCTCGGACAACAATGCACGCTCGCGTGGCTCATCAACACGGGCACATCCTCCCGCCAACCGAGAAAGTTCACGGCGCCGTCGAGATCGGCGCGGGCCGCACGCTCGCGAAGCCCCGCGCGGTGACCGCGATAGACGGGCGATTCCCAGCCGTCCATGTCGCCAATCACGTCGAGCGTGGCCTCGACGCCCCGCGCCCTGAGCAGCGCCAGCGCGTCCAACAGCACGTCCAGCCCTTTCTCGGGAATGATCTGGCCGACGAAGATGATCCGTCCCTGTTGGTGCGGGGCATTTGCGTCCCACGGCGTGGCGCGGCGGGACGGCATGTTCGGAATCGTCCTCACCTTGTCCGGCTGAATCTCCAGGGCCAGCAGCTCCCGGCGTGTGAACTCGGAGTTCGAGATGAAGCCGTCCACGAACGGATCGATCAGTCGCCGCCACAGCAGCCGGTAGAACCGGCCCGTCGCCGGCGCGTTGCCGAGCCGCATGACGATGCGGACGCCCCACGCGCGGAGCCACAGCAGCGCCAGCATGTTGCGCAGCACCGCCTCAAAATCCGGCAGGAAGATGTGCGTCGGCCGAATCCGCCATGCCATGCGGAGCAGATTGACGCTCACGCTCAGTACTTCGATCGCCATCCTCGCGGCGACCAGCGGCGTGAGCCGGCGCCGCTTCAATGGGTATCGGTACGGCCCCACCGACCAGGAGGCGCCGCTGGCTTCAGCGAGGGGCGTGATCCGGAAATTCTCCCAGCCGTTGACGATCGCATGGCACGCGGCGCCGCCCTGGTGGGCCGCGTTCAGTGCCGCGAAGGTCATGCGTTCCAGACCGCCCGCGATCACCATCTGCCCGCAGCAGGCGATGATGCGCCGGGGCGCGTCGCGCCACACCGGCTCGGGACCCGGCGAATGCATCATCACCGAGCGTGTCGCGCGCACGACGCCGGCGGTCATCGCGTCATAGCTGTACGCGGTCACCAGCGCCCGGCAGGCCGGGCCCCAGTCGTGCCCTTCCGCCTTGCGGTGACGCACCTTCGCCAGCGTCATCGCCAGCGCGTCGATGTCGTCCAGCGGGTACACGTAGCCGGTCTCGCCGTCGCGGATCAGATCGGGCGCGCAGCCGACCGCATTGCTGACGACGCACGGCAGCCCGGTCGCCAGCGCCTCGTTCACGACGAGTCCCCACGTCTCAGGGAAATCGCTGGGCAGCGTGAGGCAATCGGCGAGCGCATAAGGTTCGCCCAGCTGGCTTTGATTCAGAAAGCCCACCATCTGGAGCGAGACGCCGAGCCGCGCGGCCTCGGCGCGGATTTCTGCTTCGAGCGGGCCCGCGCCCACCACCATCAGCGACGCGCCCGGCGCGAGCCGCGCCAGCGCGCGGACGACGTTCACCGGCCGTTTGGAGCGCACCAGCTTGCCGACGAACAGCACGACGAACGCGTCGGGATCGATGCCCCATCGCCGGCGTGCGGCGGCGCGAACGTCGCGCTGCTGGTACGGCGCGGCGGCGGCGGCGAACGCCTCGTTGTCCACCGCGTGGGGCACCTGAAAGATCCGATGGTCCGGCACCCCGTACCAGCGCAGGTACTCGCGGACCCTCACTCCAGGGGACAGAAACCCATCGAACTGGCGCAGCAGCACGTGGGTCTTCATCGTCCAGAGCGGCCGCTTCCACCCGCTCGGACCGCTGAGCAGGTGCGAATCGCCGCGATAGAGCGTCGGCACTCCCAGCCGGCGGCACGCGAACAGAGCACGCACCAGCGTCACCGAGTACCAGCCGGTGATCAGCACCACGTCAGGCGACGTGTCGGCGATCGCGCGGCCGATTTGGGGTACGTCGAGGCCGGTGAACGATCCGCTGTCGATCCGATCGCTCGCCTGCGCCGGACGCACGACGATCGATCGGTAGCCGTCGGTGAGCGGCACGTCCCACTCGAAGGCGTGGTCGAACCCGACGCCCTGCTGTTCGGGCGTCGGCTGCGTCGCATGCACGACCGTCAGCGCCAGCTCCGGCGCCCCGGCGTGAATGCGGCGGAACCAGGGCGCGTAGTACTGAATGGGGTGGGTCAGCACGGCGGTCAGGCGGGCCGGTGTGCTCATGCCGCAACCCGATCGAAGACCGCGGCCAGCTCGCCCGCAAGGTGACGGGCCGAGACGCCGCTCACGCGCTCGAAGGAGACATCGGCGGCGTTGTACACGACGCCCGACGCCAAGGCGCTCAGATGGCCGGCGGTCTCGGCCACTTGTGCATCGCCGGCGTCACCGTCGCTGTACGCCACCACTCGCACCGTCGGTTCTGAGGCCGCTGCTCGCAGGATCGAGACGACGCTGCTGGCCTCGTGAAAGAGCGCGAGGATCGGCCGCTTCGCGAGCAGCGCGGGAAACAGCTTGCTCGCGGTGTAGTGCCGCTCCGAGCTGCCCAGCAGCAGGATCGCCGACGCGTGCGTCAGCACCGAGAGCGCATCGAGGTAGTCGAGCCGGCCGGGTCTTTCGGTGACGGCATCAGCGACGCCGCATTCGTGCGCGATCGGCAGCACACGAAGAAGCGTCGAGTCGGACTGGTTGCTGGTCCCGAAAAAGTGAAGGCGCAGGCGGAGGGCCGCCGGATCGTCGCGGCGCGCGCGGGCGAGGGCGCGCAGCAGCAGGCGCAGCGTTCCCGTACCCGCGGGCAGCAGCGTGCCCACGTAGCAGAGGTGCACGAGTCCGTCGGTCGGGTCGAAGAGCTGCGGCATCGGCGGACGGGCGCGCAGCGCCGCGAAGTCGTCGGGCTCGAACCCGAGCGGGATGACGCCGTGCGGCAGGTGCGCCGCGGCGGGAATGCGCTCGACGATCCCGTCGATGGTGCCCTGCGACACCGCGACGATCGCGTCCGCGGCGTTCACCGCTCTCGGCTCGAGCCAGGTGCCGAGACGGCGCGAGGCGCGGCTCTTCCAGTCCGGCGCGCCGTCGGGTCCGCCGCCGACCGACTGTCCCCACGCGCCGACCCACGGATCCTGGTAGTCGAGCACGAACGGCACGCGATACGCGGCCTTCAGCCCGGCGCCGAGCAGCGCCGGATAGACCGGATACACGGTGATGAACAGCGCATCGAATCGTTCACGCGAGAGGAGGGCACGGCAGGTGCGGCGCAGGCCGGTGAGCGCGCGGAGTCCGAGGTCGCCCAGTCCGATCTGCCGCGTCACCGACGCGGGCCAGGCGGCGGCGCGCACCACCCGCACCGATGAAGGCACGAGCGCTTCCAGATCGGGATCAAGCCGTCCTTCGTACGCCGATCGCTCGAGCGTGACGACGGTCGGCGTCCAGCCGGCATCCTCCAGGTGCGGCGCGAGCAGACGGACGCGATGCGACGCCGCGCTGGAGTCGGGCGGAAAGTGCGGGCTGATCATCAGCACCCGGCGCATCGCTACGTCGTCACCTCGACACCGACGCCGGGGGCCGTCGCGAGCCGCCGGTACAGCTGTTCGTATTCCCCGGCGATCGCCGCGTCGGAAAACCGCCGCTCGGCTTCGGCCCGCACCACGGCGCGATCGATCTCGGGCAACCGCGCAACCAGCGCCGTCATCTCATCGACCGTGTCGCACAGAAAGCCGGTGCGCCCGTGATCGATCCCTTCAGGCACACCGCCGCGGCGGAAGGCAATCAACGGCGTGCCGCACAACATCGACTCCGGCAGGACGACGGGAAACGGCTCCTCCCACTCAATCGGCAGCAGCATCGCCGCCGCGCCGCCCAGGAGCGTTTGTTTCGCGGCGTCGCCGACCGGACCGATATAGGTGACCAGCTCGCCGTCCAGCAGCGGCTTGATCTCCTCGTCGAAATACGCCTGCTCGTGGGCGAGCGGCGAGATGTTGCCGGCGATGATCAGCCGCCGTTTCAGCCGGCGCGCGACCGCAATCGCGTGATGGACGCCTTTGCAGCGGTCGAGCCGGCCGAGGAACACCAGCGGCGCGGCCGCCGGATCGGTCGCGCCGGCGTAGGCGTACCGCGCCGGCACCGCGCAGTTGTAGATCACCGACCAGTCGCCGCCGCCGGGCCGGCCGGTGTCGCGGATTGCCGCGCTCACCGCCGTGTAGTGGAGCCGCCGGGCGCCGAGACGCCGCGCCGTCGCCATGTTGCCGGGATCGACGGTTCGCATGTAGGTCTGCACCTTGGGCACATCGCGCGCAAACACCGGCGCCAGATACGCCAGGCGTCCGAAGTTGTGGATCACGTCGAAGCGCCGCGGTCCGCGGAGAAAGCGGCCGGCGAGCGTCAACGTGTTCCGGATGTTGCTCCAGCGCGTCCACTCCCCTTCGCGGCCAAACGGCTCGACCGTGCCGTTCACGTGCGAGCCGGGCGCCGCCCAGAGGGTGACGTCGTGCCCGAGTATCGTCAGGCGGTCCGCCAGATCGGCCACCACGCGCTCGATGCCGCCGTAGTGAGCCGGCGGGACGGTGATGACCGGATCCATCAGGAGAAGGATCCTCACGAGAGCGCCTCGCCAACCAGCGCCAGCAGCCTGCCGCGCTCCAGGTCGTGTTCCCAGTGCCATCGCCGCGACGCGGCGTTCCAGGCGGTGCGCTTGGCGCAATCGAGCTCCGCGGGATCGCCGGCCCAGCGCGCGAATGCGGCAGCCAGCGCATCGACGTCTCCCGGCGGCACCAGTACCGCGGCGCGGCCGAGATCGGCGCCCAGCGCGTGCTGCCCCGGCGTATCGGTGAACGCGACAGCCATGCCCGCGAGCATGTAGGTGAAGGCCTTGTTGGTCAGACAGAGCTGCCGGTTGCGCGGCGTCATTTGTTCGAGCGCGAGGCCGACGTCGTATCCGCGCGCGCAGTCCACCATGGCGTCCGGCGGAGCCGGGTCGAGATGGGCGAGCTCGAGCTGCGGCGCGTGGAGCGCAGCGAGTTTCGTGAGCGTCTCGATATATCCGCCCTGCGGGCGCCCGCGCAGCGCGAGATGGGCCGCCACGCCGCTGCGGCCGAGCGCGAGAATCGCGTCTTCCAGACCGCGGCCGGGTCCGATCGTCTGGCTGAACCAGTACACGCGCAGACGCGACGGATCGACGCGCGACACGTCCGGCGGCCGCGACGGAAGCGGGAACGTGTTGTGGATGACCGCCGGACGGGATCCGTCCCGTTCGCGGTACGCGGCGGCGATCGCCTCGCTCGAGGTCGTCACGAACGCGGCGCCAGGAATCACCGCGTGTTCGACCCGGGCCGAGAGCGCGCCGACGAAGGGCGCATCAGGACCGGAGGTCTCTTCGCTGTGAAAGTCCTCGAGGTCCAGCCCGTACGGCGTCCCGGACCAACGGGCGGCCTCTGCAATCGCGGCGAGCGCGCCGGTCGTGCCGCCGTAGATCAGATCACCTGGATCCGCGCTGATCGCCCGCACCAGCTCCGAGTGAACACGGCCGAAGGCGCGTGACACCACCGCCAACGGCACGAGCCCAGGCCCAATCGTGCTCGCGGCGGCTCGTGCGGTCCGATAGCGCGCGCCGCTCCACCAGTAGGTCGCGCCGCCTTCGCCGCGTCGGTAGTCGATCGTGTCGGCCTTCCAGGATCGGCGCGACGCGACGTCGAGATCGGCGACTGTCGCCCACGGCTCGTGCAGCGTGGCCACGACGCGAACGGTGTAGCCCGCGGCCGTCAGGGCGTCGGCGCTCTTCAGCATCCTCGGACAGGTGGACAGATGACCGGAGGTGACGACCGTCACGCGCGCGCCGCGAGATCCCGTCATGCGGCGTACATCGCCAGATAATCGCGTGCGACGTCGTCCATCGTCCGCACCGGCGCCAGCGCGCGGCGCCAGGCATCGATCGTCGCCGCCGGGTTGGTGGCGGCTTCGAGCAGCGCCGCCGACAACTGCTGCACGTTCCCGGCCTCGACCAGGCGGCCGTTGACGCCGTCCTGGATCAGCTCGCCGAGATTGCCGACGCGGGTGGCGATGATCGGCGTGCCGACGGCCATCGCTTCCAGGGCAATCGTGGGACCGTTTTCGAACCAGAGCGAGGGCGACAGCAACGCGTCGAGCTCGGCGAGCACGGCGGGAATCTCGCTGGAGGTCACCGCCGGCTCGAAATGAACGCGCCGATCATCGCCCGTGATGCGGCGCAGATCGGCGTCGATCGCGCGGCCGCCGGCGTCGAGGACCGGCGCCCGGATGTCGACCCGGAAGTCCACCTCGCGCGGGATCGCGAGCACCGCGCTCGCGATCTGCACGAGCCCCTTCGCGGGATGAAGGCGTCCCGCGAAACCGAACCGTACCGGCTGGCGCGTCGGCCGCTCGTCGGGCCCCGGTTTGCGCGTGACACCGAGCTGGCCTACTCCCAGGCGGTTGATCGCCAGCTTCTCCGCCGGCGAACCGTCGGCCAGGAGCATGCGGTAGGCCGTCTCGTTGAGCACGACGAAGCGCTCCACGATCTCGAAGAGCTCGCGCTGCATCTTCTGGTATTCCACGACCAGCGCGCTCATGCCGAGAACCGTGCCGACTTTGCCGGGAAGGACGCGCAGCGTTTCGCCGAGCCGCGGCGGGATGGCGCCGGCCATCCGCGACAGCCACGGTGCGAGGCCGACATGCGTCAGGCTGCACGCGGCGCATTTGCTGGGCCAGACGATGCCGTCGCACGGTCGCTTGCCGCCTTCCATCAGCTCGCCGGTGCGGCACAGATAGCCGAGGCTGGGCAGATGGCAGGTGGCGATGATCCGGATGCCTTGTCGGTGCGCTTCGCGAAACTCCGGCAGGCCGACGCCGGTCTTGATGCTGTGCACGTGCAGGATGTCGGGCCGCTCATTCGAGAGCCAGCGAAACAGATGCCTGGCGCCGGACATCGGCACGCGATGGTACGCTTCGTCGCGCGTCGGCTGATCGGTGATCGGATATCGAAACACCTGTACGCCGTGATACTCGTACTGCTTGGGTGCGGTCCGGCGCGGATCGGGCGCGGCGATCAACACCTCGTGCCCGGCATCCTGCAGCCGCCGGCACAGCCCTTCGACGTACACCTCGGTGCCGCCGACACTGTCGGGAAAGTACCAGCCCAGTAAATGGACGATCTTCATGTCCGGCGCCGCGCGTCGGCGAGCCCCGCGTACAGCGCCTCCAGGCGCGGCGCGACCTTGCTGATGTCGTGATGCGCCGCGACATGGGCCTCGCTGACGCGCGTCTGCTGCTGCAGCGCCGCGGCGAGCGCCCGTCCCAGCGCCTCGACGTCGTGCTCGTCGCAGAGCCAGACGCCAGGTCCGGCCGGCACTACGTGCGGAATGTCCGCATGCCGTGTGGTTACGATGGGTGTACCGATAGCCTGAGCCTCGAGCAGAATCGTCGGCGCGCCACCCTCGGAGTCGCCGTCGCTCGCCGTCACGCTGGGATGGATGAACGCCGCCGCGGCGACAAGGCGCCTGATGACGGCGGCGTGCGGCTCCATGCCGGCGAACTCGATGCTGTCGCCCAATCCCAGCTGGGACGTGAGCGCGCGCGCCTCACTCTCCCCGCCGCCGCCGCCGACGATCGTCATGCGCGCCCGCGGCACGAGCGCACGCGCCCGGCCGAACGCGGCGATGGCATCGAGCAGCCCTTTCTTCTCGACGAACCGTCCGACGAACACCACGGTGGCCGTGCCGTCGGGCGCCCAGCGCGGATACTTCGTCAGGTCGAGGGCGATGGGATGGATCACGGTCCGCTCCGCCGGCGCACCGGCCGCGATCACCTTCTTACGCATCTCCGGCCCTTCGGCCAGGAAGAGATCGCCGTCGCGGAACAGACGCGCGTACCGCTCGCGCCATTGCGGCAAGTATGGGAGCACGGCCGCATCGACGCCGTATAGGCTCGTCACGAGCGGCAGCGCCGCGGCCGTCGTCACCGGTGCCAACTCGCACCCGATTGGCCCGAAGTGCGCGTGCACCACGGACGGCTGGACCTGCGCCAGCATGGCGTCGACGCCGCGTCTCCATGGCGACCGGCCGCTCACCCGCTCGATTGACGCCGCCAGCCACCACGCGGCGGTGCGGCGGGACACCGGCTTCGGCTGCACGTGGACGCGCGGAAACGGAAATTCCTCAGCGTGCTCGCGGCTGTGGCAGAGCACGGACGCCTCGTACTGTTGATGTCCGGTCACGATCGTGTAGACAAAGGTCTCGCTGCGCAGGAGAAATCCGTCGACGGCATGCACCACACGCGGCGTCATGCCTCGAACGTCGCGACCGCGACGGGACGGTTGGTGCGGTACGACTCGACGCCGGCGAGGCAGGCGAGCACGGTCCGCCCGGCCTCGTCGATCGAACACAGTGGCTGGCGCCGCTCGCGAATCGCGCCGATGAAGTCTTCGATCGCGCCGACGCAGGCCAGCGAGTGCTCGTAGAGACGCACCGGATAGTTCGCGGCGCCGTACTCGGCGTCGCGCCTTCGCGCCAGCACCCGCAGCATCTCCACCGTGCGCGCCATCACGTACGGCGGCAGGTTGGTCCTCAGTTGACGGTACAGGCTCTGGCCGCCGGTCTTTCCCGCGCCCTTCAACAGCGGACGCTGCACCACCATCGGCCGGTGCAGCACCTCTCCGAGCCGGCCGTCGCGACGGTACAGCAGGTTCCCTCGCACCGACCCCTCGCGGCCCGAAACGCGCACGGTGTGATCCTGCGGACCCGGCTCGCCGAAGGCGACGACTACCTTGCCGATCGCCCCGGACGCGAACCTGAGCGTCACCAGATTGAGATCCGACTCGGGGTACTCGGGAAAGGCGCGATGCCCGGCCGCGGCAAAGACCTCGACGATTTCCTCACCGGCCAGCCAGCGCAGCAGATCGACGAAGTGACAGCCTGAGTAGACCAGCGGCGTGGCGTTTTCCTCTTCGCGCCAGCGATCGTTGGCAAAGGCACGGTGCGTCAGGTCGTGGACGTAGTAGCCCTCGAGGTACGACAACGGGCCGAGGGTCCCTGCGTCGACCAGCGATTTGATCCGCTGGTGCAGCGGCACGAAGCGCATCTGATGGACGACGGCGACGGTCTGCCCGGGCGCGGCGGCCGCCGCGCGGCGGATCGCCTGAAGCCCTTCGATCGAGTCGGTCAGCGGCTTCTCGACCAGGACGTGCAGTCCACGCTCGAGCGCCGCCACGACGTATCTCGCGTGGGTGCCGTCGGACGTGCAGATGACGACGGCGTCGAGGTCGGTCCAGAAGCGGTTCTCGTCGGAGCAGAAAATGTCGCCGGCGCCGCGCGCCGAGGCGCGGCTTGCGGCCGCCGGCTTCGGATCGAAGATCTTCGTCACGCGGCAGCCGGCAACGCACGAGAAATAGAACAGGTGCGCCTGGCCGGCGCCGCCGAATCCGATGATGCCGATCCGCAGCATCAGGCTGATCGCAGCCCGTGCGCGCGCAGCACCGCCGCTCGGAGGCCGTCTGCTAGAGTAGCGGTTGTTCTCGAATGCCCATCCGCAATCATCTCGCCGGGTTCTCGCGGATCGCACGATCGCAGGCGACCGTGGTGCGCAACGCCGCGCGCGGCTGGCCGCTCACCTACACCGGCACGACGGCGATGACGCTCGATGCGGACGATCTCGATCTCGCCGCGGCGCTGCTGGCGAACCGCTCGGATTGGACGTCTGACGCGCCGGTGAACGCCTTCGAGCGCGAATTCGCAGCGTGGAATGGGAGTCGATTCGCTGCCGCGTTCGCCAGCGGCCGCGTCGCCCTCGCCGCGGCCATCGCCGCATTGGGGCTCCGCGCCGGCGACCATGTCGTGATGCCCGGCTACAGTTGCGTCGTCGTCGCCAACGCGCTGCGAAACGCGGGCGTGCAGCCGATTTTCTCGGATATCGAGCTCGAGACCTACGGGCTCGACAAGGACGCCTTGCAGCGATCGATCAGCGCCCGGACGAAGGCTATCCTGATTCATCATCTTTACGGGTTCGTCAGCCGCGATCTCGACGCGATTCTCGACATCGCGCGCGCGCATCGCATCCCGGTGATCGAGGATTGCGCGCAATCGGCCGGGGCGACGTACCACGGGCGCAAGGTCGGCAACTTCGGCGATGTCGCCATCTTCAGCTGCGATCCGTCCAAGCCGTTCACCTGTATCGAGGGCGGCGTCGCCGTCAGCGGCGATGACGGAATCGCCGAACGGCTCGGCGCGATCCGGCGCGCGGCGGCGAGCCACGACGAGTCGGCGATCGAAAACAGGCTCCGCAACGTCGCGCTCAACTACGCGATGAACAAGGACCCGCAACGCTGGTGGAAGGCGGATCTGGTCTGGATGCGTCGTGGCGGCGATTACCACTACGGCATCCCCGAGGCCGAAATCGACGGGGCTGCGCCGCTGGATGCCGGGTGCCGGATGTCCGGACCCGTCGCCACACTGGCCGCCAATCAGTTGCGGAAGCTCGATCACTACAATACCCGCCGCCGCGCCAACGCCGGTCGCTGGGATGTCTGGTGCGATGAACGCGGATTCGCCAGGCCGCTCACCCTGCCCGGGTCGACGCCGATCGTGCTGCGATACCCGGTGCTGGTCACACCCGACATGAAGCGCGAGGTGCGCTGGGCATATCGCAGCCTCGGCGTCGTTCCGGGCCTCTGGTTCGTGACCCACCTGCACCCGGCGCGAGAAGTGATCGACGGGGTGCCGAATGCCACGCGCGCGGTGGCGGAGTGCATCAATTTCCCGACGCTGTACTTCGAGGATCGCTGGCGCTCCGCCCCGTCGCATGCCGGATCGTGAGCAGGCGTGCACGCGAGAGGACATGGTCCGGATGGTGGTCCTCCAGCCCGAGTGTCAGCGCCAGCCGATCCGCGAGATAGAGGGCGCCAGGTCCGGTTCGCGCGAAGAATGCGCGGGCCAGGCGGTTCGTCGGTCCGCCGTCGACCAGCCAGTAGTACATCGGCGCTTCGCCGATCACCTGCAGCCCGAGGGTACCGATCAGCCGATCGAAGTATGCGCGCGACCGGACGCGGTGGTGCGAGGCCGGCGGCGGCGCGTCGGAAAACACGAGGGGAATCAGCATGACGCCGCCGGCGCTCAGGTGCGCCGCGAGCGTACGCACGGCATCGTCGAACGCGGCGTCGTCGATCAGCAACTGGAGCACGTCGATCGCCTGAATCACGTCGAAGCGGACGCCCTGCGGGTGCCGCCACGTGACCGCGTCGTCGGCGAAGAACTCCGCCTCGGGCATCGTGTCACGGGCGCGGCCGATCGCGCGCGCCGAGATGTCGACCCCGGTGTAAGACGCCAGCGGGAATGCCGTCGCGTAGAAACCGGCGAAGTATCCGAAGCCGCAGGCCATGTCGAGCACGCGAAAGCGGCGTGTGCGCGTGAACCCTGCGCGGTGGAGCCCCGCCAGAAGCGCTTTCTCTTTCGCACGATAGATCATCCGACTCAGCCCGGCGCCGGCGCCGAGGCACCCGGACTCGTCGAGCGAGAACGTCGCGTAGCGCTCGTCCCAGTGCCGGCGCAGCCGCTCGCGCGGGTCCTGCGTCATCGAGGATTCTTTCGAGCGAGCATCGAAAACCCGCTGAAGTAGGATCCGCGGAACGACCAGCTGTCGGGATCCCCGATGGCTGCAGGATCGAACTGCACGCCGCCCACGAGCGTGCAGCCCCGCTCGGCCACGAAGTCGTAGAACAGCGCCGGCACATCTTGAACGGGCCAGGCCCCGGACAGCGGCGGACCATTCAGGTAGTAGTACGCCGGTCGCCAGGCGTCCGACGTGGCGCGATCGAAGTCGCAGCATTCCGAGGTGAGGTAGATGTGGCCGCCCGGTGCAGTCACTCTGATGGCCTCGTCGAGAACCTCCGCCAGGCGGCGGCACTGCTCCGCGTACGGCACGTACGCACGATCGGGCAGGTTGGTATCGAGATGCTCCACCACGGAGAGCGAGGTCACGAGATCGAAGCGCTCGTCGCCGCAGGGCAGGCGGCGCATCGAGCCGGCCAGGCCGGCAATCGTGCCGGCCCGGCGCGCCACCAGTCCGTTGACCCGCTCCTGAAAGCCGCCCCAACGATCTTCTGCGGGCGCCGGGAGATCGAGCGAGATCACCCGCGCGCCCTGGTGCGTCATCCACTGCGGTAGGGTGCTCCGGCCAGTGCCGACGTCGAGGATTCTCAGTCCATGCCAGTCGCGGATGCCGTCGAGAAGCGTCCCGTACTCGAAGACCTTCTCTCCGCGCAGCCGGACTGAGTTCATGATGTCGAACAGGTACAGGTCGAACGCTTCCAGCGCACGGCGATGCCGCTCGAGCGGCTGAAGGAGGCCACGGCGGAACATCGCGTTGTACGGCACGGGAGGCGCACCGACTTCTGCTCCGTCCCGGGTCATCCGGGCTTTCACGACGCCGAGTGCCAGCGACATGACCCGCCGTCCGTAGTCGATGCGCTGGCGCAATGAGGGCGGTGGAACCGGCATGGTCAGGACGCCGACGCCAGGTGGCCAAAGACCTTCACGCACGCCCGGATCACATCGTCGCATTCGCCATCGCAGAAGGCCGCCGAGATCGGCAGGCGCACGAGCGACGCCGCCACGCGGTCGGTGACCGGCAGCTCGACCTGCGCGATATCCGGCGAGTGACGGGCGTACGGCGCGGAGTGCAGTGGGACGTAGTGAAAGGCCGCGCTGACGCCTTCGGCCTTCAGCGCGCTGATGACCCAATCACGCCTCGACGGCTCGACCAGAACAGCGAACACATGCCAGTTCGGGCCGCATCCGCCCGGCACGGTCGGCAGTTGCACGACCGGGCGATACGGCGCGAGCGCGGCGATCAGCCGCTCGGCTTGCGCCGTCTTGCGCCTCGTGATCTCCGGAAGCTTCAGAAACTGCTCCACCGCGACGGCGGCGAGCAGTTCGGACAACACGTAGCTGCTGCCCACCCCGACCCACGTGTACTTGTCGACCTCCCCACGGAGAAATGCCGTGCGGTCGGTCCCCTTTTCGCGCAGCAGCTCGGCCGCATGGAGGTACGCATCGTCGTCGCGGACCAGCAGCGCGCCGCCTTCGCCGCAGACCAGATCCTTGGTTTCGTGGAACGACCAGGCGCCGAGCGCCCCGACGGTCCCGAGCCCGCGGCACTCGAACGTGGCGTTGACGCCGTGCGCGGCGTCTTCGATGACGACCAGCTGATTCGCCGCGGCAATCGCCCCGAGCGAGATCATGTCGCACGACATGCCGCCGTAGTGCATCGGCATGATCGCGCGGGTCCGCGGCGTCACTCGCCGCGCCACGTCCGCAGGATCGAGTCCGAGGGTGATCGGGTCGATCTCGGCGAACACCGGCCGCGCGCCAGACTTGATGACGGCGTTCGCGGTCGAGACGAACGTGAAGCTCGGAAGAATCACTTCGTCCCCCGGTCCGAGGCCCGCGATTTGGACCGCCATCTCGAGCGCCGCGGTGCACGAGCTGAGCGCCAGCACGCCACGGGCGCCGGTCGAGTCGCGAATCAGCCGCTCGAGCTCGCGCCCTTTGACGCCGTCGCCGGCCACGCGGGTGCTCGCCAGGACCTCGAGCATCGCCTGCTGCTCGCGCTCGTCGAACCATGGCTTGTGCAGCGGTACCGGCGCCGTCCGGACCGGCGTGCCGCCGTCGATGGCCAACGTATCGGCCAGAGTCACTGCGGCGAGCCCCCGCGCGCTGAGGGAGTGCCGGCGGTCGCGATCCGTCGTGGAAACCGGAGATATGACATCCACTCACCGGCGCTCAGACCGATCTCGCGAGCCGTGACCGCGGCGGCACGGAAGCGGCCGGCCCTGGCGAGGCGGTAGAGGCCTCGGGCCTGGGAGAAGACGAAATTTCGTTTGCCCCGCTCCAGCGCGTCTCCGGTCAGCGGACACTCCGGGGAATTCAGCATCCGCCACGCCTCGGCGGCGCCGCGGGCGTACGCGGCCAGGCTCGCCGGTTTGGCGATCTCCTGCCCGGCGTGGACGCGATAGTAAAAAAGATCGCCCGGCACCAGGAGCACGTTGACGGTCGCGCACGCCCGCAGCCAGAAGAGATAGTCGCCGGAGTAGTCGACCTCGGGAAATCCGCCGAGCGCCCGGAAGGTGTCAGCGCGGAACAGCGCGGACGCCGGGCCCTGCTGAAACAAGCCGGCGCCGAGAAACTCGCGCTCGTACGCCAGGCGTGGTGTCAGCAGCATCGGGCACGGTCCGCCGGGCCAACCGCGCGCGCCCGACAGCGCGAACGCCGCCCGCGGCTCCGCTTCGAGCGGCTCCACCATCGTCGCGAGGCAATGGCGATACATCAGATCGTCGGAGTCGTGATACTTGAGAAAACGGCCAAGCGCGAGGGTCGCGACACGGCGGCGGTTGGCGTAGTCGCCGAGGTTGCGTTCGTTGATCGACACGCGGATCCGCGAGTCCCGCTTCGCGTACTCGTTGATGATGGCGACGGTGCCGTCGCGGGAACAGTCGTCGGAGATGACCAGCTCGAAGTCGGTCTCCGACTGCGCCAGCACGCTCTCGATCGACTCCGCGATGTAGTCCTCGCGGTTGAACGAGGTGAGCAGGACGCTGATGCGGGGCTGGGAAGGCACCGGTAAATGAGCGGATGCAGGCGTCAGCGCGGCCAGGCGTAGGTGATACGATGCGCGAGCTCGGCCGCCGTCACCGCGGCGAGCACGACGAAGCGCGATCGTTCGAGCGCCGGCTCCGAGTCCCGGGCGAAATCATTCCGCGTCGTGAAGCCGGCTGTGAACCCGAGGCTCGCCGCAATCGCCACCGTTTCCTCGCTGTAGTCCGCGCGCGGGGCGCCGAAGGGGTATGCCAGCGCGTCGACCCGACGGCCGGTCCACGATTCGAGCGCCGACCGGCACGACTCGAGCTCGCGGCGTTGAACGTCGGCAGGCGCCTTGCCGAGCGGCGCGTGAGACGCGGTATGGACGCCGATGGTGAAGCCTTCCTCGGCGAGTTCGCGCACCTGCGCCTCGGTCATCGGCGCGATCTCCGGAGCGGCGCTCGCGGGTTCGTCGTGTTCCTCGGCTGCTCGCCGCCATGCGTCGCCCGGTTCAGCGCGAAGCGCGTCGAACGCGGCGGGGCCGACCGCGCGCGCCACGGCGTCGAACCAGAACAGGCGCTGACGCCGCACCGGCTCGGAGCAGACGAACACCGCGGCCGGGATGCGGTGTCGAAGCAGGATCGGCCGCGCCAGCTCGAACACACTCCGATAGCCGTCGTCGAAGGTGACGAGCACCGGCCGCTCGGGCAGCGAGCGTCCGCTGACCTGCGCGTCCCGCAGCGTCGCGAGGTCAATCGGGTGACAGGTGTCCGCGATCATGCGGCACTGCTCCTCGAACGTGTCGGCGACGACGTGCAGGTTGGCGAACGGGATGCCGTCCACGACGTCCGCCGACGCGCGAATCCCGTGATAGCAGAGCGCGAGCACGCCGGGAAAGACATCGTGTCCGAGACGATTGGCGTACCAGCCGGAGGCGAGCAGCCCGGACTTCACCGAATCCGCGAACGGCAGCGCGGTCATGCGGGAAGCCGGCAGTACATCGTCGTCAAGACCGGGAACCGGGGATCGTGTACGTCGAGCTCGGATGGTGTCAGCTCTTCGAGCGCCAGACCGAGCTGCGCGGCGATCGCGGCAAGACAGTTTCCGTGACCGGCAACCTCCAGCGCGGCGCCGGGCCAGGCGGTGCCGAGCGTTTCGCGCCAGCCGTCCGGCGACAGGCGCCAGTAGTCGGGGACGTCGCCCGTGAGCGGCAGCAGTCCGGCCGCCGACGCGAGGATGATCCCACCCGGCCGGACAACGCGCCGCGCGTGCGCGAGACAGGGACCGAGCTCTCGGAAATGCGGGAGCGTGTTGGGCAGGAGGAGGCAGTCGTAGGCGCGATCCGGGATCACGTCGCCGCAGTGTGCGAAGTCGCAGAGGTAGGTCGGCTCGAACCGCGCCTCGATATCAAAGGAGTGGGCGCGCAGCAGGTGGTGGCCAAAACGTTCCGCGTAGCTGGTGGTTTGAATTTCGAGCACGTCGCCGGTGATCGCGTCGCGATGGCCGTCGAAGAACCGGTGCAGATAGTAGCGATCGATCGGTTGCCCGCGCTCGAAGCCGTAGGCCGACGAGAAGGGTGTCGTCCTTCTCAGATTGCCCCAGCGAGGCAGACCATAGCCCCGGGAGAGGCACCGGGCTTTCACGATCATCGCCGGGCTGCCGAGCTGTTTGGCTCTCGCGGTCACTTTCGAACGCAGGCTGGCTCTCGCCATCATCGCGCCGAACGAATGGCGGAACGCACCAACCGCACGATGGGATTCGGGATCCACGGCTGGTCCAGACGGCTGCCGTATTGGAGATGGCCCCCGCTGAGCGGTCGATAGAGATCCTGCCAGCGCGCATACAGCGCCTGATAGTCGATCACGCGATCGCGAATATCGAACCGGGTCTCGATGGCGCGCCGAGCGGCAACGCTCATCGCTTCCAGACGCCCGCGGTCCTGGTCGAGCCGCGCGATGGCCGCGGCGAAGGCGCGCACGTCGCCGACCGGCGGCCGTTCCCCCGAGATCCCGGTGTCGACAATTTCGGGCACGCCGCTGGGAATATCGCTCACCACCGGAGGCAGGCCGGCGGCCATTGCCTCGACCAGCGCAACGGGAAAGCCCTCGACCCGGGTAGGCAGCACGAACACGTCCTGCCTCGCATAGAGATCCAGCAGATCGGCGTTCTCGAGCGGTCCCGTCCAGCACACGTCGCTGTTGAAGGACCAGCGGCGTTTCAGCTCGTCTTCATCGGGACCGGCTCCAACAATCGTCCACGCCACCGTGACGCCCGTCGCCTGGAGCGCGCGATCGATCTCCGGAAGCTCGAACACGCCCTTCTGCCCGTGCTCGAAGCGTCCGGCATAAATGACGCGAAGCGGTCCGGCGGCGGCGCGTCTGACGACGGAAGGCAGCGGGATGCCATACGGCAGGTGGAAAATCGTGTCGGCGCGGTGCGGCAAGCGGGCGATGAGCTCGTCGTACATCCGCCGGGAGTAGGCAATGAACGCGTGAACGACCGGATCGTGCCGGACGGCAAGGTCGTAGTAGTACTCGGTGTCCCCATGCAGGATGTGGATCACCGCGCGGCCGAAGTCGTGCGACGAGGCGACCGCCAGATCCAGCAAATCGCCCGCGACATAGACGCCGCCGCCGGGAGGCACCGCCCGGACGACACGCCGCATCACCGCGTGAAGGTTTTCGATCGGCAGCGTGTACTCGACGGTCGTCTGCGTATCGGCGGCGAGCAGCTGGCGGTATCGCGTGTCCGTATGGAGATGGTTGTGGGTCAGGACCGCGTGATAGCGGAATCCGTCCGGCCGGCGGTACGCGAGCAGGTTCGCGATGATGTTCGTCATCCCGCCCATCTTGTCGGGCAGGACGTACACCACGCTCGGCTGCTCGGTCATGGCCTCCAGGCGCGCACCGTCATCGCCCACTGCAACACCCTGCCGGGAAACGGCGTCTCGTCGGCGGCCGCCGGCCCTCTCCAGGGCAGCGGCACGAACTCGTCGATCGCGTAGCTGAACCCCGTGCGCGAGAGGAGCTCCAGTACGCGCGGCGCCTGCCGGACCTGGGGATCGAACTCGTGCAGGTCCATGACGATCGCCCGCACATGGTGAAGCGCCGGCTCGCAGTCGGCGAGCACGACGTCCTCCGCCCCTTCGATGTCGAGCTTGAGCAGATCGATCGGACCTTCTTCGAGCACCTCACGCAGCCTGAGGCTCGGTACTGTTTGCGCACGCCCGACGACCGCGCCGGGAAGCGCGCCGATCATCCCGGAGTCGCTGCCTTCACACTGAAAGGTCACCGTGCCGGTCGAGGTCCAGAGCGCGGCGTGACGGGCTTCCACCGAGCCGGCTCCGTTCGCCTGCAGGTTGGCGTCAAGGATGTCGAACAACGCCGGGTCGGCTTCGAACGCCGTGATCCGGGCGTCCGGATACAGCCGCCGGAAGAACAGGCTCGCGAGGCCGACGTTCGCGCCGCAGTCGAGAATGCGCGGCGACGGCGTCGCGCTCGTGAACGCGAGCGTGCGCTTCACGAAGATGTCGTCCCATTGCGGACAGAGAGTCAGGAGATCGGCGTAGCGGACGTCGAGATCCGCCAACGCAATCCGGCCTGGCGTGAACCGCGGCGTGACCTCGGCCTGGCGGCACGCCAGACGCCAGGCGGCCTTCTCGGGACTCTCGAAGATGCGGCGACGGATCGCGCCGAGAGTCCGGATCGCGTTGCGGCGGCCGCTCATACCGCCCTGAGCACCACGCCGTTGGTCAGATAACAATTCGAGTTGATGGCCACGCCCCGGGACAGCGCCGATGAATCGAGCAGGCGGACCATCGAGGCGGCTGCGAACCGCAGCGCCGCGACCTTCGCCTTGGCAACGACCGAACGCGAGACCGGGAGGATCGACGCGTCGGACACGAGCATCGCGAGCACCTCGGGCAGCCGGCCCAGCCGGTCCGCGGTCTCGACAACGAAGCCGTGATCGGCCGCGAGCTGCTGCATGCCGTGCAGCGTCAGCCTGCGGTAGTCGTACGGTTCCATGTGGAGCGGAAACACGAACGGCACCGTCGTCACTACGGCGCCGCCCGTCGCCGTCACGCGCCGGAGGCCGGCAAACGCCGCGTCGATGTTCTTGACGTGCTCCAATACCTCTGTGCAGAGCACGACGCCGTACGGCTCCGCCGGAGCTGCCACCTCTTCGAGCGGACCGAGGAGATCGACGGAGTGGGATCGGTTCTGGACAACGTCCATGCCGACGTAGCGTCGGCCGTGTGCTTCGACGAGCGCGCGGAATGGTTGTTCGGCGCATCCCGCATCGAGCACCGCCGCCTGGGGCGGCGCGGCCGCCAGCAGCGGCGGCAGTGCCGCCTGGACCCACGCGTTCACCGCGCGCACGGTCCAGCGATCGCGCCCGGCCGCATCGGCATAGTCGACGCGATGACGGAACGCGGAAAGCGCGATCTCTTCTGCGGCCGGGGTCACACCGTCCTCAGAAATTCGCCGAGCATGCCGAGCGCCCATGGACGGGACCAGTGAACGGCGCCGCGCTGCCACGCGCGCCAGGTCTCGTCGGGCACGCCGGGGGCGATCCAGCCGGTGTCGACGAGGTGCGCCATCCCCGAGCGGACGAACGGCTGCAGATCAGAAGCCATCCAGGTCGAGAACGGCAGCGTGAACCCCTGCTTCGGCCGATCGACCGCCTCCTGCGGCAGCGGCCGCGCGAGCGTTTCGTGCAGCAGCCGCTTGTTGCGCATCAGCGACGGATGCGCACCCAGGTCGGGCCACACGGCGTCGAGCAGCACGTGATCGACGAACGGCACGCGGACCTCGAGCCCGTGCGCCATCGACATCACGTCGAGATCCCGCAGCAGCTGCGAGCCGAGATAGATGCGCGTCTCCAGCCGCGCGACGTTGGCCTCGGGCGAGGACGCGCCGCCGTGGAACAACGCCGATTCGGCGGCGGCCACGCGGGCGCTGGCCGTGGACCAGCGATCGCGGAGCGCCGGCCCGGCGATCCGCTCGACTTCCGCCGGCATGAACAGGCCGCGCTGCGTCCGGTAGGCGGCGTCCATCCGGCCGTTTCCCGACATGAAGTGCCGCCACCGCTCGGTCAGGCGCTCCGGGAGCACGGACGACACGATCGGGGTCATCGCCGGCCCGATCGGCTGCATCCGCCGCTTCCAGCGCATCGCCGCAGGCAGGCGGCGGAACGACGGATAGCCGCCGAACATCTCGTCGCCGCCGGAACCGGAGAGCACGGCCTTGATCCCGGTCTCCGCCACCGCCGCCGACACGTAGTACGAGTTCACCGCGTCGAGCGTCGGCTGATCGAGGCGCGCAAGGATGCGCGGGAGATCGCTGACGATACGCGACGAATCGAGGCGCAGCTCGTGATGGGTCGCGCCGAAGGTGGACGCGACGAGCTTCGCGTACTCGTGCTCGGAGGACCGGTCATCGAACCGGACGGTGTAGGTGTTGAGGCCGGAGACGCCCGCGTCGGACGCGGCCGAGAGAATCGCCGACGAGTCGATGCCGCCCGAGAGGAACACGCCGACCGGCACATCGGCCACCAGGTGCGCGGCGACGCTCTGCTGTACCGCCGCGCCGACCCGGGCGCGCAACTCGGACTCGGTACAACCCGAATCCGCGCGCGCGTACACCTCGGCGACGTCGGCAAACGGCTGCCGCGCGGAGCCGCCGTCCTGGGACCACCGCATCCACGATCCCGGAGGCAGACTCTCGACGCCCGCCACGCAGGTCAGCGTTGGCGGCACAGTCCCCCACGCGAGATAGCCCAGCACGCCGGCCGGATCGATCGCGCGGTCGACGAGACCGGCGGCCACCAGCGCGTGGATTTCCGAGGCGAACGCGATCGACGGCTCGGTTGCCGCCACGTACAGCGGCTTGATGCCGAAGCGATCGCGCGCGAGCAGCAGCGCGCGCGCCTCGGCGTCCCACCAGGCGAGCGCGAACATCCCGCGGACCTGCGCGAGCGCGCCGGGGCCGTCGCAGACGAGCAGCCGGAGCAGCACTTCCGTGTCGCTGCCGGTCGTGAACCGCTCGCCGCGCGCCTCGAGCGACCGTCTCAGCTCGCGATAGTTGTAGACCTCACCGTTGAAGACGATGCGATGACGTCCGTCACGCGTCGCCATCGGCTGGGCGCCGGACGGACCGGGGTCGATGATGGCCAGCCGGGTATGGACCAGGACCGCATCCTGAGCGGGCGATCGCCACACACCGCGTCCGTCGGGACCGCGGTGCGACAGCGCCACGCCAAGCAGCGTGGACGGATCCGGGTGGATGGCGCCGTCGCGGCGCACCAGCCCGGCAATGCCGCACATCAGAAGAACCGGGACTTCACTTTGATCTCGTCGTTGGGCAGGACCGTGTCTTCCATCTTGACCGGGACTTCGACCGTCTTGCCGGCCACCACGCGAATGATAGTGAGGCGCCGATCGGAACCGCGGTCATTGAGCCCGCCGGCGAGGATGATCGCCTGGCCCACGGTCGTGCCGGTGTCGAGCACGAACGACCCGGGATTCTTGATGAACCCGGAAATGTAGAAGCGCTTCGCCACCGGAATGTTGACGATGTCGCCGTCCTGCAGCGTGATGTCGCGGCCGACCTTGCCGAGCTCGAGATCCTTGCGATTGACGACGATCGGCTCCGGCGCCTTCTCGCCCGGCTTGGGCGGATGCATGATGAGTACTTCGTTGCTCGCGTTCTGCGTCGCCGAACCCGCCAGCGCCAACGCCTCGAGCAGCGACATCGTCGAGCCGGGAAGCGTGACCTTGCCCTGCACGCGGACTTCCCCGGTCATCAGCACGCTGCGCGCCTTGAACTGATCGACTTCGATGCGTACCTGCGGATTGCGGATGTAGCCCGCCTTCAGCATCGCGGTGATCTTGTCCTGCGCCTCCTGGAGCGAGAGCCCGGCGAGCGGCACGCGGCTGAGGTACGGCATCGAGATCGTGCCGTCGCTGTCGACGCGGTACTTGCCGGTCAACTCCGTTTCGTCGGACACGATGATCGACAGGTTGTCCTGCGGCCCGATGACATACCCTTCGCCCGGAGCCGGAGGATCGGTCTTCGGTTGGGTGTCGGTCCTCAGACCTTCGAACTCCGGCTTGTAGGTGGTTCCCGCGGCCGGCGGCGTAGTGGCCGGCGGTTGAGCGGGCGGCTGGGTCTGCGGCGGTTGCGCGGCGAGCGCGCCGCTGGCGATCGCGACGAATGCGAGCGTAATCAGGAGTGAGTTCTTGCGCATGATGTCGTTCCGCTGTTACTCGGACACTCGAACGAGCGGAATGCCCAGCTGACGGGCCTTCCGGTAGAGATTGGGACGCTGAATCCCGAGAGCCTGCGCAGCGGGCGCCATCCGCCATTCGTGATGCTGCAGCACCGAGGCGATGTAGTCCCGCTCGAACCTCTGCCGTGCCTCGCGCAGGTTGCCGGACGGGACGAACGGCGCGCGCGCGCGATGCAGCTGCAGGACCGGCAGGATATGTTCGATCTGTATCACGTCCTCGACGCCGTTGGCGACGACGCGCTCGATGGCGGAGCGCAACTCCGCGAGATTGCCGGGCCACGTCAGCGCGGCGAACAGCGCCAGGGCCGCCTGCGTGAACGAGCGGGCGGGACGCGACGCGGCCGCGCAGGTCTCGTCCAGCAGCCGTACCGCGAGCGCCGGCACATCGTCCGGCCGATCGCGTAAGGCCGGCAGGTCGATGCGGACCGCCGAGAGCCGGCGGTAGAGGTCGCTGCGGAAGCGATGGCCGTGCACATCGGCGTCGATGCCGGGCTGCGCGCTGGCGATGAACCGCAGCGCGGTAGCGACGGGGACGCCATCGATGCGCACTTCCCCGTCGCGGGCGATTCGCGCCAGCTGCGTCTGGGCGGAGGCGCGCAGCTCGGTGACACTGTGGAGGTAGAGCGTTCCGCCGCGCGCGGCGGCGATGGCGCTGTCGGCGGCGACCGATTCGAGATCCGACGCGGAGTCGGGAGACGGCAAGCCGAACAGCAGGCGATCGACGCTTGCGGAGTCGCCGGCGTCGCAATGCACGGCGACGAACGGCGCGGTGGACGCACGGCCGCGCTGGTGCAACTCGCGAGCGACGCCTTCGACGCCCGCGCCGGGCTCCGCGGTGATGAGCGCGCCGCCGTCGAGCGACGCGGCGCGCCTGATCAGCTCCTGCACGCGCATGATGGCCGCCGATCGACCGGTGAGCTCGATCGCGCCCTCAGCGGCACGACCGAATCGAGAGGGTCTCGCATCGGCCAGGATAAGTGGATCTGCCATGGCTTGAACTCTGTTTTTGAGTCTGTGGTGATACAGCTTCGCCCCGTCGCCTACAGATGAACGACGAGGCTATTCCCTGATGAAAACCAGACCATCAGAGACAATGAACGACTCAATATGACACAAACGACTATTCGTGTCAACAGAGATACCGCATTGGATCACGACAGATACAGCATGACCGAGGAGTGGACGGTCTCTGGCCGTAAGCGGATTTGCTGCGGTTCTTACGCGTGATGAGTCGAGGGACTCACCACCTGCTATATCGGCGGAAGGGGACTGTATCGTTACGGAGCGAG
>Ga0068865_100000291_pt1 | contig 27578 bp, 21 predicted proteins | sample KBSMisM12_FD_75293 | JGI IMG/M metagenome (GOLD analysis project Ga0068865, IMG submission 75293) | Miscanthus rhizosphere microbial communities from Kellogg Biological Station, Michigan, USA - KBS Miscanthus M1-2 | ecosystem: Host-associated > Plants > Roots > Rhizosphere > Soil ...
ACATGATGTAGAACGACATCACCCGACCGCGCATCTTGTCATCGATCAGTGTTTGCACCAACGTATTTGTCGAAGCCATGTGAGCCATGAATCCCGCACCAACAAACGGGAGAATGATCAGGCCCAGCCATTCATGTCTGGTGAGTGCAAACAACACCAGTGATAGGCCGTAAAGCACGACGGCACCGACAATCCAACGACTCAGTCCTAGAACAGACTTTCGCGACGCAAGTGCGAGGGCAGAAGCAAGGGCTCCCAGTCCAATCGCGGAACTGACAAATCCTAGTGTCGACGCGTTGCCATGAAAGACGTCGCGCGCCATGATCGGCATCATGACTGACTGTGCACCGCTCAAAAAGCTGACAACTGCTAACAACGAAATCAATGCCCGAACGGGAATGAAGTTCTTGACGTAGCTTGCGCCCTGCCGAATCGAATCGAGGATATTTCCGCGCGACTCGCGATTTGCTGTGTCCTTTGTTTTTACAAAATACAGCGCTATAAGCACGGCGAGAAAGCTGATGGAATTGATGGTGAAACACCAACCGCCTTTGAATTTGTAGTAGACGAAGCCAGCAACTGCAGGACCGATCAAGCGCGCCAAGTTGAATTGCGAAGAGTTGAGGGCAATCGCGTTTCTTAAGTCTTCGGGATCATCAACAAGATAAACCATGAAGGCTTGACGGCCCGTCATGTCGACCGCGCCAACAAGACCGGCCACGACTGCGAGCCAACAGATCATCCAAGGTCGAACGATGTCCGTAAATACCAAGACCGCGATGATCGCCGCCTGGATCATCTGAATTGTCTGGGTCCAGAGCAGGAGCTTGCGTTTGTCAAAGCGATCCACCATGACCCCGGCAAAGGGGCCGAGGACAAACCCCGGGACGAGGGCGCAGAAGGTGACGACGCCGAGAAGGGTTGGATCGTTAAATTTGTCGTACACCAGCCAAGCCATGGCGGTGCTGTCCATCCATGTCCCGATCAGCGAAATGGCCTGCCCAACGAAGAAGAGGCGGTAGTTTCGTGATCCTAGAGCTCGCAGCGTCTGCCGCATGAATGGTTGGACGTAGTCCGCATAAAGAGTGCCTCATTTCGATACATTCTCGTAGGGACCGGCGGGACTCCTCAACCTGAACGATTGCTGTATCCTGAATGGGTCCCAAACGCCCGGGAACTCTCTATCGTCCCTAGCATTAGGACATGCGTAAATGAAAGCAATCGCAATTTTGATCGTTGCATCGATCCTCGGGGCTGGCTTTGTCGCCGCTCGCGGCGGATCGTCAGGAGACAACTCAAACGTAGGCGATAGGCCAGGAGATATTGGAAAGAGAATGGACATCTTGATTGCTGCGCGAGAGCGCGGACACGACCTTGCCATGTTTGCCGGCGGATGCTTCTGGGGAACAGAAGCGCAGTTCCGCAAGCAAAAGGGAGTCGTTTCAACGGCCGTAGGCTATTCCGGCGGCACCGTACCGAATCCGACCTATGAGATGGTCTGTACCCACAAAACGGGTCATGCCGAGGCCGTCCTCATCGAATTCGATCCTAAGAAGACCTCGTACGAGGAGCTCGTGAAGTCTTTCTTCGGCGTCCATGACGCGACCCAGGTGGATCGGCAAGGGCCAGACGTCGGCACGAATTACCGAAGCGCCATCTTCTTTTACGATGACGCTCAGGAGAAGACTGCCCTCAAAGTGAGGGACGAACTTCAACAGACCAAGTACAAGGGACGCCCAATAGCGACCCAGATCGCCAAAGCTAGCCAGTTTTGGTTGGCCGAGGACTACCACCAGCAGTACTACGAAAAGCGAGGCATCGCCCCCGCTTGCGCCATCGGCGGGTAAGACTGCTTCCGCTGGATTCGAGACGCCCACCCCTTCCGGTGGGCGTCTTAGCTTCAATTCCTCTCAACTCCACCAGGTGGCGTTAGAACGTTTGCTGCCTTAGCAGACGTCGTTTTCACAGGTATGGAACACCGGGCTCAAGTGAGCCGTACCCAAGTATAATCTTCAGGTTCAAGTCAAGTGCGATCAACGCTATTTTTTTGCGTGTTTGGGAGAGGCGTAACCTTTGCGTTCGCCGGTGCATCAAACTACACAACAGATACGTTGCCGCGTGCGGATTATAATGTACGCGGCGTGAGTTCGAAGTGCCGTCCCTGTTGAAGACCGAACCATGCGAAAAAACCCCGATTTTCAGCCATCACCCAGAGGTGCCCATTCTGTGAGTTGTTTTGACCGGATCATTCTTCGTTCCGCGGCGCTAGCGGCTTTTGCAGCCACTTGCGTGTTTGCGGTCGCCCAAGTGGCGCCAACAAGCGCCCCCCTTACGGGAGACAAAACCCGTACTGCGAGAAAGCCCGATGCGAGAGAGAGCAGCGACCTGCTCAAGATGCGCGCGGCTGCCCAAAGAGGATTCATTCAGAACAAGGGTCAGTGGCCCTCTGATGTCCAATTTCTTGGTCGCAGCAATGGCCTCGATTTATGGGTAACGGATAAAGGACTGAAGCTCGACGCCTTCGTGAAGGTAGGGGACAAGCTCAACGGCCATGTAGTCGGTGTCGACTTTGTCGGCGCAAGAAATGTAAAGCCACAGGGATCCGATCTTACGGGCACAAAGACGGACTTCTTGGGCGGTCGGCATGAGGTTCAGTCGGCCAAAACATTCGGCACGCTGAAAGCAAACCTATATCCGAACATCGCGCTAAAAACTTACTTCGACGGCGGCCATCCACGTTACGACTTGGTCGTTGCTCCTCACGGTGATCCCTCGAACATCAAGATGAAGTTCATCGCTTCACAGGGCTTGAAGGTCGATGGAAAGAGTCTTGGAATCAAGACTTCGATTGGCACGATCGTAGAAAATCAGCTCGTTGCCTATCAGATGATCGGCGGCAAGAAGAAGCTCATCGATGCAACCTTTAAGAGCGTTGGCAAAGACACGATTGGGTTTAAGGTCGGCGCCTACAACCACTCCGTCGCGCTCGTGATCGACCCGTTGGTTTATGGTTCCTACTACGGTGGTGACTCAGGCTTCGACGAAGTCCACGCGGTCGTCTCCGATCTTCTCGGTGGCGTTTACATGACGGGACTTACAAAAGCCCCTGACTTTCCCGTCATCTTCGGACCGTATAGCTTTACGCTCCGGGGCCAGCAAGATGCATTCATTTCAAAACTAGAAGGCGACGTCTACCGCCACAACTATGCAGCATTCCTCGGCGGTTCCAAGAGAGACGTGGGCGACTTCCTTCAGCTCGACCAGTTCGGTGATCTGTGGGTGTCCGGATATACCGAGTCTTACGATTTTCCTGGCGCAACCCGACCGAACGTTCAATGGCTCCGATTTGATGTAGACGCCTCACAAGGTCACTCCGTCGTCGGGCCCACGAAGTGGGCGTGGTCACTTCCAAACGGCAATGGCCGATATAAGATCACCGTTCCGGGCTTCGGAACAACCCCAAACTATCTCAAATGGGATGCGCCCGCTGGCACCGTGCAAACGGCCCTGGCGGCAATCGTCCCTGGGACAGTCGTTAGCAGCCAATTTGGACAAAACCCCACTGACGGTCTTGGTCTTATGGTGACTTTCCCGAACACTGTTACCGCGCCTATGCAGATTGATAACGAATTGCTGGGTGCGAATTACAATGTCGATTCATTCTCCAACGGTAAAGCGCAACTCCTCAAGCCAATCGCGGCAGCGCCTACGAAAGGAAACTACCAACTTCGCATTCCGTACAAGAGGAACGGCGCCTTCTTTGGACGCACCCTGCCGCTGACCTACAACACGCCAGCTGCCACGATCCAGGCCATGTTGGCGGCCGGTATTCAAGCGGACCCATCAGACCCCGATCAATCGCCGATCATCATCAATTGTCGCGTACGCCCTGCAAATCAAAACTTTACGGGCAACCTTCCGCAAACCCCATACATCTTCCTCTTTCCGCCACCTGCTCCTCTGGAGATCATCCCAAAGATTCAGGTCTTCTCGGTAGCGGTAAACGAAGTCCAAGTCGTTGACATCACTGGAGCGACCGGCGGAACGTTCACACTTACAACCCAAGCAGGAACGACAGGACTCATTGCATTCAACGCATCGCCCGCGACCGTGCAGGCGGCCTTGAATACCGTCTTGGGCGGCGGTGCCACGACGGTCGTGAATCCTGCAGGTCAGCCTCAGGTTTATCTGGTGGGCTTCACAGGCGCCGGACTTCAACAAACAAACGTGAACTTGATGACCGGCAATTTCGCAGGACTGACAGGTCCATCTGCGTCGACGGTCACGACCCTCCTCGAAGGCGGACCCGGTCTCGACCAGCCCTACGGTGTCACGATCCTTGACTTCGACGTCCTTTACTGGGATACCTTGACGTCGCGCCCACAGGGAGCAGATCCAGGCTTCCTTACTACAGGTCTCGTTTTCCCGCAAACCCTCGCCAATGGTGGTTTGTTCAATATCCTATTGGCAGACAATACGTGGAATCAGACCGGTGGCATTTGGAACTCAACACCGCTCCAGTTGCATGACACGCTCACCGCTCCGTTTGGCGCGGCAGATTTTGTTGTCATCCCAGATCCAGGCGGAACGGGCAATCTTCCCGACAGCCCCATGAACCTTGTTTATGTCGGGCAATTTGCGGGTAGTCGACCGCCCAAGTCTCCTCCGTTCCCGGTTAACGACCAGATCGTCCAAGGCTCGCCGATGGATCCAGTCGTTCCGAAGTTGGTGGCAGAAGATCGGATCAGTCCGCGTGCTGTTTATCACACCGAGATGGAGTCCAAGGTCTTCCTAATGCGGTTCAAGCAGGACGCAAACACGATCCTGAACCCGTTACCCACAAAGGTCTATTTCTTTGGTGGAACTCAGGCTCCGAACATCGTAGGCTTCCGAATCATCCCCCACAACAATCCGGTTGCCGGTGAGCCAATTCGATTTGTCTTTGGTGGAAACGCGTTTAATACCTTCGAGCTTGTACCGGGAATCCCTACATCCCGGAGCATCTCTTTCCAGAAGGCGCTCGGATTCATCTACCGCGTTAACTTCACGGACGCCGCTGGCTTCAGTCTGATAAACGGGCCGACGAAGTATGTGGATGCCTACGACAGTTCCACTAATTCTTCGCTGCCCATCATATTGGGTGGAATTGATGTAGATGGAAACGCAAACACCTATATCGCGGGCACGATCAAAGGTGCGTTCGCAAACACCATTGACACGTCTGTACCAAACAATCTCGGTGACTTCCTTTTCCCGACAACCGGCGTCGATCCAAACGGCACCTTGAGGGATGGAAGGCTGCTTCGCTTCTGGGACGGTTTCGTTAGGAAGTATTCGCCTACTGGAACCTTGACTTACTCCGTCCTCATTGGCGGCGACAGCCAAGACACAGGCGATGGTGTCGCGGTGGACGTCAATGGTTCGGCGTATATGCTTGGAACATCGGAGTCCTTCAACTACCCAAGAACGCGAGGCGTGTACGGTGAGGTCTTTACCCAGTCGTATGTCGTTACCGCCGCCAAGCTGAACCAAGGCGCGAGCGACCTCATCTACTGCACGAACCTGCGAACGACCAATACGGTCCTTCCTGTTGGTATAGCGGTCGATCCTCGCGGTTCGGCCTACATGACAGTGCTTGTCTCCCAAGGGACCATCCTCCAGCCCTGGTCTGGGACCAATGATCCCAACGTGCCTTCGGGAGTCGAAGGAGTTGGAACGATTCCGACCACCGGAGACGCCGTCAAAGGTGGCTACACCCCGGTCGGGCCACCTGACATCGGCGGTACGGATGGCGGACTTCTGGCCCTCAACCCCAGTGCAACCGGGTTAGTCTTCGGAACTTACTTCGGAAGCACCCTTGACGACGAAGTGTTTAGACCCTACGTCGACAAGGGCGGAGACGTCTGGGTGTGTGGATTTACGGATACTTTCCGTGCATACCTTCGCACCGCCAAGTGGCACCGAACTCTCAACAGGTTTAAGGTGCTTACGCGGCTACCCGCGAACATGTTGACTGCGCTTGCGTTCCGACCAACCCCCGATCCAAACATCGGACTTGGCGGACCTGGTACGTCGTTCACGGATTGGCTCACGTACAACACTGAGCAAGACCTAGAGCCTCTGCGCTATCAATCGTTCCGTGATCGGGACGGTTGGGTTAACCGATTCCGAATCGGATTGACCAGCGTCAGCGTCGTGCGATTCAATCCGACGACGATTCCTGGTGGCCTTGGTGCGTTCACGACGGGCATCGTTCAGTTGAGTCAGGCGGCACCCGTTGGCGGTGCAACCGTGACCCTGAGCATTCCTGCGAGTGCGCCAGCATCGTTTGTTAGTGGTGCTGCGGTCACGACGACGAGCATCACAATCCCGGCGGGGCAGGCCACTGGTCAGTTCATCCTGTATAGCAATGCGGTACCTGACAACACGCCAGTGGACGTAACTGCAACCTATCAAGGCAACTTCAAAGTTGGCCGGGTGGTCATCACCCCGTGGCTGCAGTCCTTCAGCATTACGCCTGAAGAAGTCGTCGGTGGAAACACTGTCGTTGGCAACGTCACTCTCGCTGCTCCGGCGCTTCCGGGTGGAATCACCGTTCAAGTCCTCACCGACACTCCTGGAGTTGTCCCGGTCAGTTCGGTGACGGTTCCAGCGGGTCAGACTGCACTCGCGTTCAACATCCCGACAACGGGTGTGGACGCAGATGTGACTGTAACTCTCAACGCGTCGCTTCTCGGAGTGGGTAAGGCCTTCCAGTTGGTCGTTCACCCTGTCCAGTTGAAGGCGATGACGTTCGCGCCAAACCCCGTCACTTCGGGCAGTCCTTCAACCGGAACATTGGTGTTGAATGGTAAAGCCGGACCTGGTGGCTTCGATGTGAAGCTCTTGGTAGAAGGCAACCCTTCAGGGTATGTCATCACGCCGTCGACTATTCATTACAGTGCTGGTCAGACTTCGAAGACGTTCGTCGTCGCCACACCGTACGAGCCAGTCACCGTGCCGCGCATCATCGATGCAGTCATGCAGCCAACTGCAGGCTACATCCCGAATACCGTTCGCGGAACCCTGAACGTACAGGCCGCTTCGGTGCAGACCTTCACAATCACGCCAAATGTAATTGACGGCGGTGCTACCGCGGTCGGTCAGGTTACGATCTCGACGCCTGCCCTCGCCGGTGGAGCCAAGGTCGACCTTTCCGTAGCTCCAGACAATGGAACGCTTGCGTTCCCGGCCCAGATCACGATTGCTCCGGGACAGACGACTGGGAAGTTCAACATCCAGTCGTCAACGCTCGTGAACACGACGACCTTTACTCTCACGGCAAGCCGCGGTACTTCGAGTCAGACGGCAACGCTGCAGGTGAAGGCTCTTACGTTCACGTTGGACGTTCCAGACACGATCCAAAGCGGAAGCTCCGGAACAGGCACGATCACCCTAAGTGGTCCGGCGCCTGCCACTGGCTTGGCAGCGCACCTCACCAGCTCGAATCCGACGATCTTGCCAGTGCCAGATCTCGTGACGATCGCTCCGGGCAACACAACCGCGACGTTCGCATTGAACGCGGCGACTGTCACCGAGGATCACACGATCACGCTGACCGCAAAGATCGGATCGACGACCGTCACCAGACAGGTCACGATCCACGCGTCGAACATCTCGGGCATGACGATCACGCCGAACTACGTGTTGAATCTCAACACCGTACGATGCACGATCACCTTGGATGGTCCGGCGCCTGCCGGCGGACTGAGCATCAACCTTACGAACTCGAACAACCTGATCGCCGCCGTGCCGACGCACGTGACGGTTCCGGCAGGTCAGTCGAGCGTCACGTTCAGCATCGCAACGTACCGCGTCACGAGAACGCTCATGACGACGATTACGGCCGCCGCTTCGAACGGTGGCTTGGCGTCGGCAACGCTGACCGTCCACAACTAAGAAAGGGAAGGGAGCGGAAGAATATTCCGCTCCCTCACTCTTCCGGGTACAACCAAAACCGTGAGCCGCGCGACCGCAAACCTCATTCTCGGATTGATGATTGGCACATGTGCCATGGTGGTCGTCGCACGCCTGAAGAGCCAGCGCCAAGACGACCCCGAGTACATCGCTCGCAAGCTGGGCAAGCGGATCAAGTCACTCGAGAATCGAGTCGACGAATCCCTGCGCGCAACCGCCGGCTAACGCTCAGTATTTCTTCTCGACCGTTCCATCCGTCGCCAGATCGTAGATCAGCGGAACGCCGGTTTCAAGATTCAGCTCCAAGACTTCTTCTTTGGAAAGCTTGTCCAGTTGCATCACGATCGAGCGGTTGGAGTTTCCGTGTGCGACGACGAGGACGTTCTTGCCTTGTCGAATATCGCCCATGATGCATCGGTCAAAGAAGGGAAGGGTGCGCGCTGCCGTGTCTTTGAGTGCTTCGCCGTTGGGTGGCGGAGTGTCGTAGCTGCGTCGCCAGATCTTCACTTGTTCCGCGCCGAACTTCTCGCGCAGCTCATCTTTGTTCAATCCCTGAAGGTCGCCGTAGTGGCGCTCGTTGAGTGCCTGGTCTCGGATGACGGGGACATCGGTGCGGCCGAGGGTTTCCAACATGATGCGCAACGTATCTTGCGCGCGTCGCAACGCGCTCGTGTAGGCGACGGTGAAATCGATGTCGCGTAAGGCTTCGCCGGCTTTCTTTGCTTCCGCCTCGCCGGTCTTGGTGAGAGGGACGTCCACCCAACCGGTGAATCGATTTTCCAAATTCCAGATGGACTGGCCGTGACGAACGAGGATGAGCTTGGGCATAGCGAAGCGATAGGTTACCGTCGTAAACGGTGCAGGGCGGGGACTACATCACGCCGGCGGTGCTTATGCGACTACCCCGACCAAAAGGGGAGCGAACGAAAGCAATGAAATCCGTTTCCGGAAATTCGATGCCTCTCTCTCCTGCGATGCCTCGCAGTTGCCCTCGGTGGTAAGTGCCGTGGTGGAGCACCTGACGGAGGATCTCGCTGACCGTGTTCTCATAAACTTCGCCGCGCGAGTTTGAATAGGTGACGATCTGGCCAAGGTCCGAGCCGAGCAGGAGTCTCTTGTATCCACCCGTGGTGCGCTCGAGGTTGATCACGAAGTCTTCCATCTTCGGCGCCCAATTGGCCGTGCCTTGAATGCGAGAGAGCCAGGTGATCTGCGCCTGCAGCATGTGAAGAAGGATCGCCTCTTCGCCCATGGCGCGAGCAGTTTCGAGCCACTGCAGGGAGGCCCATCGATCGTAATCGAACATTGACGATAGCTCTTCTCGATGACTCATTTATTCCTTCCAGTTGTACTGAGCAGCTTGACCTGAAGGTTGTCCTACAACGTGACCTTCTTGCATTACCGTCCTACCACGCAGTATGACGCGAAGCGGCCAGCCTGTAAAGGTGTCTCCCTCATAAGGGGACCATCCACATTTGCTCGCGACCATGCTCCTTTCGAACACGGTCTTCCGCTTAGGGTCAACGAGTACAAGATCGGCGTCGAATCCTTCTGAAATCGTCCCCTTGTCCCTAAGTCCAAATAATCTCGCGGGATTTTCTGATCCCATGCGCGCGACATCTTCCAAAGTGAGCTTGCCTTGGCTGACGAAGGTGAGCAAGACGGGAAGCATGGTCTGCACGCCCGGCATTCCGCTTGGACTTTGCGGATACGGCTTAGCCTTTTCCTCCAAGGTGTGGGGCGCGTGGTCGCTCCCGAACACATCGAACACACCGTCGGCAAGGGCAGCCCAGAGGGCGTCTTGATGCTCCTTGCTTCGGATGGGCGGATTCATTTGCGCATGCGTTCCTAATTTCTCGTATGCCTCGGGGCCGTGGAAATAGAGGTGCTGTGGAGTGACCTCCGCGGTGACCCGTCCCACCTGCCGCTTGGCTCGCCTTATCAAAGGTATCTCGTCTAACGATGAAACGTGCAGGATGTGTACCGGGCGACCGGTTTCTTCCGAAATTCTAAGCAGCCTCTCAGTAGAAAGACGAGCGCTTTCTGCATCGCGAATGAGCGGATGATCCGCTGGGTTGGTGCTCGAGGCGAAGTGTTCTTTGCGTTCTCTAAGGCGCGGCTCGTCCTCCGAATGCACGGACACTCTTCGGATGCCGTTCTTCAGCGCCTTCTTCACCATGTCGTCGTCGCCGACGAGAAGGGAGCCGGTCGAGCTGCCCATAAAGATCTTGATGCCCGGACTGCCCGGGAGCAGTTCGAGATTGCCTAGCTCGTCGAGGTTCTCGGCGCTCGCGCCAACGAAGAATCCGTAGTCGCACCACGCCCTTCCCGCCGCACGTTCGAGCTTGTCTTCGAGAGCTTCTTTGCTGGTGGTGGTGGGGTTCGTGTTTGGCATCTCGAAAATGGTGGTGACGCCGCCGAGGATCGCGGATCTTGTGCCGGATTCCAAGTCCTCTTTGTGCTCCATGCCGGGCTCTCGGAAGTGGACTTGAGTGTCGATGACGCCTGGCATGACGAGGAGCCCCTTCGCATCGATCGTCTCTTCCGCCTCTGCGCCGGGGATCTCGCCGACGGCGACGATCTTGCCACCGCTGATCGCGACGTCGCCGGGGTCGACCCCTTGGGAGGTCACGATCTTTCCGTTTCGGATGAGGAGGTCGAAGGGCATGGGTTTATTGTGGGCTCGGACGTGGTGCTGGGTATTGGGTCTCGGGTGTTTAAGCTGGGAACTCGGAACGCGTCCCGATTTCGCCCTTCGCGCTCATCCGGAATCTCGCTGACGCGAGAAAGCTCGGAATTTGGTGAAGGGATACATAAATCTTTGGCTTGGGGCAAAAACACCTCCCCTGGATATGGCTCCCCGTTCCAGGGGAGCACGCGGCAGCGGTTGGGGTCGCATTCGAGGGGTTGGGGGACGTCCGTGAAAGAAAGACCAAGCATGCGCAGGTCTGGATTGAACGGGGAGGGGGTGAACAATAGAAACAGTCATCTGCTCATCCCGGCCCTTTCCCGCAAGCCGAAGTACAAGGACTCGGCTACTCCGTCGAGATCGGCAAAGATTGCTTTCGCGGCAATTCGGATCGTGGTGATGCCCATTCGTTTGAAGTGCTTTTCCCGCCTTTCGTCGCTTTCTTCTCCGCACGGGCCCTAGCATCCGTGACTGCAAGCATTCTGGGGCTTCTTACCTAGTATTTCTACGTACTAGTTAGCGAACCGTCTACACTTTTGAAGATCATGGCCAGACCCTTTGGAAGATGTCGCGTGTGCGGCGTGGCATCGACGTTGAGCAAGGAGCACGTTCCGATGCAAGCTGCGTTCAACAGCGGCGAGTATTACACCATGAATGGCCTTGATGCACTTCAACGTGGACTAGATGACAGGCCGTCCGGAAAGCTGAAACAAGGTGGCGTCCACTACTACACTCTATGTGAGCGGTGTAATGAATTGACCGGGCGTTGGTATGGCAACGCCTATAAAAATTGGGCGTATACCGGTCTTCAACATCTTATTGCGGCAGATGGGAATCCTGAGTTGTTCACCCTCCACCACACATGTCCGGGGCGGGTAATGAAGGAAATCATTTGCATGTTTTTGAGCGTTAACGCTCCCGAATTTGGAGATCGATTTCCCTATCTGCGTCGATTCGTGTTGAACAAAGATCTTCGCGGATTGCCACCCGAGGTTAAAGTGTATGCCTACTACACACTCAGCCGAAAATTGAGATATGCAGGTCTCACTGCATTTGGTAAATTGCCGGGCCGACCGACATATCTGTCCGAGATTTCAGCTGCGCCATACGGCTACATCCTTACCGTGAAGAGCAGCCGTCCTGATTCTCGGCTCTTTGATATTTCAGGATTAGCTAACTACGGTTTCAATCAATTCACAGATATCAGCGTCAGGTTGAGAAATCTTCCAGTGCTATTTCCTATTCCCGGCGACTTTCGGACGAAAAGTCAGATTGAGGCGGATCACGCAGCCAATATTGCATCGGAAAGAAAGCATATCAAGCATTCTCCCGATTACATAGCCCACTTCAGATCTGAGGCAAAGCGTAATATCGATCAGTTGATTTCTTACGGAGTCAACGCAGATGGGATCGTGGCCGTGATGCCTGAAATACCCGAGTGCCTCTTAGACGGGCCAAGCCAGTTGACGGAGTCTCTCACTGGTCGGCGGGCACCTTGATTCTCGCAGAGGGTGGTGTTACCATGCTTGAAATTGAGTAGTGGCCAAGATCAACTTCTGGAAGTCTGCCCCTATTGCGGCCTCCAAGCGGCAAACTCTCGAGACCATATCTTCCCCGATTTCCTCGGCGGTTCGCGAACTGTTTGGTGCTGCAAGCCCTGCAACGATCGCTTTGGTTACCAAGTGGAGGCTGCGGTTAATCGGGACCTGTCTTCGCTTATAGTTGCGTTTAGTGTTTCTGGATATGCTCATCCACGGACCGTTGTTTGGAAGGAAGCTTTCACGGACCCCGAAACGGACGCGAAGTACGATCTAGATAGCAAGAGTTCTGCAAAACCAAGCCGACCGTACAAGTTCATTGACAATAAGGGCAGAACAAGAGGAAGAGCAAGATCGAAACGCGAGGCAATGAATTTTGGCAAGACTCTTGGAGAAGGCCACATCGTTTTTCAAGAGCAAACCACGACAGGTCTGCGTCCAACTCTCCATCATTCAAGGCTGCATCTTGGCTCTGAAATCCGCACACTAGCTTGCAAAATGTGTGTCGCCCTTGCTACCACGTCGGACAACCTGGGAAAACGTAGAAACTGGCGGCCAGGCGAGATTGCGAAGCAGCACCCTCCCCTCCTATTGCCGACAAGGATAGAAGCACTCGATGATTTGAGACCACCGTTGGGCCATCTCATTTACATAGAAGGCGATCCCGTTAGAGGGCGGTCATACGGAATCGTCCAGTTCTTCGGCTGCTCTGCTCAGTTTTACGTTCTCTTAGATGACAAATATGAGGGATCTAAGTTTGCTCAACTTGCGACATTGGATATCAGATCTTTCGAAGAGAAGTTCTCAGAAGTCGTTCCCATCGAGCTAATAACACCGAGCAGATTTCAGGATACAGCCACGTATCTCGAGTCGATGAGGAAGTGGCCCGAAACCTTGAACAGCGAAATAGAACGAGCATTCGGAGCTGTTGGACTAAAGGTAAACCTTGGCGTTGAGCAGTTGATCAAGGGACTTCAGACAACTGTGCCGCTCGTCTGGACAGAAGTCAATGTGCATATCGATATTGAGGTTGCCTTTGCTGGGAACGAAGCGGCTCATGTCCAAATGGACCTTCCCCCACGGCCGGTGGAGTGGAAGTTTTCCAATGACGTCGGACTTACTTATCTATCAGTCGTTGAGCCGCTGATCGCCGCGTGGAATGACTTCAAGATCGAACCGCGAGTTGACGTAGTTCCCGCATTGAAGGCGACCGTACCTGTCGGCACGCAGTTGCTCGTGAATTCCGACACTTGGATTGGAGTTGAATCAGTGGAGTTCCAATATCGAGTAACAAAGCGTTCATGGTTGGGTGAAATCCTGTTGACAGATCAGACTGCGACGTTCCACGAGATAACTTATCCTGCACCTGGCAACATTAAATGCCAAATTCCCCTTACATCAATGCCCTCTGAGCGTGACGATTCGTGGCCAGAGATCGATGCATTGACCTATCTTGCCGACCATCCAGATACCCTCCATGTCGAGAGGCGGCGACGCATTGACTTACCTAAGTTGAGCTGTCCATTTGCCGGAGTTGCCCCGGAATGAAACAAGCCTAGTCGCCGCCGCTAGATACGTTCTTGTACCCCTCCACCATGAATCAGCAATAGTTTCAGCTTTTGCTTGCCGTAGGGAGGGAATCGTTGAGGAATAAGGCATTCCATACGTGTTACGTGTGATCTACAAAATACACAACTGCATGATAGGGGTTTCTTCTTTGCTAACCCTTGCGATTCTCTGAAATCGGGTCGTAAATTTTAAGTGTGCAGGTTGAAAAAGCGCGTTGCCATCGCTCGTCCTGTTGTAGGATAAATCTATGATCTTGGCTTTGGCCCTGTCCTTCACATTACAAACCAGCTTGCCGACTTTGGACTTGCCCGTCAACATTGGAGAACTTGTTTTGAAGCCGTACATCACCTCAAAGGTCGAATCAGAGTCTCTGACTGTTAAGCTCGCACAGAGGAAGTCTTTTCAGACGGCTCTCTATCGGCTTTCAGGCTTGACGTTTCAAGAAGCCCGCGACTTACTATCAAAGCCTCTTTTGCTCCACGGCTGGAAGGAAGATCGTTCTGCAACCTGGCTCCCCCACCTCGAAGACAGCACCTTTAAGGGACCTAACGGTCAGACATACGGGGTCAACAAATTCGCGGAGAGTGATACGGTCTTCTTCTTCGTACAAACGCCTGACAGGCTGCTGAAGCCATTCTCGGGCAAGCAATTTTCCACGCCCTTGCAGTGGAGGATTCGCCTCCAAAATATTCATCCCTCCACTCCGCAAGGTGGAGGGTAACGCCGTCGCATCCTAAGAGCAGGATGAAAAAGCGCGCACCACTGATCGCCGCGTCCATCTTCACCGTCATCGCGGTGCTCGCCGCCCTCATCTTCCGCGAGCCATCCGACATCAAACTCGTCAAAGGCGTCGAGCCGTTCACCACCACGTACTTGAACATCGCTCCTGATGTCCTTGTTCAGCGCAGTTATTCCATCCACATGTCGTACGACGAAGCCGTTCGTGAAGTAAACAATGAGGTTCCACCGTCATGGCTCAGAAATAAGCAATACGGCATGGCAACATTTTTCAAGAGTTTCAACGAATCGATTATCATAATGCGGGCGCGATACGTCACCAACCTCGTATCACCCGCCTCCAACTGGTCAAGCCTTGGCATTAACCATCTTGACCTCTCGTTAACGGTCCCCGCATACCAAGTATCAAATGTGCCCAACGCTGAAGGATGGATCACCATCATTTCGAGCCGTTATCTCAATCGTACAGACTTGACGACAACAAGAATCAAGCACTTCTTGACTAACCATCACGAGCCCAAGGCACATTCCTACCAACTCGTTTCGCAACGTCAGAAAGTTGACCAAAAATCAGCCAGCCTTCCCATCGACTCCGACACCACATCCCTAGCCAGCACGGATCAGGAAGTCACCTTCTGTCAATGAGGAACGCAGAATTCTCGTTAGCCAGAGCGATCCAGCATAAAGTCCGGAGGACTGAGATCGCGAATTCTGCACATGGTTCACCATCGGACTCCCCCACTTGGAGTCCGCGCGCAACTCCTTTGCGTTCCGGGAGTTCACCCCGAGAATCGGGGCGTGACAATCCGAAAAGCATTGGACTAATCGAGATGCCAACCCGAGACGTTCCGGAGGATATTTGAGGGCTCAAATTGGTTGCACCAAGAATTGCTTTTAAGATAGCAAGACAAACGTCTACTATTCAGCCTCAAATGCCCAATACTATTACCAGGCGGAATCAACCCTCAAAATTCCCGATCCCGCCCAAAACTTTTATGGACCCATCAGAAACAAATTACGACTTCAGCCACTTTCCCAAGCTCACGCGCGCCGAGGGCTATCAAGACCAGTACATCACGGCTAAGATCCGCGACATCTGTCGTGAAGGTTTCCAATCGGCGACCGAACAACTCGTCTCACTAGCCCTCGGAGAGACCCAAGACACAAGCCCCGCCGTGCAACTCCGAGCGATCGACACCCTCGGCAAATACGGAATGGGAAGACACCCAAGCATCCTCGTCGAACAGGGCGAGCTTCTCCAAATAGTCGCCCAAGTCACCCTGCGCTACTTGCAAGACACCGATCTTTTCGCGAGATGGTACGAGGACGTTCAAAAAGCCGCTCGCCGTGGACCAATTGTCAGCGCAGCCTCCGCGATGTAACGCGCATCACCGAAATGTGATTCGAAACTCTTCCTCTGCAACCCGGAAGCAGATGGCTCTTGCTGCTGAGGATTGCGGAGGAGGTCAATGAAACCGAAGGAGCCCGCGACTAAGGATGAATTGTCGGAGGGACGGAGACTCAGGATGAGCACCGCAGGGGCAATATCGGAGGGAGGAGGTGTCCCTCAATGCTACTTACGATTTACGACTTACGAGAAACTCATGAAATCCACATTTGACGTCCACGCATTCGACCTCGCATCCAAACGAATAATCGACGCTTCCCCGTCTCCTTGTGAGTCGCCCATACCAGATACCGCATGGATTTCAAATACGCAAAGGCGACGAGCAGGGGGAGGGGGCCAGGGGGTGGGGGTTATTGATCATTCATCGTCCGATCTCAATACTCAACCCTCAATACTCAATACTTCTCCGGAACCTCAGCACTCAGCTCCCAGCACTCAGCCCTTGCTCACCCTCCCCGGTCGCGTCTCCACTTTCTTCACCTTCTACAAAGGAAGAAAACTCGGACCCTACTACGTCCGCCGATGGAAAGAACACGGAAAACCAAAGAAGCAATACGTCAAGCCCAAAGATTTGGAAAGGATAAAAGAAGCCTGCGCAAGACATCGATTCAAAAGAAACGAAATATCGAAGAACCTCCACCATGCCACGAACATCGGTAAGAACATCACCTTCCTCCTCGCCATGCACCGAAGGGCAAAGAACGGAGCGCTCCGCGTTCTCGACATCCTTCACATCGATCGAATCGAGAAAAACGGAATGGCCACCCCCGGCTGCCCACCGCTTAGATCGAAATGGGTTTTTATGGCACCTCTTTTCGCTAATTTAATGAAGAACTCGATCTACGGCCTCGAAGAGCGCGAAAATTCACCCAACCTCGACCCCGACCTATGGATGAAAGACGGCAAACCTACCAAACCACTCAACGTGAGCTATCTACGATTCACTCCACAGGGGCAGTTTGCGCAATGAAGGGGAGCCCGAGCTTTGGCCCACATGGTAGGCGCAACTCTTGTTGCGGCTCTAACATGCGGTGACATATAACGGACACGTTGCAATCGAAGCTCCCGCAACAGGAGTTGCGACTACAAAGTCCTTCCAATGTCGTTCGCATCCAGAATCCAGAATCCAGCATCCAGCATCCAGCATCCAGGACGTCAGGTTCAAACTCAGTTCCAGGAGGGACGTGCGTAGGACCTGAAACTCAGGCTACAGAAAGCACGGTATAAGGGATGAACGCAACGCTTGCGATGCATCGAACACTAACCATGGCTCTAAAGCTTAACGCAGCTGCCTACACGGCGGCTTTTTCTTTGTTCTCCCTCATCTCCGCCGTTCAGGCTCCGGCTCAATCCATTCAGACCGATCAACTTTCGGCGCTGAAATGGCGGTGCATCGGACCGTTCCGAGGTGGACGAGTGTCGTCGGTCTCCGGCGCGATCGGCATTCCGGGCACGTACTACATCGGCATGCCGCAAGGCGGAATTTGGAAGACGACGAGCGCGGGGCAGACGTGGTATCCGGTGTCCGACGGTTCGATCAAGGAGCAGGCGTGTTTCGGCTCGATCCAAGTCGCGCCGAGCGATCCGAACGTGATCTATGCGGGAAGCGGCGAGTCGTTCACGGGCGAAGGCGATGGCGTTTACAAGTCTTCCGACGCGGGTGCGACGTGGCAACACATGGGGCTTGAAGAGACGCAGCGGATTCCTGCGCTGTTAGTCGATCCGCACGATGCGAACTTAGTCATTCTCGCCGCGCTGGGCAATGGTCGAACGCATACCGAACAACGCGGCGTGTTTCGCTCGACAGACGGCGGCAAGACGTGGTCGAACACATTGCACATCGACAACGAAACCGGCGTTCAACACATCGCGTGGGCTTTCGATAATCCGAGCGTGATCTATGCATACAGTCGCTATCGTTACGCGCCGCCTCCCGGAGAGCCACGACCGAAAGTTACGGACCCCGCGATCTATAAATCGACGGACGAGGGACTGACGTGGACGAAGTTGGAAGCGAAGGGCTTGCCTAAACTATTTGGCCGAGGATGTCTGGCCGTTGCGCAACACACCGATTCAAAGCGAGTGTTTCTTGTCGGACAATTCGGTTTGTACCGTTCTGATGATGGTGGCGAGAATTGGCGACAGATGGCGAAGGACGATGGACGAATCGCGAACGGTCAAGGCGACTACACCTCTTATGTGGGTGTCGATTCGAAGAATCCGGACATCGTTTACACCTTGGCAACGGCGATGTATCGGTCCACCGATGGTGGCGAAACATTCGTCGGTTTTAAAGGCGCTCCGGGTGGAGACGATCCGCAACAGCTTTGGATCGATCCGACGAACGGCGATCGAATTCTCTATGGCGGTGACCAGGGCGCGACCGTTTCCTTCGACGCGGGAAAGACGTGGGGCATTTGGTACAACCAGTTGACCGGTCAGGTCTATCACGTGTCGGCCGACAATCAGTGGCCCTACTACGTGTATGCCACTCAGCAAGATAGCGGAACGATTGGAATGAGCAGCCGAGGCAATCTCGGGTCGATCACCTTCACGGATTGGACGCCGGTGCCTGGATCCGAATTCGGCACCATCATCGCGGATGCCTTGGACGCGAATATCAAATACGTGTTGAGCTACGATAACTCGATCACAAAGGTCACTTACCCGAGCATGCAATGGGTTCAGCTCGGTCCAGACTTGAATCCCGATCTAAAACTTCGAGGCGGTTTCAGTCGTCCGATGGCGTTCTCGAAATCCAATCCGCACCAGTTGATCGCGGCTTACAACAGTTTGCAGACGACGACAGATGGCGGTGTGCATTGGAAGAGTATGAGTCCGGACTTGACGATTCCTAAGAGCGCAAAGCCAACCGATCCTCAGTTCGGCGCGATCGATAGCTTTTCCCAGTCGTCGGTCAAGCCCAACACGATCTGGACGCTTTCCAACTCGAACGTCATTCAGGTGACCACCGATGGTGGCGCGACGTGGAAGGATGTCACTCCTGAACTTCCGAAGTTTGGTCGAGCGATGAATATCGATTCGTGTCCGACTGATGCACTCGGTGCTTACGTTGCGATCTCGGATGGATCGGGCGGTTACGATGGGACGCCGCATTTGTATCGCACGCACGATTTGGGCAAGACTTGGAAGGAGATCGATAACGGTATTCCTTCCGTTCTTAATCCCACCACGGTTATCCGAGCCGATACGAAACGAGCGGGATTGCTTTTCGCGGGAACGTCTCGGCATCTGTATGTATCGTTCGATGATGGCGACAACTGGCAGTCGCTCAATCTCAATCTGCCGGTCACCCAGATCAGCGATTTGATCATTAAGGACAACGATCTTATCGTCGGAACGTATGGACGCGGCATTTGGATCCTCGACGACTACACGCCGTTGCGAGAAGTGACGGCTGCTACGATGTCCGAAGCTGCTCATCTGTATAAGCCGGGAGACGCGATTCGAGTGCGACGAAGTATCAACTCGGATACGCCCGCGCCTCCGGAAGTGATGTATGCACCTAATGCGCCGATCGGGGCGAGCATTTATTACTCGTTGGCGGCGAAGCCGGCGGGCGATGTTCGAATCGAGATCAGCGATTCGAAAGGAAATGTCGTGCGACATTATTCGAGCGCGCCGGTCGTTCCTTTTGCCGATCCACCTGCGGCGATCGATCCGCGTTGGATTCGTCCTCGCTTGCCGCTCTCGACGGATATTGGAATGAATCGCGTCAACTGGGATTGTCGATACGATGACCCGCCTTCATTCATTCACGATGCGCAAGACGTGATCGACGCGAGCCTTGGCGATACGCCGCCCATGATCGAGGGTCCGTTGGCGTTGCCTGGGAAATATGAAGTGAAGATGATGGTGGACGGGAAGACGTACACGCAGACAGTTACGGTGAAGAACGATCCTCGATCGCCTGCTTCTAACGCTGACCTTGTCGCGCAGCACGATCTGCAGATGAATTTCTATGCGCTGACGACGGAAGCGTATGACGGATATCAGCAGGTGATGGATGTGCGCGCGCAAGTTGCGAGTGCGTTGAGTGCGAAGCCGAACGACGAAGTGACGAAAGCGCTGACCGCGTTCGATGAGAAGTTGCATGCGCAGGGCGGCGATATCGTTTATCGACGACGCTTCCTTGGCCTTCCGCCACCGGTGAACTTCGAGTCGCTGAACGACAACCTCATGATCCGGCTCGACTCGTTCGATATGGGCGACATGGCGCCGACCGATTCGATGCTTTCGGAATATGGGGCGAACTGGGCGCTTTCGAAGGGAATCTTTGACAAATGGCGAGACCTTTGTGCGAAGGATTTGGTGACGCTCAACGCGCTGATGACGAAGAACGGGTTGAAACCGATTTCGGGTCCGGCGGTTGCGTTGAAGGAGCCGTCGGCGCCTGCGAAGCAGTATCTGCCTGATCTCAAGATGGGGCAAGCAGGGAAGGCGGGGATGATCAGTCCCGAGGATCGAGAGCGACAGGCCGAGGGCGGCGATCCCGACGAGGGGGACGGTGGGTAGGGCTGCGCTGATTGCACCTCCCCCCAGTTCGCTCGTACCTCGCTCACTGACCCCCTCCGCAGTGCTCGTTCCTGCGCGCTGCAGAGGGGGAGTCGGCGCTTAATGTTAGTGAAATTTCTCGCCGCGGGCGAGCATGGCGACGATGTCTTTGATGCGTTTGAGTCTTGTCTCTTCTCGCTTCGCGGTTTGCAGTCGGTATGTGATTGAAAAGCGATTTGTCTTGTTAAGGGTTTCGAAGAACGCGAGCGCTTTCTTGTTCTTGCTTAGCGCGGCGAGGAAGTCTTCGGGGATCGTGGCTTTTGAGAACGAATCATAGGCTGCGGTCCATCGACCATCGGCTTTGGCCGCTTCGATTTGCTTCATGCCGGCGGCGGTCATTTTCTTTTCCTTGATGAGGCGTTCCGCGTGTTCGGTGTTGACTTTCGACCAACCGCTACGCGCTCGGCGAGGTGTGAATTTCTGCTGCCAACTTGTTTCGTCGAAAGGTTTCTTCTGTCCGTCGATCCATCCGAAGCAGAGCGCTTCGTCGAGGGCCTCGGCGTAGGTGATGGACTTGGTATCTGAGGTTTTCTTGTAGATCTGGAGCCAGATGCCGTCGCAGGAGGCATGGTTCTTGGTGAGCCAAGTGCGGAAGGTGCGTTGAGTGGGGAAGGAGAGAGTTTCCATTCAGATGCGAATTTGTAAACCAGGATACAAGACGGACCATTTCGGGGGACAATCTTATGTATGAAATCGTTGACGCCTATCCTAATTGCGGTTGCGTCGTTGTCACTCGTATCAGCCTCTGCGCGAGTTCGGCAAGCGAAGTCGGAGTTTCGTTTCCATTATTACGATATGTATGCCCAGACCTACGAACCTGTTGACATTGATTCTGCTTATGACCTAACGAGCGTCGTTCGCCCCAGTGAAAAGGAGGTTTTGGCGATTCTGCGACGCCACGACTTGCGAAGCAAAAGATTCATTGAGAGTCAGACCAGAATTAAGATGGAATTAGAGGACGGCAGCGTTATTCTGGTAGATGTTGCCGGAGATGTAAAAGAAGGCTCCGATATTTACAAACTAAATAAGAAGAGCAGGGAGGAATTGTTCAACGCGCTACAGAGTACGTTGCCCGGTGACTTATTAGCCGGTCACTGAGCAGACATTGGCACTGGCTGCGATAGTGAATTCTCAATTTCTATCATATGGATCACCCCCTCCCCGTTCATCACGACTTCGCAAGCTCGCCGGTGATTCACGGACCTCCCCCGGAATCCAGGGGAGGTGTTTTTTTCGGACGTGTTTGGTAACCTGGGGCGTCCATGATTCTTGCTACCTATAATGCTGCGGGATTGCGTGCGCGGTTGCCGGTTGTTCTCGACTGGCTGGCGCAGAACGAGCCGGATGTGCTCGCGATTCAGGAGACCAAGGTGGAGGACGACAAGTTTCCTACGGCCGACTTCGAGGAGCTTGGTTATCACGTCGTCATCAACGGTCAGAAGTCGTGGAACGGAGTTGCGCTGTTGGCGCGCGGCCCGATCTCGAGTGTGCGAAAAGGATTTCAGGATGATCTGTTTCCCGATGATGCGCGGATTATCGCGGGCGAAGTCGATGGCATGTGGATCATTAACAGTTACGTGCCGAACGGGTCTTCAGTCGGGAGCGAGAAGTTCGATTATAAGATGCGGTGGCTCGAACGGTTTCGCCGCTATCTTTCGGAGAATTATCGGACGGATCAGCACGTGGTGTGGATGGGCGATATCAATATTGCGCCGACGGAAAACGATGTTTACGAGCCGAAGCGGAAGTGGGGGAAGGTGGGATTTCATCCCGACGAGATCGCGCGGTTAGGGAAGATCACGGAATGGGGATTGACTGATCTCTTCCGTCTGCATACGCAGGGGGCGGGGCATTATACGTATTGGGATTTCGTGATCCCGAATGCGCCGGACCGGAATCTCGGGTGGCGGATCGATCACATCTACGGGACGTCGGCGGTGGCAGAGGCTTGTACGAGATGCTGGATCGACAAAGCGCCGCGGACCGGGGATCGCCCAAGCGATCACACGTATGTATTGGCGGAGCTAGATCTTTAGATAGGATTTAATAACTTGACAAAAATAGGATTTTAATAATATGCTATCTGTATGAAGCGTTTCGTTGCGATCGCCAGCCTGCTCGTCCTTCTTTCATCCATATCGAGCGCTTGGGGGCCTGTGGGACATATGCTGGTCGCGGCGGTTGCATGGAAGCAAATGAAGCCGAGCACTCGCAGAGAGATCTCACGAATATTTCGCTTCGGAGACGAAGTCGCTGGCAACTTTGGAGGACAGTTCGACCACATCGACTACGTCAAGATAGATCCCGAGACGGCAAGCGATGAAGAAATTGAAAAACGAGTCGGGCCGGCCTTTATTCAAGCTGCAACATGGGCTGATGACGTCAAGCCAGACCACAACGGAAATCGTGCTCAGCACGTTGCCCATGAGAGCGTCCCGAATCCGGACTTCGCAGATTTGATTAAGACTCTGAACGGACATCTCACGGCAAGTGAGCCGGGGGAAAATTCAGATTTGAAAGCCTGGCACTTCGTTGACTATCCGCTTCATTTCAATAGGAGCAGAGAAGTTCTTATCGATACAAGTTCGCACCATCCGATTGATAAGAGTGGTCCGAAGCCGACGGCTCATGCGCTTAATGCACTCCGACTTGAAGTACAGCCGAATATCAAGAAGCTTGCACCAAATTCAACGTCAGACCCGCACGACACCGCAGTTTACGTTTATTTATTGGAGCACATCGTCGGTGATTTGCATCAGCCGCTGCACTGTGCCACTGTCTACAGCACCAGCTTCGCACCGAATCCGCATGATCGTGGCGGAAATAGCTTTAAGCTGAGCACCAGTAAGAGCAGTCTTGAGGGCCTTGCATTTGTCGCCAAAGATAATCTTCACAGTCTTTGGGATGGTGGCCCTAACAACGCCATTCTCATGGATGCATCCCTAGGAATAACAGAACCGGGGAAAATGTCATACGATCAAATTTTGCACGTTGCCGATGCCTGGATCCAGAGTTCCGCGCCGAGCGTGGCCAAGGCGAATAGTCTTAATCCACAGAGTTGGGCGAAGGACTCGGAGAAACTAGCAGTCAGCAGCGCCTATAAGGGCTTGAAGCAGCACTCCAAAGTTACGGCTACTTACGCCAAGCGAAACGTGGACCTGTGCCGACATCAAATTGTTCTTGGCGGTTTTAGGCTTGCGAAGCTCCTTGATAGTGAGCTGAACTAGGTTAGTAACGACGCCTTCTTAGGTAACGATTTGAACCTGGTTTGGATGCTTGTCTCAGCTCGGGATACCCCCACTGCTACAATAAATCTATGCAAGCCACCGACCTAACCGAAGCGCTCAAACGAACCTATTTGATGAGCGGGCTGACCGATGAGCAGGTCAAGCAGATCGAGGCGATCACGAACATGCATAACTTTGAGGGGGGCGACACGATCATCCGCCAGTTCTCGAAGGACAGCGACCTCCTCGTGGTCATCGATGGGGCGGTGCGGATCAACACGTTCTCCGGTGAAAAGATTGCGGAAGCGGGGCCCGGCAGCGTGATCGGTGAGATGTCGTTGATCGATGACAAGCCGCGGTCAGCGACGGTGGTGAGCATGGGGCGTGCGCGGGTCGCGGTCATTCCGGCGACGAAACTTTGGGAATTGATGCGCGAAGACGCGCATCTGGCTCGGCTGATCCTCTTGAACATCGCGCGGATTCTGAGCACGCGATTGCGGGCTGCCAATATCCAGCTGGATCTTGGCGTTCATAAATGAGTCACAAGCGTTAAGCGTTAAGCGTTAAGCGCGAAGAATTGAGCCAAGAGCTGGTGCGAAGTGCTCTGATTTGAAGCCCGCTTTGACCGAGATTCGTAGAAAGAGTTATGCCAGTGCGGCTAGCGAGTTTGATCTTAGCGATTCCGTGGATCGCGTTCGTCATCTATTGGGCGGTTTCAGCGGTCGGCGTTAAAAAGGATGTGCGACGTCCGGGCTCATTCGGATTGACGATGCTGCTCCGTGTGATTCTGATAGCGGGGTTCGTAACATATTTGGCGAGCGGCGGCTTGCGGCCGTGGATCGGTCGGGTGATGGAGTACACCGATCATCCTCCGCTTGGTCTGCAGATTTTCGGAATCGCGCTTTGCGTTGCGGGGATCGGATTTGCGATTTGGGCGCGCGTTCACCTTGGTCGCAATTGGAGTCCGGTGCCAACGTTGAAGGAAGATCATGAGTTGGTGACGAGTGGTCCTTATCGGTATGTGCGCAATCCGATCTACACGGGGCTCTTGTTCGCGCTGCTCGGTTCTGCTTTTGCGGCCGGGTTTACGTACTACTTCCTCTTGGTGTGTTTCTTGGGTGTGTTCGTATACCGGGTGTTCGCTGAGGATCACCTGATGATGGAGCAGTTTCCGAACACGTACCCCGCGTACAAACGGAAGACGAAGGCGCTGATTCCGTTTGTGGTGTGAGGTTCAGGGCTTGGGGCTCGGGGCTTGGGGGGCGCCTATCATTGGCACTTCTAGGCCCAAAGTGCCAATTTGGCTTGACTCTGGGCGGGCTCCGGGAAGTACAATTTAGCAGTCCCACATAGGGACTGCTAATCCTATTTGAAACGGAGCATTGAACCAAAACATGAGCGCAGCAAGTTTAAGGCCGCTCGGCGATAAGGTCGTCGTGCAGCTAACCGAGGAGGAGGGCAAGACCGCCTCCGGTATTTACATCCCCGATTCCGCCAAGAAGAAGCCGACCACTGGCAAGATCATCGCCGTGGGCACGGGCCGCGTGTTGGATAACGGCGAGCGCAACAAGCTTTCCGTGAAAGCTGGCGACCGCGTGATCTTCAGCAAGTACGGCGGCAACGAAGTGACGATCGACGGCGAGGATTTCACGATTCTCGACGAGGATCAGATTTACGCGATTCTAAGTTGACAGTTAGAGCAGGTGGCGTTGGACGGTAAGTAGTAAGTAGTAAGTAGTAAATGGCCGGAAGATTCCGTTATCGCCATTTACGATTTACTATTTACGATTTACCGATTCAAACCGCTTGCGATGAACGAAGGAGCAAGAAGAGAAATGGCAGCAAAAAATTTACTTTACGATGAGCAGGCACGACGCGCGCTTGAGCGCGGCGTCAACAAGGTCGCCGATGCGGTCAAGGTGACCCTCGGACCGAAGGGACGCAACGTCGTCCTCGACAAGAAGTGGGGAAGCCCGACGATCACCAAGGACGGCGTCACCGTCGCCAAGGAGATCGAGCTCGAAGATCCTTACGAGAACATGGGCGCACAGCTCTGCAAAGAAGTCGCTTCGAAGACGAACGACGTTGCAGGTGACGGCACCACGACGGCAACCGTTCTCGCGCAAGCGATCGTGAACGAAGGACTTCGCTACGTCGCCGCCGGTGGAAATCCGATCGCGGTGAAGCGCGGAATCGAGAAGGCAGTCGAGGCCGTTATCGCCGAGATCAAGAAGGCTGCGAAGCCGATCAAGGACAAGGAGCAGGTCGCATTTGTCGCCACGATTGCGGGCAACGATGCGGAGATCGGAAAGCAAGTCGCGGAAGCAATGGACAAGGTCGGCAAGGACGGCGTCATCACGGTTGAAGAGTCAAAGGGCCGCGAGACCATGCTTGACATCGTCGAGGGTATGCAGTTCGACCGCGGCTACATTTCGCCTTACTTCGTGACGGATCCGGAGCGCATGGAAGCGATCATGGAGAAGCCGCTGATCCTCATCCACGAGAAGAAGATCGGTTCCGCACAGGACCTCCTTCCTCTTCTGGAAAAGGTTGCCGCTACTAGACGACCGTTCTTGATCATCGCAGAGGACATCGATGGCGATGCACTTGCAACGCTCGTTCTCAACAAGATTCGAGGCGTGCTGCAGGTTGCAGCAGTCAAGGCTCCTGGTTTCGGCGATCGACGCAAGGCAATGCTCGAGGACATCGGCGTTCTGACGAAGGGTCAGTTCATCTCCGAGGACCTCGGAACGAAGCTCGACAACGTGACGATCGAAATGCTCGGCTCTGCTGAGCGAGTGGTCATTACGAAGGAAGACACGACGCTTATTCAGGGCGCCGGCACGAAGCAGGCCGTTACCGGTCGAATCGCGCAGATCAAGGCGCAGATCGAGAAGACGGACAGCAACTACGATCGAGAGAAGCTGCAAGAGCGACTTGCGAAGCTTTCCGGCGGCGTGGCGGTTATCAAGGTCGGCGCATCGACGGAGACCGAGCTCAAAGAGAAGAAGCACCGATACGAGGACGCTCTTTCCGCAACGCGTGCGGCAGTCGAAGAGGGAATCGTTCCCGGCGGCGGCGTGACGTTGATGAAGGCGGCGAAAGCACTCGAGTCACTCAAGCTGGAAGGCGACGAGGCAACTGGTGTTGCGATCGTGAAGCGCGCGCTCGAAGAGCCGCTGCGACAGATCGCCGAGAACGCGGGCCTCGAGGGCTCCGTTATCGTCGAGAGAGTTCGCGGATCTAAAGAAGGCTTCGGCCTAAATGCGGTGACGGGACAGATCGAAGACATGGTGAAAGCCGGAATCGTCGATCCTGCGAAGGTCACGCGATCCACGATCATGAACGCTGCGTCCATCGCCGGTTTGGTGTTGACGACGGAAGCGCTCGTGGTCGAGAAGCCTGAGCCGAAGAAGTCTATGCCGGGCGGCGCGCCGGGTATGGGCGGCATGGGCGACATGGACTATTGAAAGCGTTAAGCGCTAAGCGTTGAGCGTTAAGGGGGCGGCGATAGCCGCCCCCTTTTCTTTTGCGGATCACCTCCTCCCCGTTCACGACGACGGCGCTTCGCTTGTCTTGTTCACGGACCTCCTCCGCAATGCAGAGGAGGAGTTCGCTCGCAGCAATTTGGTTGCGATCAAATGGTGCCTGGCTTAAGAAGACTCAGTCGCCCACAGGAATACGGCGCAGGTGTGGGACGTTTAACTTTTCCGGTGAGAAGGTTCCGCCTAACGCGATGCCGCCGGGAATGGGTGTGTATCCTTCGATTGCGATCTGAGATACGGCGAGATCGCTTCCACCGCCTATGGGTTTATCGCTGGGGGTGACGGATGCGATGACGAAGATCGGCGCAATCTCATCTTTGAATTCCGCGAAGG
>Ga0068865_100000301_pt1 | contig 27213 bp, 28 predicted proteins | sample KBSMisM12_FD_75293 | JGI IMG/M metagenome (GOLD analysis project Ga0068865, IMG submission 75293) | Miscanthus rhizosphere microbial communities from Kellogg Biological Station, Michigan, USA - KBS Miscanthus M1-2 | ecosystem: Host-associated > Plants > Roots > Rhizosphere > Soil ...
GAAACGACCAACAACGCCTACTCGATCACCCGCAGCAAAACGGGCGTTCTGAGTTACCCCTGCACCACCGAAAAAACCGGCGGCTGCCCCAGCGGCGGAAGTTGGAAAAACGGCTGACCTAGGCCATCTGGCCAGTTCAACCGGATCGTTCGAAGGGCGGGCCTCGTGCCCGCCCTTCGTCGTTTCGGCCGGCCCGGCCATCGGCATCAAGCCGAGCCTCGCAGCTACCGATAGACCATTGATGTCCCGAGTCGCGATCACTCTGCTCGCCGTAGTCCTCGGCGCCCTTGGACTCGCCGCTGCCGCGACCGCGGCGCCGGCGGAATTCGCGGGTGCCTCGGCAGACGGCGAACGGGTCTTCTTCACCAGCCCCGGCAACCTCGTGCAGGGCGACACCGACAACGGCTTCGTCGACGTCTACGAGCGCTTCTACGACGGAGCCGTCGGCATCGAAAGTCTCGTCACCCGCGAGATCTCGACCGGTCCGACCGGCGGCAACGACTCCTACAACGTCAGCTTCGACGGCGTCTCCGAAGACGGGACCTACGTCTTCTTCAGCACCGCCGAGTCATTGGCCGAAGAAGACCACGACCACAGCCGCGACGTCTACCAGCGGAACACCGAAAACGGCGAAACCACCCTCCTCTCCGGTGGCTCTTCGGATTGCGCGCCCTGCGGTGACGCCGAACTCCCCGTCACCTTCGTCGGTGCCGCCAAGACGGGGTCCGACGTGTTCTTCACGACGACGGAGGGCCTGGTGGAAGGCGATCAGGACGGCTCCAGCGACGTCTACGTGCGAGAAGCGGACGCAGCAGTCCCGGATCTCGTCAGCCCCGGGGGGGTGGCCCCCGCCACCTTCCTCGGCTCCGGGCCGGCGGGGGCCAAGGTGGTCTTCGAAACCAGCGATCAACTCGTGGTCGCCGACGAAGACTCCGAAGCCGATATCTACGAGCGGGACCTCAGCGCCGAAACGACGCAGCTCGTCTCCCTCGGCGGAACCTGCCCGATACCGCTGACCGCCGAAGAATGCGCACCTGTCTACCAAGCGACCACGCAAGGTGGCTTCGTCGTCTTCGAGACCAAGGCGCGGCTGACCGGGGAAGACCACGACAAAGCGCAGGACGTGTACCGCTGGTCTCCCGCCACCGGGACCGTCGCCCTCGTCTCGACCGGCAGCGAAGGCGAAGAAGGGGAAGGCGAACACGATGCGGTCTATGCCGGCACCGCCGGGGAAGGGGCCACGGTCTACTTCGAGACCGCCGAAAGACTTTCCGCGAGCGACAAAGACAGCGCCTTCGACGTCTACGAACGGACCGGTGGATCGACCACGTTGATCTCAACCGGCGGCGCGGACCTGCCGGCCACCTTCAACTGGGCCTCCGCCGACGGGTCCGTCGTTCTCTTCAGCACCGAAGAGTCCCTCCAGGGCTCCGACCTCGGCGCAAAGGTGGACGTCTACGAGCGCAAGGGAGCCGGCGTCGAACTCGCCTCGGCCGGGAGCCCGGAATTCGACTCCACCTTCGCCGGCTCCTCCGGCGACGGCTCCCACGTCTTCTTTGTCACGCCGCAGCCGCTCGACCCTGTTGACGAAGACGTGAACCTCGACATCTACGAGTGGACGGAAGGCAACGCTCCGGCCTGGATCTCCATGGGCCCGGAAGGTGGCAACGGCGTCTTCACGCCGCACCTCTCCGCCGTGGCCCTGGATGGCAGTCATGCGATCTTCACGACCAGGGAAAAACTGACCGAAGACGACGGCAACGGATCCGAAAACGACGTCTACGACCACCACGGCGGCAACACGACCCTCGTCTCGGTCGGCAACTCCTCTCAGCTGCAGCTGGGACCGCCGCCGCCGTCGCTGACCGGGGTGACCCCCGGGTCTCCGAACGAATCGACCGAACCCCACGTCCTCGGCCAGGCCGAAGGGGGAACCCTGATCAAGGTCTACCCGACCGCCGACTGCTCGGGCGCTCCGGCGGGCACCGGCTCGGCCTCCGAACTCAAAAGCACCGGCATCAAAGCGACCGTCAAAGCCGGGTCGACGACCACCTTCCATGCGACCGCGACCAACGGCAGCGGAGACACCTCGGCCTGCTCGGCCGGCTCCGTGACCTACGTGCAGCAGAGCGCGACCCCTCCGCCGCCCGGGGAAGAAAAACAGGAAGGCGGCGCGACCGGCGGGGGCGGGGGCACGACTTCACCCGGTGGAACCGGCAGCACCGACCCGGGCTCGGGCTCGGGCCGACCTAAAGCGGGAGGCGGCAGTCCCGCCGTGATCAAGATCGGCAACGTCCTCTACGTAGCGCCGATCACGCGGATCACCCTGGCTCCTCTCTCCAGGACGCACGTCCGGCGCCCGATCTTCCAGTTCATCGACACGACCGAACAGCCCAACACCGACTTCTTCTGCCGGCTCGATCGGCAGAAGTGGCGGGGCTGCAGCTCGCCCTACCGTCCCAAGCACCGCCTCGGCCTCGGCAAGCACGTCTTCACCGTCAAGGGCAGAAGCTTTGCCGGGCAGTGGGAGCAGTTTCCGGTGGTTCGCCGCTTCAAGGTGGTGGGGAGGTGAGGCGCCGTCGGGAGTTGCTCGCGCGCACGGACGAGAGCGGGATGACGCTGGTCGAGCTGATGGTCGCGATGACCCTCGGGGTAGTGGTGATGGGCGGCGTCATCTTCCTGCTGATCGGCGCGATGAGGAGCCAGCCGCGACTCGAGAAGCAAGGCACCAACATCCAGACCGCGCGCTTCGTGTTGGAGCGCCTGACCCGCGAACTGCGCAACGGGATCGTGGTCGACAAAGCCACCGCTTCCTCGGTGTCCTTCCAGACCTACGTCCGGCACGCCACCTGCGGCGTTGAAACGACGACGGCCAGCAGCGTCGCCGCGACCAAATGCGAGGTCACCTTCACCTGCTCCAGCACCTCCTGCACCCGGACCGAGGCGGCGCCGGGCGTCTACACCGGAACCGCGGTGACGATCTTCTCGGGGCTCAACAACAGCTCCTCCGTGTTCGCCTACAAGCCGAGCTCGACCTATCCGACCTACGTCGAAATCACCTTGAAGATCCCCGACCCGAGCGGTTCCGGTGCGCTCACCGTCTCCGACGCCGCCAGCCTCCGCAACGCGACCCTGAGCGACTGATGAGACGCCTCCGGCAAGACCAGAACGGCTTCACGATCATCGAGGTCCTGATCGCCGCGCTGATCCTCGTCATCGGCGCGATCGCGACCTTCAACGTGCTGATCTCCGCAACCCGCAGCACCCAGCGGGCGAAGGCGAGCCAGGTGGCCCTCGACCGGGCCCAACAGGAACTGGAGGCGCTGCGCAGCCTCAGCGACGAAGAACTGGCGCTGACCTCGACCCCGGGCCACTCGACCGAAGAAGAAAGCCCGGAATACCGCGTCCTCAACGGCAAGTTCGCCCTCAAGGGCGGCAGTGTCCCCTCCGAATACAAACAGCTGGTCGTCAACGGCGGCGTCCGCTATCCCGAAGGAGAAGTGGAAAAAGGGGTCGTCAGCCCTGGTCCCACGAGTTTCACGAGCGGCGACGTCAGCGGCAAGGTCTACCGCTACGTCGTCTGGCGCAACGACGCCAGCTGCTCGTCGGAAATCTGCCCCGGCGAACAGGACTACAAACAGATCATCGTCGCCGTGCGGCTGAACTCGACGACCAGCAAGAGCACGCCGGGGAAGTACGTGGAAGTCCAGTCGAATTTCGTCGATCCCGAACATTCCGCCGCCGACAACCCGATCGCCGGCTCCGAAGGCGTGGTCACCGCCCAGCAGTTCTTCCTCTCCGACACCACCTGCTCCTCTTCCGGCACCACGAGCAGGCAGGAAGTCTCCGCCGACCACCTGCTGCACAACACGCTCGGGAGCTGCGCCAACGGGCTGCAGAACGGGAAAACGGAAGGGGCACCCGATGCGCTGGTGACCGGCGCCCCGCCGGACCCCACCCCGGAAGACCTCAGCACGCCGCTCGTCTACGACTACTCGACCGACTACTCCACCTACAACGTGCCGACTCCGGAAACGGCAAAGGGGATTCAGATCCGGCGCGACGAAACCAGTGGCTGCCACTTCACGCCGACCGGGACCACCGCCCCCCAATGGCAGGTGCACCGCTGGGTGACGGACAAGATGACGACGACCTTCAAGATGACCAGCGGCGAAGGATCGGGCAGCGCGACGATCGATTTCTTCACCCGCGCGCTCAGCGATTCCCAGTACACGGGGAAGCTCTGCATCTTTCTGTTCGTCCGCAACGAAAGCGGCTCGAAACCGACCGACACGCTGCTCAAAGACAGCCTGGGCGGCGCCGAATACTGGACCTTCGTTCCCAGCACCGGGAACAAATACTGGCCCTTGGGCAAGTGGGAAGAGGTCACCAAGACCCTGACTTTCAACGGCCCCGTGGAAATCAAAGAAGGGGAACGCCTCGGCCTCGCGCTGAGCGTCGAACGAGCCGGGACCCAGGGCGATGCGATCCCGATCCTCTACGACCACCCGCGCTACCGCAGCAGGATCGAGGTCGACACCACGACCCCGCTCGAAGGTGGCTAGCCCGATGCTCATGCAAGGGGCAGTGCTCGCCTTCCTCGGAGGACTGGCGGCGGGCAGTTTCGTGACCGTCGTCTCGCACCGCGTCCCCCGGCACGAATCGATCGTCGGACCCCGCTCGCGCTGCCCCGGCTGCGGCACCCAGATCGCTGCCTACGACAACGTGCCGGTGGTCTCCTGGCTTCTCCTGCGCGGCCGCGGCAGGTGCTGCGGCGAGCAGATCTCCGCTCGCTACCCGTTGGCGGAGGTGGGCCTCGGGCTTGCCTACCTGGCGACGGTGCTCGTGTTCGGCGACGACCTGGTCCAGCTCCTGCTCGGCCTGGTGTTCGTGACCGCGCTGATGGCGGTGACGATCACCGATCTCGAGCAGCGGATCATCCCGAACAAGATCCTTCTGGTGGCGATGCTGATCGGGCTGACGATCGTCGCGGTCGGCGATCCCGCGAGCCTGCCGGAAAGGGCGACCGCCGCCGCGGCGGCGGGAGGGCTGCTCTTCCTGGCGGCGCTCCTGTACCCCGGTGGGATGGGTCTCGGCGACGTAAAGCTCGCGGCCGTGATGGGTTTCTTCCTCGGCCGGGCCGTCGCCCCCGCCCTGTTCATCGCCCTGCTGGCCGGTTCCCTGGTCGGCTTGACCATGATCGCCCGGGGGGGTGCGTCGGCCCGGAAGAAGGCGATCCCGTTCGGCCCCTTCCTCGCCTTCGGGGCCCTGGTCGGGCTGCTGTGCGGAGACCAGCTCGTCGACTGGTATCTGGGCGGCTTCTTCTAGCCGTCCGATGTTCTCCTGGAAATCGGTTGCAGGACGAAAGTTCTGGCGGCCATCTGTCGATCAAGGGGAGGACCGGCCTCAAAACGCGCCTTTGCGATGCAGATCATCAAGCCTAAAAAGCCAGTGGACGTCGTCGGCCTCGACATCGAGGCCGGCAGCATCGCCGCGACCGAACTGAGCGTCAACGGCACCGTTGCGGTCAAACGAGCTGCCGTCGAGCCGCTTCCCCCAGGCGCCTTCGGCGAGGGCGAGGTCGTCGACCCCGATGCGCTGGCAGCGTCCCTCAAGTCGCTCTTCAACACCCACAAGCTCTCGAAGCAGGTACGGCTCGGCGTCGGCAACCAGCGGATCGTCGTCCGCACTCTGAGGCTCCCCGCGATCGAGGATCCGAAGGAGCTCGAGGCGGCCGTCCGGTTCCAGGCCCAGGAGCAGATGCCGATGCCGCTCGACCAAGCGGTGCTCGAGCATCACGTGGTCGGCGGAGTTCCCGGCGAGGACGGCACCGCCCCCCAGGTCGACGTGGTCGTCGTCGCCGCGCGCCGCAACATGATCACCTCCTTCCTGGACCCACTACGGCGGGCCGGCCTCGAGCCGATCGGCATCGACGTCGCCGCCTTCGGGATGATCCGTGCCCTGGCGGGCTCCGGCGGGCCCGCGCCCGCCGAGGGCGAGCTGCCGCGGCCCGAAACGGCGCTCTTCTGCAACATCGGCGACATCGCCAATCTGGCCGTCGCCCGCGGCCGCGCCTGTCTCTTCACCCGCGTCTCGCACGCCGGCCTCGAGGCGCTCGCGGGTCGGCTTGCCGCGGCCCGCGGGCTCAGCTACGAGCACGCGATGCAATGGCTCTACCACGTTGGGCTAGAACAGCCGCTGGAGAGCGTCGAAGGAGATCGGGAGACCGTCGCCGAGGCGCGTCTGGCGCTCGAAGGGGGCGTCACGGCCTTGGTCGACGACTTGCGCCTCTCGCTCGACTACTACAGCGCCCAGGATGCCGCGGTCCCGGTCGAACGAATCGTCCTCAGCGGCCCGGGGAGCGTCGTGCCCGGTCTGGCGGTCCGGGTGGAGCAGGGCTTGGGCATGCAGGTGCACACCCACCGTCCGCCTGAGCTGGGTGGCTTCGACGCGATTTCGGCCGCCCGCTTGACCCTGCCCTTCGGCCTCGCCCTGGAGAACTGATGCGCCCGGTCAATCTGATCCCGCCCGAGGAGCGTCACGGCAGCCTGTCGCCGCTGCGTACCGGCCCGCTGCCCTACATCGTGATCGGCACTCTCGTCGCCCTGCTTGCCGGCGTCGCCCTGCTCGTCACGACGGGCAGCGAAATCGCGGAAAAGAAGGACGAAATCACCGCGCTCAAGCAAAGGGATGCGGCTGCCCAGCAGCAGGCCCAGGAACTCGCGCCGTACGTCCAGTTCGCCGAACTGCACCAAGCCCGGGTCGAAACCGTCAGCAGTCTCGCCGACAGCCGGTTCGACTGGGAACGGGTGATGCGTGAACTCTCGAAAATCCTCCCGGACAACGTCTGGCTGACCAGCCTCGATGCGTCGGCGTCGCCGGACAGCGCCGCGGAAGGCGGCGCCTCGTCGGAAGCGTCCGGAGACTCCAGCCTGCGCGGCTCGATCGCCGGCCCGGCCCTGGAAATCAGCGGCTGCTCGACCGGCCAGAAGGGGGTCGCAGGTTTCGCCGCCGCCCTGAAGCAGATCGACGGAGTCACCCGGGTGGGGGTCGAATCCTCTGCTCTGCCGCCGCTGAACGGCAACGAAGCCGGAAGCGGCGACGGCGGCGACGACTGCCGCACCCGCAAGTTCATCGCCCAGTTCAAGCTCGTCGTCGCCTTTGACGCGGCGCCGGTACCGGTCGCCGCCGAAGCGCCCACCGAAGTGGCGGCCGAAACCCCGCCGGCCGAAGGCGAAGCCCCGGCCGAAGGCTCCTCGACCGAAGAAAGCACCCCGGAAGGCTGAGATGAAAGGCAACAATCGCCTGATACTCGCGGTGCTCGGAGTGATCGTCCTCGCCGGGGTGTTCTGGATGCTGCTGCTGTCCCCGAAGCGGGAAGAAGCCGGCCGGCTCGGCGAACAGGTCGAAAAACTCCAGTCGACGCTGACCCAGCACGAAACCGAAGTGCAGACCGCGCTGGCGGCGAAGCAGGAATTCCCTTCCAACTACGGCCAGGTCGTAGTCCTCGACAAGGCCGTGCCGGCCGACTCGGAAACCCCGTCGCTGCTGGTGCAGATCCAGAGGATCTCCGAAGACGCCGGAATCAGGTTCGAAGAAATAAGCCTCAACTCCGAAGGGGAAGAAGCGGCAACCGCAGTAGTACCTGAAGCAGGAGCGGAAGTGTCGCCCACCGAGGTTGCCGCCTCGACGATGCCGCTCGGCGCGAGCGTCGGGCCCGCCGGCCTGGGCGTCATGCCCTACAGCCTCAGCTTCACCGGCAACTTCTTCCAGATCTCGCGGTTCATCCACGGGCTCGACAACCTGGTGAAGACGACCAACTCGAAGGTCTCGGTCGACGGCCGTCTGATCACGATCAACGCGTTCTCGCTCACTCCTCCCCAGGAAGGCGGAGCAGGCGAACTCGAAGCCAACTTCTCGATGACCACCTTCCTGACGCCGCCGGAACAGGGCCTGACCGGCGGTGCCACGCCTGCCGGTCCCGCCACCGCAACCGCGACGCCGGCCTCGGCGACGATCGAAGGGACGCCATGAAGAAGCTGAAAGGACCCGAGCTGAAGCTGTCCGACTTGAAGGTCCCGGCGTTGCTCCAGGACCTCTACAGGGACTTGCGGGACCGCCGCCTGCTGCCGGTGATCGCGCTGATCCTGGTGGCGATCGTGGCGATGCCGTTCCTGCTCGGAGGGAGCGAGGAAGCCCCCCCGGCGCCGACGGCGCCGATCGGCGGCGGCGGTGTGGCCCACGACGCGGCCGCGCTGACGGTCCTGCCGGCGGAGCCGGGACTGCGCGACCCGGACAAGAGGCTGGCGGGGCGGCCCGCGAAGGACCCCTTCGTTCAGAAGTACACGGCTCCGGTCTTCCACAAGGGCGCGGCGCCGGCGCCGGAAAGCGCCGGGGCGGAAAGCGGCGCGGGCGGTGAAACCGTCGTCGAAAGCTCCGGCGAAGGCAGCACCGGCGTGCCGCTCCCCGAAAGCGCTCCGATCGGATCCGGCGGGGGTTCAGGGTCTGCTCCCGCGCCGGGGGAACTGCAGATCTTCACTCTCGCCGCCGACATCAGGCTCTCTCATACCGAATTCGGCAAGGACGGGCAGAAGAAGATGAGCGCGCCTGAAACGCGCGAAGAAGTCCTGCCGACGACGCCGCTGCCCGGGAAGAAGTCGCCGGCGCTGACCTACCTCGGCGCCGATCCGAAGACCGCGAAGAAGGCGCTGATGCTGGTCTCTCCCGAAGTCGAATCGCTGCTCGGAGACGGGACCTGCGTCTCCGGGACCTCGACCTGTCAGCTCCTCGCCCTCGAACCGGGCGCGCCGGAGGTGGTCGAATACGGCCCCAACGGCGTCCGCTACAAGATCGAAGTCCTGAAGATCTATCCGGTGATCAGCGGTCACGTCTCTGCCAAGGGCAGGTAAAGGCCGCTCCTGCGCAAAGCTTCAGTTAGTGAAGCTATGGCGCTACACTTGTTGAAGCGAGGCATTTGCCACCAGCCCCGCTTCGGGAATATGAGCGCCGAGAGCAACTCCACCTGCCCCGTCTGTAGGACCGCGGAAGTCGTCTGCGGCAAGTGGACGCTGCTGCTGATCCGGGACCTGGCCGAGGGCAGCGCCCGCTTCTGCGAGCTCGAGCGCTCGCTGGAGGGGATCAGCCCCCGCACGCTCTCCCTGCGCCTGCGGGCCCTGGAGGACGAGGGCGTCGTCGAGCGCCACACCTACCCCGAGGTGCCCCCGCGCGTCGAGTACGCGCTGACGCCGAAGGGCAAGGCCCTGGTGCCGCTGGTCGAGGACATGCGCTCCTACGGGATGCGCTGGCTGCTGGGCGACGCGGCTCAGGCAGCCGACGAGCGCGAACCCACCGCCGCCTAGGGCGTCAGTGGTCTCGGCGTAGTAGTCTTTACCTTTGTGGGAACGGTAAAGAATCAGACCACGGTATCCAGCAAGCATCAGGTGACGATTCCGCTGGCGGCATTCCGCGGCGCGGATCTCGAGCCGGGCGACGTTCTGAAGGCTGAGTCCGGAGGGCCGGGAAGGGTCATCCTGACGCGCGTCGACGAGCTGCTCGACCAGTACTCGGGATGCCTTCAGACCGGGGGCTCCCTGCGCAAGCAGGTGAAAGGTCTGCGCGAGGAGTGGCGGTAGTTCTCGATTCCGATGCGGTGGTCGGTTTTATCGATCGCAGCGACGCTCTTCATCGTGCGGCTGACCAGGCGATACGCGACCTCATCGGCAGCCATCAACTCCTGGTGTCGACCGTGACCTACGCCGAGGTTTTGACCGGGGCGCATCTCGGGCGCCATGACGAGGAGCAGGTGCGCGGCTTCTTCTTCGAGTTGACTGCCGAGATCCTCTCCGTGGACGTGGAGATCGCCGAGCGGGCAGCCGATCTCCGTGCTCGCCACAAATCCCTCCGGATGCCCGACGCGTTGATCCTCGCCACGGCAGACGTAGCGCCCGAGGTCGAACTCGTCCTCACCGGCGACAGGCAGATGGAACGGGTTTCCGATCTCGCCTGCCAAGTCCAGGTCCTTTCCTGACACTGCAGCAGCGCTCGCCTGCAAGCGTTCGTGCAAACGCAGGAGGCCCAGGCATGGGGCGGAAGCCTGCGGTGTGCGTGACTTCCTCCTGAACGAATCGATCAAGCGGCTCGCCACCGAGGCCGCTAGCCGCTTCAGCTCCCTGGTCGCGATGGGGGAGGAGATTCCCTTCGACGTCGCCGCTGACTCGGGCGAGGACTCCGCCTTCTACAGCTACGTGCCGATGACCGGGCGCTACGTCCTCGACCACGCCGAGGAGCTGCGCTCGCTGCCGAGCTTCCCTGCCGCCCGCGAGGCGACGATCGAAGCCGGCGTCGCCGCGCCATATCTGGAGGCCCGCGGCGAGGCCGTGCCCGCCGATCCCGCCGCGCGCGCCGAGCTGATGCTGATCACCTTCTTCGCTTCCCTTTGGGAGGGAACCGCGGGCTTCGCCCTCGACCGCGAGCGTCTTGACGGGGCGCTGGCGACTCTGGATGCCGAATCCCGTGACGCCGACGAGGCCGACGTCCTGATCGTGCCCCTGGTCGGGCTGCGGATGTCGATGCCGCGCCTGGGCCTGCCGCACAACGTCCGCATCGTCCGCGCCGACTCGATCGAGGCGCCGGTCGAGGCGATGAGCAGCGAGGGCATGGGCCGCGCCGCCTGGGAGCCGCAGTACCTGGCCGTCGCCGAGCAGGACACCGACGGTGCCGAGGGGGCCCTGCAGCAGCTGCGCGAGCTGATCAGCGTGATGAGGATGTTCAAGGGCGGCGGCATCGGCCTCGGCCCCTACGCCTTTGCGCCTACCGGTGAAGGATGCTGGCGGCGGATCGCCACCGGCGCCCCCGCGACCCGGCCCGGCGGCTACCGCCTCGGCGAGGCGGAGGCCGAGGAGCTGGCCGGCTTCGCCGCCGAGCTGGAGGCGCGCCCGGATCCCGACAGCGCCCTGAGCTGGGCGGTGGGCCGCTTCGAGATGGGCTGCGAGCGGCCGACGGCACTGGAGGGCCTCAGCGACCACCTGCTGGCGATGCGCGCGGTGCTCGAGGGCCACGGCCCGGTCGGCGCCTCGCTGCCGCTGCGTGCCGCCGCCCTGATCGAGGACGAGTCGATGGACCGGCTGCAGGCGCGCGAGCGGGTCGAGAACGTGCTCGAGCTGGAGCGGGCGATGATGAACGGCATGCCGATCGAGCGCGCGGTCGAGCTGGCGACCTGGATGGAGGAAGGGACCCGCAAGCTGCTGCGCCAAGCGGCGCTCGGCGAGCTCGGCAGCGACCTCAGCGCGGCGGCTGACGAGACCCTGATCGTCAACGGGCTCGAAGGCGGCGACGCCGAGATCACGGTCTCGGTCCAAGAGGAACCCGCGCCCGAGCCGGAGCTCGAGGAAGACTTCGCGCCCGAGCTGGAGGAGGAGCCCGAGTTCCGGGTCCTCGCCCGCCCGGAGCCGATCTCAGAGCCCGAACCGTCAGCCGAACTTCAGCTGCCCGTCGAAGAACTACCCGAGGAGGACGAGTACGTGGAGCAGGAGACCCGAATCATGGAGCCGGTCCCGGCCGAGGACGAGATCAGGATTACGGCCACGCCGTGGCTCGAGGAGGTCTCCGATCCCCGCGGGGGCGACACGATCCAGTGGCCGGCCGACGCCGACCGCGACATCCAGCACCGCGAGCGTGTCGACACCCCGCGCGTCCGTCACCTCTTCCCGGTCCCGGACTCCGACTGGGACGTCGAGCACCTCGAGTTCGAGTACTCGCGCCGCGCCCGCTGAGTAGTACCGTCAGTTCCTTTACTGAACTGACACGTACTCTTTTAAGGGAGGTCACATGCGCAAGTACCTGGCGATCCCAGTCGCCGCTTTTGCCCTGGCAATCGCCGCTAGCCCGGCTACCGCCTTCGTCGACAAGGACTGCTCGGACTTCAGCAGCTGGCAGCAGGCCCAGCACTACTACAAGAAGCACGGCGGCCCGCGCCACGATCCGAGCCGCCTCGACGCCGACCACGACGGCATCGCCTGCGAGGACCTGCGCTGAACCTCCCGCGCCTTGCGAGCCAGTAGGGCTGCGACATCCTCTTGCTCACCCTTCGACAAGGATTCTTCCGGTTCGAAGCGCCTCGTTGACCATCGTTCCCGGGACCTTTCCGAGATGCTCGGCCTGCTTTCGGCTCACGACGATCACGTCGAGTGCGACTTCGAGGTCGCGAAGCTCGCGACGCAAGCGGGCGGACTCTGCACGCGGGGCGTGAGCCTCCGGCTCGATCACGAGTAGGTCTAGGTCGCTGGCGGCGTTGGCATCACCCCGGGCGTAAGACCCGAAGAGGATCACCTCGGCTCCCTCCGTTGCGGCGGCCAATCTTCGGCCAGCCTCGACAATCAGGTTCTCGCTAGTCACGACATCAAGGTAACGAAAACTGCAGCGGTGCAGGTGAAATTACGCGCGGCCGGCCGCCATCTCGACCCGCTGCTCGGCGGTTGCGAAGAGGTAGCGGTCGATCTGGGAGAGGCCGGCCAGGTCGTGGACGTCCTCGTCGAGGTAGGGGACGCGGATCACGCAGCTGGTGCGGAGCTCGTTCGCGAGGTGGTCGATGTTGTGGGCGTCGCGCTCGGCCAGTGCCTGGTAGTCGGCGAAGTTGGCGGCGACGCGTTTGCCCAGTTCGGGGTCGTCGAGCTTCTCGGCGAGGATGGTGGGGAGGTCCTCGACGTCGGCCTGGAGCTCGTCGGCGGGGTAGTGGACCTTGTTGACCACGACGCCGCCGAAGGGGAGCTTGGCCTCGACCAGTTTGCGGTGGAAGTAGACGGCCTCGTCGATCGGCTCGCCCTGTGGGCCGCAGACCACGAGGAAGCAGGTCTCGGGGTCCGAGAGGAGTTTGTTGACCCGCTTGGCCCGGGCCTGGAAGCCGTCGACCATGCTGCTGAAGGCGTTGAAGAACTCGGCCAGGTCGGCGATCAGGTCGAAGCCGACGATTTTCTTGAAGACGCTGAGCATCACCGAGACGCCGCGGCCGGTGACCTTCGCCGCCAGCCCGGTCGGCTTCATGAACACGCGCAGCGATTTGCCCTCGATGAACTGGGTCAGCCGTTTCGGCGCATCGAGGAAGTCGAGGGCGTTGCGGGTGGGGGGCGTGTCGAGGACGAGCAGGTCGAAGTCGCCTTCGGTGTGCAGCTCGAACAGCTTCTCCATCGCCATGTACTCCTGCGAGCCGGCCAGGGCGCTGGAGATCTGCTGGTAGATGCGGTTGTTCAGAACCCGGTCGCGGGACTCCTCGTCGGGCGCCTGGCGGGCGATCAGCTCGTCGAAGGTCGCCTTCGCGTCGAGCATCATCGCCCACAGCTCGCCCTTCATCTCCACGCCCTGCTCCTCGAACAGGGAGGGATCGACCTGGCGCGCCTCGTTTCCCAGCTCCGCCAGTCCCAGCGAATCCGCCAGCCGCTTCGCCGGGTCGATCGTCAGCACGCAGACTCGCAGTCCCTGCGCCGCCATGCCCAGCGCGATCGCCGCCGAAGTCGTCGTCTTGCCGACGCCGCCGGAGCCGGCGCAGATGCAGATCGACTTGCCTTCGAGCACTTCGCCGACCGAGGCCATCAGCCGAGCTTCCCCGCCAGCTTGCGCGCCGCCTCGACGTCGAGCTCGGGCTCGAAGAGGAAGGGCAGCGTTTTCACCGGCGCTTCGACGCCGCGCTTCAGCCGACTCAGCTGGGTCCGCTGGGTCTTCGCCCGCCCGTGCTCGGAGAGCGCCGCCCGCGCTGCCGCCCTCGCCGCCCCGTCCTCGCTCTCGGCGACCTGCGCCAGCTTCTCCGCCTCGGCTTTCTTGAACCGCTCGGGGTAGAGCCCGTTGAGGTAGACGCGGTCGACCGCGACCCCGACCTCGTCGCGCAGGTCGCGCTCCAAGGTCATCGTCTCGTTGACCGGCATCTCCTCGGGCAGCGAGACGATCGCGGTGCCGGTGTTCTCCTGGTCGGTGATGAAGCGGTCGAGCTGCTGGGCCTGGGAGTGGATCGGGCCGACGCGGGCGATCGAGGCGAAGGTGCGCGGCGTCTGCAGGAAGCCGACCCCGTGCCCGGTCGCCGGGGCGTCGACGATCACCAGGTCGTACTTGCGCCCCTTCTTCACCTTGCGGTCGAGCTGGGCGAGCTCCCAGATCTTGCCGATCGTCACCAGCTCCTTCAGCCCCGGCGTTGCCGCGGCGAGGTAGTTGAAGATGCGGCTGCGGAAGAGCATGTCGCGCATCGCCCGCACCTTCAGCTGCAGCAGCACGTACTCGCGCATCGACTCGTCGGGGTCGATCGAGATCGACCAGAGGTTCTCCTCCATCTCGACCTCGTGGAAGCCGACGGATGCGTGCTCGAACATCCGCGAGGCGTTCTCCTGGGCGGCGACCTCGCAAACGATCGTCCGCTTGCCTTCGCTCGCGGCGCGCAGGCCGAGGGCCACGGCCACGGTCGTCTTGCCGACGCCACCCTTGCCGGTGACGATCACGAGCCGCTTGTCCAAGAGTTCGGGGATTGACTGATTCCTAGCAATTTCGGAGGCCGGCAGGAAAAGCGGGGTCCCATACGAATATCCGCGCAATGGGATTTCTAAGCCGAAAGAAGCCGAAGCCTGCTCCCGTCGAGATTCAGGAGGAGCGGCAGATCGACGACGACCTTCAGGAAATGGAAGAGGCCGTTCCGGAGCGGGTTGAAGATTCGCCTCGGGACGATGGCGCTCGGCCCGCGGGTCCTGCCACGGCAGGGGACCCACCATCTCCTGCAACTGCGCAGGAGATGGTCCCCCCTACCGCGTCACCCACGGGAGAGGCGCCGGTGGTCGACGCTCCGGCTCGGTCCGTTGAGGAGGACGCTGAGCCCGAGCCCGTTGAGGAGCCGGCGCTTAACGCTCAGACTGAGGATGAAGAGGAGGGGCCCGCTCGGCTTAAGGCTGTGGATCTGTTGGCTCCTACCCGGCTGGACTTCTTGAAAGAGAAAGAGGCTGTGGCCGAGGAGCCGGTCAAGACCGCTGAGGTCATCGCCTTCGCCAACCAGAAGGGCGGGGTCGCGAAGACGACCACGACCTTGAACCTGGCTGTGGCCTTTGCGGAGTCGGGCTACCGGGTGCTCTGTATCGACCTCGACCCGCAGGGGAACCTGACGATGAGCCAGGGGATCGACCCCGACAAGGTCGAGAAAAGCCTCTACGACGTGCTCGTCAACGACATGCCGATCTCCGAGATCATCGTCAAGCGCGAGATCGACATCGCCGTCGCCTCGATCGACCTGGCCGGCGCCGAGATCGCGATGAGCACCAAGATCGGCCGTGAGCGCTCGCTGGAGAAAGCGCTGAAAGAGGTCCACGGCGACTACGACTTCGTCTGCATCGACACGCCGCCGAGCCTCGGCCTGCTGACGATCAACGCGCTGACGGCGGCGAACAAGGTGATCGTCCCGGTCCAGTGCGAGTACCTCTCGATGCGCGGCCTCGTCCAGCTGCAGAACACGCTGCGGATGATCCAGGAGAACCTCAATCCCGACGTGCGGATCGAGGGCATCCTGCCGACGATGCTCGACTCGCGGACGATCCATGCCAAGGAGGCGGTGGAAATCCTCGAGGAGAACTTCGGTGACCTCGTCTTCCGGTCCCGGATCAAAAAGGCGATCAAGTTCGCCGAGGCGCCGGTGAAAGGCGCCTCCGTGCTCAAGTACGATTCATCTTCGAGCGCTGCGAACTACTACCGGGAGCTGGCGAAGGAGGTTCTGTCTCATGGCTCGGCGTGACAAGCGCGCAAGCATGCGCGAGGGGCCGCTTTCGGACCTGTTCCGGTCTACTACCGAGGACGCGCCGATGGATCCGCCGGAGGCGCCCAGGTACGGACGTCAGGATCCGGCTGAGGCTAAAAAGGCTGAAGACGAGGGCGCGGGGCCCGCGGGTCCTGCCGCCGCAGGGGACCCACCATCCCCTGCAACTACGCAGGGGATGGTCCCCCCTACGACGTCACCCACGGGAGAGGCGGATTCGGTTGACGTTCCACTGCAGGCCGATGAGGCTCCCACCTTCTTCGATCAGGATGCTGGTGAGATCGAGACCTCTACCGAGCCTGCCCCAGAGCGGCTGAAGCGGGTTTTCAACGAGGAGCCGCAGCAGCGGCGGGAGCAGTTCACGCCGCAAAATCCGCGCTACGGGCGGGACGAGCCTGCTTACGAGCCGCCCGGCAGCGGCGAGCCTCACCAGCCGGTGATCAAGGTGGTCGGCGTCGGCGGTGCCGGCGTCAACGCGGTCAACCGGATGGTCGACGCGCGGGTTCCGGGTGTCGAGTTCATGGCGGTCAACACCGATCTTCAGTCGCTGCAGCTCTGCGTCGCTGACGTCACCGTCCACATCGGCGATGAGCAGACGCGGGGGCTGGGCGCCGGAGCCGATCCCGAGGTCGGCCACCGTTCCGCCTTCGAGGAGCAGGACAAGATCAAGCGCCTGCTGAAGGGCTCCGACATGGTCTTCGTCGCCGCCGGCGCCGGCGGCGGCACCGGCTCGGGCGCCGCCCCGGTCGTCGCCCGCCTCGCCCGCGAGGTTGGCGCGCTCACGGTCGGCATCGTCACCAAGCCGTTCAGCTTCGAGGGCAGCCGTCGCGGTACCCAGGCCCAGAAGGGCATCGAAGAACTTGCCGCCGAGGTCGACACCCTGATCGTCGTCCCCAACGACCGCTTGCTCGAGGTGCTCGACCAGCAGACCTCGATGGTCGAGGCCTTCAAGGTCGCCGACGACGTCCTCCGCCAGGGCGTCCAGGGCATCTCCGACCTCGTCACCCTCCCCGCGGTGATCAACCTCGACTTCGCCGACGTGCGCTCGATCATGTCCGACGCCGGCCGGGCATTGCTCGGGATCGGCATGGCCCACGGCGACGGCCGCGCGATCGAAGCGGCCGAAAAAGCGATCTCCTCGCCGCTGCTCGAGACCTCGATGGACGGCGCCCGCTCGATCCTGCTCTCGATCACCGGCGGCGGCGACCTCTCGCTGGTCGAGGTCTCCGAGGCCGCCAAGGTGGTCGGCGAGGCCGCCCACCCGGACGCCAACATCATCTTCGGCGCCAACATCGACGAGGAGATCGGCGACCAGGTCTGGGTCACGGTCGTGGCCACCCGCTTCGACGGCCGCACGACGCCGCCGCGCCGCGCCGAAGAGCCGACGATCCGCCGCACCAAAGACACCGGCGCCTCCCGCCGCGGCCGCTCCGGCGAGCGCGAGCTCGGCATCGACGTCCCAGAGTTCCTGCCGAGCTGACGCGAGGCCCCATGAAAGGGGTCGTCGCAGCCGGCCATCCGCTGACCGCCGAGGCCGGCGCCTCCGTCCTGCGCGAAGGCGGCAACGCGGTCGATGCCGCGGTGGCCGCCGCGCTCGCCTCGTTCGCGGTCGAGAGCCCGCTGACGGGGTTCGGGGCGGGCGGCCACATGATGGTCCACGGGGCCGGCGAGACGACGCTGATCGATTTCTTCGTCGCCGCGCCCGGGCTAGACGGGATCGAGCGCGGGGTGGAGCTGGTGCCGGTGCCGGTCCGCTTCGATGCCGAGACCGTGCAGACGTTCTACGTCGGCCCCGCCTCCTGCGGGGTGCCGGGGACGGCAGCCGGGCTCGCCCACGCGCTCGAGCGCTTCGGCTCGATGCCGCTCTCCGCCCTGGTCGGGCCGGGGATCCGCCTCGCCCGCGAAGGCGCGCCGGTCAACCGCCAGCAGGCCTACATCCTCGAGATCCTCGCCCCGATCCACGAGCACATGACCGGTACCCGGGAGCTCTACGCGCCGGGTGGGCGGCGGTTGGGGGAGGGGGACGTCTTCGCCTTCCCGGAACTGGCGGAGACGTTGGAACGGTACGCGGAGGCCGGAGCAGAGATCTTCTACCGCGGCGAGATCGCGCGGACGATCGCCGACTTCGTGGTCGGCCACGGCGGCTACATCGGCCCCGGCGACCTCGCCTCCTACGAGCCGGTCGAGCGCAAGCCGATCGACACCGTCTTCCGCGGCACCGAAGTCCTCACCAACCCGCCGCCGTCCTCCGGCGGCATCCTCATCTCCTACTGCCTCGGCCTGCTCGAGCGGCTCGGGCCGCGCAGCGGCCCCGAGCAGCTGGTGGCGGCGATGGAAGCCGCCAACTCGCGCCGCGACCTCGCCTTCGCCGAGTCGCTCTACGAGGAGGGGATGGAGACGGGCTTCCTCGACCCGATCGGGCTCGACCTTGCCGCCGCCGACCTGCTCGGCTCGACCACCCACATCTCGGTCCTCGACGCCGACGGCAACTGTGCCAGCGTCACCTGCTCGAACGGCTCGGGCTCGGGCGTGCTGGTCCCAGGGACCGGGGTGATCCTCAACAACATGCTCGGCGAGGAGGACCTCAACCCTGCCGGCTTCCACCTGATCGCGCCGGGGCGGCGGGTGCCGTCGATGATGGCGCCGACGGTGGTGCTGCGCGACGGTGAGATCGTCCTTGCCCTCGGCAGCGCCGGCTCGAACCGGATCCGCTCGGCGATCCTGCAGACGGTGGTGCGGGCGGTCGAGCAGGGCTTTCCGGTCGACGCCGCGATCGAGGCGCCGCGGCTGCACTTCGAGCAGGGGCTCGTCCAGGCGGAGCCGGGAATCGACGAGGACGCCCTGGGGCGGATCGAGGCCCGCGGCGTCGCGGTGATGCGGCGGCCGGCGATCAACCTCTTCTTCGGCGGCGTCCAGGCGGTCGCCCGCGACCACCGCACCGGCGAGCTCAGCGGCGGCGGCGACCCCCGCCGCGGCGGCGCCGTCGCCTACGCTTGAATGGCCCGGTGGCAGGTGGGCCGGACATCGATTTCGAGGCGGAGGGGCTGCTCGAGGGGGTGGAAGGTCCCTCGCGCGAAGCGCGGCTGGAACTGCTCGAAGAGCTCGCCGCGGAGGGCTGCTCGCTGGAGGAACTGAAGGCGGCTGTCGCTGCCGGACGCCTGACTCTGCTGCCGGTGGAGCGGGCCCTGGCCGGGGAGGGCCCCCGCTATACGGCACGGGAGATCGCCGAGCAGGTCGGGCTCGAGCTCGACGTGCTGCAGCGGTTCAGCTCCGCCCTCGGAGTTCCCTACGGCGACCCCGACGAGCGCCGCGGCACCGATGCCGACCTCGAGGCGGCGCGCATGGTCAAAGCCTTCATCGACACCGGACTGCCCGAGGACGGTCTCCTCGGCGTCGCCCGCACTATCGGGATGGGGACGGCGCGGATCGCCGAAGCCAATCGCGAGCTGATCGTCCGCACCCTGATCCGCCCCGGCGACAACGAGCACGATGTCGCCCGCCGCTTCGTCGCGGCCGCCGACTACATGATGCCCCTGGTCGGCCCGACGGTGGTCTACGCGCTGCAGGCGCACCTGATCGAACAGATCCGTCGCGACGTGATCGGCGCCACCAACCTCGCCTCGGGGGAGGTGGGAGGGACGGTCAACCTCACCGTCTGCTTTGCCGACCTGGTCGAGTTCACCCGCCTCGGCGAGGAAATCGACGCCGAGGAGCTGGGCATGGTCGCCGGGCGGCTGGAGGAGATGGCGACCGCCGTCGCCGAGCCGCCGGTGCGGCTGGTGAAGACGATCGGCGACGAGGTGATGCTGGTCTCCACCGAACCCGAGCCGATGGTCGCGGCGGCGCTGCAGCTGATCGCCGCCGCCGAGGCCGAAGGGCAGCAGTTCCCCTGGCTCCGCGCCGGGATCGCCAGCGGCCCGACCCTGCCGCAGGCCGGCGACTACTACGGCCGCGCCGTCAACCTCGCCAGCCGCCTCACCAACGTCGCCCGTCCCGGCAGCGTCGTCCTCGACGAGGCGACCAAGGACGTGGCCGGTGACGGCTTCGACTACTCCTACGTCGGCGAACGCCGCCTCAAGGGCCTCGACTACCGGGTGAAGATCTACCGCGCCCGCGTGCCGGGCGAAGCCAAGGACCGCGGCCCGCGCCTGCGCCGCTAGGTGGATGCACGATCGATCATTTTAGTCTCCGGGCTTGCTTTCTGGGGCTTGATATGCACGATCAAGCATAAAATCCACTTTTTAGCTTAGAAATGAGCTAAAATGCACGATTGTGCATCGCAAGCTCGATATAGCGGCCACTGAAGCCAGTTCCATAGGTGCAGAGGTACGCCGCGCGAGGGGGGAGCTCGGCATGCGACAAGACGAGCTTGCTCTGGCCGCCGGCGTCAGTACCAGGGCCGTTCACCAGATCGAGTCCGGGAAGCCGACCAGTCGTCTGGACACGATCGTTCCCGTGCTTGCGGCGCTGGGTCTGAAGCTCAGAGTCGAATGACTCTTTCGGTCTATCTGCGTGGGGTCCCGATTGGGTCCATCGACCGAACCGGCCCCTCCCGCTATCGCTTCTCGTACTCCCAGGACGCGATCCGGGGTGACTGGGACGATCCCATGGCCAGGCTCTCGGCCTCTCTGCCCCTGCGCGAGGAGCGGTTCAAGCCCAGCGAGTCGGCCCCGTTCTTCGATGGTCTACTGCCGGAGGGGGCAGTGCGCGCAACCATCGCCGCCAAGCTCGGGATCAGCGAGGGCAACGGCTTCGGCTTGCTCGCCGCGCTCGGCGCCGATTGTGCCGGGGCGGCGGTGGTTCTGCCGGGCGACCAGCCACTCCAGTCAAGGGGAGCAGAGACTCGTCCTCTCAGCGAGAAGCAGGTGGGCGAGCTGCTCCGCGACCTCCCGCGCGATCCCCTCGGCATCGACCTCGACCCTGAGGGAGTGCGTTTGAGCCTGGGCGGCGTCCAGGACAAGCTCATCCTCATTCGCCTTCCCTCCGGTGAGTTCGCCCAGCCGCTCGGCGGCATGCCGAGCAACTGTCTGCTGAAGCCCGAGCACGAGCGGTTCGAGGGGTTGGCGGTCAACGAGACGTTTTGCATGAGAGTCGCGGTGAGGGCCGGCAATGAGGTCGCCATGACGGGGTTGCGCGAGATCGACGGCATCCGTTGCCTGTACAGCGAGCGGTTCGATCGTGCGGTCGACGCCGAGGGCAACACGGTCCGCCTCCACCAGGAGGACATGTGCCAGGCCCTCGGCTTGCTGCCTACCCAGAAGTACGAAGCCGAGGGCGGGCCATCGGTGGCGTCGGTTATCGCGCTGCTGAGACGACAGCCGAACCGTCGGATCGCTCTAGACGTCAACGCCTTCGTCCGGGCGGTGCTGACCAACTTCCTGCTCGGCAACAGCGACGCACACGGCAAGAACTTCTCGTTGCTCTACGACCCAGCGGCCGGTGTGCGGCTAGCTCCGCTTTACGACGTCGTTTCAACCGCCGTCTACGACGACCTGACTCCGCGGCTGGCGATGGCTATCGGCGGTGAGGAGGATCCGTCGCAGGTCGACCTCGGTTGCTGGGAGCGCCTGGGCGCCGAAAGCGGGCTCGGCGGGGGGCTGCCCCGGTTTGTTCAGCGCTGGTCGAGCGAGATTCTCACGGCGACGGAGGCCTGCCTCCACGACGCCGAGCAGGAAGGCTGGTCGCACCCCGTGCTGGAGGTGATCGCCGACATGGTCCGGACGCGGGCCAGTCGGTTGATCGACGGCCGCTAGGCCGACTTGCGGGCGGAGACGAGGAGGTTGTAGAAGAGCTCGGCGGGCAGGTAGGGCTCGAGCAGGCGGGTGTCGACCTTCTGCAGGGCGATGTAGCTGTTGAAGGCGAAGCGGCGCCAGCCGAAGGAGATCGATTCGGGCTCGGCGCTCGACTCGACCGTGCGCAGGCCCCATCCCCAGGCGTTGGAGAGGAGCTCCTCGCCGCCGACGTGGCGCTTCTCGAAGCCGGCGTCGCGGAGCAGGCGGCGGAGGTCGGCGGGGGCGAAGGCGTGGACGTCGACCTCGCCCTCCAGCGAGTGGCCCTCGGACTGCTCGTACTCGGCGACGCCGCGCTCCCGAGCGCCGACCGCGCGGCGCCAGATCGGCGCCAGCGCCAGACCCGCGCGCTTGGGTAGGGCGGCGAGGGTGTCGCCGTAGCGCGAGGGCTCGCCGGCGAAGGCGATCATCCCGCCCGGTCGCAGGACGCGGCGGAATTCGGCGAAGGCCTTGTCGAGGTCGGGGATGTGGTGGAGGACGGCGTGGCCGAAGACGAGGTCGAAGCTCTCGTCCTCGAAGGGCAGGGTCTCGGCCTCGGTGACGACGGTGGTGACCTCCTCCAGCCCCAGTGCCTCGGCGGTCGCGGAGAGGCGATCCAGCATCCCGGGCGAGATGTCGGTCGCGGTCAGTCGCTCGATCACCCCGAGCTGGACGAGGTTGAGCGAGAAGTAGCCGGTGCCTGAGCCGATCTCCAGGGCGTCGCCGAAGCTGCGGCCCTTCTGCCCGCCCAGCGCCTTGATCAGCTTCAGCCGCACCTGGCGCTGGCCGACCTCACCGAAGTCGATGCCCCACTTGGCGTCGTATTCGTGCGCCGCCGCGTCGTGGTAGCGGGTGTTGACGTCCTTGATGTGCTCCGGGCTGGCGGAGGGGGAGGCCGGCATCGGGCGGGAACAATATGCGGAATCTGCAATACGGTCCCGTCCGGTGGAGCGCCACTACCTGCAGGAGAACCAGCCGCCCGGAGTGCCCCCGCTGCCCCTGACGGGCGAGCGGACGCTGCCCGACGTGCCGGAGGAGAACTACTGGTTCCGGCGCCACCTGGTGGTCTACGAGTGGATCGCCGAGCGGGTGGCGGGAAAGCGGGTCGTCGACATGGCCTGCGGCGAGGGTTACGGCTCCGACGTCCTCGCCCGTAGTGCCGCCGGCGTCGTCGGCGTCGACGCCAACCCTGAGGCCCACGAGCACGCGCGACTGCGCTACCGGCGGCCGAACCTGCGCTTCCAGCGCGACCTGGTCGAGAGCTTCGCCGAGCCCTGCGACGCCGTCGTCTTCCTGCAGACGATCGAGCACGTCCAGGACCCCGGCGCGATCCTCGAGCACTTCAAGTCGATGCTGGCGCCCGGCGGAGTCGCCTACGTCTCGACGCCAAACCTGCTGACGCTGGCGCCGGAGGGGGCCGAGAAGTCCGACAACCCCTGGCACGTGAAGGAGTACCGCGCCGAGGAGTTCCGGGAGCTCTGCGAGGCGCACTTCGAGCGGGTCGAGATGCTCGGCCTCTTCCACGCCCGCAAGCTGCGCGCCCACGAGCTGGCGATCAAGCTCGGCTGGGACTCGGTCCACAAGCGCCTGGGACTGACCAAGCCGTTCTACGACCGCTTCACCCCGGCGATCGCCGCCTCGGACTTCGCCCTCAAAACAGGACCCCTGGATCGAGCGCTGGACTTCCTCGCCGTCTGCCGTGCCCCCTGACTCCCGAACTGCATCAAATTTCCTACCTGGCAGGGGGGAAATCTGATGCAGTTCGAAAACGAGGGCGTCGGCGATTTCGCGATCGTCCTTCACAGCCACATGCCCTACGTCGAGGGGTTCGGGACTTACCCGTTCGGCGAGGAGTGGCTGTTCGACGCGGTGATCCGTTCCTACCTGCCGGTGCTGGAGGTGGCGCGGGACCTGACGATGACGGTGACGCCGGTGCTGGCCGACCAGCTCGAGGACGCGGGGGCGGCGGAGCGGTTGCGGCGCTTCCTGGTCGAGTGGCGGATCGGGGCGGCAGAGGCCGACCTGGCGCAGGTGCCGGCCGAGTGCCGTGCGGCCTGCGAAGGCGAGCGCGAGCGCTACCGGCGGGCGCTGGAGCTGCTCGACGCGGCGGACGGCAATCCGCTCGTGCCGTTCCAGCGGGCGGCGGCGGAGGGACGGGTCACCCTCGCCGCTTCCTCGGCCACCCACGCGGTCCTGCCACTGCTGGCGACGCGGCAGAGCTTGCGGCTGCAGCTCGACGCCGGCATCCGCTCGCACCGGCGGCGCTTCGGTTGGGACGGCGGCTTCTGGCTGCCCGAGTGCGCCTTCGAGCCGGGGCTGGAATGGGAGCTGGCGCGGGAGGGGGTCGGCTGGTTCTGCGTCGACCAGAGCTCGCACTCCGAACCACTGGAGGCGCTTGCCCCGATCCGCACCGAGGCCGGCCCGGTGGCGCTGCCGATCGACTGGGAGGCGATCTCCTGGCTCTGGTCGCTCGACGGCTATCCGTCGGACCCCGCCCACGCCCAGTTCGCCGGAAAATCGCTGCGGGGGATCCGAATCTGGCGGGTCGGCGGCGGCGCCTACGACCCGGCCGCCGCCGCGGCCGCGGCCCGCCGTCAGGCCGACGAGTTCCTCGCCGCCGCCGCCACCCGGCTGCGCGCCTACGCCGAGAGTCGCGGCCGCCGCGGCCTGCTCGTCTTCGCGATCGACACCGAGCTGCTCGGCCACTGGTGGTCGGAGGGGCCGATCTGGCTGCGGGCGGTACTGGACGGCGCCGAGGCGGCGGGGATCCGCCTGGTCACCGTGCCGCAGGCGCTGGCCGAGCACGAGCCGGTCGAACGGCCGCTCCAACCCTCGACCTGGGGCGAGGGCAAGGACCTGCGGACGTGGGACTCGCCGGCCGTCGCCGACCTTGCCTGGGGCAACCGGCGGATGGAGCTGCGGCTGCTGCGAGCGGTGTCGGGAGGGCTGCGCGGACCCGCGCTGGAGCGCGCCGCCCGCGAGCTGCTGGCCGCCCAATCGAGTGACTGGGCGTTTCTCGATCAACGCAAGCAGGCCGGCGACTACGCCTACCACCGGGCCACCGACCACTCACAGGCGTTGTTGGAGGCCATAGACTCCGGCCGCGCCACCGAACCCCACCTGCGGTCGCTTGCCCCCGACCTCAGCACCGCATCGCTCCTGGAGCCCTAGCCGAGTGCCAACCGGACCCCAGCCACGAACTTGACCCGCGTCCTGATCCTTTCCTGGGAGTACCCGCCGCTGATCGAGGGAGGCCTCGCCCGCCACGTCCGCAAGCTCTCCGAGGCGCTGGTCGAGCGCGACGTCGAGGTCCACGTGCTGACCCGCGGGGGAGAGGAGTCGCCGGCCGAGGAGCGCCGCAACGGCGTCGTCATCCACCGCATCCGCGAGCCGAAGCGGCCGACCGACCTCGGCGAGTTCGTCGCCTGGGTCGAGCGGATGAACTCCGACATGCTGGCGGCCGGGGTCGAGCTCGGGGACCGCTACAGCTTCGACCTCGTCCACGGCCACGACTGGCTCGTCGCCAACGCCTGCGACCACCTCGCCAAGCGCTTCGACGCGCCGCTGATCACGACGATCCACGCGACCGAGTACGGGCGCCACCAGGGCTGGGTCGACAAGCACCCGCAGACCTACATCCACGGCGTCGAGCGCTGGATCACCAACCGCTCGCACCGGGTCATCACCTGCTCCCACTACATGCGCGAACAGGTCGCCGACATCTTCGGCGTCGAGGAGCAGCGGGTCACTGTGATCCCGAACGGGATCGACCCCGACGACCTGCCCGCGCAGCCGGCCGAGGACCTGGCGCGGCTGCGCGCCGAGTTCGCGGCGCCCGAGGAGAAGCTCGTGCTGCTGATCGGCCGGCTCGTCTACGAGAAGGGCTTCCAGCTGGCGCTGGAGGCGATGCCGCGGGTGCTCGAAGAGGCACCCGGAACGCGCTTCCTGGTCGCCGGCTCCGGCACCCACGAGGCGGAGCTGAAGCGCCAGGCGAGCGAGCTGGGGCTGATGGACCACGGCACCTTCCTCGGCTGGATCGGCGACGACGTCCTCCACTCGCTCTACCGGATCTCCGACCTCACCGTGGTTCCGTCGATCTACGAGCCGTTCGGGCTGGTGGCGCTGGAGGCGATGGCTTCCGGTTGCCCCTGCATCGTCGCCGACACCGGCGGCCTGCGCGAGGTGGTCCCGCACGAGGAGGCCGGCCTGCGCTTCCGCGCCCACGACCCCGAAGCGCTGGCCGAGGTGGCGATCCGCGTCCTCTCCGACGACGAGCTCGGCCGTCGCCTCGTCGCCGAAGCCTACGAGCACCTGCGCCGCTTCGACTGGGGTGACGTCGCCGAGCAGACGGCGGCGGTCTACGCCGAACTGGCCGGCGCCAAGCTTCCGTAGTCCGGCACCCTGCTCAGCTGCAGTCGCCGCGGCAGCGGTGGGCCAGCGTCCGTTCGCTGATGCTGAAGCCGCCCTCGCTGCTGGTGCCGGGCGTCCAGTGGATTCCCTCGAGCAGCTCGGTCGGTGAGACGTCGAGCGAGCCGGCGAGCTTCATCAGCGTGTCGACCCGGGCCAGCCGGGTGCCGTGCTCCAGCATCCCGATCTCGGTCCGGTGCAGGCCCGCCCGCGCCCCCAGCTCTTCCTGCGAGAGGGCCGCGCGCCTCCGGCAACGCCAGAGGTTGCGGCCGAACCTGGTCGCCACCTCCTCCGAGCGGATTCTCCCGTCGCGGGACATGGGCGCAATCTGGCGGCAGCGATTCATTGTCAGCCTGACGGTACAAGTCAAACCTGACAGAAAAATTGCAGACAACAACCCTCAGGCCGGAAGTCGCGGCAGGTTAGGCGACCGCGCGATTGAGGAAGGCAACCTCGGGCATGGGCTTCCGCTTACTCGCGGGCGGCCGTAGCTAGTCGTGCGCCGCCGACGTGGGCGGCTGCATCGTCGTCCAGGCGTCGGGGTCCGGTTCGACGGGCCGCGCCCAGCGCAGCTCCTCGGGCGCCTCGCGCATGCGGATGATCCGCGCCGGCACGCCGCCGACGATCGCGTTGGCGGGGACGTCCTTGGTCACCACCGCATTGGTGCCGATCACCGAGTTGTCGCCGACGCTGACCCCGCGCAGGATGCAGGCGCCGTAGCCGATCCAGACGTTGTTGCCGACCTCGACGTCGCGCTTGTAGATGCCTTGCAGCCGGATCGGGCGCTCGACCTCGACCATCCCGTGGTCGAAATCGATGAACATCGCCCGGTCGGCAATCACGCACTCCTCGCCGATCCGCACCCGCTGGTAGGCGGAGATCGTGCACTCCTGGCCCATCACCGTCTTGTCGCCGATCTCGACGACTCCCTCGTGGCAGCGGATCTTGGTCCCGTCGCCGATCCAGACGAAGCGGCCGAAGCGCACCTCGCCGGCCGGCTCGATCTTCAGTTCCAGGCCGCGGCCGAAGAAGAGGGGGCCGCTGGAGCGCCAGCGCCAGCCGGCCGGGGTCAGCAGGCGGCGCCAGAGGTAGCGCCAGAGGAGCCGCGCATAGCGCGGGGACAGCATCCGATTGCGGGCCAGGAAGCGGAGCACGGCGGGGCAACTTTAGAGATCGCCTCTTAGACTGGGCCGCCCTTGGCTGACGTCGCCAAAACCGCGCCCCTGGCTGAGCGCCTCGTCGCCGGCGAGAAGCGAGCGCTGGCGC
>Ga0068865_100000305_pt1 | contig 27101 bp, 25 predicted proteins | sample KBSMisM12_FD_75293 | JGI IMG/M metagenome (GOLD analysis project Ga0068865, IMG submission 75293) | Miscanthus rhizosphere microbial communities from Kellogg Biological Station, Michigan, USA - KBS Miscanthus M1-2 | ecosystem: Host-associated > Plants > Roots > Rhizosphere > Soil ...
ACCGCAGTCGGCCGCGTTTTTCCGACCGATTCCGCCGCGAGCTTGAGATTGAGATCCGACGCATCCGCCGACATCGCCAGCGCAATGCCATAAGCGGCCGTTGCTCCGATGAGCGGCGCGCCGCGCACCTGCATCGAGCGGATTGCATGCGCGATTTCGTCACAGCCGGACAAGCGCAGGGTGTGGAATTCGAAAGGCAGCCGCGTCTGGTCGATTATTGCAATGCGGCTTTCGTCGCGCCAGACGCTGCGATATGGCGTACCCGCTACCTTCATCCGGTTTGCCTGACGAAACGATAGACGCCATCGGCTTCCAGCGCCCGCGAGAGTTTTCCCTTGAGCCAAAGGTAATTCAGGTGGGCGATCGATTCGCCCATGGCGAAAAACGTCTGATGCGTATCCAGCGTGCGCCTGAACAGCACGGGCAGCAGATTCGCTGCGGTACGCGGTTGGGCGCAGGCATCCAGCACTTCGGCCAGGCGGTCGCGATGATGGTCGTGCAGCATCTGCACGCGGTGTCGGCCGCCGCGGAACGGCAGGCCGTGCGAGGGCAGCACCAGCGTATCGGCGGGAAGTTCACTGAAGCGGTCTATCGAACGCAGGAACAGCCTGAGGGGATCGCTCTCCGGCTTGTTCGGCCAGACGCTGATGTTCGTGCTGATTTTCGGCAACAGCATGTCACCCGAGATCAGCACGCCCAATGATTTGCAATACAGGGCCGCGTGTTCCGGCGCGTGGCCGTACCCGACAATAACCCTCCATGAGTTGGAGCCGATGTTCACTTCCTCGCCGTCCAACATACGCACGAAGCGCTCCGGAGGTTCTCCCACTATCTTGCGGTAGGAATTGCCCCGTGCGGAAATGCCAGCGGCGCCTTGCGCGTCGAGGCCGTGTTCGGAAAACAGGGACGCCGTAGCATCAGATCCGAAACCGGGCAACGCTTCGTATTGCGCATGCGCAGTCAGGAATTCCGTTTCCGTCATCCACAACGGTGCCCCGAAGCGCTTGGTCAGCCAACCGGCGTTGCCGAAATGGTCAGGATGGAAATGGGTCACCAGCACGCGCGTAAGTCCCGCGCTGCCGATGACATCCGCAAAAATCGTTTCCCAGTGTGCGCGCGTCTCCTCCAATCCGATGCCGCAATCCACCGCTGTCCAGCCATTCCCATCGCGCAGCAACCAGAGATTGATGTGGTTCAGCGCGAACGGCAGCGGCATGCGCAGCCAGTAGACGCCGGGCGCGACTTCGCAAACGTGACCCGCGGTGGGTGGTTCGGCAAAAGGGAATGTCATCGGGCCGGCAACATCGAGGACCGCCGGATGAACGGATGTCTGCATGAACTGATACCAGGGAAAGGAGGGTCCGCGCTATAGTGGGATTCTACTTGACGCTTACGTAAACTGCCGGACGCATGACCGACGCAACTTTTACGATTACCGAGCTTGCGCGTGAGTTCGGTCTGACCACGCGCGCTATCCGTTTCTATGAGGACCACGGGTTGCTCGCACCAGCGCGGTCAGGCCGCAACCGGATCTACGGCAATCGCGACAAGGTGCGCCTGAAACTTACCCTGCGCGGAAAGCGGCTGGGATTGTCTCTGGCCGAAATCCGTGAGTTGATCGATATGTACGATGCCGCCAAAGACGAGCACGCGCAGGTCCAGCGCCTGCAGGAGGTTTTGAAGAAACGCCGCAGCATTCTGGAGCAGCAGCGCGAGGACATCGAAGTAGTCCTGGGAGAGATTGCCGAGTTCGAGAAGCAGTGCCGCGATTTTCTAGACCGCGGTCAAGGAAGAGCCCGCAAGTCTGCCGGCAGTTCAGCTTAAGATATTGAATGCGCACATTTGTTGCGCAACAAAATATCCCCGGTGCCGCATGTATTTTCAAAACCGGTCTAGCGCCGCAATCAAGCCATTAGTTGCCCGTATAGATTGACGTTGACGTAAACGTCAATTACAGTTCCTTACGGCCTTTTGCAAAGAAAACATGCCCGACCACGAACCCATGAATCCCGCTTACGCGCAGCGCGTTGAGGACAGTTTTGGGCGCCAGAAAATCATGGGATGGTTGGGGGCAAAGCTGGTCCGGGTTGCGCCCGGCGAATGCGAAATCCAGCTTCCGTTCAAACCCGAACTGACGCAGCAGCACGGCTATTTTCACGGTGGCATCATCGGTACCATCGCAGACTCGGCTGGCGGCTACGCTGCCTTCTCGCTGATGCCGCTGGATGCGAGCGTGCTGACCGTCGAATACAAAATGAACCTGCTGGCGCCGGGAAATGGCGATCTGCTGGTGGCGCGGGGACGAGTACTGAAGCAAGGGCGCACGCTGGTGGTGACGCGGGTAGATGCTTTCGTTGTAAAAGACGGCCGCGAAACGCTCTGCGCGACGCTGCTGCAGACGCTCATGACAATGCATGGGAGGCCGGATCTATGAACAGCCCTGACAAAATCGCCCTTGCTTCCTTCCCGACCCTGGATTTCGATCTCGGACAGGACATCGAAATGCTGCGCCACTCGGTGCAGCATTTCGCGGCGGTCGAGATCGCGCCGCGTGCGGCGGAAACAGACCGGTGCAACGAATTCCCGATGGACCTGTGGGCCAAGATGGGCCACCTTGGCTTGCTGGGTATCACCGTCGCCGAGGAGCATGGTGGCACCAACATGGGCTATCTCGCGCACGTGGTGGCGATGGAGGAAATATCCCGTGCCTCCGCTGCCGTCGGCCTGTCCTACGGCGCGCACTCCAACCTCTGCGTCAACCAGATCAACCGGAATGGAAACGAAACCCAGAAGCGCCGCTATCTGCCGCGATTGATTTCCGGAGAACACGTGGGTGCACTGGCGATGAGCGAGCCCAACTCGGGATCTGACGTCGTCAGCATGAAGCTGCGCGCAGACCGGCGCGGCGAAGGTTTCGTGCTCAATGGCAGCAAGATGTGGATCACGAACGGACCGGATGCCGATGTGCTGGTCGTCTATGCAAAAACGGACCTTGCGGCCGGACCGAAAGGCATAACGGCTTTCCTGATCGAGAAATCTTTCGAGGGATTTTCCACGGCGCAAAAACTGGACAAGCTCGGCATGCGCGGCTCCAATACCTGCGAGTTGGTGTTTCGTGATTGCGAAGTGCCGGCGGAAAACGTGCTTGGCGAAGTCAACCGGGGCGTGCAGGTGTTGATGAGCGGGCTGGACTACGAGCGCGCAGTGCTGGCCGGCGGGCCGCTCGGCATCATGCAAGCGTGCATGGATGTCGTCATGCCCTACCTGCACCAGCGCGAGCAGTTTGGCCAGCCGATCGGCGAATTCCAGCTCATGCAAGGCAAGGTCGCCGACATGTACACGACCATGAACGCGTGCAAAGCGTACGTCTATGCCGTTGCGAAGGCATGCGATCGCGGCAACACCACACGCAAGGACGCGGCGGGCGCCATTTTGTATGCAGCGGAAAAAGCCACCTGGATGGCAGGCGAAGCCATCCAGGCGCTCGGCGGCAACGGGTACATCAACGAATATGCTTCGGGGCGGCTGTGGCGCGATGCCAAGCTATACGAAATCGGCGCCGGCACCTCGGAGATCCGGCGCATGCTCATCGGCCGCGAGCTTTTCAGGGAAACGTCGTAGGAAACACGTTCACCACGAAGCACACGAAGGAAGAACGAGGTCACGAAGGAAAACAAGAAATGCGAACAGGAGAAAAAAAGCAAATAGTGCATCCAACATTTCATCGTAGCTGTTGCCTACGCTGGCATTGTCCGGATTGGTCACCGAGCGCCATGCCGGTATTCGATTAGAGAGTTTCCACTTGCCCTCCTTCGTGCTCCTTCGTTTTTCCTTCGTGCCCTTCGTGTTCAGCGCGGTTCAATCGTGGCTTTCATGACGACCGTCACTGAGCAGACGCAGCAAGAACTGGCGTTCCTGATCGCGCAGGGCACACTCGACGGGTTCAACCGCCACTATCGTCTGTTCCGGGAAACGTGCCGCTACGCAAAATCGCTGTTCGAGGGCGGGCAATGGACGGAAATCCAGCGCATCTCGCGCGAACGCATCCAGTTTTACGATCGCCGCATCACCGAAACGGTCCAATATCTGCAGCGGCGATTCAACACCGATCAGCTTCCGGATGCGATCTGGCAGCAGGTGAAACTTCATTACATCGGGTTGCTGACCAACCACAAGCAACCCGAACTTGCCGAGAGCTTTTTCAATTCCGTCAGCTGTCGCATCCTCCACCGCAGCTATTACCACAACGATTTCCTGTTCGTGCGCCCGGCGCTGTCAACCGAGTACATAGATTCCGATCCGCCCACCTATCGCAGCTACTACCCCTCCCGGGATGGCCTGCGCGCAACGATTACGCGGATTCTGCGCGATTTCGGCCTGCGCAATCCCTTTCGCGACCTGAATCGCGACACCCGCTGGCTGCTGCGCGCTGTCCGGGAACATCTTGGACGGCCGATCTTGCTCGAGGCGAATCACCAGATTCAGGTATTGGCTTCGCTGTTTTTTCGTAACAAGGGCACCTACGCCATCGGCAAGATCGTCAACGGCAATCGAGAGATCCCGTTTGCGATCGCGATCCTGCGCAACGGCGACGGCAGTCTTTATCTCGACACTATCCTGCTCGACGCCGCCCATCTGTCCATCCTGTTCGGATTCAGCCGCGCCTATTTCATGGTGGATATGGAGGTCCCGTCGGGTTACGTTGAGTTCCTCAAGGGGCTGCTGACGAACAAACCGGCGGCTGAGATCTACACCGTGCTCGGCTTGCAGAAACAAGGCAAGACGCTTTTCTACCGTGATTTCCTGCATCATCTGAAGCATTCAGGCGACCGATTCGTGATAGCGCCCGGCATTCGCGGACTGGTCATGCTGGTGTTCACGCTGCCCTCCTATCCTTATGTGTTCAAAGTCATCAAGGACGTAATTTCGCCGCCGAAAGACATCACGCGCCAGCAGGTCAAGGACAAGTATCTGCTAGTGAAATATCACGACCGGGTAGGGCGCATGGCCGATACGCTGGAGTACGCGGAAGTGGCATTTCCCAAGGAGCGTTTCACGGCCGAACTCATCGATGAACTGCGCCGCCTTGCTCCGTCCATGATCGAAGAACAGGAAGACACCCTGATCGTCAAACACCTCTATATAGAAAGGCGCATGATTCCCCTGAACATGTATGTCGACAATGCTCAGCCGAACCAGCTTGCACACGCCGTGCGCGACTATGGCGATGCAATCCGGCAACTGGCGGCTGCAAACATTTTCCCGGGTGACATGCTTTTCAAGAATTTCGGCGTGACGCGCTTCGGCCGCATCGTGTTCTATGATTACGACGAAATCGTCTATATGACGGACTGCAACTTCCGACGCATGCCGTTGCCGCGCACGCCGGAGGACGAGATCTCAGCCGAACCCTGGTATCCGGTCGGGGCAGCCGACGTCTTCCCGGAGGAATTTGCTGCTTTCCTTCTAGGCGATAGCCGGGTGCGCGAAGTGTTTCTCGAAAATCATCGGGAACTGCTGGACGTCGATTTCTGGGCGTCCACGCAGCGCAAGATCGCCGCGGGCCACGTCGAAGATGTATTTCCCTACCCTGAGACGCTGCGCTTCCGCAACCGGTTCGCTGGCCGCACTGCGTGACAAGACAAACACGTTAGCCACAGAGGTCACAGAGGTCACAGAGGTCACAGAGAACAACAGGAGAATTGCAAAGAAAGGAAAATCTCACTTTGCTGAACAAAGTGCGACCCTGATGCACCAGTTATTCCTGAATTCGTGCATTCGTTTTTCTCTGTGTCCTCTGTGGCAAATTGAATTAATTATCGAGTGGAGGTAGTAATGGCGAATGATCCTGTCGTGATAGTTTCTGTCGCACGCACGCCGATGGGTGCGATGCAGGGGGAACTCAAGGATTTCACGGCACCGCAACTTGGTGCCGCGGCGGTGCGTGCCGCGGTCGAGCGCTCCGGCCTGAAAGCAGAGCAGATGCAGGAAGTCATCATGGGCTGTGTGCTTCCTGCCGGGCAGGGTCAGGCCCCGGCCCGCCAGGCGTCGCTGGGTGCAGGCCTGCCGCTTTCAACCGGATGCACGACGGTCAACAAGATGTGCGGCTCCGGTATGAAAGCTGCGATGTTCGCCAACGACCTGCTGATCGCGGGCACGAACGACATCATGGTCGCGGGGGGAATGGAGAGCATGAGCAATGCGCCCTACCTCTTGCCCAAGGCGCGCTCCGGTTATCGGATGGGGCATCAGCAGGTGATCGATCATATGTTTCTGGATGGACTGGAGGACGCTTATGACAAAGGTCGCCTGATGGGCAGCTTTGCAGAGGATTGCGCATCGAAGTTCGGCTTTACGCGCGAAGCGCAGGACCGTTTCGCCATTACCTCGCTCGAGCGCGCCCAGAAAGCAAACAAGGACGGTTCATTCGCCTGGGAGACGGTTCCTGTTGCCATCAAGGCGGGCAAGGACGAACGCTTCATCGAGCACGACGAAGCGCCGTTCAAGGCCAACTTCGACAAGATTCCGCTGCTCAAACCCGCCTTTCGCAAGGACGGTACCGTCACGGCGGCGAATTCCAGTTCCATCTCCGATGGCGCTGCTGCTCTGGTAATGATGAGGCGCTCGAGCGCCGAAAAACTGCATCTGCGGCCGCTTGCAACCGTGGTCGGCCATTCGACCCACGCGCATGAGCCGGGACTTTTTACCACTGCGCCGGTTGGCGCGATTAAGAAGCTGTTCGACAAGACCGGCTGGACGGCCGATAGCGTTGATCTTTACGAGATCAATGAAGCATTCGCCGTCGTGACGATGGCTGCCATGCGCGAGCACAAGCTTCCGCACGAAAAAGTAAATGTCCACGGCGGCGCCTGTGCGCTGGGCCATCCGATCGGTGCCTCCGGCGCGCGCATCCTGGTCACGCTGATCGGCGCATTGAGGAAGCATGGACTCAAGCGTGGCGTCGCGTCGCTTTGCATCGGCGGCGGCGAAGCCACCGCCATGGCTGTTGAACTGATTTAAGGCGAGAACCAATTAGCCACAGAGGTCACAGAGGACACAGAGAAGTGCGAGGAAACCAAAGGATGTACCCGAAAGTGTATTGGACAATCGGCGTTATTGATCCTGCGTTGGTTTCCAAATTTCTTGTTTGCCGTTCTCTGTGTTCTAAAAGGGTACTCCGACGTGCTACGCACGTAGGGTATCTGTGGCAAAGACGCGCTTGGGGGTTAAGTAGAAATGGCTAACAAGAAAATCGGCTTCATCGGCGTGGGATTGATGGGTCATGGCATGGCGAAAAATCTGGTGGCGAAAGGTTTCGAAACCACGGTTCTCGGTCACAAGAACCGCGCGCCAGTCGAAGATCTGGTCAAGCACGGCGCCAGGGAAGCGAAGGACGTTGCACAGCTGGTAAAAGGCAATGACATCATTTTCTTGTGCGTGACAGGATCGCTGCAAGTCGAGGACCTGGTGTATCGCAAAGGCGGGATCCTTGAGACGGCGGCAAATGGACAGATCGTCGTGGACAACTCGACCAGCCAGCCGGGCTCGACGTTGAAGATAGCAGCGGATCTCAAGGCCAAAGGCGTGCGTTTCGCCGACGCGCCCCTGGCCCGGACGCCGGTGGAGGCGGAACAAGGCAGGCTCAATACCATGGTCGGCGCGGATGAGGCGACGTTCCGGGAGATTGAGCCGGCGCTGAAAGCCTTCTGCGAGAATATCTTCCACGTCGGCGATGTGGGTGCGGGACACAAGATCAAACTGATCAATAACTGCGCCGCAATCGGCCAGATGGCGTTGATCGCCGAAGCGCTCACGGCCTGCGTCAAAGTCGGTGTCGATCCCAAAAAATACTTCGCCCTCGTCTCTTCCGGCGCGGCCAATTCCGCGATTTTCCAGATGCTGGCGGGCAAAGCGCTCGAAGGCGATTTCGGCGGCATGAAATTCGGACTCGCGAATGCATTGAAGGATGTGCGTTACTACAACCAGATGGCCATGGAATCCGGGATCGCCGGCTCGATGGCCGTGGCCACGCTGCAGACCCTGACTCAGGCCGTGAATCTGGGTTTCGGAAGTCCCGAGCATATGGTGGCGTCGCTGGTGCCGGCGGTGGCGAAATTGAACAACACGACTTTTCCTCCACGGGCCTGAGGAACAGGCTGAAACTGGCCGCGACCGACGTTCATGAGTTCGAGTCCGATGATGTATTGCTTCGCAGGTACTTTCGATGAATATCTGGCGGTCTTGAGGACAGACTAGAGAATGCCCAATCCCATCCAGTTCTATTACGATTTCGCTTCGCCCTACGGCTACATGGCCGCGACCAAAATTTCGGCGCTCGCCGCGAAACACCGGCGCAGCGTCGAGTGGAAGCCGATTCTGCTCGGCGTCGTCTTCAAGGTGACAGGAGGTGTGCCGCTGCCGAGCGCTCCGTTGAAAGGTGACTACAGCCGGCACGACATGGAACGCTCGGCGCGTCTGTTCGATATTCCATTCACGCTCCCCAGCAAATTTCCCATTGCTGGCCAATCGCCGTCGCGTGTCATCTACTCGCTGGAAGCCGAAGGCGCCGCGAAACAGGAGCAAGTCACGCTTGCGCTTTACCGCGCCTACATGGTCGACGATCGCGATATCTCCAGCCCGGAAACTGCCGCCGACGTGGCTGCTTCGATCGGGCTCGACCGGCAGAAAGTTCTGGATGTTATCGCCGATCCGGTCATGAAGGAAAAACTCAAGGTCGAAACCGAGGCCGCTATTGCCCGCGGCGTGTTCGGATCCCCGTACGTCATCGTGGATGGCGAACCGTTTTGGGGTTTCGATCGCCTCGATCACGTCGATCGCTGGCTGCAAAGCGGAGGCTGGTAGATGGCGGAGTATCTGCTTTACGGATTTGCGCAATCCGGCAATTCCTACAAGCCTGCGCTATACCTCGAACTGTCGGGCGGCGATTGGGCGCCGCGTTTCGTCGATTTCTTCAACGGTGAAACTAGAACGCCCGAGTACCGCAAGATAAACGTCATGGGCGAAGTTCCCGTGCTGGAGCACAAGGGGCAGAAACTCAGCCAGTCAGGCGCCATCCTCGATTATCTGGTCGAGCAGTTCGGCAAATACGGCTGGAACGACAATGCCGAGCGTCGCGAAATCCTGCGCTGGCTGCTATGGGACAACCACAAACTCACCAGCTACACGGCGACCTACCGGTTCATGCGTGTGCTCACGCCCAATCCGAATCCGCCGGTGCAGGAAGAGTTCCGCAAGCGAGCCGAATCTACTTGGAAGATTCTCGACACGCATTTGTCCGGCAGGCTTTATCTCGCCGCCGGGCGGCTGACCGTCGCGGATATCTCGGCCTGCGGCTATCTGTTTTTCGAGGACGAACTCGGCGTGGACTGGAATCAGTATCCGAACCTGCGCGACTGGCTGCAACGGATCCGCGCCGAGCCTCGCTGGAAACATCCCTATGAATTGCTGCCCGGCCATCCCCTTGCGAAGCGTGCCTGAGCCAAGATGACCGCGATCCTGACCAAACTCAATGCCCGCTCGCCGGAATTCAAGGCTGCGCGCGAAGCGATGTCGGCGCTGGTCGCCGACCTGCGTGCCAAGATCGGCCTGGTCAGTCAGGGCGGGGACGACGCGGCGCGCGAAAAGCACGTCGGCCGCGGCAAACTGTTGCCGCGCGAACGTGTGCGCAGGCTGCTGGATCCCGGTTCGCCCTTCCTTGAATTGTCGCAACTCGCAGCGTGGAACATGTACGGCAACCAGGTGCCCGCGGCCGGCATTGTCACGGGCGTCGGAAGGATCGCAGGGCGCGAATGCGTCGTCGTGGCAAACGATGCTACGGTCAAGGGTGGCACTTATTTTCCGATGACTGTGAAGAAACATGTTCGCGCGCAGGAGATTGCGCAACAGAATCAACTACCGTGCATTTACCTGGTTGATTCGGGTGGAGCGAATCTGCCGACGTGGGACGAGGTCTTTCCCGACCGCGACCATTTCGGCCGTATCTTCTACAACCAGGCCAATATGTCGGCATTGGGCATTCCGCAGATTGCGTGCGTAATGGGGTCGTGCACAGCGGGGGGCGCCTATGTGCCGGCGATGGCCGACGAATCGATCATCGTCAGAAATCAGGGCACGATATTCCTCGCCGGGCCGCCGCTGGTAAAGGCAGCCACCGGCGAAATCGTCAGCGCGGAAGAACTCGGCGGCGCCGACGTGCATGCGCGAGTGTCGGGAGTAGCAGATCACTATGCGAATGACGATCCCCACGCGCTCGAACTTACGCGGCGCATCGTCTCGCATCTCAACCGCAGGAAAACAATCGGTCTCGAAACGCGCGAACCACGCGAACCCGTGTACGAGGCGGCGGAATTGCACGGTGTCGTTGCCGCCGACACGCGCAAGTCATTCGACATTCGGGAAGTAATTGCACGAGTCGTCGACGCCAGCGAACTCGACGAATTCAAGCCCCTTTACGGCAGCACGCTGGTCTGCGGGTTCGCGCACTTGCACGGTTATCCGGTGGGCATTGTCGGCAACAACGGCATTCTGTATTCGGAGTCGGCACTGAAAGGCGCGCACTTCATCGAACTGTGCGCGCAGCGCGGGATTCCGCTGATATTCCTGCAGAACATCACCGGCTTCATGGTCGGCAAGAAATACGAGGCCGGCGGCATCGCGAAGGACGGTGCCAAGCTGGTCACTGCCGTTTCCTGCGCGCGTGTGCCGAAGCTGACTGTCATTGTCGGCGGCAGCTTCGGCGCGGGAAATTACGGCATGTGCGGCCGGGCCTTCAGCCCCCGCTTCCTGTGGATGTGGCCGAACGCACGCATCTCGGTAATGGGTGGCGAGCAGGCTGCCAGCGTGCTCGCTCAGGTCAAGCGCGACGGGTTTGAGAGAGCCGGCCAAAGCTGGAGTCGCGACGACGAAGAAGCTTTCAAGGCACCGATCCGCGCGCAATACGAAACCCAGGGCCACCCCTATTACGCGAGCGCCCGTCTATGGGACGACGGCGTCATCGATCCGGCGGATACCCGCATGGTGCTCGGCCTGGGCCTGTCGGCCGCATTGAATGCACCCATCGAAAAAACCACCTTCGGCGTTTTCAGGATGTAGCTCAGCCGCAACGGCAGCCCAGACATGGAATCCATCTACTTCACCGAAGAGCATGTGGCGTTGCGCGATCAGGTCGCCCGATTTTTAGCGAGAGAGGTCGAACCCAATGGCAACGCCTGGGAGGACCAGGGACACGTACCGCGTGAAGTCCTGCGCAAGATGGGGGAGCTCGGCTTTTTCGGGATCACCTACCCGGCCGAATATGGCGGCAGCGAAGCCGACGCGCTGACCTCTCTGGTCTACGCCGAAGCGTTGTCGCGCAGCACGTTCGGCGGATTTGTCGTCACGGCGCTGGTGCATTCGGACATGGCCTCGCCCCACCTCGTGCATGGCGGTTCCAAAGCACAGCTGGACAAGTACCTGCCGGGCATTATCCGCGGCGACTTGATTACAGCGGTAGCCGTCACCGAGCCGGATGCCGGATCGGACGTGGCAGGCATCCGCACGCGAGCGCGGCGCGACGGGGCGGATTGGGTTCTCAATGGCGCCAAGATGTTCATCACCAACGGTGTGCTCGCAGACCTGTACTTCGTCGCCGCGCGCACGGATGCGAATGCCAAAGGGTCGCGCGGTATTTCCATCTTCATCGTGGAAAAGGGTACACCCGGTTTTCGCGTCGGACGTGCGCTCGACAAGACCGGCTGGCGCAGTTCAGACACTGCCGAACTGGCTTTCGAGGATTGTCGCGTGGCTGCAGCGAATCTGCTGGGCGAAGAAAACGCGGGGTTTTATGCAGTGATGAAGAATTTCCAGAGGGAGCGCATCGCGGCGGCGGCGATGGCGGTGGGCAATGCCCTGACGTCGCTGCGCCTGACCATCGAGTACGTGAAAACGCGCAAGGCGTTCGGTGGCGTGTTGTTCGACAAGCAGGTGATCCGCCAGCGTCTGGCCATGCTCGAAGCCAAGACCCATGCCGCCCGGCAGTTCCTCTACCATTGCGGCTGGCTTGCGGCGCAAAAACGGGATTGCGTGCGTGAAGTGTCGATGCTGAAGGCACTGACCGGCGAACTCGCGAACGAAGTGGTTTACACCTGTCAGCAATTTCATGGCGGCATGGGCTATATGCGCGAATCGGCCATCGAGCGTCAGGCGCGCGACGCGCGGGTGCTGGCCATAGGCGGCGGTGCCACCGAAGTCATGCTCGAGGAAGTGGCCAAACGCTTTGCGCCGGACTGACGAAACCCGAGATACATGAATCTAGGAACTGCGATCTACCACGAAAGCGCGAAGACACGAAGAAATTCAGCAGAAATTGAGGCATCGACAGAAAGGGGTTGCGATTCTCCAAACGCCACGTTGGCCGAGGCCAGTCGAGAATACAAACATTTGAAGCAGCGACAATGCTCAGAATGTTTTCATTCCCCCGCTTTGTCTTTCTTCGTGCCTTCGTGTCTTGGTGGTGAAATTATTTTTTCGGGATGAATCAAGGCATGCTGCAAACCGAAATAAACGACGGGGTAGCGACGATACGCATGAACCGTCCCGAAGTGCATAACGCTTTCGATGATGCGTTGATTGCCGCGCTGACTTCGGAACTGCGTCGGCTGGACCGTTCGCTGCTTGCCCGCATCATCGTGCTTGCTGCCAACGGCAAGAGCTTTTCTGCCGGCGCCGATCTGAATTGGATGCGTCGAATGGCCAAGTACTCGCGAGAGGAAAACCTGCGCGACGCCTTGGCGCTGGCGGATCTGATGCGCACGCTTGATGGCATGGGCAAGCCGACAATCGCGCAAGTACAGGGAGCGGCATTCGGCGGCGGCGTCGGTCTGGTGGCCTGTTGCGATATCGCGATTGCCAGCACCGAGGCAGCGTTCTGCCTCTCCGAAGTACGTCTCGGCCTGATTCCCTCGGTCATCAGTCCCTACGTCATCGCCGCAATTGGAGAGCGCGCCGCGCGCCGCTACTTCCTGACCGCGGAGCGCTTCGATGCAGTGGAGGCCAGGCGCCTGGGCCTGGTGCATGAGGTGGTCGAAGGCGTCGCGCTTGACGATACCGTTGCGAAAATTGCGGGGCAGCTGCTCAAAGGCGGGCCGCGGGCACTTGCAGCAGCAAAGAAATTGATTGCAGACGTAAGCCGGCGGCCCATGGATGATGGGCTGTCAGCCGAAACTGCGCGGCGCATAGCGGCCATCCGCGTAGAACCGGAGGGGCAGGAAGGCCTCGCAGCTTTTTTCGACAAACGCAGTCCCGATTGGACGTGACGCAAGTCGGGATCGATTCGGCTGCTGTAGATGCGCAGAGAGCGAAGTTGCTGGCGTTGTTCTGTGCGCTCGGGCTCGGGATGTTCCTCATCGATCTGGGAGCAGGGATCTGGTTGTGGCACTACATGGGTCAATACAAACTCATCCTGCCCGGGTTCGACCGGCTTCTGGGCGAGTTGCGTTCCGCGGACGCCGCCGGGGCAATCGATCTCGCGCTCAGGACACGCGAAGGTTGGGCGGCTTGTGAGGAGGCGCGGGGTGGAACCATCGAAACGCTCGTGCATATTGCGATGACCGCAAGCTTCATCGGACTCGCGCTGTTTGCCGTGTGTTTTCTGCTGGCGTTGCTGCTGCACCGGAGCCTGTCGCGATTGCCTGGAGGCAAGCTCGACCCACTGCCTCCGGACAATGTGGACGAGACTTGGAAATGAAAATCTTCCAAGCGATCATGCGGGAGCCTGGAACTTCCGTGGCCAGAATCCAAAATCATGTTTGAGAAAATACTGATCGCGAATCGAGGTGAAATAGCCTGCCGGGTTGCGCGGACCGCCAAGCGCCTCGGTATTGCTACGGTCGCCGTCTATTCGACAGCGGACGCGCGCGCGCTGCACGTAACGAGTTGCGACGAAGCATGGTTAATTGGCGCACCGCACCCGCGCGACTCTTATCTGCGCGGCGACCGGATTCTCGAAGTCGCAAAAAAAAGCGGTGCACAGGCCATCCATCCCGGTTACGGTTTCCTGTCCGAGAATGCACAATTCGCCCGCGAGTGCGAACAGGCTGGCGTGACGTTTATCGGCCCGCCAGCCACCGCCATCGAAGCAATGGGGTCGAAATCGGCCGCGAAGACTTTGATGGAGAAGGCCGGTGTTCCGCTGGTGCCCGGCTATCACGGGGTTGCCCAGGATATCGCGACTCTGGAAAAGGAAGCCGGGCGCATAGGCTATCCGGTCCTGATCAAGGCCTCCGCCGGAGGTGGTGGCAAAGGCATGCGCGTGGCGCAGGAGCCGAGCGAATTTGCACAGGCGCTGGCTTCTGCGAAGCGCGAGGCCGCCTCTTCTTTTGGCGATGACCGGGTGCTGATCGAAAAATATCTCGAGCGTCCGCGCCATGTCGAGATGCAGGTGTTTGCCGATACGCAGGGCAACTGTCTGCATCTGTTCGAACGGGACTGCTCCGTGCAGCGCCGCCATCAGAAGATTCTGGAGGAAGCGCCCGCGCCCGGCATGAGCGCACAACGCCGCAAGCAGATGGGGGATGCCGCTGTGGCCGCGGCGAAAGCGGTGGCCTACGTCGGCGCAGGCACGGTCGAATTCATCGTCGAACCCGGAGGGCGTTTCTATTTCATGGAAATGAATACCCGGCTGCAGGTCGAACACCCTGTCACCGAGATGATCGCCGGGCTCGATCTGGTTGAGTGGCAATTGCAGGTTGCCGCGGGCGAGCGCCTGCCCTTTACCCAGGAACAACTTTCCATCTCCGGCCACGCCATCGAAGCACGCATCTACGCGGAAGATCCGTCACGCGGCTTCCTGCCTGCCGCGGGCCGCGTCGAATATCTGCGGCAGCCGCAAGTCGATGGGCATCTGCGCATCGACACCGGTGTGCAGGCGGGCGATGAAGTAGGCGTGCACTACGATCCCATGATCGCCAAGCTGATTGCGTGGGACCGGGACCGTCCATCGGCGCTGCGGCGCTTGCGTAAGGCGCTGGGCGAATACCATGTCGCAGGCCTTGTCACCAATTTGTCTTTTCTGTCTTCGGTGACTGCACTCCCGGACTTCGCTAACGCAGACCGCGACACCGGCGGCCTTGACACCGCGCTGATAGAGCGCAATGGCGCCCAGCTTTTTCCCGAGCCGGCGCCAGTGCCAGACGCGATTCTGGCCATCGCGGTACTGGGAGAATCCCTGCGCATGGATAGCGAAGCGGCTTCGGCGGCGGCACGCTCGGACGATCCGCATTCGCCATGGCACCTGCGTCACGGCTGGCGCCTTAGCGAAGGCAATCATCACGCATTCGCATTGCTGGACGCGGGGAATCGCAAGCAAATCGTCGCGCACTATCGGGAGGGCGGTTATGCACTCGAGTTGCCGGGGGGCGGCAACATTGTTGCCTCCGCGAGATCCGCCGGCGATGGAACCATCGATGTGGAACTCGATGGCAGAAGCACCCGCGCCACGGTGGTACGGCTCGGGAATGAACTGACCGTATTCGCGGATGGCGGCAGTTACCGGCTCGAGTTCGAGCAAGCCGCCATGACCGAAGACGAGGACCCCTCCGGACGCCTGGTTTCGCCTCTACCGGGGAGTGTGATCCAGGTGTTGGTCCAAAATGGCGAAACGGTGGCAAAGGGGCAGGCCCTGATGATCATCGAGGCCATGAAAATGGAACACACCATCAGTGCTCCGCGGCGCGGATTGGTCAAGCAGATATACTTTTCTTTAGGGGAGCAGGTGGCAGAAGGCGCGCAACTGCTCGAGTTCGAACCGGAGCAGGCGATCGGGGCATGAAATATCCAGCACAAGTGAAAATCGTCGACGTGAGCCCTCGCGACGGTCTGCAAAACGAGAAAGGCTCGGTACCCACCGCAGTCAAGGTCGAATTGGTCGACCGGCTGTCGGACGCCGGATTGCAAGCGGTAGAGGCGGGCAGCTTCGTATCGCCGAAGTGGGTACCTCAGATGGCAGATTCCGCCGACGTCATGGCGCGCATTCGCCGCAAGCCGGGCGTGGCATATCCCGTGCTGGTACCCAATCTGAAAGGATTGGAAGCGGCGATGGCGGCCGGCGCAACGGAGGTAGCCGGCTTTGCTGCCGCGACCGAGGCATTCTCCAAGCGCAACACGAACTGCACGATCGCGGAATCCATGCAGCGCCAGGCGGAGGTTTGCAAGGCGGCCCTGGTCGCTGGCGTGAGGGTACGCGGCTATATTTCGGTCGTGCTCGATTGCCCGTACGAAGGCGAAGTGAAACCACAGGCAGTGGCGGAGGTGGCAACGCAGTTGCGCGATATGGGCTGCTACGAGATTTCCCTTGGCGACACCATCGGCACCGGCACACCTGTGCGCTCCCAGCGGCTGATCGAAACCTTGACCCGCCAAATCCCGGTAGAACTGCTGGCGGGACATTTTCACGATACCTACGGGCAGGCGCTTGCCAACATTCTGGCCGTGATGGAATTGGGTGTCGCGTGCTTCGACAGTTCGGTGGCCGGACTGGGTGGTTGTCCCTACGCGAAAGGCGCCACCGGCAATGTGGCCACGGAAGACGTGCTGTACATGCTCAATGGCCTGGGCGTCGAAACCGGCATCGACATGAGTCAGTTGCTCGATGCGGCGCAATTCATATGCGAGCGACTCGGCAGGCCGACGGTGTCCCGAGCCGGCCGCGCGCTCGCCGCGAAACGCGACAGGGCTGCGGCGTGAACACTGCATCAAACGACATTCCCTCACCCTGCGTAAATGTCTGCCAGATGAATCCGTTCAATGGACTGTGCCGTGGTTGTATGCGCACCCTGGACGAAATCGCCGGCTGGCTTGAATTTTCCGCAGCCGAGAAACTTGCAGTGCTCGACCGTCTGGAACAGCGTCGACGCACGGGATCTTCACGTTGAATAACGGATTGAGCGCACCTGCTTCACGAAAGGCCATGCACTACCGCCACGTCGAATGCACCGGCTACCGCCGCGACGATGGTCTTTGGGACATAGAAGGACACCTGGTCGACACCAAGAGCTACGATCTCAAAGATCTCGATCGGGGACCGGCGCCGGCGGGGCAACCCCTGCACGAAATGTGGCTGCGGCTTACTGTGGATGACGACCTTCTCGTCGTCGGCGTGGAAGCCCGCACGGTGTGGGGTCCCTACAATATGTGCGGCGACATCACGCCGAACTATCAGTCGCTGAAGGGATTGGCGATCAAGGCGGGGTGGACGCAAAAGACACGCGAACTCCTGGGCGGGACCAAGGGCTGCACGCATCTGCTTGAACTCCTCGGTCCGATGGCGACCACTGCCTTCCAGACAATCTATCCGCTGCGGGCACGGCGGGAGCGTGAGCAAACCGTGCGCAAGCGCCCCGGACTGCTGGACTCATGCCATGCCTGGGCATCGGACAGCCCGGTGATCGCGAAGCGCTACCCGGAGTTCTATACCGGCTCGAAGAAGTCCGGGGATGGCTGAACTCCCGGCGCGCCCCAAGCCTTTGTCGGGCATTCGCGTTCTCGACCTTACCCGGCTTTTGCCCGGGCCCGTCTGCACGCTGCATCTTGCCGATTTTGGCGCCGACGTCATCAAGATCGAAGATACGGGAGCGGGCGATTATGCGCGAACGCTCGGCGTCGAAGCGGGGAAAACCGCGCCCGTATTCGCCGCCATCAACCGCAACAAACGTGCATTGCGCCTTGATCTGAAAAAATCCGAAGGGGTCGAAATATTCCTGCGTCTGGCGCGCAATGCCGATGCGGTAGTTGAAGGATTCCGCCCGGGCGTGGTTGATCGCCTTGGCGTGGGCTACCACGCCTGTCGCGACGTCAATCCGCGCATCGTCTATTGCGCGATTTCCGGCTACGGTCAGGACGGACCGTATCGCGATCGCGCCGGGCATGACGTCAATTATTGCAGCTATGCCGGATTGACGGACCAGGTCGGCAGTGAGCATGGCGACCCGGTGCTCCCCAACTTGCAGATTGCCGACATTCTCGGCGGCGCTGTCGTGCCGGCAATGAGTATCCTCGCCGCCCTGCTCGATGCGCAACGCAGCGGCAAGGGCCGTTATGTCGATATCGCGATGATGGAAGGGGTGCTGGTTCACAACCTGCAGGCACTCGCTGCCGTTGCGTCAACCGGAAAGGCCCATCCGCGCGGCGAGGATTTCCTGTCCGGACGCGAGCCTTGCTACGCGGTCTATCGCACGGCGGATGGCCGCCACATGGCGGTGGGGGCGCTCGAGCGGAAATTCTGGGAACGCGTGTGCGATGTCCTGCAGCGTCCGGACCTCAAAGCCTGTCACTGGGAGGTTCGCGGCCAACCGGGCGCGCGCGATGCGAAGTGGGGCAAGGGGGAAACCAGCGCGATCTTCGCATCGCGCTCGCAAGTTCACTGGGTCGAGAAATTTGCCGGACAGGATTGCTGCGTCAGTCCGGTGTTGACGCTGGAAGAGAGTTTTCAGGATGCGCAGATCCTGGCGCGAGATATGGTCGTGCGCGATGGCGCAGCGCTGCAATTCGCCCCGCCCTGGAAAATGAGCGAATACCATTTTGAGGTGGAACGGCCTGCTCCCGATGTGGGACAGCATACCGACGAAATCCTGCGCGATGCCGGATATACGGGCGCCGACATCTCGCGATTGCGAGCCGACGGGGTAATCTGAACCTCTATCCGGGCTAGCCCGGATATTTCACCAGGCCACCCCCGTTTGCTTGCAGGTGCGTCTGTGTAGCCAATCCAAGGCCGTTTGGTTTGCCCTCCAAATTGGATTTGGGGTTACGCGGATTCTGGCGGGTTCCGGTCGGCCATATCGGGCATGCCCGTCTTGCCAATAGAATGATCTATTGGCTGCGCCGGTCGAGCCCGATCTGTCTCGCCCAGTCCTCCGCCATAATTCCGCGTCCTGATGAAATATCCGGGCTAGAGGGACTCCACGAATTTCACCAGCGCAGCACGATCCGCTTTGGGCATTGTGCTGAACGCATCCCGAGCCTTTTGTGCGTCGCCGCCGTGCCAGAGTATGGCCTCGGTTATATCGCGCGCGCGGCCATCGTGCAGCAGATCACTATGGCCATTGACGCGCGGAATGAGGCCGATGCCCCAAAGTGGCGCCGTGCGCCACTCGCGACCGCTAGCCTGAAAATCCGGCCGTCCGTCCGCCAGCGCTTCTCCCAAGTCGTGCAATAACAGATCTGTAAATGGATGAATCACGACATGCGACGCATCCGGCAAGGCGACCTTGCCGCCGGTCTCGAGTTGCGGCACATGGCAGATCGCGCAGTCGGCCTGCGCAAACAGAAGTTCACCCTTTTTCACCTGGGCGTCGGTCACGTCTCGACGCGCCGGCACCGCGAGCGTTTGAAGATAAAAGGTGATGTTGTTGAGCCGGCTCGGCACGACCTCCGGACGATAATTTCCGGTGCAACCTCCCTGACCGCCGCACTTGCTCGCCGACGGTACGTCCAGGCACTGCAGTTGCGCGCTTGGACAGTTCTCTTCAGGAAAAAAATGCGATGTCGCGCCAATATCGCCGAGAAACGCGGCCGCCGTCTGCTGCTTCAGATTGGGCTGGTTGGCTTTCCAGCCGAAGCGGCCGATCACAGTCTTGCTGTTTTCGTAATCCCACACGTAATTCGGCCGGCCGGAGATTCCGGACGATTTCTGTTTCGCCGCAATGGCGAGGATCGTTTCTTCGGGCACGGCTTCCAGCAATCCGAGGCCGACCATGGCCGGCGCAATGCGCGGCGAAGCCATGACGTCGGGGCCGAGTTCGCCGAATTGCAGTGCTGCAAATTGGAACTGCGGCACGCGCAAGATGACTTTTTCTCCGTCCGCCAGCGTTACCGCGCGCGCTTTATAGGTCACCAGCGCCTTGCCTTCGGCGGGAACGCGACCCGGGATGCCGCGGTTTTGCAATTGATCGCCGTATGCCGGATGCGGATTGGGAGCGCCTTCCTTGGTCTTGCCTGGAACGCTCAGGCGCACGAGCAAGCCGCGCGCGGCTTCCTCGCCGTCTTGCGCTGCTCTCGCCCGGCCATTGTTCTCATGGCAGTGTGCGCAGCGGTCCTCGTTGAAGGTCGGCCCTAGGCCCCAGACTCCGCCGGGATCCGGCGCGACGACCCAGGCCTCGTTGAATTGCTCTTTGCCTTTGGCGAATTGTTCCACCTGCTCTTTGTTGAGCATTGCCACGGGCATCGAAAAGGCGTCGGTACCGGCTTCGGATGTGGTGAAACTGCCTGCTGAGAGCGCGGCCGGCTCTATCAGATCGGCACTGCCGCTCGCCATCATGGCGATGCAAGCGAGACTGGCCGACGCGGCCAGGAGGGTCACGCTGATCGGCGACATTCTGAATCGAAGACCGGCAACTCGCGTCCGGGCAGGCTGGGCGGGGCCGCGTCAGTGATCGTGGTCCCACGGACTGTGCTTGACCTCCGGGGGAATCCAGACTGTTTCATAGACCTTTTGCAGCTCTTTTTCCTTGGCGATTTCGTCGCTTTCCGACACCTTCGCGTATTTGGCTTGCGTCGGGCTCGAGTGGTTGCGGGTGTTCAGGCTGGGCGCGGATAAAACCTTGCGCAATCCGCCTTTGCACCGGGGACAATGCGCGGGACGCGGGTCATTGATTCCGTGGCGCGTCTGATAAATGACGGAACACGGGTCGCACGCGTATTCATAGGTTGGCATTGGTCCTCCCGACCTTGGGCCACTACTTGAAAAAAAGGCCGATCCCGGATGGAATCGGCCCCATCGATGACAGATGCCTAACTTCAGGCGAGGCTGGTCTTGTTGGCCAGAATCTCGGCTTTTGCCTGCATCGCCTGCTGCTTGTTGATGTTCCAGATACGCGCCGCGTTCTCGCCAAAAACCTTGCGGCGGATTTCGTCGGTGATCTTCGGATAGCCGTGACCCTCGACCAACTGGTCGGGGATCTGGAACTTGCGGAATGCCTCGATTTGCCATTGCGGATTGCCCCACAGCAGCGAGTCGGTGCCCCATAGCACGTAGTCCGGTCCAAGATCGCGCAGCAAAGTGCCGAGCACGTGTGCGCATTCCAGGGGCCGACTGGTGACGGTGGCGGCGAACGTCGAACCGACCTCGCAGTACAGATTCTTGCGCTGCGGCTTGAATGTTTTCAAGGCGGCCAACTCGTTGTGATAGGGCCACGCCGAGTGATATGCGATGAAATTGAGGTCGAGGAAATCGTCCGCCGCGGCATCGAAGTCTTCCGCGTGCGCATAGCGCGCGTAGAACTGGCCGAAAGGAATGCCCTTGTGGCAACCGACGTTCTTGATCCCGAGCTTGCGGCATTTCTCCCAGATCGGGTAGGCCAGCTTCTCGTCGTCGAACCACCAGCCCTTCTTGGCGGTCGCGTCGAAGGTATAAAGTTTCAGACCCGAGATCTTGTATTGCTCCACGTACTGCGTCAGTCGGTCCAGCGTCACGCTCAACCCCTGGTTCGGTGTCAGTCCACCCGCCAGCATCAGGGTGGACTTCGGCCAGTTATTGCGCACCCCGACCTGGTATTCCATCGGGATCATGTCCTGGCCGCCGTAGTGCTCGCGGAAACCAAACGGGTTGAAGATACCGACCGTTGTGTCGCTCTCCTGCAGAATGAGCTTGCCGTAGTTCTCGACGTTCATGTCGCGCGTGCCGTTGGGCAGGCCGAAAGCCTTGCCCAAGTCGTCCAGCAACTGCACGAACCACATGCCGCGCTCGGTCGTGTTGACCCCGAGCTGATAGTGGCCTGGCCGGGTACAGACGTGCGTGTGAACGTCGACGATGAAGTCGGTGCTGGCACGAGCGATCTGGATAGCTTCGTTCTTGGCGCCAACGTCTGCCGCTTCGGCCTCGCCCACTTCGAAAAATTTCATTCCCGTGATTTCGTTGGCAGCGAGCATCGCTGCCGAAAAGCCCAGGGAGGACTTGATGAAGTTACGCCGGGAGGTGCCGGCCTTCTTGGCGTAGCCGTCCATCTTTTCAGAGATCTTCGCACCCATGCCCCCGGTCAGGAACAATGAAGTGCCGACTTCGTTTTCATTGAAGGGGTCCTTGGGTAATTCATCAAGGCCCTTGAAGTGCTGCAGGATGTTGAACTCCATGGTCGTCCCCCAGGCTCGTTTTTGTGGATTCGCGTAGGTGAGGGCAGAGATTCCTTCACCTCTATGACCTGTTAAGGATCACCCGCCCCGAGGCACAAAAAAAGTTACTCCTGCCCAATGGGCATGTCAAAGCGATTTGTTGCTGCGGCGCACGCGGCCTGAAAACACAGCCCAAATCAGGGGAAGGCCGGGCCGCGGAAGCCCAGCCCGGATATTTCATCAGGACGCGGAATTAGGCCGCTTCGCTTGAAACTCGCCAAGTGCAAGGAATAAGTAATATTGTACTTGGCTCGCTTTGGCGGAGATCGGGCGAGACAGATCGGATCGGGCGATGGGTGATGGGTGCCCCGCGTTGCGGGATCCCGAAAGGGTACCGGGCTCTGCCCATAACCGGTCTTCGACCATAAAGGGCTATTACCCATTCCTCATTCCCATCACTTAGATTGGCCGCACAGACGCACCTGCGAGCAAACGGGGGTGGCCTGGTGAAATTTCCGGGCTATTCTTCGGGATCCGGCTGCAGCCAGTAATTGACCGTGTCCGGATGCGCCGCCATCCAGTTGCGCACGGCATATTCCGGGGTCAGCTTCTTGACGTTTACCAGATAGTCCATTTCCGTCACGGCTTTGACCGACAGGGAAATGCGTTGCAGTGCCTTCCACGCATGCTTGTCGACCTTTGCCGCGAAATCCTTGTGCGCCACCAGGTAAGCCTTGTCGGTGCCGCCCAGGAGTTGTTTCGGCTCGTCCAGGATGCGCATCCTGGCAACGCGGTTGAGGTACTGCGGCTGCCAGAGCGGCATGACGAACCAGCGTTTGGCGTTGATGTTGTCTTCGAAAGCGGCGATCCATTCGGCTGGTTTGCCGGGCACCAGCTGATACCCCGAGGCGTCCAGCGCATATTCCTCAATTATTTTTTTTGAGCCGATCATCAGGCCGGAATCGGGGCGCGTGCCGCGAATCTCCTTTTGCATTCGCGCAACGACTTCGGGTTTGCGCAGATCGGCAACGCTGCTCACCTCGGTGGCCGGCACGTAGTCCGGCACCGACCAGAACAGTCTGGCGTCCTCGAAAAGCGTCGTGACTATGATCGAGCTGTCCTTGTACTGTTCCCAGTAGGACGCATGGGCATGGGGCAACCACACGGCGACGAACAGATCGACCTCTCCTGTGCCGAGCCGAGGGTAGATTTCGGCATGACTGCCGGTTTTGACGGTCACGCTGTAGCCCATGCGCTCCAGTACGCTCTGGACTACCTTGGCGGTGACCTCATAGAAGGACAAGTCCACATGCCCAAGGGTCAAAGAGCGCGATTGCGCAAATGCATTCGGACAAACAAAAACAAGAGCTGCCAGCACCACGGCCAGCCAGCGCATAACGTAATGCATGGATAGTGTCCCGAAGTAGTGGCCGGTGGGCCGGAAATTCCGGCCCACCGGCGCGAGGCAAACATTCTACCCGTTCGGGTTTCAGCGATTACGCGACGGACCCCGCGAAATGCAATCTTGACCTCAGGCGGCGACGACGGCGCGCGCCGTGCCGGATTCGAATGCCAGGCCCGCCTCCTCCCACTCCTGCTTGCCGCCGGCGTAAACCGATACATCCGTATAGCCGAGTGCCGCGAGGCGATGCGCCGCGATATGCGAATTCTGGCATTGGCGATTGGCGCAATAGACCACAATCGGGGCGCCCTTATGCGGAAGTAGAGTTCCCGAGAGTGCGTCGACCTGGTCATGCGGCAGGTGCAGCGCGCCCGGCAGGTGCTTCGCGACATAGTATTTTTCCGGCAATGCCTCGACCAGCAAAGGCTGATTGGGGGAAGACAGTTTGATCTGAAGCTCTTCGCGGCTGATGGTCCTGCTCATGTGGTTCTCCTTTGGCAGAAAGTTGAATAAACAATAATTGCAGTTGCAATCACATGCTACTTGCTGTTAATTGCAATTGCAACTATTATTTGATGCACGAGGAGAAGGTGATGGCAAAAGGCGTGGAAACTCCCAAAGATTCGGCATGGGCCCTATTTCTGACGGTTCACGCCGTGCTGCTGGAGGAGATTGAAAGGCGACTGTCGGACGCAGGGTTGCCTTCTCTGGCCTGGTACGACGTGCTGTGGAGTCTGGAGCGCGCGGGAGACCGGCGCCTGCGCATGAGCGACCTGGCCGACATGACCGTTATTTCCCGCAGCAATCTCACGCGCCTGGCAGACCGGCTCGAATCTGCGGGACTGGTGGCACGCGAACGTGCCGAGGAGGATCGGCGCGGCGCCTTTGCAGTGTTGACGACGCAAGGCAGGGCGATGCGAAAGAAAATGTGGCCCGTTTATTCTGCTGCCATCACAGAATTGTTCGAGCAGCACCTTGGCGAACGCGACGCCGCGCAGATCACGGAATCATTCCGGCGCATCCTCGACGCCGCATCTGGACGCACCACCGGTGCCTGAGCTCAGGTGAGCGGCAGCATCACTATTTTTTTATACGCGGGCCGGCCGCACAGCGTTTCGAACCACCGTTGCAGATTCGGCAGTTCCGGGTGCTCGATCTCCATCCCCATCCAGCGCCAGATACTGCATCCCAGGGGAATGTCGCCCATGCTCAAAGCGTCCCCCACGATGTAGGCGCGATTTTTCAGGTGCGCATCCAGGTAGGCGAGTATTTCCGCCGTCTTCAGTCGGGAGTCTTCCATCTCCTCCGCGTTGCGCTGGTCGGGTGGCGTGCGCACGAGGTTCCAGAACAGCGGACGGAATGTCGGCCAGAAAGTCGTGTTCTGCCAGTCCATCCACTTGTCGGCTTCGGCGCGAATATTCAGATTCTCCGGCCACAGCTTGCCGGTGCTGTGTTTGGCGCAGAGGTAACGCACGATCGCATTGGATTCCCACAGCACGAATCCATCTTCTTCGATCGTCGGTACCAGGCCGTTGGGGTTGAGGTTGCGATATTGCTGGGTGTTGACTACGCCGAAACTGCCACCCGCATCGACGCGTTCGTAAGGGAGTTCCATTTCCTCGCAACACCACAATGCCTTTTGCACATTGACGGAATTGTTCCGTCCCCAGATTCTCAGCATGATGGTCTCCCCGTTTTCATAGTTGTCACTGGCAACCGTGCTTGAGATCAGTCAATAGCGCACCGGGCTGGCATCCTGTAGGGCGGCATCGATCAGGCGGCGCGAAATGCTGATCTTGCTGGGTAACACCTGAGGCAGCCGGTCGATACTGAACCAGTCCGCTGCCTCGATTTCATCTGCCTGCGGCGTGATTTCACCGCCGGCATAGTCTGCATTGAAAGCAATCATCAGCGAATGCGGAAACGGCCACGGCTGGCTGGCGAAGTAACGCACATTCGCGACTTCGATGCCAACTTCTTCGCGTACCTCGCGCACCAGCGTCTGCTCCAGCGTCTCGCCCGGCTCGACGAATCCGGCCAGCGCGCTGTACATGCCGGGCGCGAAATGGGGTGAGCGCGCCAGCAAGAACTCGCGCCCACGCCTGACCAGAGCCATGATGGCCGGCGCGATGCGCGGGTAATGGACTTGCCCGCAACTTGGACATTCGCGCGCCCGTTCGTGATTCTTTATGACCGTCGGAGTGCCGCAACGCCCGCAGAACTGATGTGAACGGTCCCAGTCCACGATCTGGAAGGCACGCCCCGCGAGCGCGAACAGGGAATCGTCTATGGATCCGAACAATGCGCGCAGTCCCGACCATTGCATGCCTTCCGGCGGCGTGCTGCCTTCTTCCAGCTCGCAGGCGAAACAATGCTGTTCGCCAAGGATGCCGAGGTATTGGCTGCGTTTGGGCAATACGCCGAAGTCGCCAATGTCCATCGCGCTGGGAACACTGGCGCTTTGTGCATCGCGCCTGACCAGAATTTGCGCACCCTGGAAAGCGAACCACAACGCGGGCATGGTCCTGTCATCCGGCGGTGTGACCAGCGCTGTGAACCGCTCGGGCGTGGCCAGCACCATGACTATTTCTTCGGCATGTACAAGTCGGTGATGCTGCCTTCGGCGATTTCGGCAGCGAACATGACCGTTTCCGACAAGGTCGGATGCGAATGAATGGTAAGTGCGATATCCGTCGCGTCCGCTCCCATTTCCAATGCTAGGACTGTCTCCGCTATCAATTCACCGGCATTCGGCCCAACAATGCCGGCTCCGAGCAGACGCCGGGTTTTCTTGTCGAGAATCAGTTTCGTAAGACCCTCGTCGCGCGCCATGGCGCGCGCGCGGCCGCTTGCGGCCCACGGAAAGCTCGCCTTTTCGATCTCGATGCCCTGCGCCTTGGCTTGCGTTTCGGTCAGGCCCATCCAGGAGATCTCGGGGTCGGTATAGGCTACGGAAGGAATGGTGCGCGCGTCGAAGGCGGCTTTGTGCCCGGCGATGACTTCAGCGGCGATCTTGCCTTCGTAACTGGCTTTGTGCGCCAGCATCGGATCACCGACGATGTCGCCGATCGCGTAGATGTGCGGCACATTGGTGCGCAACTGCTTGTCCACTGGAATGAAGCCGCGATCGTTGACGGTCACCCCGGCGGCCTGCGCGCCAATCGCCTTGCCATTCGGGCGCCGGCCCACCGCCAGCAGAACGCGGTCGTAAACTTGTGCGGCGGGCGCATTTTCTCCCTCGAAGGTCGCCTTCAGGCCGTCTTTCTGCGGTTCGAGTTTGGTGACTTTCGTCTTGAGGTAAATACCTTCGTAGCGTTTCTCGATGCGCTTCTGCAAGGGCCGGATCAAGTCGCGATCGGCGCCGGGAATCAGCCCGTCGAGCAATTCCACCACGGTGACCTTTGCGCCGAGGCCGTCGTACACGCACGCCATTTCCAGACCGATGATGCCGCCGCCGATAACGAGCAACCGCTTGGGTATGTCCTTCATCTCGAGTGCTGCAGTGGAATCCATCAGCCGCGGATCGTCGTAGGGCAACCCGGGAATCTTTGCCGATTGGGACCCCGCAGCGATGATGGCGTGATCGAATGAAACCTTC